>LNAP01000975.1_pt1 | contig 31235 bp, 31 predicted proteins | sample 602601 | NCBI WGS metagenome assembly LNAP01 (sample SAMN02440304, study PRJNA202911) | soil metagenome | biome: Subtropical and temperate rainforests or woodlands; isolation source: soil samples (1 kg each in a 20% v/v slurry with milli Q water) were... ...
ATCCCGCTGTCGGTCACCTTCGACCACCGCGCCTGCACCGGCGGCGAAGCCGCACGCTTCCTGCGCGCCCTGATCGACGACCTGGCCCTGGCCGATTGACACGCCAGGCCGGACGCGCGCTCACTCCCCGTTGTCGAGATCCGGCGTGTCCGAGCGTACCGGCGCGGCCTTGGCGGCCGGCGGCGCATTGCGCGTCGAATCCTGCGCCAGTGCCAGCGAGCTTCCCAGCGTTGTCAGGCAGGCGATTGCCACGAGACATTTTTTCATTTTTCTTCTCCGACCTCTCAACATCATCTCATCGTGTTCGTTCGGGCACGTCGATCGTCGCACAATTGCGCCGCCCCTGCGCGGAACAATCCTGCACCTTGCGCACATCGGCCATGGTGCCGAGCAGCCAGATCCCGGCGGCCACCAGCACCACGAAGAATCCCAGCATCACCGCGTTTTCGAAGCCGCGATTTCCCTCATCGTCCGGCGGATCGCGCTTAACTTCGGTCATGGGTACCGGTCATGGCTTCGGCGGATAGGCGTGAACATCGCCACAGTAATCAACGACACGATAGCCCAATTCCGCCGAGGCTTCACGATCGGCCGCGGGATTTCGCGTCAAATATTCCGGACCGACCGGCGCCTTGCCGAAGCCGCCTGGAATATCCAGCACGTAGTCCGGCTGGCAAAGTCCCGAAACATTACCGCGTAGCGCGCGCATCAGCGCCTGTCCCTGCGCGACCGTGGTGCGCAGATGCGCGGTGCCGGGCGCCAGATCGCCATGGTGAAGATAATACGGCTTGATGCGGCATTCGACGAACATCCGCATCAGTTGCTCCAGCGTCCCGGCATCGTCATTGACGCCGGTCAAAAGCACGGACTGGCTGACCATGGGAATTCCTGCGTCGATGATCAGCGCACATGCGGCGCGCGCAGCCGCGGTCAGTTCGCGCGGGTGGTTGGCATGCAGCGCCACCCAGGTGGTGGCGCCCGGCGTCTTCAGTGCCGCGACCATCTCGGCGGAGACGCGCACCGGGTCGGCCACGGGAACGCGGGTGTGCACCCGAATGATCCTGACGTGATCGATGGCACCGAGGTCGGCCGTGATCTCGGCCAGCCGTCGCGGCGACAGCATCAGCGGATCGCCGCCGGTCAGGATCACCTCCCAGATGTCCGGATGCGTCCGGATGTAATCCAGCGCTGCGGCATAGGCCTCGCCGGACAGCGCGTTGTCCTTGCCCGGCCCGACCATCTCACGACGGAAGCAGAACCGGCAATAGACCGCGCAGACATGCACCAGCTTGAACAGCACGCGATCGGGATAGCGATGCACGATGCCCTCGACCGGCGCATGGACGTGATCGCCGATTGGATCGGCATTCTCCTCGGGCAGCGTGCTGAGTTCGTCGATGCTCGGGATGTACTGCCGCGCGATCGGGTCGTCGGGATCGTCACGATCGATCAGGGCGGCCACGGCCGGCGTCACCGCCACCGCGTAGCGGGCCGCCACCTTCTCCAGATCAGACAGCGCCGCCGCGGGGGCCAGACCATGGGCGACCAGCTCAGCCGGCTGGCGCAGAGTGGTGGCAAGCTTGCGGGTCGGCACGGTCATCTCTCGCCAGTCGGCAGTTGCCACACCACCTGGTCGATTCGGGTGGCGCCCGCGGCCAGCATCACCAGCCGGTCGAAGCCGAGCGCGATGCCCGACGCGTCGGGCATGTTGGCGACCGCCTCGAGAAACTCCTCGTCGAGCGGATAGCGCTCGCCGTAGCGGCGCTGCTTTTCATCCATCGATTCGGCAAAACGTCGACGCTGCTCATTGGCGTCGGTCAACTCACCGAAGCCGTTGGCCAGTTCGACACCGCAGGCATAGACTTCAAAGCGTTCGGCGACGCGCGGGTCGTGCTGCCGGGTCCGCGCCAATGCGGCCTCCGGCGCCGGATAGTCGAACAGTACGGTGAGCTGGCCCTGCCCGAGATGCGGCTCGATGTATTCCACCAGAACCTTGCTGAAGATGTCGGACCAGGTGTCGTCGTCAGCGATCCGCACCTTGCCTGCGACGGCGGCGGCCAGTGCCGCGCGATCGCCATGGCCGTGGGCGATGGTCGCCAGCAGGTCGACGGAAGCAAATTTCTCGAACGCGGCGGCGACGGTCAGCATTTCCGGCTCCGCGAACGGATCGGTCGTCTTGCCGCGAAATGCGAACTGCTTTGTCCCGGCCGCCTGCGCGGCATGGGCAATCACCACGATGCAGTCGGCGATCACGGCCTCATAACTCGCATTCGCCCGGTACCATTCCAACATGGTGAACTCCGGCAGATGCAGGTCGCCGCGTTCCCGATCGCGAAACACTTTCGCAAGCTCAAAGATCTTCTCTTCGCCTGCCGCCAGCAGCTTCTTGCAGGCGAATTCCGGCGAGGTCCTGAGATAGCGCGTCAGCCGCCCGCCACCGGCGCCGGTCAGTTCGGTGCGCGGCGCGTGCAGATGGGTCTCGTTGCCCGGCGAGACCTGCAGGATCCCCGTCTCCACCTCGGTAAAGCCCTGCTCCTCGAACCAGTCCCGGGTCGCCCGGGTGATGGCGCCGCGGGCCTGCAGGAACGGCCGGCGGTCGAGGTGCCGCCCGGGCTCCCACCACGGCGACGGCGGCTTCGTCCCGCTCATCGCCGGTCCGCCCGAATAAGTTGCAAAAGGCTGGCATCATCAGGCGAAATCAGTATGTTGCAGCCCGAAACCGCTTCGCTGGCCTCGGGACATCGTCCGGATCGGTCCCGGGCCTGAAATCTAGGAAACATATCTGTGAAAGTCATCGCCAGTTCTATTCGCAAGGGCAACGTGATCGAGCAAGACGGCAAGCTCTACGTGGTTCTGACCGCCGAGAACATCCACCCCGGCAAGGGAACCCCGGTCAGCCAGATCGAAATGCGCCGAATCAGCGACGGCGTGAAGATCTCGGAGCGGTACAAGACCACGGACGCGGTGGAAAAGGCGACCATCGAGGACCAGAACTTCAATTACCTCTACAAGGACGCCGACGGCTTCCACTTCATGAACAACGACAATTACGACCAGGTGGCCGTGCAGAAGGACGTGATCGGCGACGCCGAGCCCTATTTGCAGGAAAACATGACCGTGAAGCTGTCGCTGCACGGGCTGATCCCGGTGGCCATCACCATGCCGCAGCGCGCCACCGTGGAAGTGGTCGATACCGAACCGGTCACCAAGGGCCAGACTGCGTCGTCGTCCTACAAGCCGGCCATGCTGGCCAACGGCGTCCGCACCCTGGTGCCGCCGCACATCGGCCCGGGCACCCGTATCGTGGTGATGACCGAAGACGGTTCCTACGTCGAACGCGCCAAGGATTGATCCACATCCCCGACTGCTATCGCCCGGCTTGACCGGGCGATAGCACTTGAGAGGCGCGGAGGGCGGCGCGTCCGAGGCAAGTTATCCGCGCGCCGGCGGCGTCCAGCGATAGGCCGCGCCAAACCTGTTCCAGACATTGATGCCGGCAATCGCCGAAGACAGGTACAGCAACTCCGTCTCGGAGAATTCCGCGCCCGCCTCGGCATAGACCGCGTCGCTGACGCCCTGTGAGACCAGCGTCAGCGCCTCGGTCCAGGCCAGCGCCGCGCGTTCGCGCGCCGAAAACACCGGCGCCTCCCGCCACACCGCCAGCAGATCGAGCTTGTCTCTGGGCACGCCGAGGCCTTCGGCCAATATGATGTGATACTGGACGCAGAACGCGCAGCCATTGATCTGCGACGCGCGGATCTTCACCAGTTCGAGCATCTGCTTGTCGAGGCCGAACTGCGCCGCGGCGCTGCCGAGCGCCCGCACCATGGCGTCGAGCTCCGGCGCCAGACTCTTGAGATCCTTGTGTTCGCTGCGCGGGGAGTGGGCAAGTGACATCGCCGTCAATTCCTTTATTATCAGTGCACTGAGATATTATAAGTGGGCTGATAACATGCGCAAGCCGAACAGTTTGGCGAACAGGTCACGCGCCGCCACGTCTCGAAAACCGGCCAAGGGGAAAGTCCGGAAATCGGCAAAATCCGCCATCACCAAAAAACGTACCGGACGCAAAATGGCCCCGGTGCCCGGCGTCCGTCCGCCTCCGCCGGGCCAAGGCAAGCGCGGCGAGGCCGGCTATCTCGGCTACCTGCTGCGGCAGGCGCAGGCTGCGGCACGGCTGACGCTGGAGCGCGCGCTGTCCGAACTGAATGTCACGCCTCCGCAATTCGCGGTGCTGACCATGCTGAAGGCCTATCCCGGCCTGTCCGGCGCCGACCTCGCCCGCGTCGCGCTGCTGACGCCGCAGACCGTCGGCCAGATCATCCGCAACCTTGAGCGCGCCGGCGCGATCCGCAAAACGCCGCACCCAGTGCATGGCCGCGTGCTGCAATGGACGCTTACCCGCAAGGGCGCCACGCAGCTCGATCAATGCCGTCGCCATGTCAGGGCGCTGGAGCGGCGACTGGCGGCGAGCCTGTCCGCACGCAGCGAAGTGACGGTGCGGCGCTGGCTGGCCGCCGTGGCGGCGGACATGGCTCCGTGACCGGTTCCAGCGACGCAATGCCTCTGCCGCGGCGGCCTTCCCGGGGCTAGACTCCAGTCATGACCCAGATCGATTCCCGTCATCCGCTCTCACGCCGTTCCTTGCTGCAGGCCGGCCTCGGCGCAGGCGCCCTGCTCACCCTGCCGGCCTCGGCGATCGCCGCCCCGGCTGGCTTTGACGCCTGGCGCGACGGTTTTCGCGCCCGCGCGCTGGCCAAGGGGGTGTCGGATGCCACCTACAGCCGCGTGATGGGCCGCATCGAGCCGGACATGTCAGTCTTCAAGGCGATGCAAAAGCAGCCGGAATTCCACGAGGAGCTGTGGCAATACGTCAACCGCCGCGCCTCCGACTGGCGCATCATCGCCGGCAAGGAGGCGCTGAAGAAGAACGCGGCTCTGTTCGGTCGCATCGAGCAGGATTTTGGCGTCGAGCGCGGCACCCTGCTGGCGCTGTGGGGCGTGGAGTCGGCCTATGGCGATCCGATCGTGCAGCAGAACCATATGCGCCCGGTATTTCCCTCGCTGGCGGCCCTGGCATGGAACGAGCCGCGCCGCCGCAGCTACTGGGAAACCGAGCTGATCAATGCGCTGAAGATCGTCGACAAGGGCTGGGGCACGCCGGAAGAAATGCGCGGCTCCTGGGCCGGCGCCATGGGTCATACCCAGTGGATGCCGGAGGTCTGGCTCAATGTCGGCCTCGACTATGACCGCGACGGCAAGGTGTCGCCGTTCGGCCGGCCCGACGATGCGCTGGGCTCCAGCGCCCGCTTCCTGGTCAACCGCGGCAAGTATCCGCGCGGCGAACACTGGGGCTACGAGGTCCGAGCCCCCGGCGCCGCCTCGTCAGATGCACGGCGAACCTTCGCGGCGTGGTCCGCCGCCGGCGTGACCCGCGCCGACGGCCAGCCATTCCCGCAACCGGGCGCCAGCGCCAAATTATGGCTGCCGGTGCAAGGCGGGCCCGCCTTCCTGCTCGGCCAGGGTTTTTACGCGGTACGCAGCTACAATCCGTCGATGAACTACGCGCTGGCGATCTGCCATCTCGGCGACCGCATTCTCGGCGCGCCACCCTTCATCCAGCCGTTCCCGGGCTCCGAGCGCATTCTGACGCTGGCTGAAGTGCAGGAAGTGCAGACCCGCCTCACCCGCGCCGGTTTCGATACCGGCGGCACCGACGGCCGCGTCGGCAACGACACCATGAAGGCGGTGAAGGACTATCAGCTCAAGATGGGCCTGCTGCCGGCTGACGGCTATGGCGGGCTGAAGGTGCTGGCAAGGTTGAGGCAGGGATCGTAACGACACAACGCGCGACTGTCATCGCCCGCGGAAGCGGGCGATCCAGTAAACGCAGGTGGTGGTGATAGAGCCGGAACGCTGCCGTATACTGGGTCCCCGCTTTCGCGGGGACGACAGGCGGAGATCGCGGCAGCGCCTGCGCACGCCCCGGAACGACAAGCCTACCTGATCATTGCCGGTCCGGGATCCGGCACCGCCACATCGATCACCCGCATCTGCACGCGCTCGGCCCCCTGCCAGCGGTCGACGGTCAATGAACCCGCCACATGCAGCATCTGGCCGCGGTTGGCCTGCAGGGCGTTGCCGAGCTTCTGGCCGATCGACCGGAACGCGATGCCGTTGACGATCGAGCCATCGGACGACTTGAAGCGCAGCCGCAGATGCGCCTGGCCGACTTCGTCGGCATAGACCAGCTGGTGCGACGGCAGCGCGATCACCGGCTCCGGATTGCCGGCACCGAACGGCCCGGCCCGATTGAGCGTGTTCACCAGATCGGCGGTGACACCGCGCGCGGTGACGGCGCCGTCGATGAACAGCTCTTTCTCGTTGCGCGATTTGGCGACGTCGCCGGCCAGTGCCGCTTCCATGTAGCCGCGGAATTCGGCGAGGCGTTCCTTGCGCAAGGTGACGCCGGCCGCCATGGCGTGGCCGCCGCCCTTGATCAGGATGCCGTCCTTGACCGCCTGCCGGACCACTCTGCCGATATCGACGCCGGAGATCGAACGGCCCGACCCGGTGCCGATGCCGCCGGGCTCCAGCGCGATGGCGAAGGCCGGCCGCGCGAATTTCTCCTTGAGCCGGGAGGCGACAAGCCCGACAACGCCGGGATGCCAGCCCTCCGCCGCGGTGACGATCACCGTGCCCTTGTCCTCGAGGCCCAGCGAGGCCATCGCCTCGGCTTCCGCCTGCGCCTCGGCCATCTGCTCGATCACCCGGCGTTCGGTGTTGAGACGGTCAAGTTCGGCGGCGATGCGCGCGGCCTCGGAAATGTCGCCCTCGAGCAACAGTTGCACGCCGAGGTCGGCGCGGCCGATGCGGCCGCCGGCATTGATGCGCGGCCCCAGCATGAAACCAAGATGCCAGGCCTCGGGCGGGCCACTCAGGCGTGACACGTCCATCAGCGCGGTATGGCCGACATGGTCACGCCGGCGCAGTGCGATCAGCCCCTTCGCAACGAAAGCGCGGTTGAGACCGGTCAGCGACGCCACGTCGGCGACGGTGCCGAGCGCCACGTGATGCAGCATGCCGAGCAGATCCGGCTCCGGCATGGTGGCGGTCCAGAAGCCGCGCCGGCGCAGTTCGCGGTTGACCGCCACCAGCGTGACGAAGACAAGGCCGACCGCGGCGAGATGCCCGAGGCCGGAGATGTCGTCGGGCCGGTTCGGATTGACCAGCGCATCGACCTCGGGCAATTCGTCGCCGCACTGGTGGTGGTCGATCACCACCACGGACATGCCGAGCTTCTTCGCCTCCGCCAGCGGCTCCATGCTGGTGGTGCCGCAATCCACCGTCACCAGCAGCGTGGCGCCCTTGCCGGCCAGCATGGTGATGGCGTCGACATTGGGGCCGTAGCCCTCGAAAATGCGGTCGGGAATGTGGATCAGCGGGTCGAGGCCGCAATGGCGAAGATGCCAGGCCAGCAAGGCCGCCGAGGTCGCGCCGTCAACGTCGTAGTCGCCGAAGATCGCCACCTTCTCGCCGTTGGCGGCGGCATCCGCGATGCGGATCGCCGCGGCCTCCATCTGCGTCACGGTGAACGGATCCGGCATCAGTTTGCGGATGGTGGGATCGAGAAAATCTTCCACCGCGTCGAGTTCGACGCCGCGCCCGGCCAGCAGCCGCGCCAGCATTTCCGGCAATTGATAGCGCTGCACCATGGCCAGCGCCCGCGCCGCGCCACGCTGGTCGACCCGGTCCCGCCAGGTCTTGCCGGTCGCCGACAGGTTGACGTTCAGGAAGGCCGGCTGGGATTCGACGGGCAATGCGATGGGGGGCGTCATGATGACGGGGACATAAGCACGAAGCGACGGCGAGGCAAATGCAGCCTGGGCGCGTTTCCCCACCCAGTCATCGTCATCCTGAGGCGCTCGCCCGCAGGGCGAGCCTCGAAGGATGCGGCAACGCGCTTGCGGCCCATCCTTCGAGGCCGTCGCAAGTGCGACGGCACCTCAGGATGACGGTAGAGCTTGCTGCGCGAACTGACTCAGCATCCCATCCGCGTGGCCATGTCGTTGAAGTCATCAGCCACCACGTCCCAGGCGCCATCGGCCTTGAAATCGCGATGCTGGTGCGGGCCGTATTCGGTAATCCGCGGCACGAAGCCAGTCTTCAAACCGAGTGCCTGCGCGGCGGCGAGATCGTTGTTGTGAGCCGCCACCATCATCACCTGCTCGGGCTTCAGATTGAGCAATGCGGCAGCGCCGAGATAGGATTCCGGATCCGGCTTGTAGTGCGCGAACAGCTCCGCGCTCATGATCAGGTCCCACGGTAGTTTGGCGAACTTCGCCATGTTGGTGAGCAGCGCCACATTGCCGTTGGACAGCGGGCTGATGATGAATTTCGTCTTCAGCCGCGTCAGGCCGCCGACCGAGTCCGGCCACGGATGCAGCCGGTGCCAGCCCAGCGTCATGTGGTCCAGGTCGGCGTCGGTCAGGCCCTTGATGTCAAATTTCGCCACCAGCATTTCCAGCGTCTGCCGGTGCAGCGTGTCGAGCTTGACGAAACCGCGTTCAGGGTGATGGCGCACCCGGTCCATGGATGGCGCATAGCCTTGCCGCCAGGCATCGACCAGTTCGGCCCAGTCGGCGGTGATCCCGCGGGTTTTTCCCCATGCCGTGAAGTCGGCAATCAGGCTGCCGCGCCAGTCCACGACGGTACCGAACACGTCGAAGATCAGGGCCTTGACGTCGGGCATCTCGCTCATGGTTCGCTCCCTGGATTGTCTTTCGTTTATAGGACCCGCGCTGTCATTCCGGGATGCGGCAGACGGCGAAGCCGGATGGCGCAGGCCTCAGCCACTCCAATCGGAGTGGCGGGGAATCCCGAGATGTTTGAACATTTCGAGGTTCCGGATGCGCTCGCAGCAAGCTGCTCGCGTCCCGGAACGACGGCCTAGAAAATCTTCCGGTACTGCATGAAGCCGGGATTATCGGCCACCTGATCGTACAGGATGCGTGCCTGCGCGTTGTCGTTCTGGGTCAGCCAGTGCACGCGGCTGCAGCCGGCGGCCTTCGCCTCCGCATAGACCGCTTCGATCAGCTTGCGGCCAAGGCCGAGGCCGCGTGCGCCGTCGGCGACGAACAGGTCCTGCAGATAGCAATAGTTGCCGACGGTCCAGCTCGAGCGATGATACAGATACTGCACGATGCCGGTGAGCTTGCCGTCGACATAGGCGCCGAGCAGGAACATCGGCTCAGCGGGATCGTGAAAGCGCGCCCAGGCGACATCGCTGACGCCGGGCGGCAGGGTCGCCTTGTAAAAGGTCAGATAGCCGTTCCACAACGGCTCCCAGGCGGCGCGCTCATCGGCGCCGACCGGACGGATCACAACATCGGCCATTGCTCTGAACTCAATCGAGGTGGAATTTTTCGAGCTGGCGATGCTCGGCCTTGATGATGCGGACGGTGCCGGTGACCGAGCGCATCACGATGGTCTCGGTCTCGATCACGGCACCGCGGAACTTGACGCCGGACAGCAGCGAGCCATCGGTGACGCCGGTGGCGGCGAACAGGCAGTCGCCCTTGGCCATGTCCTCGATGCCGTAGATGAACTTCGGATCGGTGATGCCCATCTTCAACGCGCGTTCGCGCTTCTCGTCGGTGTCGAGGATCAGACGGGTCTGCATCTGGCCGCCGATGCAGCGCAGCGCAGCCGCGGCCAGCACGCCTTCCGGCGCGCCGCCGGTACCGATGTAGATGTCGATGCCGGACTTGTCGGGATCGGCGCAATGGATCACGCCGGCGACGTCGCCGTCGTCGATCAGCCGCACGGCCGCGCCGGTGGCGCGGATCGCGGCGATGATGCCGGCATGGCGCGGACGGTCCAGCACCAGCGCGGTGATCGCCGACATGGCGACACCCTTGGCCTTGGCGAGACGCCTGATGTTCTCTTCAGGCGAGGCGTCGATGTCGATCACGTTCTTGTCGTAGCCGGGACCGATGGCGATCTTCTGCATGTAGACGTCGGGGGCGTGCAGCAACGTGCCGCCGTCGGCCATCGCCATGGTGGCGATCGAGCCCGGCATATCCTTGGCGCACAATGTGGTGCCTTCCAGCGGATCGACGGCGATGTCGACTTTCGGGCCGGCGTTGATGCCAACCTTCTCGCCGATGAACAGCATCGGCGCCTCGTCGCGCTCGCCCTCGCCGATCACGATGGTGCCTTCGATCGGCATCTTGTTGAGCTCGCGGCGCATGGCATCCACGGCGGCCTGGTCGGCGGCCTTCTCCTGGCCGTGGCCGCGCAGTCTTGCCGCCGACACCGCGGCGCGCTCCGTCACCCGCACGATTTCGAGCGTCAGAATGCGCTCGAGCAATTGCTGCGGCGGCACGGAAATAATCGTCGACATCGGCTAGCTCCTTGGACACGGCGGGCCATCGGCCCGATCAACTCAAACGAACGCTATCAGTTCTTTTCGATACGGATCACCTGCGGACGACCGCTGATGACCTTGTCCTGTTGTACGGCCTTGAGGGCGCGGCGGACCGCATCCTCGGACGTCGCATAGGTGATCAGGATCACCGGGACCGGCGACGCCTTCTTCGCAACGCCATTGGCGTCCATCATGCCGTCGGGATGCCGCTGCACGATCGACTCGATGGAAATCTTCTGTTCGGCCAGTCGCGTCGCGATGGTCGCGGCCGTGCCGGCGAGATCACGCGCCATCAGACGGATGTAATAGCCGCCCTCGTGGCGCTCCATCGGCGCCTTGGCGGTGACCGCGAGCTTGTCGACCGGACGGCCGAATGGCAAGGCGCGAACGCCACGCGCCACGTCGGCGATATCGGCCAGCACCGCCGATGCCGTCGCGGCACCGCCTGCCCCCGGACCGACCAGCGTGATCGGCGCGATGCCGGCGCCATCGATGGTCACGGCATTGGTGACGCCCATCACCTGCGCGATCGACGAGGTCCGCGGCACCATGGTCGGATGCACGCGCTGCTCGATGCCCTTGGCGGTGCGCACCGCCACGCCGAGCAGCTTGACGCGATAGCCAAGTTCGGAGGCCGCGCGGAGATCGGCGGCATCGATGGACGAGATGCCCTCCACATAGACCGCGCTCTGCGCCACCTTGGTGCCGAACGCCAGGCTGGCCAGGATCGCGAGTTTCTGCGCGGTGTCGTGGCCATCGATGTCGAATGACGGATCGGCCTCGGCATAGCCGAGCCGCTGCGCGTCGGCGAGGCATTCGGCAAACGACAGACCCTCCTGCTCCATCCGGGTCAGGATGTAATTGCAGGTGCCGTTGAGAATGCCATAGACGCGATGAATGTCGGTGCCGGCGAGACCTTCGCGCAGCGTCTTGATCACTGGAATGGCGCCGGCGACTGCCGCCTCGTAGTTCAGCGCGCCACCATGCTTCTCGGCCAGCGCCGCCAGCTTCAGCCCGTGCCTGGCGATCAGCGCCTTGTTGGCAGTGACCACGGACTTGCCCAGGGTCAGCGCCGCCTCGATCGCCGACAGCGCGGGTTCCCCGACGCCACCCATCAGTTCGACGAAACAGTCGACCTCGGGATCCTGTGCCAGCGCCAGCGGGCTTTTGGCCCAGGCGATGCCGCGCAGATCGACGCCGCGCTTCTTTGTCTTGGATCGCGCGGTGACGGCGGTCACGCGCACACCGCGGCCGCAGCGCGCCGACAGCACCTTGCCTTGCTGTTCGATCAGACGGACCACCTCGGCTCCGACGGTGCCGAGTCCTGCGATACCCACCTTCAGGGGTGCAACCATAACGTCTAAAGCCTGCCGGAGAACTGGATTTGGCACGATCCGGTCGGAAGACCGGATGCCAATTTGAGGGACGTTCCTTACCGCCGGGTGGCGAGAGGAACCACGTTGTGCAACGTTTCGACGCCGCTTTCAAGGAAGCGGCGGACGCCGCGCGCAGCCTGGCGGATGCGCTGTTCGTTTTCCACCATGGCGATGCGGACATAGCCCTCGCCGTGCTCGCCAAAGGCGACGCCCGGCGACACCACCACGCCGGATTTCTCCACCAGCAGGGTCGAGAACTGCATGCTGCCGACATCGCGGAAGGCAGGCGGCAGCGGCGCCCAGGCGAACATCGAGGCGGACGGCGGCGGAATCTCCCAGCCGGCGCGGCCGAACGATTCCACCAGCGCATCGCGGCGCTTGCGATAGATGTCGCGCATCTCGCGGATGCAGTCGTCGGGCCCGTTGAGCGCCGCGGTGGCGGCGACCTGGATCGGCGTGAACGCGCCGTAATCGAGATAGGACTTCACCCGCGTCAGCGCCGCGATGATGCGCTCGTTGCCGACCGCAAAGCCCATGCGCCAGCCGGCCATCGAGAAGGTCTTCGACATCGAGGTGAACTCGACCGTGACGTCGATGGCGCCCGGCACCTGCAGCACCGAGGGCGGCGGATTGTTCTCGTCGAAATAGACCTCGGCGTAAGCAAGGTCGGACAGGATGTAGATCTCGTGCTTCTTCGCGAAGGCCACCAGATCCTTGTAGAAGTCGAGGCTGGCCACCTGCGCCGTCGGGTTCGACGGGTAGCAGACGATCATCGCAATCGGCTTGGGGATCGAATGGATGATCGCCCGCTCGACGGCATGAAAGAACTCCGGGCCCGGCTCGGACGGCACCGAGCGGATCACGCCGCCGGCCATCAGGAAGCCGAAGGCGTGGATGGGGTAGCTCGGGTTCGGGCACAGCACCACGTCGCCCGGCGCGGTGATCGCCTGCGCCACGTTGGCAAAGCCCTCCTTGGAGCCCAGCGTCGCCACGATCTGGGTGTCGGGATTGAGCTTCACGCCGAAGCGGCGGGCGTAATAACCGGCCTGGGCCTTGCGCAGCCCGGTGATGCCCTTGGATGCCGAATAGCGGTCGGTGCGCGGCTTGCCGAGGGTTTCCTTGAGCTTCTCGATCACATGCGGCGGCGTCGGCAGGTCCGGATTGCCCATGCCGAGGTCGATGATATCCGCGCCGGCGTTCCGCGCGGCTGCCTTGGCCCGGTTGACCTGTTCAAACACGTAGGGCGGCAGGCGGCGGATGCGGTAGAATTCTTCCATGGTCCTGGCTCCGGAACCGGTAAGGCGGGAATCGCGGTGGTCTGAGACGATCAAAGTAGGCCGGTTCGCGTGAAAAGCCGCGTTGATTCCGTGATCGAGACGAATTCAGGCGCTGAACCGGTCCAACCTCGCTGAACTCGCTTCAGCATGCGGTTGAATCGGGTTCTTTTTATCACGGAAGCTCCGCGACACCACCCTCCAGAGGTGGCTTTCGTTCACTTGGCGGCAGGATTTGCAGGCAGGTTGACGGCCTGCCGGTCGCGAGCGGCGATCAGCTCGGCCTGCATCTTGGCCTGGTCCGCCGCACTCATGGCGGTGCCCTCGCGGCTGGTGGGCAGATCGTGCACCGGCAGGTATTCGCCGGTCTGCGCCGGTCGCGCCGGGGCCCCGGCCGGCGTTCCGACCATCGGCAGGTCGGCCATGGTCGAGGCGCAGCCGCCCAACGCAAGCGCGAGCAGCAATATTGCCGCCGGCGCTCCTGCTCTGCTGGCCTTGCCACCTGTCATCGCTATCAACATCCGTCCACTGTCGTCACAGTTACCACCGATCCGGCGCCGTTCATCCGCACCGCATCGCACCATTCAAACCAAATTCGCCCCAAACGATTAAGGTCTCGCGAACAAAGCCGCAGCCTGGGTCGTTAGTATGACCGAACCAAGATCATTGTCGCACTGCAGCACATCGAATCCTGCGACAATTGGCGAACTGTGCCATCATCCGTTGTGTGGTGACGTGGCGTCACCGGAAATGAAGTTGTTGCTTGGCCATGAGTGACGTGATCACCGAGACCCCGACGGCGAAGAAATTCGACCCGGAAGCCTTTGCGCTCAATCTGGCGCGGGCGCTGGAAAGCAGTGGCCAGGCGCTCGCCGCCTATTTGAAACCCGTCGAAAACGGCGAGATCAAGGACAAGCCTCCCAGCGAGGTCACCGAGGTCATCAAGACCTTCGGAACGGTCGCCGAATACTGGCTGTCCGACCAGACACGCTCCGCCGAACTGCAGGCCAGGCTCGGCAAGGCCTATCTCGACCTGTGGGGCTCGGCGGTGCGCCGGTTGGCCGGCGAGCAGGCTCCTCCGGCGGCCGAGCCGCCGCAGCGTGACAAGCGTTTTGCCGACCCGGAATGGAAATCCAACCAGTTCTTCGATTTCGTCATGCAGGCCTATCTGCTGACCACGCAGTGGGCGCATGATCTGGTCCGCAACGCCGAAGGCCTCGATCCGCATACCCGCAGGAAGGCGGAGTTCTACGTCCAGCAGATCAGCAACGCGCTGGCCCCGTCGAATTTCGTGCTGACCAATCCGGAAGTGCTGCGCGAGACGGTCGCCTCGAACGGCCAGAACCTGGCGCGCGGCATGCAGATGCTGGCCGAGGATATCAATGCGGGCGGCGGCCAGTTGCGCATCCGGCAGTCCGATCCGGCCAATCTGGCCGTCGGCGTCAACATGGCCACCACGCCCGGCAAGGTCATCTTCCAGAACGAGATCATGCAGCTGATCCAGTATCAGCCGGCCACCGAGAACGTGCTGCGCACGCCGCTCCTGATCGTGCCGCCGTGGATCAACAAGTTCTATATTCTCGATCTCAAGCCGGAAAAGTCCTTCATCAAGTGGTGCGTCGATCAGGGCATCACCGTGTTCGTGATCTCATGGGTCAATCCCGACAAGAGCCTCGGCAGCAAGACCTTCGATGACTACATGAAGCAGGGTCCGCTGGCCGCGATGGACGTCATCGAGCAGGTCACCGGCGAGCTCAAGGTGCACACCATGGGCTATTGCGTCGGCGGCACCCTGCTCGCATCGACGCTCGCCTGGCTGGCGGAGAAGCGCCGCGTGCGCGCCACGTCGGCAACGTTCCTGGCCGCGCAGGTCGATTTCACCCATGCCGGCGACCTCATGGTGTTCGTCGACGAGGATCAGATCTCGGCGCTGGAAAAGCAGATGCACGCGCAGGGCGTGCTCGACGGCGGCAAGATGGCGATGGCCTTCAACATGCTGCGCTCCAACGACCTGATCTGGTCCTACGTCGTCAGCAACTATCTCAAGGGCAAGCCGCCGTCGGCCTTCGACCTGCTGCACTGGAACTCCGACGCCACCCGCATGCCGGCGGCCAACCATTCGTTCTATCTGCGCAACTGCTATCTTGAGAACCGGCTGTCGACCGGCAGCATGGTGCTGGACAACACCCGACTTGACCTGTCGAAGGTCAAGGTTCCCGTCTACAATCTGGCTACCCGCGAGGATCATATCGCACCGGCGGAATCCGTGCTGTACGGCTCGCAATTCTTTGGCGGACCGGTGAAATACGTGCTGTCCGGCTCCGGCCACATCGCCGGCGTGGTCAATCCGCCGGCGTCGGGCAAATACCAGTACTGGACCAACGACAAGACCGGCGCCACCTCGGTTGCCGAGTGGCTGAAGGGGGCCCAGGAGCACAAGGGCTCGTGGTGGCCGGACTGGCGCGAATGGCTGGAAACCATCGATCCAGAACAGGTGCCGGCGCGTGCGGTCGGCACCGAGGCGCTGCCCCCGCTGGAGGATGCGCCCGGCAGCTATGTCCGGGTGCGGGCGTAGTTTAACCAGTCATGACTCAAGCTGTCATTCCGGGATGCGCCAGCCGGCTTCGCCGTCTGGCGCATCCCGGAATGACAGTCGCGTGGCCGTCAACAGGCCTGCATTGGCGCGGTCGCATCAACCGTCTATGGTCCGACAGAAGCCGCCCGCAAGAGCGGCACCAACCCATTCATCCAAAGCGATCCGCGTTCAGCGGAACTCAACAAGGACGACGCTGATGACGCGCGAATTATTCTGGCTGACGCTGACGGTGATTCTGACCGGCCTGCTCTGGGTGCCCTATGTGCTCAACCGCATCGCGGTGCGCGGCGTCGGTGGCGCCATGGCCAATCCGTCGCGCAATGACAAGCCGCTTGCCGAATGGGCCAACCGGCTGCTGTTCGCCCATGACAATGCCGTCGAAAACCTGATCGTGTTCGCACCGCTGGTGCTGATCCTCAACGCGGCGGACGTCTCGACCCCGACCACCGTGCTGGCCTGCGCGGTGTATTTCTGGGCGCGCCTCGCCCACCTCATCGTCTATGCCCTCGGCCTGCCGGTGTTCCGCACCCTCGCCTTCGTGGTCGGCTTTGCCGCACAGGCGGTGCTGGCCGTGGCGATCCTGCGCCTGGCGTGATCTTGCCTCTCCGCGCTCTTCGCGGGGAGAGGCCGACATTCGCACCGCGAATGTCGGGTGAGAGGCAAGGCACGCGGCCCGACGAAAGCTCGCTCGTTCGGACCGCGCTTCCTCGCACGCGGACCGATACCGATCGCTTGTATTTGACTGCGAGCAAGGCCCCTCACCCGGCGCCGCGCGCCGACCTCTCCCCGCAAGCGCGCGGGCGAGGTTAGAAACCACGAGCCGATCCGACATGATCCACCCGCCGCCGCATCTCGAAACTGTCGTTCAGGAAATCGCCGAGGAGATGGCGCAGCGGACTGACCGCGGCGAGGTCGCCAGTTACATTCCGGAACTGGCCGGCGTCGACGCCAGGCAGTTCGGCCTCGTGGTGATCGACGCCGCCGGCAACGTTGCGGCTGCCGGGGACGCCGACGTGGCGTTCTCGATCCAGAGCATCTCCAAGGTGTTTACGCTGACGCTGGCGCTGGGCATGGCGGGCGACCGGCTGTGGCGCCATGTCGGCCGCGAGCCGTCCGGCAACCCGTTCAATTCCATCGTCCAGCTCGAGCGCGAGCGCGGCGTGCCGCGCAATCCCTTCATCAACGCCGGCGCCATTGCCGTCACCGACGTCATCCTGTCCGGACACCAGCCGCGCGAAGCGATCGGGGAAATCCTGCGCTTCATGCAGTTTCTCGCCGGCGACCCGTCGATCATCATCGATGAAACCGTCGCCGCCTCGGAGAAGCGCACCGGCTTTCGCAACACGGCCCTGGCGAACTACATGAAGTCGTTCGGCGTGCTGGAAAACCCCGTCGATTTTACGCTCGGCGTCTATTTTCATCACTGCGCCATCGCGATGTCGTGCCGGCAACTGGCGATGGCCGTCCGCTATCTGGCTTACGCGGGTCGCAATCCCTCGACCGGGCTTTCGGTTGTGTCGCCCGAGCGGGCCCGGCGCATCAATGCGCTGATGCTGACCTGCGGCCACTACGACGGCTCCGGCGAATTCGCCTATCGGGTCGGCCTGCCCGGCAAGAGCGGCGTCGGCGGCGGCATCATCGCAGTGGCGCCCGGCAAGGCCTCGATCGCAGTGTGGTCGCCCGGCCTCGACAAGGCCGGCAATTCCCACCTTGGTCGCGTCGCGCTGGAAGCGCTGACCCGCCGGATGGGATGGTCGATCTTCGGCATCTGACGCCGCCGCCCCTGGCCAAGAAAAAGGGCCGAAACGCATTCGTTTCGACCCTCAATCGCATCTGGTGAACGCACGTGACACGGTGGACTGACAGCAGCGAAGCGCATCAATGCTCACGCACCAGTTCAGCTTCGCGACGCTCGTCCTGGATCGCCTGTTCGTGGTACCAGCTGCCGAACGCTTCCGTGCAGATGCTGGGTGCCGCGATATGGGCCGGGCCGGCGACGTTGCGGACACCCGCAGCCGCGCGCGGCCTGACGGGGAATTGGTAGATCTTGGCAGATCCCGTGAAAAAACCCGTAGTCATCTTTGTTTCCTCTCAATACATCTCATGGGTGAGTCATATATTATAGCAGAATTGCACTCCGATTGCGCGGTTTGCCTCATTAAATGCACGAAATGCCTACAATATACTCAAACTTCACTTTGCACCTTTGAGACGCAGCGATGTGGAGCCAACGGCTTGGGCGACCGCGAGTTCCCGGCGATAGACCTCGTCCCATCCTCCGACCGGCCGGCAACCTCAAATTTCCGCAGCGCGGGAGCGAAGCGCTTTTGCAGCCCCGTAAATCCGGCAGAAACAAGCGCGACAATGCGCCACGGCCGCGACCTGCGATCCGACCCGGGTGGCGGCGCCACAAGCCAAAGGCATTCGGGGGCTGCGAAGGCCGCCAAAACCGCCCGCCTGAACGCGGCGTTCCCGCTCCCTAACCACCGACGTCAATTGGCATATTAAATGCTTGGTAAGGACCGGCCGCTGGTGGCCGGGTATGTCTGGTTCCCAGCAAGCTCTCAGGGTTTCCACCCTTCGCATCGTCAACTCTCATGAGAGATCCGCATGACAAAGTTTAAGCTCGAGTATATTTGGCTCGACGGTTACACGCCGGTTCCGAACCTGCGTGGCAAGACGCAGATCAAGGAATTCGAATATTTCCCGACCCTGGAACAGCTGCCGCTTTGGGGCTTCGACGGTTCGTCGACCATGCAGGCCGAAGGCCATAGCTCGGACTGCGTTCTGAAGCCGGTTGCGGTCTATCCGGACGGCGCCCGCGAGAACGGCGCGCTGGTGATGTGCGAAGTCATGATGCCCGACGGCGTCACCCCGCATTCGACCAACACGCGCGCCACCATTCTCGACGATTCCGGCGCCTGGTTCGGCTTCGAGCAGGAATATTTCTTCTACGAGAACGGCCGTCCGCTGGGCTTCCCCGCCGATGGCTATCCGGCGCCGCAGGGCCCCTATTACACCGGCGTCGGCTACAAGAATGTCGGTTCGGTCGCGCGCGAGATCGTTGAGGAGCATCTCGACCTCTGCCTCGCCGCCGGCATCAACCACGAAGGCATCAACGCCGAAGTGGCCAAGGGCCAGTGGGAATTCCAGATCTTCGGCAAGGGCTCCAAGAGGGCTGCCGACGAAATGTGGATCGCCCGTTACCTGATGCTGCGTCTCACCGAGAAATACGGCATCGACATCGAATTCCACTGCAAGCCGCTCGGCGACACCGACTGGAACGGCTCGGGCATGCACGCCAACTTCTCCACCGAATATATGCGTACGGTCGGCGGCAAGGAGTACTTCGAGGCGCTGATGGCGGCGTTCGGCAAGAACTGGGAAGCCCACATCGCCGTGTACGGTCCGGACAACCATCTGCGCCTGACCGGCAAGCACGAAACGGCGCCGTGGAACAAGTTCAGCTACGGCATTGCCGACCGCGGCGCGTCGATCCGCGTTCCGCACTCCTTCATCAACAACGACTACAAGGGCTACCTGGAAGACCGTCGTCCGAACTCCCAGGGTGACCCCTACGCCATCGCTTCGCAGATCCTGAAGACGATTGCGGAAGTGCCCACCGTCAAGAAGTCGGCCGCGGCGTAAGCTAAAGTAAGAGCTCAACGCGAAACGGCCCGGACGCAAGTCCGGGCCGTTTTGTTTGGTGCCGCAACGGCGCAACTCGTTTCCCGGCCTCGTTCGCCTTAGTCGAGGCCGAGCATCAGCCGCATGTTCTGCACGGCAGCACCGGATGCGCCCTTGCCGAGATTGTCGAGCCGCGCCACCAGCACCGCCTGCCCCAGACTGTCATTGGCAAACACATAGAGCTCCAGCCGGTTGGTCTCGTTGAGTGCCTCCGGTTCGATCCGCCCGTCCTTGATGGCCGCGCTGTCCTGCGGCATCACCGCTACGTTGGCGCTGCCGACATAGCGCTTTGCCAGCGCGGCATGCAGATCGGCACCGGTGGGCTTGCCGGGCAGCGTGTCGAGATGAACAGGCACCGACACCAGCATGCCCTGCCGATAGTTGCCCACCGACGGCACGAAGATCGGGCGTCGCGTGAGCTTCGAGTAAAGCTGCGTCTCCGGCACGTGCTTGTGGTGCAGGCCGAGGCCGTAGAGTTCGAAGGCCGGCGCGGTGCCGCTTTCGAAACTCTCGATCATCGACTTGCCGCCGCCGGAATAGCCGCTCACCGCATTGATGGTGACCGGATAGTCGGCGGGCATCAGGCCGGCATCGACCAGCGGCCGCAGCAGCGCGATCGCCCCGGTGGGATAGCAGCCGGGGTTGGACACCTTGCGCGCGGCGCGGATCTTGTCGGCCTGGTCCGGCGACAATTCGGGAAAGCCATAGGCCCAGTCGGGTGCCACGCGATACGCCGTCGAGGCATCGAGCACTTTCGGACCGGATGCGCCCATGCTGTCGATCAGCGCCACGGTCTCTCTGGCCGCGTCATCCGGCAGACAGAGGATGACGAGATCGACCTCCTCCATCAGCGCCCGCTTGGCGGTCGGATCCTTGCGCTTGTCGTCGGCGATGGTCTTCACGGCAACGTCGCTCTGACCCGCCAGCCGCTCGCGAATGCCGAGCCCGGTGGTGCCCGACCCGCCGTCCACGAAGACCGATGGCGTCGTCGCGGCGCTGGCGCCGGTCGTTGCGTCCTTCAACATGGTGCTGTTCATCACATGGTCCCTTCCGGCGTCATCGTATCATTCATCTGTGTCAGTCCGTCCGCGAACAGTTGCGGTCGCAGCGAACGCATCTTGCCCGCCAGCACCCTCGCGCCGGCATCCGGCTGCGCAGCCAGCGCGCCGGCCACCGCCGCGTAATCGACGTCGCTCTTGTGCTGGTTGAGCTTGAAGCTGCCTTCGACTTCATCCACCGCCATCACCACGCCGACAATCGCCTTCTTCATGGCCTCCAGCCGCCCGGCCGTCATCTTCGCGGACGTCCAGGGCGGCTTCGGCAGCAGCCAGTTCTCGAATTTGCCGCTGAGCGCGTCAAGGTGCGGGCCAAGTTCGTCGTCTGACATGACCCGCACCGGCCCGGTCAGATGCGCCGCCTGATACAGCCAGGTCGGCACCTGGTCCGGCGACGCATACCAGTCGGCGGAGACATAGGCATCGGCGCCCGTGACTGCCATCACCCAGGACGACGCGCCGTCCGCCAGCTTCAGCAGCGGATTGTTCCGCGCCATGTGGAACGCCAGCAGCGGCGTCCCGTCAGCGCCATAGTCGACACAGAATGGCAGCGCTGAAGCCACCGGCTTGCGGCCGTTCCACGCGCAGACAGTACCGAAGCCGCGCGATTCCGCGAACGCCAAAGCGGCGGCGCGGTCGGGCTTGAATGGCGGTGGCGTGTACATGACGAGCTCCTGCTGGTTAAGGGGCCGTCGGATCAGTTCGCGTTGTTTGGAAGCAAGATGCCGCGGACCGGATCCGGCGGCAGTGGGACGATCTAAACGCGAACGCCTGCACCTGCCGCGGAAATGCGGCGGCGGCGGGCGATGTTGCTGGTAGCAGCGTTGATCATGGGCGCGGTCATAAGGCCGCGCCCATAGTTCGTCAAGACGGTTAGATCACCGGGCTCCACGGCGCCGGCACCAGCCGATAGCCGTTGCCGTCCTTCTCCACAAAGCCGTTGGCCGGGAACGGATAATGGAAGCCCTGCACGCGCATCTTGTCGGCTACCAGCATGTCATAGACCTTGCGCCGCGTGGTTTCCGCCTGCGCGGGGTCCTGGTCGAACATCAGGTGCCAGCCGGGATGCGTGACAAACAGCGACGGATGGTTGGTGACGTCAGACTGGATGAATAGTCTGTCCGAGCCCGACGACAGCACATAGGAGGTGTGGCCCGGGGTGTGGCCGACCGATTCAACCGCCAGCAGGCCCGGTGCGACGTCCTTGCCCCATTCATAGGGCGTCACCTTCTTTTTCAGCCCGTCGACAAATATCTTGCGGTTGCTGGCGAACAGGCCCTTCATGCGCTCGCTGGACGCCTTGCTCATCTCGCCGTCGTCCATCCAGTATTTCCATTCGGCCGCCGGCACCAGCACTTCCGCGTTGGGGAACGCCAGCGAACCGTCGGCGGCGAGCAGGCCGTTCACGTGGTCGCCGTGGAAATGCGAGATCACCACCATGTCCACCGCCTTGGGATCGATCCCCGCGGCGGCCATGTTGCTGGCGAACTGGCCGACCTTGCCCTTGCTGGAAGCAAACGCGCCCGGTCCGTTGCCGGTGTCGATGACCACCAGCTTGCCGCCGGTGTTGATCGCCAGCGGAGCGAAGTGGATGGTCATCTTGTCCTTCGGCATGAAAGCCTTCTCAAGCGCGGCGTTGACCTCGTCCTTCTTGGCGTTCAGCACCAGCGTGTCGGGCAGCGGGAAGGTGTTGGCGCCGTCGGAGATGGCGTTCACCTGGGCGTCGCCGACGTTGTAGCGGTAAAAGCTGGCCGCCTGCTTGTCGGCGAGCGGTGCCGCGGCACGTGCGGGCTTCCCGGCGAACAGCGGCGCTGCGGCCAAAGCGGCGGCTCCGGCGTGGGCTTGGCGGCGTGACAGATTCATCGTTCAGTCTCCATTTGATCTCGGGTGTCGCCCCGCGCGTTGCGGGTCGTCTTGGTGACGTTCGGTATCTCGCGGTCAAGCGCGCACCTGCACCGTCCGCCGGTCAACCCCCTCATCCCCGGTTTATTCCGGACCAAAAGGTCGCAGCCGTCAGACCGTCCGCCAGATCCATTGCACGATCAGCGAAATGACGTCGCCAAACAGCAACAGCACCGCCGACCACACCAGCGCCGAGACGAAGTTCGCGATCTGGAAACGCCAGTACGGCATTTCGAAAATGCCGGCGGCCAGCGGCACCGAGGCGCGCAGCGGGCCGAAGAAGCGGCCGATGAAAATGCTCGGCACACCCCAGTTCTGCACGAAGGCCTCGCCGCGCAGCAGGATGTCGGGATAGCGCGACAATGGCCAGATCTGCGCGACATGGTGCTTGTATTTGAAGCCGAACCAATAGGACAGCCAGTCGCCCAGCGCCGCGCCGATGCCGCCGGCGATCCACACCGGCCAGAAGCTGATGCCGCTGACGCCGATCAGCGCGCCGATGGCCACCAGCGCGCCCCAGGCCGGAACCAGCAACGAGATGAATGCCAGCGATTCCCCGAAGGCCAGCACCAGCACCAGGGGTGCCGCCCAGGTCTGGTGCAGGCGCACGAACTCGATCAGACCCTGCACCATGCCGTCCATGTCGTGATGTTCCTTCCGCGGCGCCGAGAATCTTCGGCGGTACCGCTGAACCTTTTTGCCCCAGCCATGCCTAAGGACAGGTAGACCGGCAGGGCCGATCACAGCAAGTCACAACACGAAGAACGATCGGGCTCCCCCCCACCGGCCTCCCCCAATAAACCGATATGAGGAATGTGATGATCGGATCACTGATGATGTGCGTGAGCGTGGTGGTCTTGCTGGCCGGTATGCTGGCCGGCATCGTGATGGGCATTCAGCAGAATTTCCTGCTCGGGCCGGCCCATGCCCATCTCAACCTGGTCGGCGGCGTGCTGCTGTTCCTGGTCGGCCTGTATTACCGGCTGTTCCCGGCGGTGGGTGGCACCGCCCTCGCCCGTGTCCAGGGCTGGCTGCACATGGTCGGCGGCATCCTGTTCCCGGCCGGCATTGCCCTGGTTCTCGGCGTCAGCCACGCCTGGGAGCCGGTGGCGATCGTCGGTGCTCTCATCGCGATGGTGGCGATGGTGCTGTTCGCCGGGGTGGTGTTCCGGGCAGAGCGTAAGCGGGTCGCGGCCGTCACCGGCCAGATCGCCAGGGTCACCGCGACATAATCAAATCGACCGGCAGAAACTCACGGGACGATAGCCTCCTTGATCGCGCGGCTGAAGCGAAGGGAAGAGTTTATGAAGCCCAGCTTTCTGTAGAAGACGTGAGCCTCGGTTCTGGTCACGGCGGTGGTCAGTTCCAGAACGCCGCAGCCCGCCTGCCGTGCCAGGACATCGCCGGCATCGATCAATGCCCGACCGATTCCGCCTCCCCGCCCCCCATCACGCACCACCAGCGCAGTTATCCGTGCCACGGGTTGGCGGAGGTGGAGCATGGTGGCGAATTGCAGTGCGATCAGACCGACAACCTCGTCGTGCCGGGTGGCGACGAGAACCGGATCAGTGCCCGAGGCGGCAAGCAGGATCAGGCGGGCCTGCACATCCTCGGCGCTGAACACGTAGCCGAGTTGACCGAGGAGTTCCTGCACCGCCAGCCGGTCTTCTGAAGTCGCGAGGCGGGTGCGGATCATGAGTGCTCTGCCGGTCTGAGGTATTATGGTGGAGCGATAACCAGGCCGCCATCGATTGTCCATGCGATGGCTGCGGGCCGGCGCGGCGGCGGGCGATGGCGTCGACCGCCCTGGTCGTGCTACGGGCGGGATGCCAACCATCTCTCGACGGCTCCCGATCACATTGCCAACGTAACCATGGCATAGTCAGGGAAATCGATTCGCCGCCACTGCGCGCAACACCTGAAGAGCCATGTCCAAAGCATTGAAACCGAAGGCAAAAGACGATCTGTTTGGTGCTCCCGCGGCAAAGCCTGCCGCCGCTTCCAAGGCACCGTCCCGCGCTGCAACCGCCGAGGACGGCTATACCGCCGCCGACATCGAGGTGCTGGAAGGCCTCGAGCCGGTGCGGCGCCGGCCCGGCATGTATATCGGCGGCACCGACGAGAAAGCCCTGCACCATCTGTTCGCCGAGGTGATCGACAACTCGATGGACGAGGCGCTGGCCGGCCACGCCTCCTTCATCGAGGTCGAACTGTCGGCCGACGGGTTCCTCACGGTGTCCGACAATGGCCGCGGCATCCCGGTCGATCCGCATCCAAAGTTCCCGAAAAAGTCGGCGCTCGAAGTCATCATGTGCACGCTGCATGCCGGCGGCAAGTTCGACTCCAAGGTCTACGAGACCTCCGGCGGCCTGCACGGCGTCGGCGTCTCCGTGGTCAACGCGCTGTCCTCCCTGCTCGAGGTCGAGGTCGCCCGCAACCAGCAGCTTTACAAGATGACCTTTGCCCGCGGTATTCCGCAGGGCAAGCTGGTCGACCTCGGCAAGGTCCACAACCGCCGCGGCACCACCATCCGCTTCAAGCCGGACACCGACATCTTTGGCGCCAAGGCGGCGTTCAAGCCGCAGCGGCTGTTCAAGATGGCGCGCTCGAAGGCCTACCTGTTCGGTGGCGTCAAAATCCGCTGGAAGTGCGATCCCGAACTGCTGAAGGGCATCGAGGGCGTGCCGTCCGAGGACGAGTTTCATTTCCCCGGCGGCCTCAAGGACTATCTGGCTGCGGCAATCCACGCCGACACCCTGGTTCATCCGGAAATCTTCTCCGGCAAATCCGGCCGCAACGGCGCCCACGGCGCCTGCGAATGGGCGGTAGCCTGGACTGCCGATGCCGACGGCTTCATGTCGTCCTACTGCAACACCGTACCGACCCCCGACGGCGGCACCCATGAGGCCGGCATGCGCAGCGCCATGCTGCGCGGCCTCAAGGACCATGCCGAACGTGCCGGCCAGAGCAAGCGCGCCGCGACCATCACCTCGGAAGACGTCATGGTCGGCGCCGCCGTGATGCTGTCGGTATTCGTGCGCGAGCCGGAATTCCAGGGCCAGACCAAGGACCGCCTGGCCACCGCCGAGGCGCAGAAGATCGTCGAACAGGCGATCAAGGACCCGTTCGACCACTGGCTGTCCGGCAATCCGGTGCAGGCCAACAAGCTCCTGGAATTCGTGCTGGAGCGCGCCGACGAGCGGCTGCGCCGCCGCGCCGAAAAGGAGACCTCGCGCAAGACGGCGGTGAAGAAGCTGCGGCTGCCGGGCAAACTGTCCGACTGCACCAACACCGCCACCGAAGGCTCCGAACTGTTCTTGGTCGAGGGCGACTCCGCCGGCGGCAGCGCCAAGCAGGCGCGCGACCGCAAGACCCAGGCGATCCTGCCGCTGCGCGGCAAGATCCTCAACGTGGCCTCCGCCACCAAGGACAAGATCACCGCCAACCAGCAGATCTCCGATCTGCTGCAGGCGATCGGCTGCGGCACAGGCGTCAACTATCGCGAAGAGGACCTGCGCTACTCCCGCGTGATCATCATGACCGACGCCGACGTCGACGGCGCGCATATCGCCTCATTGCTGATCACGTTCTTTTATCGGCAGACGCCGAAGCTGATCGACGAGGGTCATCTCTACCTCGCCGTGCCGCCACTCTATCGCATGACCCACGGCAGCAAGACCGTGTACGCCCGCGACGAGGCGCATCGCGATGCGCTCCTGAAGAGTGAATTCAACGCCAACGCCAAGGTCGACATCGGCCGCTTCAAAGGCCTCGGCGAGATGATGCCCGCGCAGCTCAAGGAAACCACGATGGACCCGGCGAAGCGGACCCTGCTCCGTGTCAACCTGGCGGACATCGACCGCGAGGACACCGCGGATTCCGTGGAGCGCCTGATGGGCACCAAGGCGGACGCCCGGTTCGCGTTCATCTCGGACAAGGCGGAATTCGCCGACGAGGATCTGCTGGACGTATAAGTGGAGCACGGCCTCTTCGGGTGAGGCAAAGGCGCCTTTGCCCCGCCCCCATCATTCGCTCGCTCACACGGCCGAGCCTGCCTCGCTGACCGCCGGCGGCTCTTGACCAGCCCGTCGCGCAACCAGCCCGCCCGGTCGGCGAGCCACGGTCAACAATTGCTGCTGCCTTCATGGCGCAAAGCGCCTTGGCCCGCCCCGCTTTGAATCCAGGACGCCTCCCTGCAGACTCTGGTCGCACCGCAAAAATTGAGGTACGCGCCTCATTGCAATGGACAGCAGATGCAAACCCGATAAGCTGCACGTCGAAGTGGTCGCAAGCATCCACTCAATCGTCAAAAAACGGCAAGGGAGAGCGAGACATGAACCGGATCTTACTGGCTGGTACTGCTGCGATTTTCGCCCTGGCAAGCGTCAGCGGAGCACAGGCCGCGGACAAGAAGACGCTGGCCTTCGTGGTCAACGGCGCCTCTGACTTCTGGAAAGCCGCGGAAGCCGGGGTCAAGAAGGCCCAGGGCGAACTGCCGAACTACACCCTGACGTTCAAATATCCCGAGCAGGCCTCGGCGGCGATCCAGATCCGGCTGATGGACGATCTGGTCGCGGCCGGTGTCGCCGGCATCATGGTCAGTTCGGCCGACCCCAAGACCTCGAGCGAGGCCCTCAACCGCATTGGCGGACAGGTCGCTTTGTTCACCACCGACAGCGACGCGCCCGAGACCAAGCGGGTCGCCTACATCGGCTCCAGCAACACCGACGCCGGCAAGCAGGCCGGCCAACTGGTGCTGAAGGCGCTGCCGAATGGCGGCAAGTGCATGGGCTTTGTCGGGCTGCTCGGCGCCGACAACGCCAAGGAGCGCATCCAGGGCGTCAAAGACACCATCAAGGGATCCAAGGTCACGCTGGTCGACGTGCGTGGCGATGACATCGACCAGACCCGCGCCCGCCGCAACGTCGAGGACACCCTCACCGCCAATCCCGACATCAACTGCATGATCGGCTTCTATTCGTACAACACGCCGCGCATCTACGAAGCGCTCAAGGATGCCGGCAAGCTCAAGCAGGTGACCATCATCGGCTTCGACGAAGATCCGATCACCCTGGGCGGCGTCAAGGAGGGGACCATCGCCGGCACCGTGGTGCAGCAGCCCTACGAGTGGGGCTATCAGGGCATGAAGGACATGGCCAAATATCTCGAAGGCGACAAATCCTTCATCCCGCCCAACAAGCTGATCATCATTCCGACCAAGATCATCGAAGCGTCGAACGTCGATGCCTTCTGGGCCGAACTCAAGCAGCGTCAGGGCAAATAGCGCGATGCCGGCGACCGCCGGTCTGTCCGGTGGTCGCCATTCGCGATGTTTCTTTCAGAACATCATACCCACGACGTCGGATACGGCGCGGCCACGCGCAGGCGATGAGGCATGCAGCAACCCATCCTCGAACTGATCGACATCAGCAAATCCTATCCCGGGGTGCAGGCCCTGGCCGAGGTCAGCCTCTCCGTGGCGGCGGGCGAGGTGGTCGGGCTGATCGGGGAGAACGGCGCCGGCAAGAGCACCTTGATGCGGATCCTGGGCGGCGTGACCGAGCCCAGCTCGGGACAGATCAGGCTGCGCGGCCAGCCATACGACCGTCTCACCGTGCGCGAGGCGATCGACAACGGCATCGCCTTCGTTCACCAGGAACTCAACCTGTTCGACAATCTCGACGTCGCCGCCAACGTGTTCTTCGGACGCGAGCCGCTGTGGTTCGGGCCGCTTCAACTGGTCGATACCAAAGCGATGGTGGCGCGCACAAGACCCCTGCTCGACCGGCTCGGCGCCGACTTCAGGCCGGAGACGCCGGTGTCGGAGCTTTCGCTGGCGCAGCGCCAGCTGGTCGAAATCGCCAAGGCGCTGTCGCTTGGCGCGGAGATCGTCATCATGGACGAACCGACGTCCAGCCTGACCCTGACCGAAACCAACCGCCTGCTGGCGATCGTCGGCGAGTTGAAATCGGCGGGCGTCAGCGTCATCTTCATCACGCATCGCCTGCACGAGATCGAGCAATGCGCTGACCGGGTCGTGGCGCTGCGCGACGGCAAGGTGGTCGGCATGCTGCAGAAGGCGGAGATCGACCGCGACCGCATGATCCGGCTGATGATCGGCCGCGACCTGAAGGCCCTCTACACACCGCCGAAGGCGGCCCGGGGCGACGAAACGCTTGTCGTCAGCAACATGCGCACCACGACCTACCCCGATCGCGCCGTCAATTTTGCCCTGCGGCGCGGCGAGATCGTCGGGTTGGCCGGTCTGGTCGGCTCCGGCCGAACCGAACTGGCGCGCACCATTTTCGGCATCGACCGCCCGCTCGACGGAACGATCGAGATCTCCGGCCGGCCATTGACCGTCACATCGCCGCGCGATGCAATCGCTCACGGCATCTACCTCATCCCCGAGGATCGCAAGCAGGCCGGCCTGATCCTCGAGGACGATGTCACCAGCAACATATCATTGCCGAACCTGAACCACTTTGCGAAGGCCTGTCTTCTCAATCGCAGTCGCGAGCAGGCAACGGCAAGGCTGCAGGCGAAGGCGCTCAACATCAGGGCGCCCTCGGTCGCCAGCGTGGTCGGCACCCTCTCGGGCGGCAACCAGCAGAAGGTCGTGCTGGCCAAATGGCTCGCCATGTCGCCAAGCGTGGTGCTGTTCGACGAACCGACGCGCGGGATCGACGTCGGCGCCAAGAGCGAGATCTACAGCCTGATCCGCGCCCTCGCCGATGCCGGCATCGCCGTGCTGATGATTTCCAGCGACATGGAGGAAGTGATCGGCGTGAGCGATCGCATCCTGGTCATGCACGAGGGCGCCATCAGCGGCGAGCTCGAGCGCGACCGGTTCAGTGAACACAACCTGATGCAGCTTGCCGTGGGCAAGGCAGTGAGTTCGGAAGCGACATGCTGAAAAAAGATCTCGGGCTCCTGGTTCTCATTCTGGTGGTCGGCACCATTGTCGCGATCATCAATCCGCGTTTCCTGTCTCCCATCAACCTGGCCAACACCGCCAATCTGATCGGCCTGTTCGGGCTGTTCTCGCTCGGCGAAGGCCTGGTGATCATCACCGCCGGCATCGACCTGTCGATCGGATCGGTGTTCGCCCTGCTCGGCGTGATCTTCGTCGATCTGCTGGTGACCTACGACCTGCCCTGGCCGCTGGCGGTCCTGATCATTCTGGTGGCCGGAACATTGATCGGGCTGATCAACGGCTTCCTGATCACGCGAATGCGCCTGCAGCCCTTCGTGGTGACGTTGTGCGGGTTGTTGCTGTATCGCGGCATCGCCCGATACTACACCAATGACGGCACCGCGGGATTTGCCTTCGGGCAGAGCTTTCCGACGCTGGAATGGCTGACCACCGGGCGCAGCTACGGCGTGCCGCACACCTTCATCGCCTTTGTCGTCATCGCGCTGGCCATGGCCGTGTTGCTGCATCGCTCGGTGTTCGGCCGCTATCTGTTCGCCGTCGGCCGCAACGAGGAAGCGGCCCGCTATTCCGGTATCCGGACCGGCCGCGTGGTGCTCGCGGCCTACGTCATCTGCGGCTTGCTTGCCGGCCTCGCCTCGATTTTTCTGACCATGTACACCCGCTCCATCTCGCCGGCGTCGCACGGCAATTTCTACGAGCTCTACGGCATCGCCGCGGCGGTGCTCGGCGGCTGCTCGCTGCGCGGCGGCGAAGGCTCCATCGTCGGCATCGTGCTCGGCGCCATCCTGCTGCAGATCCTGCAAAACCTCGTCAACCTGCTGGGCATCCCCAGTTCGCTGAATTTCGCTGTCATGGGCGCGGTGATCCTGATCGGTGTGCTGGCCGACCAGCAATTCAAGGATTATCGCCAGCGACGGAGCGTTGGTCGCGAGAAATCGTAGGGTGGGCAAAGGCGCCGTTGCGCCCGCCGATCACGCGGCTCGCACGATGTCGAACGCCTGAAACCATTCCCGCCCTCCTCTCGTATCTCCCTCATGCGCATCCCCTTCCTGACCCTCGGACTTCTCGCTTTTCTCATTGGCCTCTTATGGATCGGTCAGGGCGCCGGTTACGTGAACTGGCCGCAGTCCAGCTTCATGATCCGGCAGACCCAGTGGGCCTGGTACGGCGCCGCGCTGGCGGCAGTCGGGCTCGGCCTGATGGCGCTGAGCCGTCGGTAGACGCGGCGGCCTCTTCCTTCCGGTCGCCCGGGCCGTCATGATCGCGCCAACCGGATTCGCAGGACGAAATCCGGACGATCGATCGACCGGGGCGACACGCATGACCAATCCATTGTTCGATCTCAGCGGCCGCGTCGCCATCGTCACCGGCGGCAATACCGGCATCGGTCTGGCCATGGCGCGCGGCCTGGCCGAGGCCGGCGCATCGATTGTCATCGCCGACCTCAACAGCGCAAACTCCGAACAGGCAAAGGCCGCGCTGGAAACCTCCGGCCGGCCGGTGCTGGCGCTGACGACCGACGTCACCGTCCCCGCCTCGGTCGCCGCCATGGTCGCGGCGACGCTCGACCAATTCGGCCGCATCGACATCCTCGTCAACAATGCCGGCATCAGCATCGCCGCCCCCGCGGAGACCATGACGCTGGCGGAATGGCAGAAGGTCATCGACGTCAACATGACTGCGCCGTTCCTGTGCGCGCAGGCGGTGTATCCGGCGATGAAGGACGTGGGCGGCGGCAAGATCATCAACATCGCCTCGGTGCTGGCGACGCTCGGCGCCGGCGGCGCCGCCAACTACGCCGCCAGCAAGGGCGGCATCCTGCAGCTGACGCGGTCGCTGGCCGTCGCCTGGGCCATCGACAACATCCAAGTCAATGCCATCCTGCCCGGCTGGATCGACACCGAGCTCACGCTGCGGGCGCGCGAGCGCCGGCCCGAGCTACACGAGCGGATCCTGGCGCGCACCCCGGCGAACCGCTG
>LNAP01004207.1_pt1 | contig 31235 bp, 31 predicted proteins | sample 602601 | NCBI WGS metagenome assembly LNAP01 (sample SAMN02440304, study PRJNA202911) | soil metagenome | biome: Subtropical and temperate rainforests or woodlands; isolation source: soil samples (1 kg each in a 20% v/v slurry with milli Q water) were... ...
CGTTCATTGAAATACGTGTCCATCTCACAAAAATTACATGGACACGTATCTTGATGAGAATTAGCTGAGATTTCTAGACGGTACTGGGCGGACTCTTACCATCAAAATCCGTCTGACCGCGGTAGTACAACGCCTCTGTCTTACGATATTCTCGAGCGAAGCGCTCACGCTGCGCTGGGTCTGAAAGAATGAAGGCTGCGTTTTGAGCGATCACCTGTTCATCACCGGTACGAAAGCGTTGCGCCTTGCGCTCTTGGTATGCGGGCTGCCGCATGAAGGCCTGCACCTCATCCAAGGCGAGGAGGCAGTACACATCATAGTAGTGGCGCAAGAAATTGGCCGGGAACGCCTGTGTCTCATCGAGACGGCGGTACTTGGTGGAAATGGTCTGAAGCTTTTCAACGAAGGTGTGCGTCGGCGCGTAGCAGGGTACGTCGACGGCGCGATTATCAAATACGTCGACGCCTCTGCGAGTGGCAAGATCCCAAGCCCATGACGAGATCGTAACCGGCCGATTAGGTGCGGTGGGTATTCCGGTCGATCGTGACCACCGATTCCGGCATCGTGACCACTCAGTCCGGTATCGTGACCAGTGATTCCGGTGATCGTGACCACCTGCCCGGCCGCAGTGAGGATTGTACTTCGAGGAGATTTTTGGCCCCGGAACCGGGGCCAGGAAGGGGTTGAAGGGTTAGGCGTCAATCCTCTGTTTTGTGGCGGTAGGTCGCCGCTGTCCAGCCCTGAGCGACTCGCCCTTCAGAACGAGGCGATGCGATTGTGCCAGCAGGCGATCGAGCATGGCGTCGGCCACGGCGGGCTCGCCAATCCAGGCATGTCAGTGATCGACCGGCAACTGGCTGGTCACGAGCGTTGCCCCAGAGCCCGCACGATCATCGAGGATTTCCATCAACGCCTCGCGGGTGATGGCGTCTAATCCGACCAGTCCCCAGTCGTCGAGCACCACCACCTCGGTTTTAGCCAGCTGCGCCAGCCACTTGGTGAGCGATCCAGCGGCCTGCAGGGTGCGCAGCTCCTCAGCCAGACGCGGGATGCGCAGGTAGCGGGTGCTGCGACCCTGGCGGCAGGCGTACTGGGCCAGAGCGCAGGCCAGCCACGTCTTGCCGCAGCCCGTAGCACCGGTCAGAATGACGGTGCTGCCAGAGCTCACCCAGTCGCTTAGAACCAGGCTCATGAAGCGGGCCCGTTCGATGCCGCGACCGGGGCGGGTGTCGAAGTCCTCAATGGCCGCCTGCGGGTAGCGCAGCTTGGCCTGCGTCAGCAGCCGTGCGCAGCGGCGTTCATGACGGCTGTCGCACTCGTGCTGCACGAGGAGCGCCAGGCGTTCCTCGAAGGACAGGTCGCTGCTTGCGGGCTGTTCGAGCTGGCGCCGTAAGGCGGCGGCCATACCCAGGAGCTTGAGTTCATGCAGTTGTGCAATGGTTTGTTGGGTCAGCATATCGATTGTCTCCAGGGATCTCAGTGATAGGAACGTGCACCGCGCAGGTGCTCGTGCTCGGGGCTCATCCAGTGGGCCTGGGGCTCGGCGGCAATCAGGTCACGGCCGTTGGCGAGGATGTCGCGCACGGTGCGGTAGTGGCAGGCCTGCAGGGCCAATGCCATGGAGCAGGCCGCCTCCAGCCGAGCACGACCGTAACGCTTGGCGAGCGAGAGCAGCCCCAGGCAGGAGCGATAGCCGTGCTCGGGGTGCTTGTAGCGCATAAGCAGTTGCTCGATGAGCGTGCCGGTGGCGATCCCGATCGTCAGGCCCCAGTCGATGAGGCGCTGGGGCGTCCACTGGCGGTGCGCCCGGTGGGCAGCGGGCATATGTTCGTCCACCGTGGTGTAGCCGCCAGCCTTGTGGCTTCTCACACGATGCCCCCGATGCAGCAACTCTACGGCGGCGGCCGTGATGCGGGCATCCAGGGCCTGGCTCACCAGGGCGTGGGGGACGCTGTAGCGATGGCCTTCGAGCTCGACGTGGTAGTCCACGTGTACGCGCACGGTCTTGAAGCGGGCGTACTCGTAGCGGGTGGCGGGCAACGCGTTCAGGGCCGGGGCGTCGATCGCTGCGAAGACGCTGGCACGGCTGCCGGGCAGCTTCTGGAAGGGACGCTCGTTCAACTCGGCCAGCAGCGGCAGGATCGCGCGGTTGGCGGCAGGCAGGTTCGCCAGGCGTGTATGGCGCAGGCGCGCCAGGATCCAGCGCTCCACGACCTGGACGGCGGACTCCACGCTCGCCTTGTCCTGGGGGGTATAAGGCCGTGCCGGCAGCACCGAGCAGCCGTAGTGCTCAGCGAAGTCCAGTACCGTATCGCCCACGCGCGGCTCATAGCGGTCGGGCTGCGCGATGACGGCACGCGGGTTATCGGGCACGATCAGTTCAGGCGCCCCGCCCATGAAGTGCAAGGCCCCCGTCATGCCGGTGACCCAGTCAGTTGTCTTCTGCCCGGGCAAGGCGGCGGCGTAGGTGTAGTGCGAGGCGCCCATGGCCGAGACAAACACATTGGCGCGTGTCCCGTCAGCGAGTGCGAGCGTGGGGCCCGCGAAGTCCACGAACAACTTCTCGCCGGCGCGGTGTACCTGACGCATTGAGCGTTTGAGGGTCTTGGCGTAGCGGCGATACCGTTCGCAGAATTGGCTGTACTGCAGGGTGCGCCGACCCAGATGTTCGGCCTGGTACTCCTGCCACAGCAACATCAAGGTGACGCCCTTGCGCGAGAGCTCGCGGTGCATGACGGCGAAGTCGGGCAGCGCAGGCGCGACCTCGCCGCTACGGGCAGGGACCAGGCGTGCTTCGAGCGCCTGCTCGCTCATGGGCTCGATGGCCGACCAGTCAAGGCCGGCGGCGGTCGCCGCCGTGACGTACTTGGCCACAACCCCCTTGGAGACGCCCAGCGCCTGGGCACAACGCCGTTGCGAATAGCCCAAGGACAGGGCGTGATGGAGAATAGATTTAATCATGTGCGTTCTCAGCAGAGGCGGTGGCATGTGTGGGCTTGTCCAAAAAGCCCAACACACTACCGCACGGTTGAAGTCAACGCGTTGTTGCTCAACCCATCTTGAGACGCTGGTCACGACGGCCGGAACCAGTGACCACGAGTCCGGAATGGTTGGTCACGATGCCGGAATCAAAGAAAACCACCCTCCCGGCACGGAGTGGTCACGATCACCGGAATCGGTGGTCACGATGACCGGAATACGCAAACCCCAACTCCAGCAGAATGCCGTCCTTGACGCCTGCCAGCGACATTGAGCGCGGGGTGTACACCAAGCGTATACCGGCGCTGCGCATCTTGTCGTCGTCGAATTGCGTGTCACGTTCCACGCAATCAATGCCCGGAATGCGGATGCGCGCCGCTAACTCATCGTAGTAGGCTCTACGGGAAGCAATGTGCGCAGCCTTGTCCTGATTGCGGCCCGTCTTCACCGTCATACCGTCGGGCGGTTCGATACGAATGTCGATGTCCTCGGAGAAACGATGAATAACGCCATATCCTTTGGACAAGGACGTGCCACCCTTTAGCTCGAACTGAAAGCCTTGGACCTGCAAACCCCACAGGCAGTGCATGATCCAGTAATCCTTCTCGACCAGCATAGGGTCAAGCCCCTGATCATCAGCCACCAGCGCGAGCAACTGGCCAAAATCCCGTCGCTCGTGCAGAAAGTCAGGCATCCATCCACTCGCGCAAACGCTTGCGCGTCGCCACACTACCGAAATTATCGACAGCGCGTTGCAGGCGAACAGGATCGAACGACACCAGCCGGCGACGCGCCTGTTGCAGCACCGCGTCGCGATCCTCGGCCAAGTCGTCCAGGTTGTTCAACAAGTCGACATACAGGAATTCGGGTGTCAGCTTTTTGGGAAAGCGCGGCTTCATCCGAAAATCGAACTGCCGGTTGCCCAGACGGTAGACGCCGTGGCGCTTATGGTTATAAACCAGCGTGCGGTTATAAAGCTGAGTGGTGCCCAGACCCACTGTGTTATAGGCCGACGGGGAGAACACCAGAAAGTTTTTGTCGCGCAGAAACCCGCCCACCACTTGTTCATCGGCAGGCGGCAGCGGGCCGAAACCGGATTGTTTCGGCGCGTGGTACAGGCCCTGGGCAAGCTTTTTCAGTTTGCCCGCAGTCACCAACTGGCTCAAGTGTCTGTCCACGGCCGATGACAGACGTGCAAGATCCTCGCGACGATAAACGCGACCCGCTTGCAGCTCACCCGCCAGAAGCGCCGCAGCGCCCCGTAGGGGTGACTTTGATTGTTCGACCGTGACCATAATGACTCATTTCTCATTGAAGTTTCATGCATTTTAACGCATTCCGTTGACCAAGTCATCTCCCGGAATAGTCCATAAGTAGCGCCGCACTGCAATTCACAGAAGCACGAAAGGCCTCAACCCATCATCGTTTCAGGAACTACGTGGATTCATGACGGGCGCGAAACACTCCACATCCGCTCTCGTCACACATTCATGTAACTACTTGTGATATACAGGATAGACAGTGAGATCAACCAGCAAAAAGGGAGTGGGTAAAAGGTATGGTTTTACGCTTTCGGCGATCCATCAAATTGGCGCCAGGTATACGTATGAACGTCAGCCAATCGGGGATGAGTTGGACGCTAGGGCCGCGCGGTGCCTCGGTGGGCATTGGCAAACGCGGTGCACGCGTCAACACCAGCTTTATGGGCTTTTCGTCCAGTCAAAGCTTATACAAACCACCGCCTCGCCCGCGGCAATCGACACCTCACCAGTCAGCATCACCGCCACACTATATGCCACTGACCTGCGGCGTGACGGACGACGGTGTCCTCACCTTCCACGATGAGGATGGCAATCCCCTTAACGAGTCCATGATCGAACAGGCCAAGAAACAAAACCGCGAAGCCATCCTGGAACTGATCCAACGAAAATGCGATCAAATCAACGCGGAGCTTGACGCCCTGGCCAGTATTCATCTGGATACCCCGTCACCGCATATCCCACCTACCTTCCTACCCCAGCCCTACGCGCAATCAGCACCGCCCTTGCCCATGCCGCCTCGCCCACGCTGGTGGGAGAAACTCCTCGCCAAGCGTTTAGCAAAACTGCAGGCCATCCACCAACAAGCCGTCGTGGACCATCAGCGTCAACTCGTTGAATGGGAAAAAAAGAAGGCTCAGCATGAGCACAATCAAGATCAACAGCAACACCTCATCGAACATGAAATTCATCACGACACTGCCGTGATGGAGCGTTGGCTGGAAGAAAACTTGCAAGACATCGCCTGGCCACGAGAAACGCAGATCGCCCTGGACATCGCGGAAAACGGCCAGCATATTCGGCTGGATGTGGATCTGCCTGAAATCGAAGACATGCCGTCCAAGCGGGCTGCCGTCCCTGCCCGGGGACTAAAGTTGTCAGTCAAGGAATTGCCTGCCGTCCAGGTACGTAAACGCTACATGGCGCATGTCCACGGCGTGGGGTTCCGCCTCATTGGCGAAACGTTCGCCGCCCTGCCCTCAGCACGGCGCGTCACATTGTCGGGATTTTCTCAGCGCAACGACCCCGCCACCGGCCAAGCGCGTGACGACTACTTGTACTCGGTCAGCGTGGACCGCGACGATTGGGAACGTATCGACTTTGAGCTACTCCCTATGGTCGATGTCGTCGAGTCCCTTGCCCAGTTTGAACTGCGACGTCAGATGACGAAAACGGGAATTTTCAAACCCATTGAACCGTTTTGACCGTGCAACGACAAACTGTCTATGCCGGAAAAACGCCGTTGCACCTCATGGCCATTTTCAGGCATGCGAACTGCGTCTGGAGTTAATACAATGACACACACGATCAACACCGCCTTGCTCTGGCTCTCAGCAATAGGCTGCGGCCTTCTTGCGGGCCTCTATTTTGCATTCTCCACCTTCATTATGAGCGCGCTTGGCCGGATCGAAGCGCCGGCCGGTATCGCCGCAATGAACTCGATCAACGCCATGATCCTGCGCTCACCGTTCATGCCCCTGTTTCTGAGCAGCACTCTCACCGCCCTGGTTCTTGCGATCATCGCCCTGTTCCAGTGGCATCAGCCCGGATCGGTCGCAACCTTCATCGGCGGCGTCATCTACGTTGTCGGCATGTTCGTTTGCACGATGGCGTTTAACGTTCCGCTCAACAACGCACTCGCGGCGATTGATCCCGCCAGCGCCAACGGCGCGAATGTGTGGGTGCGTTACCTGAGGAACTGGACATTCTGGAACCACGTCCGCGCCATCGCCTCCACCATGACACTGGTCCTGTTCATCTATGCGATCGCTACCCGGTGATCCAGCTCTTCTTTTATAGCTTTAAAGGTTATCCGTATGGAAAAACTAAATGCAATGCTGAATTATCTTGTAGATAAGCGACCGTATATCCCTGCTAGTTTCCCGTCTGTTTATGAGCGTCTTTTAAACAAATACGCAACACGACTTTTAAAATTCTCAGGTGCCACACTGGCAATACTTGTGGTTATGGCACTCGTAAATATAACACTGGGGCTTAATGATTTTTGGAAACTTATTGCGCTGATTTTGGGAGTCGGAGCACAGGGATTGGCGTTGCTGTCGATGGTTCTACAGCCGCTATCCGTTTTGCCGGAAGTTTTTTATTTCAACAAACGAAATCTGAGTAATTTTGTTCACGAAGTCAATCACGATGAACAAATCGTCGCAGAACTAATTTCTTACCCGAAAGACAGTCTTGAATGCGCTTTATATTGGCTAACTGTGAAAATCGACAGGATAGAAAGGCGTGTTAAGGCATTTGTCGGTGACAAAACAGCTGTACTTTCGCTGGTAATCTTGGCTGGAACATTATTAAAGGATGCAGGAGCGCTTGGGCTGATTGGCCTCGACTTTAGAATGAAAGAAGGGTCTTATATTCATATGCTGATTTACTGGTTGTTCTCCTTCTTACTCGGGGGAGCTATTGGGGCGTTAATATACAAGTCTGCCGGCGAGCGATTACGTTATTATCGTGAGTTAGTTCAGGCTGCTCTGGATAGACAAGCGATACAGGTAAATTCAATATAGCGTCCATGACTCCCTCTCACTCGCAACTTATGCACTCTTAACGTTTTCTATCCAAGCCTGGCTCTGTGACTGTCTGCCTACACCCGATAGCACTTTCATGCCACGTGGACTAGCAAGCCCATTAGATACGCTGCTCTGCGCTGCAGCGAGTTTCAGCGATAGTCGAGGAACGTTACCATTGCTCCGTACTACAGAAAAACGTGCAGCGCCAAATATTCGCGGAGTGCGACATGGACAATCAACCGTTCCAGAAAAGCAGCCAAAGCCGGGGCACCGAAGCATCGCCCTGCCCGGTATCGATGCCGTTGCCCGATTCTGACGCCTACGGCGATCTGCCTCAGTTTCCAAAGGGCGGCGTATTGCCTTTTCGTCGCACCATCCGCCGCCAGGAACTGCGCCAGATCGTCCCTTTGGCCGAAACAACCATCTACGAATTGGAGCGCCGAGGCGAGTTCCCGCGCCGCTTCAACCTGACGCCGCGTTGCGTCGTCTGGGACTTGGAAGAGGTGCATGCCTGGATAGAAGCGCGCAAGCTCGCTTCAACAAATCGCTCGACGGGGCCGGATGTCCGGCAACGTAAAACACGTCCCATCAAAAACTCATCGTAATGCCCAGTCATCCCCCTGCCCCTCTTAATCCCCTAGGGCACGTTGGGTCCCGACCACATATGGCGCGGCTTCAATCAGTCGGGCCGACGGCGCAGCGCGGCGTACGTCCGCCAACGCGCTACGCATTGCGGCACCGGCATCGGTGGCTTCGCGGGTGAACTTCAACGCCAAGCGCCCCCGCTGCCCGATGCCAACCAAGGCGTCGTCGCAGCCCGCTTCGCCCAGGCGCTCAAGCAACGCATCAGGATTGCGATCGTCGCCGGCGAGCTGATATATCAGGGTAAAGGTGTATTTCATCGGACTACTCCTTAGCATCGTCGCCAGCCTCTTGCTGCTTACGGTACATGATGCATGTTTAGTGATCTCCAGCATGGGAACGATTGGCCAGACTGCCAGATGACAGCCTGGCCGTCGTCTTACGCCATCGCGCTCAACGTTGGCACCACCGCGTTCTCCGGCATCAATGCCGGCACGTAGCTCTCCCCGTCGATCCAGGCATCAACCATGTTGGCCCACTCTTGCAACATGTGGCGCCGCTGCTCGGCGTACTCGGCCTTGTTGTAGATCGAACGCGAGGAACGGCCGTCCTCGTGCGCCAAGCTCTTCTCGATCCAGTCGCGGTTTTCAGCAGCGTCGAGCCGGTGCGGCGCAGGTCGTGGACGGTGAACGGCTCCAGCGGCAAACCGGCGGCCTTGGCCCGCTCCGCCACAATCTGCGTGATCCGGTTCAAGGTCGCCTGGGACATGCAGCGGTCAGAGTCATAGCGCGACGGCAGCACGAACTTGGAGCCGGCCGCGCACGTATGCAGCGCAACGAAAATGTCGAGCGCCTGACGCGACAAATAGACCACATGCGGATTGCGCCCCTTCATCCGTTCCTTGGAGATCGTCCAGACCGCGTTCTCAAAATCGACTTCATCCCAGGTGGCTTTGATCAGTTCGCTTTTGCGCACCAGCGTGAGCAGAATCATGCGTAACGCCAGCCGGATGGTCGGATAGGTCGCCACCGACTCCATCTGTCGGGCCATCAGCCGAATCTCCAGCGGCGACAAGGCGCGATCCTTAGGCACGAAGGTCGCAATCGACGCAGCGCTCACGTCGTTGCCCGGGTTATCCACCTTCTCGCCGTGCAGAATGGCGAAGCTGTAGACCTGTTTCACGATGTCTCGAATGTGGACCCCTGTGGCGGGGGCACCACGATCCTTCACCTTGTTGCAAAGGGCGCGCAGGTCACCGGCGGTGATTTCATTGAGCTTCCGATTCTGAAAGGCGGGCAGGATGTCCCGAGCAATGATGTGCTTGCGCATGGCCTTGGTGCTGTCGGCCATGCGGGCACCGGCCAGCCATTTTTCGGTCATGTCACCGAAGGTCTTGGCGGCGGTCAGCCGGCGCTTCTCGCGCTGCTTCTCCAGCGCCGGGGACGTGCCTTTGGCGACGGTTTTCTTAGCGTCAATTAGCTTTTCGCGAGCCAGCGCCAGCGAAATGCCCGCTGGCCCATAGCGGCCGATGGTCAGCGTCTCGCGGCGGCCGTTGAGACGGTAATCGTAGCGGAAGGTGATGGTACCGGTGGGCGATACCGTGACGTACATCCCGTCGCGGTCAGAAGCCTTATAAATCTTGGCCTTAGGCTTGAGATTGCGTAGTGCGGTGTCAGTAAGCATCGAGGTTTTCTCCTGTTTATGACGGCTTTTTACCGTCAGGGGTCAGGAGACCTGCTGATGCCCGGAAAGCCGCATAAAATAAGCTTTCCAGAAGAGTGTTTTACCGTCAAAGACCGATTTGGTCTGAATAGTGAACGGCAGGGTCTTAATCGGGCCACCGGTTCCTACCGCCACTTCTATCGTCAACTTGTTTTGCTGGTCAGCGATAGCTACCGATAGTCATAAATCAATACGTTACGATGGTTTTTCGATAAGTAGCGATAGTCCCAAAAGGACCTGATTTTATTCCCACTCAATCGTCGCCGGCGGTTTGCTCGAAACGTCGTATACCACACGGTTAATGCCGCGCACTTCGTTGATAATGCGCCCCGACACCTTGGCCAATAAAGCATAAGGCAGTTGCGCCCAATCGGCGGTCATGAAGTCCGACGTCTGCACGGCGCGCAGTGCGACAACGTATTCGTAGGTGCGGCCGTCGCCCATGACGCCCACGGATTTCACCGGTAGGAATACCCCGAAGGCTTGCGAGGTCAGGTCATACCAGTTCTTGCCGCTGATGGGGTCGACGGTCTTGCGCAGTTCTTCAATGAAGATGGCATCCGCGCGGCGCAACAGGTCGGCGTATTCCTGTTTGACTTCGCCCAAGATGCGCACACCCAGGCCCGGTCCGGGAAACGGATGGCGGTACACCATGGAGGGCGGCAAGCCCAGGGCGACGCCCAATTTACGCACTTCGTCCTTAAAGAGTTCGCGCAACGGCTCCAGCAACTTCAGGTTGAGCGTGTCGGGCAAGCCACCCACGTTATGGTGCGACTTGATTGCAACCGCTTTGCCCGTTTTAGCGCCGGCCGATTCAATGACGTCGGGGTAAATCGTGCCTTGCGCCAGCCAGCGGGCGTTACTGAGCTTGCCCGCTTCGGTTTGGAAGACTTCGACGAACTCTTTGCCTATGATTTTGCGTTTAGCTTCCGGGTCGGCGACGCCGGCCAGTTTGCCCATAAACGCAGCGCTGGCATCGACGTGGATGACCTTCATGCCGAAATGATCGGCAAACATGCTCATGACCTGTTCCGCTTCGTTCAAGCGCAACAAGCCGTGATCGACGAACACGCAGGTAAGCTGGTCGCCAATCGCCTTATGGATCAGCGCCGCGGCCACGGAAGAATCGACTCCGCCCGACAAGCCCAGGATGACCTCGTCGGTACCCACTTGCTCGCGAATATAGGCTACGGCTTCAGTCACATAGTCGGGCATATTCCAGTCGCGGCTGCACCCGCAGATTTCCTGCACAAAACGCGCTAGCATGGCTTCGCCCTGGGCAGTGTGCGTGACTTCAGGATGAAACTGCACCGCATAGAAACCGCGCTCTTCGTCCGCCATGCCGGCAATCGGGCATGAGTCGGTCGAAGCCATCAGTTTAAAGCCGGGCGGCAGCTCGGTCACTTTATCGCCGTGGCTCATCCACACTTTAAGCATGCCATGGCCGTCGGTGGTGGTGAAGTCTTCCAGACCATCGAGCAAGCGTGTATGACCGCGTGCGCGCACTTCGGCATAGCCGAACTCGCGATGATCCGACCATTCAACCTTTCCACCCAACTGCAGCGCCATTGATTGCATGCCGTAGCAAATGCCCAGGACCGGCACGCCGGCTTCGAACACCTTGGAAGGAACCTTCAGCGACTCTTCGTGATAGGCCGAAGCATGGCTGCCCGACAAGATGATGCCCTTGAGCCCTTGCTGGCTTTCAATAAAGGAATTGTCGACATCGCCCGGATGGATTTCACAGTACACGCCGGCTTCGCGCACACGCCGTGCAATGAGTTGGGTAACTTGTGAACCGTAGTCGAGGATAAGAATTCGCTGATGCATGGCTGAAAGAGTGTGCTCGAAAAAGTAGTCAGGACGTTAATGTAACGTATGGAGCATGAAAAATAACAAGTAAGGGAGCATCGGCTCCCTTACTTGTTTACTGAATCCACCGGGGCTTAGTCGGCCCGGTAGTTAGGTGCTTCTTTGGTGATCTGCACATCGTGAACGTGCGATTCGCGCACGCCCGCCGAGGTGATTTCCACGAACTCGGCTTTGGTGCGCATTTGCTCGATGGATGCACAACCGCAGTAACCCATCGAGGCGCGGATACCGCCCACCAATTGATAAATAATGGCGATGACGCTGCCTTTGTATGGCACGCGACCTTCAATGCCTTCAGGCACCAGTTTGTCGGCGTTATTGGCCGGATCCTGGAAGTAGCGGTCGGCCGACCCCTCGGCCATGGCGCCAAGGCTGCCCATGCCGCGATACGACTTATACGAGCGCCCCTGGAACAGCACGACTTCGCCTGGCGCTTCTTCTGTGCCGGCAAACATGCCGCCCATCATGCAGGTCGATGCGCCCGCGGCCAACGCCTTGGATACGTCGCCCGAATAGCGAATGCCGCCATCGGCGATCAGCGGAACGCCCGTGCCTTCAAGCGCCTTGGCTACATCGGCAATCGCCGTAATTTGCGGCACGCCGACACCGGCCACGATGCGTGTGGTGCAAATAGAGCCTGGACCGATGCCGACTTTTACGCAATCGGCGCCGGCTTCGACAAGCGCTTTGGCCGCTGCCGCGGTAGCAATATTGCCACCGATGACCTGAATTTTCGGGTAGTTCTTTTTAACCCAGCGCACACGCTCGATAACGCCAGCCGAATGGCCATGGGCCGTGTCGACAACGATGACGTCAACGCCGGCTGCGGCGAGTTTTTCAACCCGCTCTTCAGTGCCCTCGCCCACGCCGACCGCGGCGCCTACGCGCAACTGGCCCTGGCTGTCTTTGGAGGCATTAGGGTGTTCGGTGTTTTTAACGATATCTTTGACTGTTGCCAGACCGCGCAGCTGGAATTTGTCGTTGACGATCAGGACGCGCTCAAGGCGATGCTTGTGCATAAGCGCCTGCGCCTCGTCGAGCGTGGCCCCTTCCTTCATGGTGATCAGACGATCTTGCGGCGTCATGACATCGCGCAGCGGGACATCCAGCCGATCTTCGAAACGCAGGTCGCGGTTAGTGACGATGCCGACCAGTTTGCCCGCTTCGATTACGGGCAAGCCCGAAAAACCATGCTGGCGCTGCAGGTCGATGGCGTCGCGCACTTTCATCGTTGGCGTAACGGTAACGGGATCGATGACAATGCCGAATTCGTGGCGTTTGACACGGGCCACTTCACGGGCCTGTTCAGCGGCCGTCATGTTTTTATGAATAATGCCGATACCGCCCTCTTGGGCCATGGCAATCGCCAGGCGCGACTCGGTCACGGTGTCCATGGCGGCGGAAACCAGCGGTATATTTAGCGTGATATTGCGCGTAAATTGCGTGACAAGGGAAGTATCACGAGGCAGGACCTCGGAGTAGGCCGGCACCAACAACACATCGTCGAAGGTGAGCGCTTTTTTGATGAGACGCATTAAATAGCTCCGTGTGCGCTTAACTAAGGGTGTTTACCTAGTCGAGGCAGATACGAAAAGGCACCCTCTTGGGGCGCCTTGGTGAAACAGAGTTAAATTAGCCTAGCTGTACGCGGGCGTTGCGGAACATACGCAGCCAGGGGCTGGCGTCGCCGCCCTCGTCCTGATTGCCCCAACGTTCGGGCGCCCACGACATCATGACGTTGCGCGTGACCCGTTCAGGATGCGGCATCATGATGGTAAAACGGCCATCGGCCGTCGTGACGCCCGCCAGCCCCCCCGGGCTGCCATTCGGGTTATACGGGTAGGCTTCAGTATGCTTGCCGCGGTGATCAACATAATTGAGCAGGCTGATTACCTGGCTGGCATCGCCCTGCCTCGAAAAGTTGGCAAAACCCTCGCCGTGCGCCACCGCGATCGGCACGCGCGTCCCCGCCATCCCTTGCATAAACAACGAGGGAGAGTCGGCAATTTCCACCAGCGACAGACGCGCCTCGTACTTTTCAGACTGGTTGCGGGTAAAGCGCGGCCAGTGCTGGGCGCCGGGAATCATGTCGGACAAGGTAGCCATCATCTGGCAGCCGTTACATACGCCCAAGGCAAAGATGTCGGGCCGCGCAAAATAAGCAGCGAACTGGTCGGCCAGTTTCTGATTAAAGCGTATGGTGCGCGCCCAGCCTTCGCCGGCTCCCAGCACATCGCCATAGCTGAAACCGCCCACGGCGACCAGACCTTGCACATCGTCCAGACGCACACGACCCGACAGCAAGTCGGTCATGTGCACGTCCAGCGCCTCGAAGCCCGACTTATCAAACGCCCAGGCCATTTCCACCTGGCTGTTGCAGCCCTGTTCGCGCAGCACCGCAATTTTCGGCCGTTTTCCGGTGGCGATAAAGGGTGCGGCAATGTCTTCCTGCGGGTTGAAATGAACCAACGGATTCAAGCCCGGATCATTGACGTCTTTCCACAGATCAAACTCGGCCTGAGCGCACTCGGGGTTATCGCGCCGCTCCATGACACGCCGGCTGACCTCGCTCCACTGTTGCGCCAGCTCGATACGCGGCTGCTGGTAAATGCATTTACCGTCACGGAAAACCTGAATTTCATCGACGCCATTGAGCATGCCCATGACGTGCGCATGAGCCGACAGCCCGACCGCACGCAATTGCTGCAACACCGTGTCGCGCTGTGCCAACGGCACCTGGATCACCGCGCCCGCCTCTTCCGTAAACAAGGCTTTCAAGGTAATTTCGTCGCGCTGGACGGCCACTTGCTCAGGGCGAATTTTATAGTCGCCCCAATCGGCCGCATGCGGGTCAATGGTCAGCATGTCAAGGTTGACCGACACGCCGACGTGGCCGGCAAATGCCATTTCACATACCGTCGCAAGCAAGCCGCCATCGGAACGGTCGTGATAAGCCAGAATGTGGCCTGCCGCCGTCAGTTGGCGAATCACCGTGAAAAAAGCAACCAGGGCCTGTGCGTTGTCGATATCGGGTACGGTCTGACCGACCTGATTAAAAACCTGGCTCAGAATCGATCCGCCCAAACGCTGCTGCCCAAAACCCAGGTCGACCAGGATAAGAACCGTATCGCCCGCATCGGTGCGCAATTGCGGCGTCAGCGTCGCGCGCACATCGGTCACGGGCGCGAAGGCCGTGACCACCAGGGATACCGGCGCAATCACATCGCGCTTCTCGCCGTCCTCTTCCCATGCGGTGCGCATCGACAACGAGTCTTTACCCACAGGTATCGACAAGCCCAATTGCTGGCACCACTGGCTGACGGCCGAGACGGTGTCGTACAGCGCCGCGTCTTGCCCGGCCACGCCGCAGGCGGCCATCCAGTTGGCGGACAGCTTGACGTCTTTCAGTGTTTTCACATCGGCGGCGACCAGATTCGTGAGCGCCTCGGCAACCGCCATGCGCCCGGATGCGGCCGCATCGATCATGGCCAGCGGCGTGCGCTCGCCCATGGCCATCGCTTCGCCGCGCACCCCTTCATAATCGGCCAAAGTTACCGCGCAGTCGGCCACCGGCACTTGCCAGGGCCCCACCATTTGATCGCGGCTGCTTAAACCGCCCACCGAACGATCGCCGATGGTGATAAGGAAATTTTTGCTGGCCACCGTGGGGTGACGCAGCACCCGCTTGATGGCTTCTTCCAGCCCCATTTCAGTCAGGTCCATCGGCCCGCTGACGCCCGGCAAGCGCTGCACGTCGCGCGTCATGCGCGGCGGCTTGCCCAGAATGACATCAATCGGAACATCGACCGGACGAACGGCATCTGGCGCCTTGGCGGCGATCACTTCGGAAACGCCCGGCAAGCCTTCGCCATGGGTCACGCGCAACTGGCGCTCTTCGGTCGCAACGCCGACCACCGCATAGGGGCAACGCTCACGCTTAGCAATGACATCGAAACGCGCCAGGTCTTTAGGCAAGATCGCCAGGACATAGCGTTCCTGTGCTTCATTACTCCAGATCTCGGCCGCCGACAGGCCCGACTCTTCCAGATGAACCTGGTTCAACTCAAAAATAGCGCCACGTCCCGCATCATTGACCAGCTCAGGAAAGGCATTGGACAAACCGCCGGCCCCCACGTCGTGTATGGCCACAACCGGGTTATCGTCGCCCTGCTGCCAGCAACGATCAATGACCTCTTGAGCACGCCGTTCAATTTCCGGATTGCCGCGCTGAACGGAGTCAAAATCCAGCTCGGCGCTGTTGGTGCCGGCGCTCATGCTGGACGCCGCGCTGCCGCCCATGCCGATACGCATGCCCGGGCCGCCCAGTTGAATCAGCAGCGCCCCCGGCGGAATAGGATCTTTATGTGTCAGCCGAGCGTCGATAGAGCCCAGGCCCCCGGCAATCATGATGGGCTTGTGATAGCCCCAACGGGTATCGCCCGCGGTTTGCTCAAAGGCGCGAAAGTACCCCAGCAAATTGGGGCGCCCGAATTCGTTATTGAATGCGGCTCCGCCAATCGGACCTTCAATCATGATGTCCAGCGCCGATGCGATACGATCAGGCGAACCATGCGAATCTTTTTCCCAGGGCTCGAGCGCATCATCGAAACGCAAGTTGGAAACGGTAAACCCGGTCAGGCCTGCTTTCGGCTTGGAACCGCGGCCTGTCGCACCCTCGTCGCGAATTTCTCCGCCGGCGCCGGTAGAAGCCCCGGGAAACGGCGCAATCGCGGTCGGGTGATTATGCGTTTCCACTTTCATAAGAGTATGGACCAACGCGTCGTGATGGCCATAAGCCTGCGAACCATTGGCCGATGTGCTGCTTGCTGTCTGCCCAGGCTGACCAGCGTAAAACTGCTTGGCAGGACCGCCGGCCATAATCGCGGCGTTATCGGAATACGCAACCACCGTGCCCTCGGGCTGTTTTGCGTGCGTTTCACGGATCATGCCAAACAAGGTGCTATCTTGAGCCGCGCCATCGATGACCCATTGGGCGTTGAAGATTTTGTGGCGGCAGTGTTCGCTATTGGCTTGCGCAAACATCATCAGTTCAACGTCGGTGGGGTTGCGCCCCAGTTGCTTGAACGCGCTGTCGAGGTATTCAACCTCATCTTCAGACAGCGCCAAGCCTAAATTGCGATTGGCCTCCAGCAACGCCGCCACGCCCTGGCCCAGAACATCGATGCTCTGTATCGGCTTGCCTGGCAGGGACGCAAAAAGGGCCGCACCATCGAACGCCGCATCCACCACGGTTTCCGTCATGCGGTCATGCAGGACATCGGCAATTTGAGCCAGTTGCGTCGCATCGATTTTGTGAGCGCCCAGCAAGCCTCGCGAAGGACTGATGGTGTAACGAATACCGCGCTCAATACGCCGCACCGCCGACAAGCCGCAATTGTGCGCGATATCGGTGGCCTTGCTGGCCCACGGGGAAACCGTTCCCAGACGTGGTACGACGCGCAGCACCAGCGCATTCTTGTCCCCGCTATCGACTTGCGGCGTATCACCATAATCGAGCAGCGCCGTCAGGCGTTCCTGGTCCGAAGCGCTTAACGCGGCCTCCGTCCAGACATAGTGTTCAAACCGGCCTTGAATGTCGCCTACGGGCAGGCCTTGCTTCGCAAATCGCTTTAATAAACGTTCACGACGAAAGGACGACAAAACCAGGGAGCCAAGAAAATGCTGGATAGAGTTCACGATAGAAGCAAGCAAAAGGAAGGAAGACCGCCATTTTAGCGGGTTAACCATAAGTCGGCAGGCAATACCCTTTTCGTCGCACGGAGTATGGCCGCCCAGCGCCTGAATTACTGGGCGGAATCGGGGTAGCTGACTTCCAGTATGTCGAGTTCATCGATGCCGGCCGGCGTGCGCAGGGTTACGGTATCGCCTTCGCGCGCCTTGGTCAGGGCGCGCGCCACGGGCGATATCCAACTGATATCCCCCTTCAGCGGCTCGGCCTCGTCCACGCCCACAATCGTCACGCGATGCTCTGTTCCCGCCTTGTCGCAATACAACACCGTTGCGCCAAAAAAGACCTGATCTTTATTGGGCTGGGTCGACGGATCGACCACTTCCGCTATTTCAAGCCGCTTGGTCAAAAACCGCATGCGCCGGTCTATTTCGCGCAGCCGCTTCTTGCCGTACAGATAATCGCCATTTTCGGAGCGGTCGCCATTGGAGGCCGCCCACGACACGATCTGCACCACCGAGGGCCGCTCTTCCGTCATCAATTGCGCCAATTCAGCGCGCAAACGCGCATAACCGCGCGTGGTGATGTAGTTCTTTGTGCCGGCGGGCAAACGCACGGCTTCGGGACCGAGATCGTCCTCGTCGTCGTTATCGGACTCTTTGACAAATGCTTTATTCATGATGCAGTGTAGACGGTTAGTTCAAGTCATTATAAATAATACAAAACCCGCTGGCGATGCGTGCAATACGGGCAATCCACCCGCCTTTTAAACCGAAACCTGAAACGCCAGCTCCTGCTGAATGGCGTTGATGAAATCCGGATGCATTGCGCAATATCCAGCCGGAAGCTCGACCACCGAGGCGGCCCGCCAGTGCCAGGCCAGCCGATTGGGCGCCAACCGGTCGACTCGTTTCAGCAGCTTATGATTCTTATCCAGAAACACAATATCGATGCCATACGGAAGCCCAAAGGTATGAACGGCCCGACACCTTGATATCCATAACCCAGTGTTCGGCGGCAATGCCTCATAGGCATGCAAGCCGCGCAGTCGCGGCCAGAATCGGGTGGCGCGTTCAAGTCGCAATGGACTCAAAATGGAGTCTCCATTAACTTAACCGCGATAGGGAATCCGATAATCAGAAAGGTGCACGGAAAAATGCAAAAAACCATCGGAAACAGCATTTTCACGGGGGCTTCCAGAGCCAATCGCTCGGCACGCAGAAACCGTTCTGCACGGCGCTGCTCCGACTGAGCCCGAAGCAAGGGCCCCAGGCTCATGCCAAGCTGATCGGCCTGCCCCAGGGCGGTGACCAATTGCTGCACCGCCGACAGACCGGTGCGATCAGACCAATAACGCAGCGCCTCCAGTCGCGGCATCCCGGCCCGCATATCCGCCAACGCATGGCGCAGCTCTTGCCGCAGCGGCCCCGGCGGCCCGTGTTGAGCCGCCTGCTGCAGCGCCCCCTGAAGATTCAGTCCCGCCTCGACGCACAAGGTTGTCATGTCCAGCAAGAAAGGAAATTCTTTCAACATAAGCCGCTGACGTCTAACGCCCAGGTTGCGCAACCAATAGCGCGGCCACCACATAAAGATCGCAGCAGCGATCAAAGGCGGAAAAATGCTGTGCAGGGCATTCACCGAAAAATAAAGGGCCAGGATTGTTGCGCCCAGTATTGCCGTCAACGAGAAGCACAAACACTGCAGGGCGACGATATGCACCGGCTGCCAGACCGTGTCCAGCCCGGCAATCTGGATGGACCGCGCTAAAACCTGACGCGTACGCCAGGAGATGAACGGCGTACAGAGCGGTGCAAAAGCCAGCACCCAAGGCCAGATCAGCCTCAGGCCCAGCCGAGCCGAATAGGCATCAGCCGCCTCGCGGTGCAGCAATACCGGCCGGGTCGCGAGCCAGCAAAGAAGGCAAAACGAAAGTCCCGCAGCCAAACAGCTCATCCAAAAGAGCATGGATTTCCTCTATTTCGTTCAAACGTCGATGCTGACGATACGACGTATAAACATAACGCCCACCGACTCCAGGCCGATGACGATGCCGATAACGGCCCATCCCATCGGCGTATGCCACAGCAAAGCCATCGACTCCGGATCGAGCTGCTCAAGCACCAGGGCAAGAAAAAAAGGCAATCCGGCCATTACCCAGGCTTGCAACCGCCCTTGCGAGGTCAAGGCCCGCACGCGCCCAAGCAAGTGCAAGCGCGCCCGTAACGTCGTGGCAATACGCTCGAGCGTTTCCGCCAGGTTGCCGCCGCTTTGCACGGCAATATTCAACGAGGAAACCACCAACCCTGCGCCTTCGGTGGGCATGCGCTGATAGAGCTGGGCCAAAGCCTGTTCGAATGAAACGCCCATGCGCTGCTCGCGCAGCATAAGACCGAACTCTTGCGCCAAGGGCGACGGCGCCTGCATGACGATGTGGCGTAAGGCCGATTGAATGCCGGAACCGGCCCGCAAAGCGCCCGCCAGCGACAAGAGCAGGTCGGGCAATTGCTGATCGAAACGCGCAAGCCGCACGCGGCGCAGATGCGCCATCATGCACTGCGGCGCGATCAAGCTCACCCCTCCCGCTGCTGCAGCCAGCCAGGCCATGCCCGACAGCAAGTAGATGAGCAGCATCAAAACCGCGCAAACCGCCAGATTGGCCAGCCATAACTGCGCGGGGTCGACAAACAAGAAGAACTCGCTCAAGCGAGCCTTGGCTTCCTTATGAAACGCCGAATGATATCGACGGTACGCGCCGGCCAGCCAGCCCTGAGTCCACCAGGCCAGCAAAGCGACCAGCACGGCAACGCTTAATACCAATAGGACGTCCATGATCGCTCCTACTTCACCACGGCACGGATCGCGGGACTCGAATCGAAGCTGGCGCTGGTTTGTTGCAGGAGCGTCTGCTGATTGAACACATCCATGCTTAATCCGGCCGCCGACAACGAGGACGAGGCAAAAAACTCCGGCATGGCGCCGCAGCCCCGAAACAACGCAGGCGGCCCCGCCTGATAACGAAACAGCTCTTGCGTTTGAATGCGGCCGCTCTCGATCCCCGTGACTTCGACAATCGACGTGATTAAACGACGGCCATCGCTTAATCGGGCTTGCTGCACCAACAAGTCAATACTGGCGGCAATATGCTCGCGCACAGCCGCCAGAGGCAAGTCCATTCCCGCCATCAAGATCATGGTCTCCAACCGCGACAAGGCATCACGCGGACTATTGGCGTGCAATGTGGTCAACGATCCTTCATGTCCGGTATTCATGGCTGCCAGCATGTCAAAGGCCTCGCCACCGCGACACTCGCCGATCACAATCCGATCGGGCCGCATGCGCAAGGCATTGCGCACCAGGTCGCGTATATCGATTTTCCCGCGACCTTCGAGATTGGCTGGCCGCGCCTCGAGCGTGACCAGATTTTGGTGATCCAGGCGCAGCTCGGCGGCGTCTTCGATCGTCACGATACGCTCACCCGCAGGAATACAGTTGGACAAGATATTAAGCAGTGTAGTTTTGCCAGAGCCGGTTCCCCCGGAAACGATAATATTTTTACGCTGGCGCACGCAGATGCTTAAAAACTCACGCATAAACTCATCCAACGCGCCGACTCGAACCAGATCATCCATAAGAGGCCTATTGTGCGGAAACTTCCGTATCGTTATGCTCGCCCCACGCAATGCGATGGGCGGAATAATGGCATTGACGCGCGACCCGTCGCTTAAACGCGCATCCACCATGGGCGAACTTTCGTCGATGCGACGCCCCAGGGGCGAGACGATGCGCTCGATGACGCCCATTACGGCTTGCTCGCTGCTGAATCCGGAGCGATGACGTTCCAGCCGCCCTGCCGCCTCGATAAAAATTTCGTCGTACCGGTTCACCATGATTTCGCTAATGTGCGGATCGGCCAGCAAGGGCTCCAGCGGGCCAAGGCCAACCGCCTCGTTAACCACTTCTTGCAGCAAGTCGTCGCGATCGATGGAGTCGGGCAACTCGTTGTCTTGCCGGATAAGATCGGCAAGAACGGTTTTAGCCTCGCTGCGAAGCGCGGCATCGCTCATATTCGCAATGTCGCGCCGCCGTAAATCCAGCGCATCCAACAAGGCAATATGCAGCCGGCGGCGATGATGCAATAGCAACGCCAGGCTGACGGAACGGCTGTCGCTTTGGCCTGATGTTGCCTTCCCACCGTCGGACGGCGCGACGAGCCGGGAGGAGTCGGGCATAAATGCCAAGTCCTTATTCTGTATTTCCTTATCCGCGCCGTGAAACGCTGACCGCCCTCTTTCTTGCGGGCCGTCCACCGGCACATCGTCGTCCACGCCCCCACCCGAGTCACCAGACCGTTGTTCCTCGCCGGAACCAAGAGGTTCCTGATCTGCCAGAGCGTCCGCGGTCCGAGCAGATGAAAAAATCTCGCGCAGACAAATCATGCACGGCCCGATGACTACCGTGTCTCCCGGATGCAGCGGCCCATATTGAGCCACCCTCTGACCATTGACCAGCGTGCCAGCCAAAGAACCAAAGTCATCGACAAAAACGCCATCCTCACGCCGCTCAAAGCGAGCATGACGCTTGGCGACCCGCCAGGCCTTGAGCCGAAGCCCCGCATCGGGAGCCCTTCCAATGTCAAGCGGCAGACAATACCGCCTGGCCTGCACCGATCCGTCCTCGAAACGCAACTCAAGATCCAGCATGACTTACTCCGTAAAGTGATACTCGTTTCGGGGTGGCCGAGCCTGACGTTCCGCGCCGTCACCCTGGACCCATTGAGATCCCGGCCCTTCATGCGGACGCCAGAATGATGTGTGCTCGGCGCTAACCAAAGGCGGCAATTTCGCCGTGGAGCGAACGGGAACATTGAGACGCTCTTCCGATGGAAACGTCTGGCGAAGTATGGCTTTCCCTTTGGCGACACGCTTCATCAAGTCGGGATGATCGGGCGCGACGACCACCGGCGTAACAAAAATGGCCAGTTCCGTTTCGTGATGCTGGAAACGGGTCGATTTGAAGAGTTGCCCTAAAACGGGAATGCTGCCCAGCCCCGGCACCTTATCGACATTGCGCGATTCTTCACGCGACAAAAAGCCAGCCAGCACCAGGGTCTGACCCGAACGTACGTTGAATTCGGTTGAGGCCCTGCGGGTTTTCAACGCCGGCCCATTGGGCAAAGACACCGACGAGTCGACTGAACTTACCTCGACCTCGATATGCGAGCGCACCGCATCATTACGCTCAATTTGCGGAGTAATGCGCAACGAAACGCCATAGGGCTTGAACACCGTGTTGGTATTGCCATTGGCATCGACTGTTGAGTATGGCACTTCGCCGCCCGCCAGAAACTCCGCCGTGGCGCCGCTGCGTGCCAACAGTTGCGGCTGAGCCAGCACAACGGCGTTTCCTGTTTGAGCCATCGCATTGATGCGTGCGGAAAGCAATGCATTAACTCCAAAATAACCAACGGCCGTCGTCGCAGGAAATGGCAAAGGCAGTACAGGCTGCCCCGGGCGTTCGGCCAAGCGCGCCGAACCGCCATCCCATCCCAGACCCGCATTAAATCCGCCATCCGTACTGGTATTCCAGCGCACCCCCAGCTCCTGCAACTGCGCACGGGGAACTTCAACCACTTGAACGTCAAGCAGCACCATGCGATCCCAACCGACCTGGCCGGTAAAGTCGAGCATCTGCGGATAGCGCTTGCTTAAGGCGACCAAACGATCGCGGTCCGCGTCGGACAAATCGTCGCCTTCGACCACCAGCTTGTCGCCGATCGAGGAGACTCGCGCATTCGGAATGCGTTCCAGCACATTGCGCAACTCCTTCTGCGTTTGACGCGCCCCCTCTGGCGCGACCTCAATCTGGTAGCGACGACGCTGTCCATTCGCCGACCAAACCTGCAATGCCGTGGAACCCTCGTGGCGAGCAAATAAAATAACCTCTTTTTCATCTGTCGTGACGGCATTGAGCACATGGCCGTCGCCCACGGCAACGCGCGCCACATCGGGAATGGAAAGCACTTTGACTTCGCCTACCTGCAAGGCCAGCACGCTTTCGTTGGCGTGCGCCGCTGCCGTGACAGCCACCCCAAAACCCAGCAGTAAAAACAAAGATTTCATCATCTGTAATCCTGATCTGTAATGCACCACCCTCTTGCACCGAAGCCGCTAAGCATCGGGTCCGCTACAGTCCGAGCTATGCCGGGTCATCAAGCGACAATATGTCAGACGGCATTTGAGACGAGATAATCTCCGGCAAGGCGGCCGATTCGGCCGAAACACGGTTTGCGTTCATCCATGCGCTGACAAGCTCCGGCATATGAGGCAAATCAAACAAGCCATTCAATTGCTTAGGACCTTTTTCCGGTGTGGTCAGGCTAGGCAGGCGGCGGACCGTCTGGTTGCCGTATATGACGGGCGCGCTCTTGGGCGCTTTGCCCGGAGGCGCAACGGCCACCCCCAATAAGCTGGCCAAATCACCCCGCACGGCGCGCTGGTTCAGGCGGCTATCGCCGGGATGACGCAAAAGCGCGGTAATCGTGCCGCTTTGGCGTGCAGCAACGAGCTTGATGGCGTCTTCGGGCGACGTATCGAGCGTCACTGTTGCGTAGCCGCCGTCTCGCGCCTGCACCGTCTCGCTGGTGTATTGGGTTGTGGCTCCGGTCGCCAACACCAGCACGCCTTGCAGCAGCGGCGCCGTAATACGCCGGCGCTGATACTCAAACGACACGTATAAATCGATCAAGTCACCGGGCTCCAGCATGCCCGATACGGAATTGATAGCATCGACCGGAATCGTGATGGCTCTTCGACCCTCGGCCAGCCTGCTTGAAAATGGCGCGCGGTGGGCCAACATCGTGTGCACCGGCAAAATCGGATCCCCACCCCGCAGCGGCGCCAACAACACATTGTCGGTCAGTTCAGAAAAACGCTCAGGCGACACGCTATCGCTTGAAACCGAGCCAGCGGGAAACTGACGTACGGCCATATGCTCAGCCGCCAGCTTGGTACCTGCAGGCAAATCGTAAGCAGCCACGACGCGTTGTGCCGACGGTACCTTGGCTTGCGCCTCGATCAGATCGATCCGGTTCTGAATATGCTGGCGCGCCGCCCAGGCCGCGCATACGCCTGCCGCTAACGCCAGCAGGAACATCGCCGAAGTACGGTTAAAAACAGGTAAACGCATGATATGACCTCGCCAGTCTGTTATTCGAAATAGTGAACAAATAATGAGCTTGAGTTGCCCGCCTGCTCTTGTGCAATCAGGACCAGGCGCGCTGCTTTCCGGTGCCAGACGCTGGCGCCGGAAACTCCGCTGCCGGCCGACGCATCGCGCCAGCCCGTCCGCCGCAAGTGCATTTGCACATAAGCGTTCAAATTGTCCAAGGGCATATTTGCGCTATAAAGCTGCTGCAGCGCGTTCCTCTTGTTGACCGTGGAGCGTTGCGTAAAACGCAATTGCGCTTGCGCAGGCAACCAGTTGAAAATCAAGCTGGCGCGTTGATCCAGTGCTTGCTGCACCCGGCCGGCGCCGATATGCAGGGCGGAAACCCGCCCCTTGACACCGCGAGATGCCAGCTCGAGCTCTGCAATCCAGCTCCAGTCGCCGTTTACTCCCGACAGCATGATTCTGTCTTTGAACGCCATGACTCGCTGAAACCGGTCGGTGCTCTCCCCCAGCAACTCAGCCGTTTTTTCCAGCGGCTCTGATGCGGTAAAGTTACGCCATACAACAGGAATGCCGAACAGGCGCATTTCTTGTTGAACCTCCCAGTTGAACGAAGCAGATCCGGCGCCCGAGAAAACAAGCTGCGGCAAATCAAGATCAATGGCCCACACCGGCGAGCTGCTAAAGAGCACAGCGATAAACCAGAACCGCCAGGCCATGAAGCAAGCTCCGACTTGCGCATGGAATACTCTTGGACGAGCGGTATCAAGGATGGAAATAGGCATTGCTGCTCCTTGAAGCGTTGTCCAGATGTCGGTCGGGCACAGCCCCCTTCCAAGGGCTCAGCCAGTCAAACTGAGGGCCAGGCCTGCCCCACGCGTTATCGACCCTGGCCATCACGCTGGAAACTCGCTGCCCCAGCGTATAAGATCGGTTGGCCGCGTCACTCCAGGCGAATGCCGAGCTTGCTACTCTGCTTTGGGTGCTCAGATCATTGGAAGCGTGCCCTGCATCCGCCAGAATGGCCGTATGGCGCGACAAAATCGGATAATGCTCATCAAACTGACTCAGACCAACTTTCAATAAATCGGTGTTGCCAGAGACAGTACGGTATAGGGCTTGCGGGGCAACCCTTACTACCGCACTCACCACCCCGGCGTCTTCGAGACCCCATTCTTTCCTCAATTGCACCGAGTCCCGCGCGCTTCCCCCAGGCTGGGCGCTGTCGGAAAGATCGCGATAGCGGTTGACGATCAGAGACACCTCATCCCGCCCGGGGCTCAGCAGCTCGCGGCCGCCCCGATCGGCCCACTGATGCGCCGGCCCGGAAAAGAAATGCGTGCGAATATCATCTACCGGCAATGAGTCCGGATGACGTGTAGTGGAAAAGGCCGCGAAACGACTGGCATGCGAGGCTTGCAAAGCCATATCCTGCCAACGAGCAACCCATGCCATGGCAACCCACAGCGCCAACAGTACGACCAGCACAAGCAAGCCCTCAAGCAGGCCCTGCCCACATTGCCGTTCCCATGGAGCTGGAACCTGCGTGTTGCGCTCGGCGAGCGATTGGCGCGAGCGAGAGTGTGATCGGCTCATGGTTTCTCCTGTGGGATGGCCCCATGCGGTACGGCGGGCGCAAGGCGGGCTTGCCAATAAGGATGAAAGAGATTGGCCGTTTCGTGCCGCCCATCGCTCCTGGGCTCGGGCCGCTCGAAAAAGGTTTCAGCCGCGCTATAGGCGGTGACCAGAAGATTTTCAGGCCCAGGCACCTGAAGCCGTACGCCAAAACGCAGGGTTTGATCTGCCGCTGCGGAGCCCGTGTCGAAATAAGCGGGCAACCCGCCGCCTTCCCAGCGTTGGCGAGCGGCAACCGCCTTTGAGTTAGCCAGCGGGTTGGCATCGCCACCGACGATATCCCAATTAGTGGCTTCCTTAACCCAGCGCCAGAAATCCTGAGCTGAAAAATCAGCCGGAGGATCATCGACATAAGGCGACTGCGTCTGCTGACCAGCAGCGCTGGGTATCCAACCCCATCCCATCGGATACTCGCGGTAATTGTTGGAGCGCAGCGAATGATAAGACTCCGTGTCGATCGATTGCCAACGGCCGGCAGCGTCCAGTTCAGTCGTGCCCCTGCGACGCAATTCGTGACGCTTATGAGGACAACGGGCTTCCACAGACCACGAGTTTCTAGCAGTACGATTGCGAGGCGATAAGAAACCGTACATTCCGGCAAGATCCTGAATGAACGGGCGCAGCGACTGCTGAGCGGAATAACGCCACACGTATCCTGGCCAATTGTCGTCAGTTACAGTCAACTGAAAGTCAGATCCCTGATAATTATGCTCGAGCACAGCCTGCATTGCCGCCCGGCGGGCTTCCGGCACCCCCGCAACAATCGTCTCTTGAGCGCCGCTCAGCGTATTTCGTACCAGGCTGTCGTGCGCGGCGTAAGCACTGGCCAGCTCGCCCTGCGCTTGGGCCATGGCATCAAGCCCCACCGCGCCGCCCGCCGCGCTATAAGCCGCGCCATGTCCCGCGCCGAATAACATGGCAATCAAATAGGCCGGGGGATTCCCCCTGGAAAGCTGGCCAGCCTGGGTGCCGCCTAAGGCCGCCCAAGAGCCCAGCGCTACCAGGTGGGCCATAGCAAGCTGATGGCCCATTTGCGCTCGGTTAATGTATGCCAGCATATTCAACGCGCGCGCCTGAATCAACGCGCCGCTGTAGGCCGTCGCATCCAGAGCATGGAGCTGCTTCGCCTTGGCCGCCACCACCTGCCCCGTCGAAAAATAGCGGATCAGCGCAATCGCGGCAAGCCCTGCCAGCAACATGCCAAACACTAAAGCCTGGCCCTGCTGCGCGGCGGCGCGACGAGTCGCTAAACGAGTCTTTCTCACTGGGCGGCTCCGGCATTGCCGGTAAAGGACTTAAGTGTTTTAGCCGCCGTTTGCGCCGCTGCAGCCTCGGCCGCTGTTTGCGCCATGCGCGACTGCTCGGAGCCGTCTTCGCCGGCGAGCTCTTTGGCCATAGCCGCCGTTTGCGAGCGGACGACTTGCCCAAATAACTGATACACCGCGATCGCCGCCACAGCTACCAGGGCGACGACGATGATGTATTCGGTCATGCCCTGGCCGCGCTGTCTGAAGTAGGAATGGTTCACTGGCGTCTCCCGATTAATTCGTCAGGATTGCAGTGTGAACCCGGCGGGATTAAGCCACAATTCGCAGATACCGAGCTGGATGGATTTGTGTCGGCACGCCCATGATGCCAGCGCTATTCGGCATTATCGAACGATGTCCGACGCAGCCAATGATTACGTGATGGTGCCGCTTAACCTGCCGCAGACCGGTCGAAGATCAAGCACGTCGTGGTCGCATGCGCATACAGCTTGCCATCCGGGCCGACGAGCGCCACTTGCCGCCCCGCGTGGACCACCTTGCCTTCGGCTCGCACCAGCGGCACCTCGTCATTCAGGGAGCGAACCATGTTCACCTTGAGCTCCAAGGTGGTGTAGATTTTGCCGGCGGGCAGCGTCGAATGCACCGCACAGCCCATAGCGGAGTCAAGCAGCGTGGCGAACCAACCGCCGTGCACGGTGCCCAGTGGATTGTAGTGCCGGCGCTGGGGCTGGCCCTGGAAGACAGCGATGCCCGGTTCCATGTGAACCGGCACGAAATCGAGCGTGTCGCTGATGGGCGCCGGTGGTAGCGTGCCGGAGAAAATCGCCTCGAGCATCTGCATGCCAGAGAGCCCAAAGACCTGTACTTCGGGCTCGGCATCAGGCGCACTCCATCGCGCTCGAACACGCTTTTCGTCAGCTTCCCAGCACGCCACCACCTGACCAGCATCCATCAGCCTCTCCTGTCCTTAACTATTGCATATACAATAGTTGTAGGTACAATACACGACATGAAGAACTCAATCAAGCCGCAAGGTTGCACCAACCTGAAACTTCGGCAGCTTACGCGCATGGTGACGCGTCATTACGATGGCTATGTTGCTGAAACAGGGCTCAAGAACACGCAATATGCATTGCTGTCGTACGTCGTCCAGTTGGGCCCTGTTCAACCGGTCGATCTGGCCAGACTCATGCGGATGGACGCGTCGACCTTGACGCGCAATCTGCAGCCGCTGGCTGCACAGGGGTGGTTGGAGATAGTCGCGGGAAAGGATGCACGCAGCCGCCTGATCGAGGCGACCGAGGCGGGGCGTACGAAACAAGCCGAAGGACAGCGCGCATGGAAAATGGCACAAATGGCCCTTAATGAGCGCTTGGGCGTGAAGCGCGTCGCCGCGTTGCATGATCTGCTTGATGCCTGTATTGAATCCCTTGATAGCCATCCCGACGAGCCATCGGGTGCCCACCGCATCGCAGGCCAATGACTCCCAGGATATTTTTCTAACCCGACTGGAAACCCCCAATGCCTGTCTTTAATGTCCACATCCCCAAAGGAAAATTTACCCGTGAGCGCAAGATCGCGATCGGCAATGCACTCAACCAATCCTTAGTCCAGGCCCTCGGTATTCCCGAAGAGGATCGATTCGTCATGATTTCGGAACACGGTGATGACGAACTCTTTATTCATCCGACTTTCATGGATATGAAGCGCAGCGACGAGGCCATGATTATCACCGTGATGATCGGTGCGCATCGGCCAACTGCGGATAAGAAACAGCTCATGGCAACCATCACCCAGTTGCTCGAACGAGATGCGGACGTATCGCCCGACAATGTCTTCCTGGCCTTTGTGCCGGTACCCAACGAGAACTTCTCTTTCGGACGCGGTATCGCCCAATTGGCGGATGCGGCTCCGAAGTGGTGAGGCTCCGTAAGTGTCAAAAATAGAACCCGATGATCGTCATTAACCCATCATCAATTTGAGGATCAGACCATGACCGACACTCATTTGACCGCGCCGACCCGCTTCATCGACGTCGATGGCGACCGATTCGCCTATCGCCGCTGGGGCAAGCCCTCGGCCGTTCCGCTGTTTTTCGTGGCGCACTTCCGCGCCGGGCTGGATCACTGGGATCCGCTGCTGACCGATGGCCTGGCCCAAGGCCGTGAAGTCATTCTATTCAATGGCCGCGGCATCGCCTCGTCCACCGGTACGCCCCGTAATCGAATGGAGGGCATGGCCGATGACATCGCCTTGGTAATCCGGGCGCTGGGCCTGTCGCAAGTCGATTTGCTCGGTTTTTCGATTGGCGGAATGCAGGCACAAGAGGTCGCGCTGCGCCATCCTGGCCTGGTTCGCAAGCTGTTGCTGCTTGGCACAGGTCCTCGGGGCGGTGAATCCATGAAAAATCCCAAGGTGGTTGAAGTCGCCCGGAATCCGGTTCCCACCGTGGAGGACTTTCTATTCCTATTTTTCGGCCGCTCGGAAGCCGCAAAGCAAGCAGGACTGGCATTCTGGGAGCGACGCCAGCAACGCCCGGACCTTGATCCATCCAGCTCCGCCGAGCTCGCCAAGGCTCAAGGCGAAGCACTGGTGGCTCATTCCGCACCATTGCCGGGTGAAAACCCTTTTGCGCATCTGAATGCAATCAAGCAGCCGACGTTGGTGCTAAACGGCGTGGACGACATCATGGTTCCCACGATCAGCTCCTGGCATCTGGCGCAGAACATCCCCAATGCGCAGTTACTGATCTACCCCGATGCGGGGCACGGCGCACAGTTCCAGTACCCCGAACGCTTCCTGAAGCACGCCGTCCAGTTCCTGGAGGAGTAGCCCCTGACGCAGACTCAATCCAACAACTACCCTTAACCCGGAAAAATAGAAAGACATGACTGAAAAAAACCTGTTCGAGCCTTACGTCCTGGGCTCGCTGACCCTCGCCAATCGCATCGTCATGGCCCCGTTGACACGCAACCGTGCTAGCGCCGGTCTGGTCCCCAGCGAGTTGGCGGCCACCTACTACAGCCAGCGTGCGTCGGCCGGTCTGATCATCGCCGAAGCCACTCAAATTTCACCGCAGGCCCAGGGCTATCAGGACACCCCCGGCGTCTACACCCAAGCGCAGATCGACGGCTGGCGCAAAGTCACCAACGCCGTCCACGCCGAGGGCGGCAAGATCTTCCTGCAGATGTGGCATGTCGGACGCGTCTCCAACGTCGCCGTGCAGCCGGGCGGCGCTGCGCCAGTGGCGCCCTCGGCGATCCGTGCCGCGACCAAGACCTTTGTCAACAACAGCTTCGCCGATGTTTCCGAACCGCGCGCACTGGAAATCGACGAACTGCCGGGCATCATCAACGATTTCCGCCAGGCGGCGGCCAATGCCATCATCGCTGGCTTCGACGGCGTCGAGATCCATGGCGCCAACGGCTATCTGCTGGACCAGTTCCTTAAAGATGGCGCCAACGTACGCACCGACGCCTACGGCGGATCGGTCGAGAACCGTGCTCGGCTGACGTTGGAGGTTACGCAAGCCATCGTCGAGGAAATCGGCGCCGAGCGCACCGGCATCCGCATCTCGCCCGTGTCGCCGGCCAACGGCGTCTCCAGCAGCGACCCGCAGTCGCAATTCAACTATCTGGTCGAAAAGCTCAATGCCTTGGGTATCGTTTACCTGCATGTCGTCGAAGGCGCGACCGGCGGCCCGCGTGACGTGGCTCCGTTCGATTTCGACGCGCTGCGCCAACGGTTCAAGAACACCTACATCGCCAATAACGGCTACAACCGGGATCTGGCCACTTCGCGACTGAACGAGGGCAAGGCCGACCTGTTCGCCTTCGGGCACACGTACATCGCCAACCCCGACCTGGTGGAGCGACTGAAGAGCGACGCGCCGCTGGCGACGCTCGACAAAGCTACGCTCTACGGCGGCGGCGCAGCCGGATACATCGATTATCCGGTCCTTGCGGACGCTAACTCGCAGGCTTTAAGCGGTCAAGAGTAACCATTCCTAAGGATTGACGGCAGGACTTGCGTCTGCACAGGCGAACTGTATCGATGAGCGCGTCGCGGACGCGTCCCGTCGCCGGCCTGGCCGGCTCGGATACCTCACAGGGATAGGCAATACAAAGACGGGGGCCGGCACGGCCCTCGCCGTGCGGGCGGCGGCCTCTAAACCGTTCGCCCAAAAAACAACCCCCCACCGTGATCACACGGTGGGGGGTTGAGCAATAAGAGCCTGACGATGACCTACTTT
>LNAP01001676.1_pt1 | contig 31226 bp, 33 predicted proteins | sample 602601 | NCBI WGS metagenome assembly LNAP01 (sample SAMN02440304, study PRJNA202911) | soil metagenome | biome: Subtropical and temperate rainforests or woodlands; isolation source: soil samples (1 kg each in a 20% v/v slurry with milli Q water) were... ...
GGCGGAAATCCACGAGTTCATCCTGCGCAACTGGCGCATCGTGAAAGTCGCGACCACCAAGGCCCAGCGCAAGCTGTTCTTCAACCTGCGCAGCCAGAAGAAACGTCTGGCCTGGCTGAACAATGAAGAAGTCCATCGTGTGGCCGAGAGCCTGGGCGTCGAGCCGCGGGAAGTGCGCGAGATGGAAAGTCGCCTGACCGGCCATGACATGGCCTTCGACCCGGCCGCCGAAGCGGACGACGACAGCGCTTTCCAGTCGCCGGCCAACTACCTGGAAGACCACCGGTATGACCCGGCGCGTCAACTGGAAGACGCCGACTGGAGCGACAACTCCAACACCAACCTGCACGAAGCTCTGGAAGTGCTGGACGAGCGCAGCCGTGACATCCTTTACCAGCGCTGGCTGGCCGAGGAAAAAGCCACGCTGCACGACCTGGCGCAGAAGTACAACGTGTCGGCCGAGCGGATTCGCCAGCTTGAGAAGAGCGCGATGAACAAGCTCAAGGTGTCGATTGCGGCTTGACCGGCGGTAGCGGTAATAAAAAACGCCCCGATCAGTGATGATCGGGGCGTTTTTGTGTGTGCTCACTATTGGATTCGCCGCAGACCCCCTGTGGGAGCGAGCTTGCTCGCGATGGCGGCTTATCATTCAACATCGATGCTGCCTGACCCTCCGCCATCGCGAGCAAGCTCGCTCCCACAGTTGAATGTCGGTGTCTGGTCTACTGGGCCCAAGGCGCCCGCCGCGAATCATTGAGCCCCAGCAGGTAGCTGTCACCCCCCAACTGGCTCATCTGCCGGCGGATCCAGTTCGCGCGCCGCAGTACATAAGGGCTTGGGCGTGCGGCGCTCCATACCCGGGGGTTGGGCAGGACCGCCGCCAGCAGGCTGGCCTGTTGCCGGGACAATGCATCGGCGCTTACCCCAAAGTGATGCCGCGCTGCGGCTTCGGCACCGAACACACCGTCATCCCACTCGACGCTGTTGAGGTACACCTCGAGGATCCGCTGCTTGGGCCAGAGTATTTCGATCAGCGCGGTAAACCAAGCTTCCAGGCCCTTGCGCAGCCAGCTGCGGCCCGGCCACAGGAACAAGTTCTTGGACACTTGCTGGCTGAGGGTGCTGGCGCCGCGAATCGAGCCGCCACGTCCGTTATGGGTAAGCGCGGCCTGGATCGCACCGAAGTCGAAGCCCCAGTGCTCTGGAAATTTCTGGTCCTCACCCGCGATTACCGCGATTTTGAGGTTGTCGGAAATCTGATCCCAGGGTTGCCAGGTGCGCCGCAGGTCGATCGGCTCGCCACCGACCCAGGATTCAACCTTGCGCTCGATCATCAGCGCGGTGAACGGCGGCGGCACCACGCGAAACAACAGCACCAGCACAACGCTGCCGACGGCGAACCAGAGCAGGGCTTTAACGAATCGTCGAAACAATGAACGCAACATAGAGATGGCTTGGCCGAACCCGTCGAGCGGGCCATTATACAGACCCTGTTCACCGAGTCTGACTGGAGTTCTCATGCTGCGTAGTTTTCTGATGCTGGCTGCTTTTTTCGGCTTCACCGGCGTGGCACTGGGAGCGTTTGCCGCCCACGGCCTGAAAAATCGCCTGAGCGCCGATTACCTGGCGATCTTCCATACCGGCGTCACCTATCAGTTGGTACACACCCTGGCGTTGCTGGGCGTCGCGCTGCTGGCCACGCACATCCCCGGACGTATCGTCACCTGGGCCGGGATTTCGTTTGTCATCGGGATCCTGCTGTTCTCCGGGAGTCTGTATCTGCTGACGCTCACGGGCATCAGCAAACTGGGCATTATCACGCCGTTCGGTGGGGTGGCGTTCCTGATCGGCTGGTTGTGCCTGGGGCTTGCCGCCTGGCGGTTGGGCTGACCGCACGGTCCAATTCATGACGAATGGCTTGGGTCGTCCAGACTGATCGGGCTAGAATGCCAGCCCCTAAAAATGATGGCGGCATCCGGCATGCGCATTCAATTGAACGGCGAACCCCTTGATCTGCCCGACGGTGAAACCGTTGCGGCCTTGCTGACCCGTCTGGAACTGACCGGACGCCGCGTCGCGGTGGAGCTCAATCTGGATATCGTCCCGCGCAGCCAGCACGCCGACACCACGTTGAACGATGGCGACAGCGTCGAAGTGGTCCACGCCATCGGCGGCGGCTAGTCCCTGCGGTTTTCCAGTATTTCGCAAGAACCTCACCCCAACAAAGGATTTCCCATGAGCATCGTTCGTAGCGACAAGCCCTTCGTTCTGGCCGGTCGTACCTACCAGTCGCGTCTGCTGGTTGGCACCGGCAAATACCGCGACATGGAAGAAACCCGCCTGGCCATCGAAGCCTCGGGCGCTGAAATCGTGACCGTTGCCGTGCGCCGCACCAACATCGGCCAGAACCCGGGCGAACCGAACCTGCTGGATATCCTGCCGCCAGATCGCTACACCATCCTGCCCAACACCGCCGGTTGCTTCGACGCCATCGAGGCCGTGCGCACCTGCCGCCTGGCCCGTGAGCTGCTCGACGGCCACAACCTGGTGAAACTGGAAGTGCTGGCGGACCAGAAAACCCTGTTTCCCAACGTGATCGAAACCCTCAAGGCCGCCGAAACCCTGGTCAAGGAAGGTTTCGACGTGATGGTCTACACCAGCGATGACCCGATCATTGCCCGTCAACTGGCGGAAATCGGCTGCATCGCGGTGATGCCGCTGGCTGGCCTGATCGGCACGGGTCTGGGGATCTGCAACCCGTACAACCTGCAGATCATCCTGGAAGAAGCCAAGATTCCGGTGTTGGTGGATGCCGGTGTTGGCACCGCCTCCGACGCCACCATCGCCATGGAACTGGGCTGTGAAGCAGTGCTGATGAACTCGGCCATCGCCCATGCCCAGCAACCGATCCTGATGGCCGAAGCCATGAAGCACGCCATTGTGGCCGGTCGCCTGGCATACCTCGCCGGCCGCATGCCGAAAAAACTCTACGCCAGCGCCTCTTCGCCGCTGGATGGTCTGATCAAGTAAGAGCCATTGATGACTGAATCGAACGACACGCCTGTCCTCCCGGAAGAAGGCGAAGAGCGCCAACACCGCCGCATCAAGAGTTTCGTGATGCGCGCCGGGCGCATGACCGAAGGCCAGCAACGCGGCCTGGAACAGGGCACGCCGCTGTTTGTCCTGCCCCTGGCCGATGCGCCGGTGGACTTTGACCAGGTGTTCGGCCGCTCGGCGCCGCGCTCGCTGGAAATCGGCTTCGGCATGGGCCACTCGCTGCTGGAAATGGCCGCCGCGGCGCCGGAACAGGATTTCATCGGTGTGGAAGTTCATCGTCCCGGTGTGGGCGCGCTACTCAACGGCGTACTGACCCAAGGACTGACCAACCTGCGGGTCTACGACTGCGACGCCATCGAAGTGCTCAACCGCTGTGTGGCCGACAACAGCCTCGACCGGCTGATGCTGTTCTTCCCTGACCCATGGCACAAGAGCCGCCATCACAAGCGCCGTATCGTCCAGGCGTCGTTCGCTGAGTTGGTGCGCAGCAAGTTGAAGGTCGGCGGTGTGCTGCACATGGCCACCGACTGGGAACCCTACGCCGAGTACATGCTGGAAGTGATGAACGTCGCCCCGGGTTACCGTAACCTGGCCGAAGACGGCAAGTGCGTACCGCGCCCGGCCGAACGACCGATCACCAAGTTCGAACGCCGTGGCGAACGCTTGGGGCATGGGGTTTGGGATTTGAAGTTCGAGAAGGTGGCTTAAACACCAGAAGATCCTGCTGAGATGGGATCCCCTGTGGGAGCGAGCTTGCTCGCGATGAGGCCATAACATTCAATATCAATGTTGACTGTCAGGCCGCCATCGCGAGCAAGCTCGCTCCCACATTTCGTTCTGTGCTACATCGAAAATCAGCGACGGTCAGCGACCACCCCAATCAACACCAGCACCACCAACAGCACCGGTGCCAAGCTGTAGTTGTTGAACTGGCTCAAGCCCCGGACGACCCACGGCGTGGCGTAGATCAAGGCCGCGCCGCTGCCGATCATGCACAGCAGGGCGATCAGCGGGACGCGCAAGGCCCCGGCAATATTGCCAAGGCGTTGTTCGACCCAGCCCTTGATGTCGGCACCAAACAGCACCAGCAGGCAGCCTACCAATGCCAGGGAGATTTCCGACAGGTTGCTGCGGCTCCAGCGGGACACGGTGGCGAGCAGGTCGAGTACCAGATCCATGGGGTTTCCTTGTGTGATTAGCTCAAAAATTTCTGCAACAGGTCATTGAGAAACAACTGTCCGCGCTCGGTGGCTGCCAGACGTGCCGGTTCGACCCGCAACAACCCGCTTTGTTCGGCCTCGCGTCGGCCTTCAGCCAGACTCTGCAAAGGCAGGCCGGTGCGTTCGGGGTAAAGCCGCGCGTCCACACCTTCGGTCAGGCGCAGCGCGTTCATCAGGAACTCGAAGGGCAGTTCTTCATTGCTCAGGGTTTTCTCGCCGGCCAGGAAGCGTTTGGCTGGGTTGAGGTAGTCCTTGGGCAGGCGGGTTTTCCAGGTGCGCACAATACGCCCGTCCGGATGGCTGAGCTTGCCGTGGGCGCCCGCGCCGATGCCGATGAAGTCGCCGAAACTCCAGTAATTGAGGTTATGCCGCGCCGGTCGCCCGGGCTGGGCGTAGGCCGAGACTTCGTATTGGCTGTAGCCATGTTCGGCCAGCAACGCTTGCCCGGCTTCCTGGATGTCCCACAGCGTGTCGTCCTCCGGCAAGGTCGGCGGCTGGTTCCAGAACACCGTGTTTGGCTCCAGGGTCAACTGATACCAGGACAGATGCGTGGGCTTCAGTGCAATGGCCTGGCGCAAGTCGCTCAAGGCGTCGTCCAGGGACTGATCGGGCAGGCCATGCATCAGGTCCAGGTTGAAGTTGTCGAACCCGGCCTGACGGGCCATGCCGGCGGCGCGCACAGCTTCGTCACCGTTATGAATCCGGCCCAAAGCCTTGAGCTTGGCTTCCTGAAAGCTCTGGATGCCAATGGACAGGCGATTGATGCCCAGTGCCCGGTAAGCGACAAATTTCTCTTGCTCGAAGGTCCCTGGGTTGGCTTCCAGGGTGATTTCAATGTCATGGGCGAAGGGGATTCGCGCCTCGACACCTTTGAGCAGCCGGCCCAGGGCCTGGGCGCTGAACAGGCTTGGAGTACCGCCGCCGAAAAAGATCGAGCTCAGTTCCCGGCCATACACCGCCTGCAGGTCCTGGTCGAGATCGGCCAGCAAGGCGTCGACGTATTCTTCTTCCGGCAACTGCGGGCTGGCGGCATGGGAGTTGAAATCGCAATACGGGCATTTGCGTACACACCACGGAATGTGGATGTACAACGCCAAAGGCGGCAGCATTGGCAGCGGTGCCCGAGGCGTTTGCGCACCGCCATGGATCAGAGGTGCGGGGGATTCATCGATCATTGCAGGCCCAGGCGTTGGCGCAGCAAAGCCATGGCGCGGGCGCGGTGACTCAGCTGGTTTTTTTCCACCGGGCCCAGTTCGGCGCTGGAGCAGTTGCGCTCTGGCACCCAGAACAGCGGATCGTAGCCAAAACCGTGCTCGCCGCTGGCTTCGGTGAGAATGCGCCCGTGCCACAAGCCTTCGCAGAGGATCGGCAGTGGATCGTCGGCATGACGGACGAGGGCCAGGACGCAGACGAACTGTGCGCCGCGCTCGGCTTCGGGCACATCCTTGAGGGCCTCGAGCAGCTTGGCGTTGTTCGCCGCGTCGCCTTTGCCATCGGCGTAGCGGGCTGAATAGATGCCCGGCGCACCGCCGAGAAAGTCCACCGCCAGCCCGGAGTCGTCGGCCAGCGCCGGCAGGCCGGAAATACGCGCGGCGTTGCGGGCCTTGAGGATGGCGTTCTCGACGAACGACAGGCCGGTTTCTTCAGGTTCGACCTGGCTGAACTCGCCAATCGAGCGCAGTTGCACCGACCCGCCGAGCATGGCCTGGAGTTCCTTGAGTTTGCCGGCGTTGTGGCTGGCCAGTACGAGTTGGGTGAAATTCATCATTCGCCGGGGAACAGTTCCTGGTTGAAGTTGAGGGTGTTGATCTTGCCGCCCGTTTTCACCTGGATGTTGAAGGTGCGGGTTTCCTGCTGTTTCACCGGGTATTGGGCGATGTAATAGGTCGCGTTGGGTTCGGCCACCTCCTTGAAGTTCAGCGTGACACTGCTGCTGGTAAGGTCCTTGACTGTCCCGCTGACCTCGGCCTTCAAGGGTTTGCCATCCTTGAGTACTGAAACGTTGATCACGCCCTGGGTCTTGTCGCGGATCAATCCGGCGGCGTCGGCAATATCCGGCGTCAGGAAGGTGGAATTGAAGGTGTTGTAGTGCACGGTGATGTCGCCGAACACTTCCTTGCGATCGCTCTTGATGACATCCGCGGCCATGGCTCCGGCGCTCAGGCAGGCGGTAATGAGAAACAACGCTAGACGTTTCATGTCGTGCTCCTGGAAAGGCCGGGCTTCACACCGCGACCTGATGATCGGCAAGGCCTGGGCTGCTGACCCGATAGATGCCTATTTCACCTAACAGATTAGGCCATAGCTTGCTGGCCCACCCGTGGCGGTGCTGCTGGTCCACCGCCAGGCGATCGATGACCTTGGCTTGGCGTTCGCGGCACAACGCCTCGAAATCCTCGAAGGTGCAGAAGTGGATGTTCGGCGTGTTGTACCAGGTGTAGGGCAGAAACTCCGACACCGGCATGCGGCCCTTGCTCGCCAGGTACCAGCGGCAGCGCCAGTGACCGAAGTTGGGGAAGGTGATGATGCACTGGCGCCCGACCCGCAGCATTTCGTCGAGGATCTTGTCCGGGTAGTGCACCGCTTGCAGCGCCTGGGTCATGACCACGATGTCGAAGCTGTTGCTGGCGAAGTTGCCCAGGCCTGCTCGATCACGTTGATGCCCTTGGCCACGCACTCGGCGATGTTGTCCGGGTCGTTTTCCAGGCCGTAGCCGGTGACTTGCTTGTGGTCGCGCAGCCAGGTCAGCAGTTCGCCGTTGCCGCAGCCCAGGTCGAGCACGCGGCTGCCGGCGGGGATCCATTCCTGGATGATGTCCAGATCGGCTCTCATGGCGTCCTCACAGCGTTATACGGTTCATGTAGTTGCCGAACGCCTGCAGGTAGCGCGGGATCGGGATCAGAAAGGCGTCGTGACCCTGGGGCGCGTCGATTTCCAGGTAGCAGACGTCCTTGCGGGCAGCCATCAGCGCGTCCACCAGCTCCCGTGAGCGGGCCGGGGAGAAGCGCCAGTCGGTGGTGAACGACATCACGCAGAACCTGGCGGTGGCGCCTGCAAAGGTTTTTGCCAGGTCATCGTCGAAGTTCGCCGCCGGATCGAAGTAGTCCAGGGCTTTCGTCATCAACAGGTAGGTGTTGGCATCGAAGCGTCCGGAGAATTCTTCGCCCTGGTAGCGCAGGTAGCTTTCCACCTGGAATTCGACGCTGTGGAAGTCGTAGTTGAGCTTTTCGCTCTTGAGACCGCGGCCGAATTTCTCACCCATGGAATCATCGGACAGATAGGTGATATGCCCGACCATCCGCGCCAGCATCAGCCCGCGCTTGGGAATCACGCCGTGTTCCTGGAACGAGCCGCCATGGAATTCCGGATCGGTGAGGATCGCCTGGCGCGCCACTTCGTTGAAGGCGATGTTCTGCGCCGACAGCTTGGGGGCCGAGGCGATTGCCAGGCAGTGGCGCACACGGTCCGGGTAAGTGATGGTCCATTGCAGGGCTTGCATGCCGCCCAGGCTGCCGCCGATCACTGCGGCCCACTGGGCGATACCGAGGCGGTCCGCCAGGCGTGCCTGACTGTGGACCCAGTCTTCCACGGTCAGCACCGGAAAGTCGGCGCCGAAGGGCTTGCCGGTGTCCGGGTTGACGCTGCTGGGGCCGGTGGAACCGTTGCAGCCGCCGAGGTTGTTCAGGCTGACCACGAAGAACTTGTTGGTGTCGATGGGCTTGCCCGGGCCGATGCAACTGTCCCACCAGCCCGGCTTGCGGTCGTCGACACTGTGATAGCCGGCGGCGTGGTGGTGCCCCGACAAGGCGTGGCAGATCAGCACGGCATTGCTCGCCGTGGCATTGAGGGTGCCGTAGGTTTCGAAAATCAGGTCATAGGCTGGCAACGAACGACCGCAGGCCAGGGCCAGGGGCTCGCTGAAATGCGCCATTTGCGGCGTCACCAGACCAACGGAATCGGGGGGAAAGGCAGCTGGCATCGACCCTGCTCTCGTTGAAATGAGGCGTAAGTCTAAAGACCGCTGTGGCAAGCGGCAAGCAAAGGGCGGAGCTGATTGTCCGCCGCTTTACCCGTGGCGAGGGAGCTTGCTCCCGCTGGGGCGCGAAGCGGCCCTGAAAGCTGCTGCCCGTGACTGTCCGGGATACGGTGGCGCCCGCTTTGGGGCTGCTTCGCAGCCCAGCGGGAGCAAGCTCCCTCGCCATAGGAAAGGTTGCAGCGTTTTAGATCAGCAACCGCAGGATTTCCGGCATCATGGTCATCGCCGCCAGGTTGTTGATCACCAGCATGTCGATCAGCTTGAGCACCAGGAACGCCAGGATCGGCGAGATATCCAGGCCGCCGAGGTTCGGCACGATGCGGCGGAACGGGGCCAGTGCTGGCTCGCAGATCTGGTTCACCAGTTCGGCGCCCGGGTTGTGGCTGCCGGGAGCGACCCAGGACAGGATCACGCTGATGATCAGGGCGAAGAAGAAAATCTTCAGGAACAGCGCGGTCACGCCAATGATCGACCAGATCAGCAGTTGCAGCGGGTTGCCGGTGGTGCCGTAGGTCAGCAGCAGGGTCAGGGCCATCAGCGCCAGTTGCACGATGATCGCCAGTACCAGCGACGACATGTCCAGGCCGAACACGCTCGGAATGATCCGGCGCAGTGGCTTGAGCAATGGCTGGGTGGCCTTGACGATGAACTGGCACAGTGGGTTGTAGAAGTTGGCGCGCACCAGTTGCAGCACAAAGCGCAGCAGTACGATCAGCAGGTACAGGCTGCCGAGGGTTTGCAGCACGTAGACCGCTGCAGTGTTCAATCCGATCATGAATGGCTCCTTATTGGCCCAGTTGTTCGGCCATTTCGGCCGAGCGGTGCGCGGCGGCGCCGAGTGCTTTTTCCACCAGGGCTTCGAAGCCCCCGGCCTGGAACGATTTGATGGCGGCTTCGGTGGTGCCGGCTGGCGAAGTCACCCGGCGCCGCAGTTCGGCCGCATCGACATCGCTGGACACTGCCATGTGGGCGGCGCCCAGGGCGGTCTGCAACGTCAGTTTGGCGGCGGTTTCGCGCGGCAGGCCGAGTTTTTCACCGGCGGCGGTCATGGCTTCGATCAGCAGGAAAAAGTATGCCGGGCCCGAGCCGGACACGGCCGTCACCGCATCCAGTTGCTGCTCGGTTTCCAGCCACAGTGCCAGGCCTACGGCCGAGAGCAGCTCTTCGGCCTGCTGGCGCTGTTCGGCGGTCACTTGTGCGGTCGCGAACAGCCCACTGACGCCCTGGCGCAGCAGCGCCGGGGTGTTGGGCATGCAGCGCACGATCGGCTGGGACCCGAGCCAGTTGTTCATGCTGGCGCAGGTAATGCCGGCGGCGATCGACACCACCATCTGATGGGGTTTGAGGCTTGGACGAATGGCCTCGCAAACAGTTTTCATCGCCTGTGGCTTGACCGCCAGCACGACGACGTCCGCGCCCTCGATGGCCTGGGCGTTGTCGGCGAACGTTTCGATGCCGTGCTCTGTGCTCACCCGGGCGCGAGTCTCGGCCCCCGGATCGCTGGCGCGGATCTGCGAAGCGTCCAGACCCTTGGCCCGCAGGCCGCCGATCAGGCTGGCGGCCATGTTGCCGGCGCCGATGAAGGCAATACATGTGTTGCTCATGACAGGTCCTTGATTAGAGAGTTGAGTCAGCATGGCGTACGGCTAGCTACGGCTATAGTCGCGCGCACCAAACAGCGCGGTACCGATCCGCACCCAGGTGGCGCCCTGGGCAATGGCCGACTCGAGGTCATGGCTCATGCCCATGGAAAGGGTGTCCAGCGGTAGCTTCAGATCGGCTTGCAAGCGTTGAACCGCTGCGAAGGCGGCATCCTGGGCGGCACGCTCCTCGGTCGGTTCGGGAATCGCCATCAACCCACGCAGCTTCAGGCGTGGCAACGCGCTGATGGCGCTGGCCAGAGCCGGCAGGTCCGCCGCGGTGCAGCCGGATTTGCTGTCTTCACCGCTGACGTTGACCTGGATGCAGATATTCAGCGGCGGTAGGTCGGCCGGGCGCTGCTCGGACAGGCGTTGTGCAATTTTCAAACGATCCACGGAATGCACCCAGTCGAAATGTTCGGCGATAGCGCGCGTCTTGTTCGATTGAATGGGGCCGATGAAGTGCCAGATCAAGGACAGGTCGGTCAGTTCGGCCTGTTTGCCCAGCGCCTCCTGCAGATAGTTCTCGCCAAAGTCCCGCAGGCCGGCGGCATAGGCTTCACGCAGGGCCTGGGCGGGCTTGGTCTTGCTCACCGCCAGCAGCTGCACGCTGTGTTCGTCGCGGTGGGCGGCTTGTTCGGCTGCGCGGATACGCGATCTAACCTGAGCAATGTTGTCTGCTATCGTGGACATTAAAGAAGCGCCAGCGGTGAGGTTCGCGGCATTCTACTGGAATTGAGGAGCGCTATGGATATCACTGAGCTACTGGCGTTCAGCGCCAAACAGGGCGCATCGGACCTGCACTTGTCCGCCGGGCTGCCGCCGATGATCCGTGTCGATGGCGATGTGAGGCGGATCAACCTGCCGGCCCTGGACCACAAACAGGTCCATGAGCTGATCTACGACATCATGAACGACCGGCAGCGGGTAGATTACGAGAAGTTTCTGGAAACCGACTTTTCCTTCGACGTGCCGGGCGTCGCACGGTTCCGGGTCAATGCGTTCAACCAGAATCGCGGTGCAGGTGCGGTGTTCCGGACCATCCCGTCGAAAGTCCTGACAATGGAAGACCTGGGGATGGGCGAAGTGTTTCGCAAAGTGACCGAGGCGCCTCGCGGGCTGGTGTTGGTGACCGGGCCGACCGGCTCCGGCAAGTCCACCACCCTGGCGGCGATGATCGACTACCTCAACACCCACAAACACCATCACATCCTCACCATCGAAGATCCCATCGAGTTTGTCCACGAGCCGCGCAAATGCCTGATCAACCAGCGCGAAGTGCACCGCGACACCCAAAGTTTCTCCACGGCCCTGCGCTCAGCCCTGCGCGAAGACCCGGACGTGATTCTGGTGGGGGAGATGCGTGACCTGGAGACCATCCGCCTGGCCCTGACCGCCGCCGAAACCGGTCATCTGGTGTTTGGCACCTTGCACACCACCTCGGCGGCCAAGACCATCGACCGGGTGGTGGACGTGTTCCCGGGGGATGAGAAATCCATGGTTCGTTCGATGTTGTCCGAATCCTTGCAGGCGGTGATTTCACAGACGCTGGTCAAGAAGATTGGCGGCGGCCGGGTCGCGGCTCATGAAATCATGCTGGGAACGTCGGCGATCCGTAACCTGATCCGCGAGGACAAGGTGGCGCAGATGTACTCGGCGATCCAGACCGGTGGGTCGCTGGGGATGCAGACATTGGATATGTGTTTGAAGGATTTGCTGAACAAGGGGCTGATCAGTCGCGAACATGCGCGGGAGCGGGCGCGTACGCCGGATAACTTCTGAGGATCGGCCACAAAACCTCCTGTGGGAGCGAGCTTGCTCGCGATCGCGTTGGATCAGCCAACATTGAAGTTGACGGATGTACCGCTATCGCGAACAGGCTCGCTCCCACAGTTTGCTTGAACTGGCAAATGTGCCACTTTCAAATCAGCGCTGAACCAGCTGCATCCCTTTCGGCTCTTTGGGCAGCACCCGCTTGGCAAGGACGTAGTGGCTGTTCCAGTACGGCTTGTTCAAGGTATCGATGGTCACCGACTTGCCACGGCGCGGGGCGTGGATGAAGCGGTCATTGCCCAGGTAGATGGCCACGTGGTTGACCCGGCGGCTCTTGAGCTTGAAGAAGATCAGATCGCCGGGCTTGAGGTCCTTGCGATCGACCTTCTGGCCGTGACCGCTGGCCATCGCATTGGAAGTGCGCGGCAGGTCGAAGGTGGCATCGTTGAAGGCGTACTTCACCAGGCCGCTGCAATCGAAACCTTTGCTTGGGCTACTGCCGCCCCAACGGTAAGGTGTTCCCAGTACGTTAACGGCACGGCTCAAGACGTTGCTGCTTGTCTTGGCGGTCATGACCGGAACCAGCTTGCTATTGACGGTGCTCAAACGCTGGGCGTTTCGCTTGTTCTTGCTCGAAGGAGCAGAAACATGGGATTTGGGGGTGTAGCCGTTGACGTTGGGAAGACGTTGCTCACGATTGGTGGCGTGGGCGGCCAGGGGCAATAATAGGCAAATGGTTAGCCATGTCTTGATAAATGGACGCATTAGGCAGGGCTCTTGAAGGTAAGCGCGCAACTTTATAACAGCTTTTTTTACTGTTCCGAGGCCGTTTGTCGAATCGCAACCCCAGGTGAAACCCGCATAATTGCGACATATTGACCTGATTGTCTGACAGAACCCAGGCAGCACGGGGGTTTACCGGGTTCCTGACGCTGGAGACCGCTTGTCGGCAATCCATAAAAAAGTCACAAATAATCCGAACAAATTTATCTATCGAGGCAAAAGAGGCGATTCATGAACAGCTATCAGCAGGACGCTTTACGCGATACCCACAGCAAAGTGATCGGCTATCTCTTGTGGATTTTCGGCTTTACCGGTGCCCACCGCTTCTATTACGGCAAGCCGGTCACCGGCACGATCTGGTTTTTCACCTTCGGCCTGTTGGGCATCGGCTGGCTGATTGACCTGTTCCTGATTCCGGCCATGGATCGGGAGGCCGATCTGCGCTTCACCCCGGGTCCCCTCGAGTACAGCGTGGCGTGGATTCTGCTGACGTTTCTCGGTGTGCTGGGTGTGCACCGCATGTACCAGGGCAAATGGCTCACCGGCATCCTTTACCTGCTGACTGGCGGGGTGTTTTTCCTGGGGGTGCTGTATGACTTCTGGACGCTGAACGATCAGGTCTCGATTCGCAATGCGCAGAAGCGCGGGGCTTTTCACTAAGACCGAGTCGCCTGCATCGCGAGCAGGCTCGCTCCCACAGGGATCTTCGGTGAACACATAACCTGTGAACACCTCGATCCAATGTGGGAGCGAGCTTGCTCGCGATAAGAGCGACGCGATGTCAGGCCTGGTGAGTAATCCGCCCATCCATCAGCGTATAACGCACCACCCCCGGCAAACTGTGGCCAAGGAACGGGCAGTTGTCACCCTTGGAGCGCCAGGCTTCACCCGCCACAGTGGACGCCGCCGGGTCGAACAGCACCAGGTCCGCCGCCGCGCCCACTGCCAGTTTACCCACCGGTAATTGCAGCGCGTCGGCCGGGCCGTTGCTCAGGCGTGCCAGCAGGGTCGGCAGGTCCAGCAATCCGTCTTCCACCAGTGTCATGGCCAGTGGCAGCAACAGTTCGACGCTGCTGATGCCCGGTTCCGTGGCGCCGAATGGTGCCAGCTTGGCATCGCGCTCGTGGGGCTGGTGATGGCTGGAGATGGCCGAGATCACCCCGGACTTCACGGCCTCGCGCAAGCCATCGCGGTCGGCGCGGGTGCGCAGCGGCGGCTGGACGTGATAGACGCTGTTGAAGTCGATCAGCGCTTCGTCAGTCAGGATCAGTTGGTACAGCGCCACATCGGCGGTGACGGGCAGGCCGCGAGCCTGGGCCTGGGCGATCAGTGCGGCGCCGCGGGCGCTGGTCAACTGGCTGAAGTGCGCGCGCACGCCGCTTTGTTCCACCAGCAGCAGGTCCCGGGCCAGGGCCACGGTTTCGGCGGTTTCCGGAATGCCCGGCAGGCCGAGGAAACTGGCGGTCGGGCCTTCGTGGGCCAGCCCACCTTCAGCCAGGTCGTGATCCTGGGAGTTGAAGATCACCGTCAGGCCGAAGGTCGCAGCGTATTCCAGGGCGCGGCACAGGGTGCGGGTATTGCGAAAACTGTTCAGGCCATTGCCGAACGCCACGCAACCGGCGTCGCGTAGCGCAATGAGTTCTGCCAGTTGCTCGCCATCGAGGCCTTTGCTCAAGGCGCCGATAGGGAACACCTTGGTGTTGCCGGCTTCGCGGGCGCGATCGAGGATCAGCTCGGCCACGGCCGAGGTGTCCAGTACCGGCTTGGTCTGTGGCGGGCAGCACAAACTGGTCACGCCACCGGCGGCGGCAGCCTGGGTTTCGCTGACGATACTGCCTTTGCGGCTGTAACCGGGTTCGCGCAGGGCGACGTTCAGGTCCACCAGGCCAGGGGCGGCCACCAGGCCTTGGGCGTTGAGGGTATCAACGGCGGTAAAACCGGCCGGAGCGGCGCCAAGGGCGACAATTTTGCAGGCATCGATGTGGATGTCAGTCACTTGATCCAGGCCGCTGGCCGGATCGATCACGCGTGCGCCGAGAATGCTGAGCTTCACTGGGCGTTCTCCTGGTCGAATTGGCGCTGGGCCGTTTGCCCGCTCATGGCCATGGACAGCACGGCCATGCGGATGGCGATGCCGTAGGTCACCTGGTTGAGGATCACCGAATGTGGTCCGTCGGCCACTGCCGACTCGATCTCCACCCCGCGGTTGATCGGCCCCGGGTGCATGACGATGGCGTCCGGCTTGACCCCGGCCAGGCGCGCGGTGGTCAGGCCGAACAGGCGGTAGAACTCGCCTTCGCTGGGCAACAGGCCGCCGGTCATGCGTTCGCGCTGCAGGCGCAGCATGATCACCACGTCCACGTCCTTGAGGCCTTCGGTCATGTCGGTGTAGACCTTCACACCGTACTGCTCGACGCCAATGGGCAGCAGGGTTTTCGGCGCGATCACCCGGATGTCCGGGCAGCCGAGGGTCTTGAGGGCGAGCATGTTCGAACGGGCCACCCGCGAGTGCAGGATGTCGCCGACGATAGCCACCGACAGGTTCTCGAAGCTGCCCTTGTGCCGACGGATGGTCAGCATGTCCAGCATGCCCTGGGTTGGGTGGGCGTGACGGCCGTCGCCGCCGTTGATGATCGCCACTTGTGGGCATACATGCTCGGCAATGAAATGCGCGGCGCCGGAATCACCGTGACGCACGACGAACATGTCGGCCGCCATGGCCTCGAGGTTGCGCAAGGTATCGAGCAGGGTTTCGCCCTTGCTCGCCGAGGAGGTGGATACGTTGAGGGTGATCACGTCCGCCGACAGCCGCTGGGCTGCCAGTTCGAAGGTGGTGCGGGTGCGGGTGGAGTTTTCGAAGAACACGTTGCACACGGTCTTGCCGCGCAGCAACGGGACTTTCTTCACCGCCCGGGCCCCGACTTCGAGGAACGAATCGGCGGTGTCGAGGATTTCCGTCAGCAGCTCGCGGCGCAGGCCGTCGAGGGACAGGAAGTGCCGCAGCTGGCCCTGATCGTTGAGCTGTAGCGCTCGCTTGGTTTCGAGAGGCGTCATCGCAATGGACTCTTACAAGGGCAGTTAAAGGGCAAGGTCTTGCAGTTCGAGTTGCAGCGGCGCGGGGCCGGACAGCTTGACTCGCTCGTGAGCGGCCAGCGTCAGCGTCGCGCCGACCACGTTCGGGCGGATCGGCAGCTCGGCGGCGTCCAGGTCCAGCAGGCACACCAGGGTCACGCTGGCGGGGCGGCCATAATCGAACAGTTCGTTCATGGCGGCGCGGATGGTCCGGCCGCTCATCAGCACATCGTCGATCAGTACCAGATGCTGGCCTTCAATCTCGAATGGCAGGGCCGAAGGGCGTACTTGCGGGTGCAGGCCGTTCTGGCTGAAGTCGTCGCGGTAGAACGACACATCGAGGGTGCCCAGCGGCGCATCGCTGCCCAGTTCTTCGAGCAAGGCCTGGGCGACCCAGACGCCACCGGTGCGAATGCCGATGTAGCGCGGTTCGCTGATGCCGCGTTGTTCCAGATGCGCCGTGAGACGAATCGCCATCTGGCTGATCAGTTCGGCGGGATTGGGCAGGCTCATGCTGGCTCCTTCAGGTTCCCGGGCCGGTGGTCAGAGGCCCGGTTTATCGCTAAAAGAAAGCGCCCTGGCGGCGCTTTCAAAAAAATCAGGTTTCGAACAGGGCGGCGTTGGCGTCGAGCCAGCCTTGCAGCAGCAGGGCGGCCGCGATGGCGTCTACCGGGTTGTCGCGGTAACTGCCTTTCTGCCCGCCACGTACCAAGCGTTCACCCTTGGCCTCGAACGTGGTCAGACGCTCGTCGTGGGTATAGAAAGGCAGGTTGTAGCGGCCGTTGAGCCTGCGGGCGAATTTCTCCGCACGAACGCACATCTCGCTGGGCGTGCCGTCCATGTTCAGCGGCAGGCCGACCACCACGGCGTCGGGTTTCCACTCCTTGATCAGCGCTTCGACCTGGTTCCAGTCGGGAACGCCGTTCTGCGCCTTGAGGGTGCACAGCTCGCGGGCCTGGCCGGTAATCACCTGGCCGACCGCCACGCCGATCTGTTTGGTGCCGTAATCGAAGCCCAGCAGCAAGCGCAGGGCCATCAGGCGTGTCCTGCCTGGCTGGTGAGCAGACTGAGGTTGACCCCCAGCCGGCTGGCCGCTGCTTCCAGGCGCAGTTCGCTGCTGGTGTTGAACAGGATGTCGGCGTCGAACGGGCAGGTCAGCCAGGCGTTATCGGCCAGCTCGGCTTCCAGTTGCCCGGCTTCCCAACCGGCATAGCCGAGGGCGATCAGGCTTTTTTCCGGGCCTACGCCGTCGGCGATGGCGAACAGCACATCCTGGGAGGTGGACAGCGATACGCCATCCAGGTCCACGGTGGCCTGGTAGGACGGCCCCGTCGGGTGGAGCACGAAGCCTCGGTCGGTCTGCACCGGGCCGCCGATGAAAATCGGGACGTGCTGGCACAAGAGTGGCGGTTCTACATCCGGGCGCAACTGCTCAAGAATGTCCGCCAGGTTCAGTTCCTGCGGCCGATTGACCACCAGCCCCATGGCCCCATTGGCCGTGTGCTCGACGATGTAGGTCAAGGTGTGGGCAAAGTTCGGATCGGCCATGTGTGGCATGGCAATCAGGAAGTGATGCTTGAGGTAGGTGGGGCTGACGTTTTTCATAGGCGCTAGTGTGGCGGCGCAGGGGCGAACTGACAAGCTGGCGATGTGCAGCAAATGCCGGAGACTGTCACGAAACCCCTGTGGGAGCGAGCCTGCTCGCGATGCAGTGTGTCAGGCGACGTCGATGCTGGATGTTCGATTGCTATCGCGAGCAGGCTCGCTCCCACAAGGGGATGGGGTCAGTTGCTGGAGAGACGATCGCCCCGGGCGAACTTCCAGGTGCGGATGATTTCCAGACGGTCGATGTCCGACAGGTCCCCGGTAAACGGTGCGAACGGCGCGGCCAGGCGCACGATCCGCTGGGCGGCCTGATCCAGCAATGGCTGGCCGGAGGACTCCAGCACCAGCACTTCATACAACGAGCCGTCGCGGTTGATCGAGACCAGCAGCCGCAAGTTGCCATAGATCTGCTTGCGCCGGGCTTCGTCGGGGTAGTTGAGATTGCCGATGCGCTCGACTTTCTTGCGCCACTCATCTTTGTACCAGGCGCCCTTGTCGCGCATGGTCGAGGCGGCGCTCAGGCGGTGGATACGCGGGCGTTTGGCATACAACTGCTGTTCCTGGGCCAGCTCGGCTTCCAGGCTGGCGATGTCGCTGGACAGTTGGGCGCTGTCGAAGGTGGGCGCCGGGGCCTTGGGTTTGGGGTCGGGCCTGACCTCTTCCTTGACCGGGGCTTTTTTCGGCTTCGGCGCCACGGTGGTCACGGCGGCCTTGGGCGCCGTCTCCCGGACCTCGGGCTTGGCCGCTGGCGGCGGTGTGACCTTCTGCACTTTATTGTCCTGGAATGGCGCGATCTGGGTGGTCTTGGGCGTCGCCTTTTTTTCCAGGGTGCCACTGCCTTGCTGGTTTTCCTGGGCGAGGAAGTCCGCTTTTTGTGGCTTGGCTTCGCTTTTGAAGGTGGCCAGGGTGATTTCCAGGGTCTGGCTGATCTGTTTGGGTTCTACCGTGGCAAACCCGACGCCCAGCAGCAGTGCCAAGTGGATCAATGCCGCCAGGAACAGGGTAAAACCGAGACGATCAGCCGGGCGCACGCCGCGATGGGCGAGCTCTTGGGGCAGATCGGACGGCATCTTCTTAGCTTCAAGCTTCAAGTTTCAAGCTCCAAGTCAGGCTGCAAGCTGCATCAAACTTGCCGCTTGTGGCTTGCCGCTTGTAGCTGCTTTTCAATGGCATCCATCAGCATCGCGCCGATGTCGGTGCCGAAGGCGTTGTCGATCTCGCGGATGCAGGTCGGGCTGGTGACGTTGATTTCCGTCAGGTGCTCGCCGATCACGTCCAGGCCCACGAACAGCAGACCTTTCTCCCGCAGGGTCGGGCCGACCTGGGCCGCGTTCCAGCGGTCCTTTTCAGTCAACGGACGCGCCTCGCCACGCCCGCCGGCCGCCAGGTTGCCGCGGGTTTCGCCGGCCGCGGGAATGCGCGCCAGGCAATAGTCCACCGGTTCGCCGTCGATCATCAGGATGCGCTTGTCGCCATCGACGATGGCCGGCAGGTATCCCTGGATCATGATCTGCTGCTGACCGTGCAGGGTCAGGGTTTCGAGGATCACTGACAGGTTGGGGTGGCCGGCGGTGTGACGGAAAATCGAGGAGCCGCCCATGCCGTCCAGGGGCTTGAGGATCACGTCGCCGTGATGGTCGGCGAATTCACGCAGCACGTCCGGGCGACGGCTGACGATGGTGGGCGGCGTGCATTGCGGGAACAGCGTGGCGAACAGCTTTTCGTTGCAGTCGCGCAGGCTCTGGGGTTTGTTGACCACCAGCACACCGGCGTTTTCGGCCTGCTCCAGCAGGTAGGTGGAATACACGAACTCCATGTCGAAGGGCGGATCCTTGCGCATGAGGATCACGTCCAGGTCGCTGAGCAGCGCATCGCGTTCGGCGCCCAGCTCAAACCATTTTTCGGGGTTGGCGAAGACGTTCAGCGGCTTCATCCGCGCCCGTGCCTGGCCTTCGGCCTGGTAGAGGTCGCGCTGTTCCATGTAGAACAGCTCCCAGCCGCGCTTCTGAGCGGCCAGCAGCATGGCCAGCGAGCTATCCTTTTTATAGGAAATGCTGGCGATAGGGTCCATGACAATGCCGACGCGTACGCTCATGGCTTGGTTCCTCGAAAATTGATGGGCACAAATGGTGTGAAAAAGTGGCGTCAGAGTGGCGCCCGGAAGATTGGCGGTCAAGGAAAAACCACTGTACCGAGCGGCCGATAGATCGGCGATGGAGACTGTGCTAAAAAGGCTGGCATGTGACGTGCGGGCCTTGAACATCAAGGGTTTGCGCTGTCGTTCACACTTACGCGTTAAAAACCGGTTTGCAGTGGCAATGGCAGAGCATCTTACGCAGCAGCAACCCAGCGCCTTGAAGGTCATGGTCATCGACGACTCGAAGACCATCCGCCGCACCGCCGAGACCTTGTTGCGCAACGTGGGTTGCGAGGTCATCACGGCGGTCGATGGCTTCGATGCCCTGGCCAAGATCGCCGACCATCATCCGGGCATTATCTTTGTCGACATCATGATGCCGCGCCTGGACGGTTACCAGACTTGTGCCCTGATCAAGAACAACAGCGTTTTCAAGGCTACGCCGGTGATCATGTTGTCGTCCCGGGACGGTTTGTTCGACAAGGCCAAGGGGCGCATCGTCGGCTCCGATCAGTTTTTGACCAAGCCTTTCAGCAAGGAAGAACTGCTGGGCGCGATACGGGCTCATGTTCCGGGCTTTGCCGCTGTCCAGCCGCACCAGGCACATTAATGACACTCGGCCATCGGGCCTGGGGTCAACAAAAAATGGGGAACACCATGGCACGAATTCTGATCGTCGATGATTCGCCGACCGAAATGTACAAACTGACCGGCATGCTGGAAAAGCACGGCCACCAGGTCCTGAAGGCTGAAAACGGCGCCGACGGCGTGGCCCTGGCTCGCCAGGAAAAGCCCGACGCGGTCCTGATGGATATCGTCATGCCCGGCCTCAACGGTTTCCAGGCCACGCGCCAGTTGACCAAGGATCCGGACACCGGGCACATCCCGGTGATCATCATCACCACCAAGGACCAGGACACCGACAAGGTCTGGGGCACTCGCCAAGGCGCGAAGGACTACCTGACCAAACCGGTCGACGAAGAAACCCTGATCAAGACCCTGAACAACGTGCTGGCGGGTTGATGACGCGGCCATGAGCCAATCCCTGACCGCTTTCGAACTGCTCCTGCAGATCGACCGGCGTTGCCGGCTGCTGGGGGCGGACCTGCCGTCACAACCGACCCACGGCGACAGCTGGAGCGGCATCGGTTTTCGCCTCGGCGAACACTGGTACGTGGCGCCCATGGGCGAAGTCAGCGAAGTGCTGCACGAACCGCGCTACACACATTTGCCCGGGGTCAAGCCATGGGTTCGTGGTGTGGCTAATCTGCGCGGGCGCTTATTGCCGTTGATGGATTTGTGCGGTTTCTTCGGCCATGAGCTGTCGAGCGTGCGCAAGCAGCGGCGGGTGCTGGTGGTGGATCATGACGAGGTCTTTACCGGGTTGCTGGTGGATGAAGTCCTCGGATTGCAGCATTTTGCCCAGGACAGCCTGGAGCCGACGCTGATGGACGCCCTTGACGGCCCGGAGTCGGCCTTCGTCAAGGGCCGGTTTCGCGGTGAACGGCAGTGGCAGGTGTTCAGCCCGTTTGCGCTGACGCGCTCGCCGGGGTTCATGGATGTAGCTGTTTGACGAGATGCCACACGGTCCCTTGTGGGAACGAGCCAGTGGGAGCAAAGCTTGCTCGCGATGGCGGCGCCTCGGTAGGCGGGAAACCGTGTTGTTTTCATCGCAGGCAAGCCTTGCTCCCACAGAGTCACACTGATTGAGCAGGCTGCACTACAAGGGCTTGCTTACAGTTGGCAGTGGTGAGTGGGTTGGATTGGGCAGTACAGGCGAGAACCGATGATCAAAGCAAATACAGGCAAGCCTCTGGAAGCGTCGCGCAGTCGTTCGCAGATCATCGTGCTGTTCGTCGCGCTGATTGTCTTCATCATGCTGCTGTTCGCCAACTTCGCTTACCTCAACACCCAGTCCAACTACGACAAGCAGTACATCGGCCACGCCGGTGAGTTGCGGGTGCTGTCCCAGCGCATCGCCAAGAACGCCACCGAGGCGGCCGCCGGCAAGGCCGCGGCGTTCAAGTTGCTGAGCGAGGCGCGCAATGATTTCGCCCAGCGCTGGGGCTACCTGAAGCAAGGCGACCCGGTGACCGGCCTGCCACCGGCACCTGCTGCCCTGCGCCCGCAGATGCGTGCTGTACAGCTGGACTGGGAACGCCTGCTCAAGAACACCGATGCCATCCTGTCCAGCGAACAGACTGTGCTGTCGCTGCATCAGGTGGCGGCAACCCTCGCCGAAACCGTGCCGCAATTGCAGGTCGAGTACGAAAAAGTCGTCGAAATTCTCCTGCAACGCGGCGCGCCCGCCGCGCAGGTCGCCATGGCCCAGCGCCAGTCGTTGCTGGCCGAACGGATTCTCGGGGCGGTGAACACCGTGCTGGCGGGGGATGAAAACGCTAGTCAGGCCGCCGATACCTTTGGCCGCGATGCCGCACGTTTTGGTCAGGTGCTCAATGGCATGTCGCAAGGTGACCCGGCCTTGAAGATCTCCCAAGTACAGGACCGCGATGCCCGGGCTCGCCTGAGTGAGATCAGCGAACTCTTCGAATTCGTCTCCGGCTCGGTGGACGAAATCCTTGAAACCTCTCCTGAGCTGTTCAAGGTCCGCGAGTCGGCAGGCAACATCTTCAACCTGTCGCAAACCTTGCTGGACGAAGCGTCGCACCTGGCCACCGCGTTCGAAAACCTGGCCGGCGGGCGTTCCGCAAACGCCATCGGTGGTTATGTGCTGGGCCTGTTGGCGCTGATGTCGATCATCCTGATCGGGCTGGTGATGGTCCGCGAAACCAACCGGCAGTTGCGTGAAACCGCAGAAAAGAATGAGCGCAACCAGAACGCGATCATGCGTCTGCTGGACGAGATCGAAGACCTGGCCGATGGCGACCTGACCGTGACCGCCTCGGTTACCGAAGACTTTACCGGCACCATCGCCGATTCCATCAACTATTCGGTGGACCAACTGCGTGACCTTGTGGCCACCATCAACCTCACCGCCGGCCAGGTCGCCGCTGCGGTGCAGGAAACCCAGGCTACGGCGATGCACCTGGCGCAGGCTTCCGAACATCAGGCCCAGCAGATATCCGAAGCTTCGACTTCAATCAATGAAATGGCCCAGTCCATCGATCAGGTCTCGGCCAATGCCGCCGAGTCGTCGGCGGTGGCCGAGCGCTCCGTGGAGATCGCCAACAAAGGCAACGAGGTGGTGCACAACACCATTCACGGCATGGACAACATTCGCGAGCAGATCCAGGACACGGCCAAGCGCATCAAGCGCCTGGGTGAGTCGTCTCAGGAAATCGGCGACATTGTCAGCCTGATCGATGACATTGCCGACCAGACCAACATCCTGGCCCTCAACGCCGCTATCCAGGCGTCCATGGCCGGTGACGCCGGGCGCGGGTTCGCGGTGGTGGCCGATGAAGTGCAGCGGCTGGCGGAGCGCTCTTCGGCGGCGACCCGGCAGATCGAGACCCTGGTGCGGGCGATTCAGGCTGACACCAACGAGGCGGTGATTTCCATGGAACAGACCACCACCGAAGTGGTGCGCGGCGCCCGACTGGCCCAGGATGCCGGGGTGGCCCTGGAAGAAATCGAAGGCGTGTCCAAGACCCTGGCGGCGCTGATCCAGAGCATTTCCAACGCGGCGCAGCAACAGACCACGTCGGCGGGGCAGATTTCCTTGACCATGAACGTGATCCAGCAGATCACCACGCAAACCTCTTCCGGCTCCACCGCCACCGCCGAGAGCATCGGCAACCTGGCGAAAATGGCCAGTCAGCTGCGTCGTTCGGTGTCGGGGTTTACTTTGCCGGCGGCGGCTGTTGATGAGGGAAAAGTGTGACTGTGGGAGCAAGGCTTGCCCGCGATGAAGATAACGCGGTACTTCGGGAGCTGCGGCGTCTGCATCGCGAGCAAGCTTTGCTCCCACAGAGAAACTTCTTCCCCACAGAGGTGTTAGGTTCTGCTGATTGGAGTGGTTATGGGTGATCGGCACGACTATGTGGCCCTGGAGTGGGTCAAGGGCGAGATTGCCGAAACGCTGAAGCAGGCCCATCTGGCGCTCAATCGCCTGGTGGACGACCCGCAGGCGGCGGATGCCCTCGCGCATTGCCTTGCGTGCATTCATCAGGTGCACGGCGGCCTGCAGATGGTCGAGTTCTATGGTGCCGCGCTGCTGGCCGAGGAGATGGAACAGCTGTGCGTCGCCCTGCAGGACAACCGCATCGCCCATCGCGACGAAGCCATCAGCCTGTTGAGCCAGGCCCTTGGGCAGTTGCCGATCTATCTGGACCGCATCCAAGGTGCCCGCCGCGACCTGCCGTTGGTGGTGCTGCCATTGATCAATGATTTGCGCAGCGCCCGGGGCGAGAGTCTGTTGTCTGAGACCAGCCTGTTCAGTCCAGAGTTACCGCTGATCGCGCCGCTCAGTGACGAGGCCTTGAAGCGACTCGAACCGCCTGACCTGCCAAACACCTTGCGCAAGCTGCGCCAGACCCTGCAAGTGGCCCTGGTGGGGCTGTTGCGCGAACAGGACGACGCCACCCATCTCGGCTATCTGGCCAAGGTCTTCCACCGCCTGGAAGGGCTGTGCGCCGGCGCACCGCTCAATGCGCTGTGGCAGGTGGCGTCGGCCCTGGTCGAAGGCATGCGCGAGGGGCGTATCGCCAATAGCCCGGCCCTGCGCAGCTTATTCAAGGAAGCGGACAAGGAACTCAAGCGCCTGTTGGACCAGGGCCTGCAAGGCATCAATCAACCGGCGCCGCCACAGTTGCTGACGAGTTTGTTGTTCTATATTGCCAAGGCCGAACATCCCAGCGGGCAGATGCAGATCATGAAAGAACGCTACTCACTGGACGACGCGCTGCCCGACAGCGCCATGGTCGACGAAGAACGCGCACGCCTGGCCGGACCGGACCGCGATGCCATGCGCTCGGTGCTCGCTGCACTCTGCGAAGAGCTGGTGCGGGTCAAGGAGCGGCTCGACCTGTTCGTGCGCAGTGACCGCCAGCACGCCTCGGAGCTGGACAGCCTGCTGGCGCCCCTGCGACAGATCGCCGACACCCTGGCAGTGCTCGGCTTCGGTCAGCCGCGAAAAGTGATCATCGATCAATTGGCGGTGGTTCTGAGCCTCGCCCAAGGTCATCGCGAGCCGGATGACGCGACGCTCATGGATGTCGCCGGGGCCTTGCTCTACGTCGAGGCCACTCTGGCCGGCATGGTCGGCACCGTCGAGCCCGAGAGCCCTGAAGACAGCCACCTGCCCACCACAGACCTGACCCAGATCCACCAGATCGTCATCAAGGAAGCCCACACCTGCCTGCAACAGGCCAAGGACATGATCGTCGACTACATCGACGCCGACTGGAACAGCGAACAACTGCAAGCGCTACCGGCGTTGCTGACCCAGGTGCGCGGGGCGCTGGCGATGATCCCCTTGAGCCGCGCCGCCAGCCTTGTGGAGGCGTGCAATGGTTTCATTCGCGAGCATCTGCTGTTGGATCACGCCCAGCCGGGCTGGGAAGAACTCGATCACCTGGCCGACGTAATCACCGGCCTCGAATATTACCTGGAACGTTTGAGCGAAGACCCGGAAGCGCCCGGCGAACCCTTGTTGGACGTGGTCGAGCGCAGCCTGGGTGCCCTCGGTTATTTCCCCGACGAAGCCCGGGTGCCGTTGCTTGACGATGTGCTGAGCCCGAACGAGGCCCAGGTCATGCAGGACTTGCAGGAGCTGGATGACCCGCAGACCGTGCAGTCCTTGGCCCAAATGCTGGCCAGCCCGGTCTCGGCGGTCAACCCGCCGGCCCGGAGCACGCCGGGTAGCCTGTTGCCGCCGCCGTTGGACGAGCATCCGGTGGACGACGAGCTGCGCGAGGTCTTCCTTGAAGAAGCCGACGAGGTGCTCGACGTTTTGCGCGAATACCTGCCGCGCTGGGCCGCTCACCCTGACGACCATGGCGCCCTGGCCGAATTGCGCAGGGCCTTCCATACCCTCAAGGGCAGCGGTCGGATGGTGCGGGCGCTGGTCTTGGGTGAGCTGGCCTGGGCCTTGGAAAACCTGCTCAACCGGGTGCTGGAGCGCAGTGTTGAGCCGGGTGCTGCGGTCCGGCAGTTGCTCGATGACACGGTGCAGTTGCTACCGGCCCTGGTGAGCGAGTTTGCAGACAACCGCCAGCGTCAGCGCGACGATGTCGACCGTCTGGCCGCCCGTGCCCATGCGCTGGCAAAGGGCGTCGATGACGATGAAGACGCCCAGGATGTCGCCGCCCTCGACCCGTTGTTGCTGAAGATATTCGACAACGAAGCCCAGGGTCACCTTGCCAGCCTCAATCGCTTTCTCGACCAGGCCGCCGAACACTTGCCGTTGCAGGCCAACGACGAATTGCAGCGAGCCTTGCATACCCTCAAGGGCAGCGCATCAATGGCCGGCGTGTTGCCGATTGCCGAGCTGGCCGGCGCGATGGACCAGTTGGCCCGGGAATACAAGGCGCACCTGATCGCCCTCGACCTTGATGAAACTGAATTGCTGCTGGAGGCCGAGGGCCTGTTGCGCCTGGGCTTGCGTCAGTTGCACGGTGACCCCCTGGCGCCGATCCCCGGCGCCGAAGAGCTGATCCAGCGAACCCAAACGCTGCTGGCCGAGCGCCTGCAAACGGCCCTCAGTGCACCGGACAAAGGCTTGCGGACCAAGCGCGATCCCCAACTGATCAACAACTTCCTCGCCCAGGGCATGGACATCCTGCTCGATGCCGAAAACCTGTTGCGCCGTTGGCAGCAGCACCCCGGCGAAGGTCAGGAACTCAGTGCACTGCTGGACGAGCTGACCACTCTCGGCGAAGGCGCGCACTTGGCCGACTTGCACCCGGTGGACGAGCTCTGTGAAGCCTTGCTCGATCTCTATGGCGCAGTGGAGGAAAGCAGCCTGGCAGTCAGCGACGTGTTTTTCCAGGAAGCGCAGCGCGCCCATGAAGCCTTGATCGACATGCTCGATGAACTGGCCGCCGGGCAACACGTGCACTCGCAGCCCGAGCGGGTGCAGGCCCTGCGCGGCTTGCTCCAAGAGAGCCTGGACCCATCCGCCACCGGCCTGATCCGCAGCGATGGCAGCCGCACCCTGAGCATCCGCGAACTGGGTAACGCGACAGCGGAACTGCAGCGCAGCGCCCCTGCTGAGACCTCAGTGGACGACGACATTGCCTCGATCTTCCTCGAAGAAGCGCAGGACATCCTCGAAAGCGCCGCCCAGGCCCTGCAACGTTGGCTGGCCGACCCGGACAACGCAGCGCCGCTGTCCTCGTTGCAACGCGACTTGCACACCCTCAAGGGCGGCGCACGAATGGCCGATATCCGGCCGGTGAGCGACCTGGCCCAGGAGCTGGAAAATCTCTACGAAGGGCTGGTGGACCGCCGTTACAGCCACAGCGAGGAACTCGAGCAACTGCTCAGCAGCAGTCACGAACGCCTCGATCTGCTGCTTGGGCAGTTGCAGCAGGGCCAGCCGTTGGGCGATCCCGTTGCGCTGATCGACGCCATTCGCCGGTTCCGTCAGGACAAGCCGAACCCAATCGATTCGGCAGGGGCGATCCAGGGCGAGGGGGCCGGACATGACCCGGAGCTGCTGGAAATCTTCCTCGAAGAAGGTTTCGACATTCTCGACAGCGCAGGCTCAGCGCTGCTGCGCTGGCAGGACGAACCATCGAACCGTCAGGCCCTGGAAACGCTGTTGCGGGATTTGCACACCCTCAAGGGTGGTGCGCGGATGGTGGAAATCGTCCCCATCGGCGACCTGGCCCATGAGCTGGAAAATCTCTATGAAGGCTTGTCGGCGGGGCTGCTCCAACCGACTCCAGCGCTGTTCGCCTTGCTGCAAAGCAGCCACGACCGGCTGGCGCAGATGCTCGATGCGGTACGCGCCGGCCACCCGTGCCCTGTTGCCGACCGGCTGATCGCGCAGATCCAGGCGGTGAATCATCCGCAGGACAGCGAGACGCCCAAAGTCGTCCCCGCGCCGGAACCGGCCCCGACCCCGCCGCCTGCGCCCACAAGGCCTGAGACCGGCACCCCGAGCGACGGCGCGGACATGGTCAAGGTCTCCGCCGAACTGCTTGACGACCTGGTGAACCTGGCTGGGGAAACCTCGATTTTCCGTGGGCGTATCGAACAGCAGGTCAACGATGCGCGCGTGGCCCTGGGCGAGATGGAAACCACCATCGAGCGCATGCGCGACCAGTTGCGCCGTCTTGATACCGAAACCCAGGGCCGGATCCTCAGTCTCCAGCAGGTCGAGGCCGAGCGCCTGGGCTACGAAGAATTCGACCCGCTGGAGATGGACCGGCATTCCCAGTTGCAGCAATTGTCCCGGGCGCTGTTCGAATCGGCCTCGGACTTGCTCGATCTCAAGGAAACCCTCGAACGCAGCAATCACGACGCTGAGAACCTGCTGCAACAGCAGGGGCGGGTCAATACCGAACTTCAGGAAGGGTTGATGCGCACGCGCATGGTGCCGTTCGAGCGCATGTTGCCGCGCCTCAAACGCATCGTGCGGCAAGTGGCGCAGGAGTTGGGCAAGGACGTGGAGTTCGTGGTTGGCAATGCTGAAGGCGAAATGGACCGTAGCGTGCTGGAGCGCATGGCCGCGCCCTTGGAGCATATGCTGCGCAACGCCGTCGACCACGGCCTGGAGCCAGCCGACGTGCGCATCGCTGCCGGGAAACCGGCCCGGGGGCGCATCAGCCTCGACCTGTCCCGGGAAGGTGGCGACATCATTTTCGACATTCGCGACGACGGCGCCGGCGTGCCGCTGGAGGCGGTGCGCAGCAAGGCGATCAAGCGTGGTCTGCTGGCACCGGACAGCGACATCAGCGACCGCGACGTGCTGCAATTCATCTTGCAGCCGGGCTTTTCCACCGCCGAAAAAATCACCCAGATTTCCGGGCGCGGCGTCGGCATGGACGTGGTCCATGAAGAGGTGCGGCAACTGGGTGGCAGTATGGTCATCGACTCTACGCCGGGGCAGGGCGTGCATTTCCGCATTCGCCTGCCGTTTACCGTGGCGGTCAACCGGGCGTTGATGGTGCAATGTCACGAAGACCAGTACGCGATCCCACTGAACACCATCGAAAGTATCGTCCGGGTGTTGCCCGCTGAACTGGATGGCTATTACCAGCTCGACCCGCCGACCTACACCTACGCCGGGCAACGCTATGAGCTGTGCTACCTGGGTGAGCTATTGAAAACCGGCGCTCGCCCGAAACTGTTGGGCCAGAGCCAACCGTTGCCGGTGCTGCTGATGCAATGCAGCGAGCGGCATATCGCGGTGCAAGTGGACGCTACCGCCGGGACCCGGGAGATCGTGGTCAAGAGCCTCGGCCCGCAATTTTCGGCGGTGCAGGGCTTGTCGGGGGCGACGATCCTCGGCGATGGCCGGGTGGTGTTGATTCTCGACCTGTTGGCGCCGATCCGCGCCTTGCCTCATCAGGTCCCACGCCGCCCGGCAGCGGCGCAAGGCGAGGGCGAACACCCGCGAGCATTGCTGGTGCTGGTGGTGGACGACTCGGTGACGGTCCGCAAGGTCACCAGCCGCCTGCTGGAGCGCCACGGCATGCACGTGCTCACCGCCAAGGACGGCGTGGATGCCATGGCGCTGCTGGCCGAACACTCCCCCGACCTGTTGTTGCTGGACATCGAAATGCCGCGCATGGACGGCTTCGAAGTGGCCACGCAAGTACGCAATGACCCGCGCCTGGCCCACCTGCCGATCATCATGATCACCTCCCGCACCGGCCAGAAACACCGCGACCGCGCCATGGCCATCGGCGTCAACGACTACCTGGGCAAGCCGTACCAGGAATCGGTGCTGCTCGACAGCATCGCCCGCTGGAGCAAAACCCATGCATGACCTTCACCCGCGCACCGGGCACATCACTGGGCTGCTGCTACCCTTGGCGGACCGGCACCTGATTTTACCCAACGTGGCCGTGGCCGAGCTGATCGACTACCAGAGCAGCGCGTTCGATATGGACACTCCGCCGTGGTTCCTGGGTTGGGTGAGCTGGCGCGAACGGCAAATCCCGTTGCTGAGTTTCGAGTCGGCCTGCGGCCAGAAAACCGTGATCGGCGAGCGTGCGCGCATCGTCGTGCTCAATGCCCTGGGCGGGCACCCGGAGTTGCGGTTCATTGCGTTGCTGGTCCAGGGTATCCCGCGTTCCTACAAACTCGACACCCAGTTGAGCTACGTCGATGTACCGCTGTGTGGGCTGGAACAGGCGGCGGTGCAAGTGGGCGAGCATGTGGCGAAGGTGCCGGATTTGTTGGCGCTGGAGGAGTTGGTCGTTGCCTCGGGGTTGGCAAAAAACTAGGTCAGACACAGTACCTGTGGGAGCGGGCTTGCTCGCGATGGCGGCCTGACAGCCGACCAGGGTTTTGTTGACCGGGTACATATCCATTGATGCGGTAACGGCCGCTGGCGGTTCCGCTCTTACAGCGGCTCACTTTTGAGAAGCCGGAATGCCGGCCCAGGCAAAAGTAAGCAAAACGCTTTTGCCCCACCACTTGGCACCTCGCCTAGGCTCGGTGTGCCCGAACGAAGGCATTGCTCCGTGGGCCCGCCGCGAAGGGCCATCCATGGCCCAGCGCGGCTATCCCGGCATCCATGCCGGGATGCAATGCCTGCGTTCGGCCAGCGTGCTTAACGGGGCGCCCGAGATCAACGTCCTGCGCGAGGCGGCCTGATAGCCGGCCGGGCTCTTGCGGGCGGCGTACAGCCATCAGACCTGTTTGGACTGGACCTGTTTGAGTAGGACCTGTGGGGGCAAAGCTTGCTCGCGAAGGCGGCGGCACATTCGGCATTGATGCAAGTAGACCCACCGCTATCGAGACCCAGTTCGCTCCCACAGCGCAACAGGACAAGATCAATTTGCTGGGTGAAGACCCTTTGGAGTCCAAGGATGGGCAAGCACGAAAACCTGGAGAACCTGTTACATAGTGATGGACTGAAAGCCGAAGCACGGGATTTTTTGGCCGAGTACATATCCATTGCTGCGGTAACGGCCACTTAGGGTTCCGCCCTGACGGCGGGTCACTTTCGAAAAGCGCGAAAGTAACCAAAGCGCTCCTGCCCCACCACTTGGCACCTCGCCTAGGCTCGGTGTGCCCTCACTCCGGCATTGCTCCGTGGGCCCGCCGCGAAGGGCCATCCATGGCCCAGCGCGGCTACCTCGGCATCCATGCCGAGGTGCCCACTACGCAATACCTACGTTCGGCCAGCGTGGTTAACGGGGCGCCGAAATCAACGTCCACCGCGAGGCGGCCTAACAGCCGGCCTGGCTCTTGCGGGCGGTGTACATCCATCAGACCTGTTTGGGCTGGACCTGTGGGAGCAAAGCTTGCTCGCGAAGGCGGCGGCACATTCAGCATTGATGCAATTAAACCCACAGCTATCGCGAGCAAGCTTTGCTCCCACAAGATTGGCGGTGGGCACTGATCTTATAAACGACCGAAACCAGTGTGGGAGTGAGCCTGCTCGCGATGGCGGCCTGACAGCCGACCAAGCGTTGTGGGAATGGTCGGACACACTTCCTGACTCAAGTTGATTTTTCCGACGAGCTCTGGCGGTTGCCGGGTGGGAAGGGCTGTCGCTAGTCTTTTCCCGTCGCTGCAAATTCAGCGGCCGGGCTTGGAAATCCGATAAGTAGACGGCGCGAAAGCGCCCTTCATAACGTATGCTTGCGGTCGTTTTTTGACCATGCTTTCGTTATGGCAGCTGTGCGTGGGAGACCTTCGGGTCTGTCGGGCTCGTTTACCGGGAGTGTCAGATTTTTTGTGTGCGGGCCGGTAACGGCCTGCCGTTAGGCAGACCTTCATTTACCACGTCGGCCTGATGAACCGATCCCCGTACAGGA
>LNAP01000977.1_pt1 | contig 31221 bp, 32 predicted proteins | sample 602601 | NCBI WGS metagenome assembly LNAP01 (sample SAMN02440304, study PRJNA202911) | soil metagenome | biome: Subtropical and temperate rainforests or woodlands; isolation source: soil samples (1 kg each in a 20% v/v slurry with milli Q water) were... ...
ATCCTTCGTCACAAAGCCCCTCCACCGCTATATAGGAGCTCGAAACGACCGATGAATCCCACCCATATGACAACTTTCTTGGAATCGATCGTCTAGTAAAGGAACACTTCGGTGATAATTACAAAATACTTGAGGCAGGCGGCATCTGCCGCGCAAATGGCTCTAATTGCCATTGACATGTTGACCATGCCAACGCTTGCAGCTTCGGCCGCCACGCACGAATCGACGAGGGCCACCATTGTTCTGGTCCACGGTGCGCTGGCAGGCTCATCGAGTTGGGATGGTGTAATCTCCAAGCTTCAAGCCGACGGATATACGGTCATCGCTGCCCCCGATCCGCTTCGAAGCCTCAAGAGCGACTCGGACTATGTCTCCGGCATTGTCAAAAACGTCAAAGGGCCGGTGGTCCTGGTCGGCCACTCCTATGGAGGTGCGATCGTTACGAACGCCGCGACCGGCGCCGATAATGTCAAGGCCCTGGTCTATGTAGCGGCCTACGCTCCGGAAGCAGGCGAGAACGCCTTCGATCTCACCGGCAAATTTCCGGGAAGCATCCTCCCTGACGCGCTGGCCCCGCCGATTGCGCTCGCGGACGGCGCCCACGACCTCTATGTTCAACAGAGCAAGTTCCGCGCTGTATTTGCGGCCGACGTTCCCGAGAAGCAGGTTGCGCTCATGGCAGTGACACAGCGTCCCGTGACCGACGTGGCACTCAAGGGAGCTTCTGGTGCGCCAGCCTGGAAGAGCATTCCCTCCTGGTTCGTCTATGGCAGCGCCGACAAGGTCATCCCACCAGCCGTACATGCCTTCATGGCGCAGCGTGCGGGTGCGAAGGATACCATTGTCGTGCGGGGTGCTTCCCACGTCGTGATGATCTCCCATCCGTTGGTCGTAGCAAATCTGATCGAAAAGGCTGCGGCGGCTACCGCTAAGTAAGAATGGCGCGCCCGACTCCGTTGGGCCCTTCTTCAGAAGGTCTATCTCGGAAACGGCGACGACATTTTACCGCATTCAAAAACCAAGTGACGCCGACATGTCGACAGCCGGCGCGCCACACTGCCACACCGGCAAAGAGAATCGATCATGATGATTGCAATGCAAGTGCCCCGAGCAGGCGGCAAGTTCGAACGAGTCGAGCGCGAGGTTCCGACGCCCGGCGTTGAAGAGCTCCTGATTCGGGTTCATGCCTGCGGCGTTTGCCACAGTGATGTGGTGACTGTCGAAGGCCATTTCCCGGGTCTTCAATATCCTCGCGTGCCCGGGCACGAGGTCATCGGCTCGGTGGAGGCAGTCGGGGCCAACGTGCGTGGGTGGGCCGTTGGTGATCGGGCAGGTGTCGGCTGGTTCGGAGGCTCGTGCGGGCACTGCCGGCGCTGCCGCCGCGGCGAACAGTTCGCTTGCGAAAAATACTTGGGAGCAGCGACCGGCGTGACGCGGGACGGCGGCTATGCCACCCATATGCTCGCGGATGCATCAGCGGTCGCCCATGTGCCGTTGGACCTCGACGAAGTTGAGGCCGCGCCGCTGCTTTGTGCGGGCCTCACCACGTTCAATGCTCTTCGGAACAGTGGGGCCGGACCAGGCGATCTCGTCGTGATCCAGGGCGTGGGCGGTCTTGGTCATCTTGGCATTCAATTCTCCGCACGCCTCGGCTTTCGGACGGTCGCCGTCAATCGCGGCCGGGAAAAGGAAGCGATCGCCCGAGCTCTCGGCGCCCACGACTACATCGACAGCGAGGACGGCGACGTCGTCGAGGCTCTGCAGGCCCGAGGGGGTGCCAAGGCGATCATCGCAACCGTGAGCAATGCCGACGCAATGAAGGCGATTGTGGGAGGGCTCGGACCAAATGGGACGCTGATGGTGATCGGTGCGGTTGGCACCTTCGATATCGACACGTTTGGTGCCCTGCTGATCAAGCGTGCTGCCGTGAAAGGCTGGTATTCGGGCATCGCCGTCGATTCCGAGGACACGTTTGCCTTCAGCAAGCTTCACGGCATCAGTTCGAGGAATGAGGTCTTTCCCCTTGAGGAGGCCCAGGCGGCGTACGATCGGATGATGAGCGGCAAGGCGCGGTTTAAAGTCGTCCTCAGGATGAACTGAGCCGCCGAACGGTTCAATGCTTGGTTGCATCGACATGACGGACGAGCATTCAACGGCGCGGTAACGTCAACATCTCGACAGTTTTTACGTCGCCGCATCATCGCGCCAGAGGAATTTTGCCAGCAACACCTACCGTAGAGGGAAGACAGTCATGATGATGAACAGGCGCACCTTCTCAACCACCATGGTTGCCGCCGCCGCGGCTTCGCTGATCTCCACCCGCGGCATGGCAGCCACTTCCGCGCCGCCGAAGGCGCGCAACGTCGTCCTAGTGCACGGGCTGTTCGCCGACGGATCCTGCTGGTCCGAGGTGATCGGACGATTGCAGGCGGCGGGGATCAATGCCACGTCCGTGCAAAACCCCCTGACGACGCTGCCTGAAGCGGTCGCATCGGCGCAGCGCGTGCTGGATCGGCAGGATGGCCCGACCGTGCTGGTCGGGCATTCGTTCTCCGGAATGATCGTCACCGAAGCCGGCGTGCATCCGAGCGTCTCGGCCCTCGTCTATGTGGCGGCGCGGGCGCCGGATGCCGGGGAGGATTACACGGCCTTGGCCAAGACTTTTCCCACGCCGCCCGCATCCGCCGGAATCGTCTTCGACGGCGATGAAGGGCGCTTGAGCGAGGCCGCGTTCCTGCGCGATTTCGCCGGCGACCTGCCGGAAGCGAAGGCGAAGGTTCTCTATGCGGTCCAGGAGCCGTTCCAAAAGGCCCTGCTGACGGGCAAGACAGCGCACGCGGCCTGGCGGTCGAAGCCGAGCTTCTATGCCGTTTCGACCGAAGATCGGACGATCAATCCGGACCTCGAGCGCTTCATGGCCAAGCGCATGGGCGCCAAGACCGTCGAAGTGAAATCAAGCCATCTCTCGTTGATCTCCCATCCCGACGAGATCACCCGGCTCATCCTGGAAGCAGCCGGCCAACCCGCCTAGCCGACAGTCACGAGGCGAAAGCGATCGCGTCCGGAGCGCACGGGGCAATCCACCGGTAACGGATATTGGTATGACCGTCGCCTCACGAAATTCCGAGACAGCGGCATTTATCGAGCGGGTGCGTATCAATCAGCGCAAACTGGCTGACAATCTGCGATCCCGGTACGACTTCATTGTCTGCGGGGCCGGCTCATCAGGCTCGGTGGTGGCGCGACGGCTGGCCGAGAATTCTGAGATCAGCGTTTTGTTGATCGAGGCTGGAGGCTCCGACGACGTGCCCAGCGTAAGGGACGCGAGCCAGTGGGCGTCCAATCTCGGGAGTGAACGCGATTGGGATTTTCGAGCTCTGCCGAATCCCCATCTGAACAACCGCATCCTTCGAATGGCAATGGGCAAGGTGCTGGGTGGCGGATCCAGCATCAATGTCATGTATTGGGTGCGCGGTCACAAAAATGATTGGGACTTTTTCGCAGCGGAGGCTGGCGATGAGGCGTGGAACTATCAATCTGTCCTGGACGTCTATCGCCGCATGGAAGACTGGCAGGGTATGCCGGATCCGAAATTCCGGGGAACCGGAGGACTCGTATACGTAGAACCCACTCGCTCGACTCCTCTATCCCTGGCTGTGTCCGAGGGCGCGCGTTCGGTCGGTATTCCCGCATTCGAAAACCTCAACGGTCGAATGATGGAGTGCGAGGGAGGATGGTCCCAGGTTGAGTTGCGACAGCGCGATGGCAAGAGGCTCTCGATATTCCGGTCATACACATTCCCATACATGGATCGACCGAATCTGACAGTGCTCACACAGGCCATGGTCACGCGTTTGGTGTTCGAGGGGAAGCGGGTAACCGGAGTCGAAATCGCTTACGATGGCAAAGTCCGTCGTATCTCCGCCGGGCGCGAGGTTGTCCTATCGTTGGGCGCGATCAATACGCCGAAAGTGTTGATGCTGTCCGGCATTGGACACGAAGGTGAATTGCGGCGTCTCGGAATTCCGGTGGTGCAGCATCTTCCTGGAGTCGGCAAAAACTTTCAGGATCATCTTCTGCTTTTCGGCTGTGTGTGGGAGCACGAAATCGACGATGCGCCACCTAGTGGGAATTCTTGCCTTCTATGGAAGAGCGACGCTGCTCTCGATACCCCGGACATGCAATGTGTCCATCTTGAAGGTGCCTATACAAGCCCTGAAACAGCGAAGTTTGATGCCCCCAAGAACGCGTGGACGTTCGTTCCAGGGGTCGTACGGCCCAAGAGTCGTGGGCAGCTGCATCTGACAGGACCAAACCCGCTCGACACGATGGAGATTGACGCCAATTTCCTCGGAGATCCGGACGATCTGAAGGCGTTTCTAAGGAGCATCGAGCTTTGTCGTGAAATAGCTCATTCCTCCGCGCTGCGCCCGTTTGTGAAGCGTGAAGTGATTCCTGGCGGCTCGAAGGGGCCTGATCTCGAACATCTGGTTCGAGATTCCATTCTCACTTACTGGCACCAGACTTGTACTGCCAAAATGGGGCGGGACTCGATGTCCGTGGTAGACAACAAGCTCAAGGTCTACGGGATAGAAAATCTCCGGATCGCCGACGGATCCATCATGCCGCGCGTAACGACAGGCAATACCATGGGCCCCTGCGTCGTGATCGGCGAGCGTGCGGCGGAAATGCTGAAGCGCGAGCATCGGATGTGACTTGAAGCAGCCTCGTTCCAGCGATCGAACATGGACTGCCGGTTGGGGAGGTGAGCCTCGTCCGGGAGGCTCTCTGCGCGGAAGATTGCCCGTATCGTCTAGCATCGCAAACGGTGAGCACGTCGGCGGCCGACCTGGTCGCCAGGAACGCGCCAGCGGCGTCGCTTGTCATTCGGCCGCAGCACCGCCACGACCCTTTCTCGCCTTGTAAGCCAACATGCTCTGTCGCAACCACCAGGGCAGCAAAGCAAACAGTCTTATGAGCGCCCTATTACGCCATCCAGGCACAACAAGATGCTTTCCACTTTTCAATCCCGCAAGTGAAGCGCTGACTACGTCGCTGGCCGTCGACCACGATTTGGGGGGAGCCACCTTCGCGGGGTCTAAACCCATCGCCTGCTGGAACTCCGTATGCGTGTAGCCCGGAGCGAGCGTCTGCATCGTCACTTTCGAGCCCGCGGCGCGTAAGTCGATACACACCCCGTCGCCAAATGCCTTCATCCAAGCCTTCGTGGCCCCATAGCTGACGTTTCCAAACCACACAAATCCCGCGACAGAACTCACATTGATCACGCCACCAGAATCCTTCGCAACGAGGTTCTTCAATGCTGCATGGCTCAACTTGACCGTTGCCATGACGTGCAAGCGGTGCATTCTCTCTTGCTGAGCAAGCTCGGCCTTCCAGAAATATCCGTCCAGCCCGAACCCGGCGCAATTCACGAGAAGAGCGAGTTTGTTTTCGCTGGCGATCCGCTGAGCGACCATGGACAGGTCCGCCTCGCTGGTTAGGTCCGCCGGCAATATCTGCACTTGGGTACCGAACTTTTTGCCAAGTTCGGAGGCCGTAGCCTCAAGCAAGTCCTTACGCCGAGCTACAAGGATCAGATCGTGCTCAGAGGCCAACTGCCAGGCAAATTCCTGCCCTATCCCGCTTGATGCCCCTGTAATCAGGGCGACCGGCCTTCCGGCGACCCGTGACTGCTTCATTGTCATAGAAAACTCCGGTGAGGACACCCAATCTCTCCTTTCACGTGGCCGCGTTGCCCGGTCAGTCTGCGAGCGTCCATTCGGGCCGGCTCGCGCCTCGCGGGACCAGCGGGATGCGGTAGAAGCCCGGCGTACGGGACATGCGCACTTGGTCGGTGACGCCCTGGTAGTCGCCGCAGGCGGTTTCGGCACGAAAGAGTTCCGGCGGGCGATATTCATGCTCACCCTGGCTGCCGGCGACCGATGCCGCGTAAGCCTTGTCGAAGACGCCTATATGCAAAAGCCACATCGACAGGCGAGCAAGACTGATCCGGATGCGATAGCTTCCACCTTCGACGGCGCGCCGCTTCAAGGCCGCCGCGACCGCGACACTCGAGATCCACGACATGACGTAGTCATTGACGACGAAAATCTCCGTCAACTTCGGCTGCTGCGGCGTTCCCTCGCGGGCAAGCACGCCAGACACGCCCCCGGCGTTCTGGTCGAAGCCGAACCGCTTGGCCCAGGGACCGGACCAGCCATAGAGCGACATGTCGACATGGATCAGGCCGGGTCGCAACTCGGCCAACTCCTCCGCGGTCAGGCCGTACTTCTCAAGGTAACCAGCGCGCCGGTTTGAGAAGAACACATCCGCGCCCGAGGCGAGCGCCTTGAAACGGGCCAGGGCGTCGGGCTCGGCAATATCGAGGATCGACGAACGCATGCCGACATTGGCCGTGTAGTAGACCAGATCGATCTCGAAGTCCGTCGGCCGCCAGATGTTGAGCACGTCGGCTCCGTGATAGGCGAGCGCCCTCCCAAGGCCGGAGCCGGCAATCACGTGTCCGAGGCCGAGCGCTCGAATCCCATCGAGGGGCGCTTTGGGTGCCGGCGTGAAAGGCACGCGGTCGCTCTCGCCGATTTTCTCGATCTGAACCAAGTCCAGCGCGGCGAGGTGGCGAAACTGCTCTTCGGCCAAAAATTCCTCGACCGTTCGCACCATCGTCGCCTGCAGGCCGGCTCCATTGGCCGCCTCTTCCAGATCGAGGCCGTTCCAGCATGATACCGTGTTGGCGATGGCGTCCGGATTGTCGTTTGTCTTCAGAAACGCGAGAGCAGCTGTCTTGGCCCGTGGGTAAATGTTGAGTAGTTGGACCCATCGCCCGTCACGCGTCCGGTACATGTGGCTGGGCATGAACGGGTTTGTGGGATCAGACGGCGCGCCCGGCGCATAGCCGTTCAGCAATTCCCACTTTCTATCGTAGAACGGGCAGAGCCTGTGCAGGACCTGTCGCAGGTCGACGGACAGGTCCTGCGCTTCACCGGTGCGCAACCGCCATATGTCCGCCATGGCGACGGCCTTCGCCATTAGCGCTACGCCGGCCATGGTCGCCAGCGGCCATGGACTGGAGATGATGGGGTCGCGCCCTTCAAAGTGGACGGAGCCGCCTCCATCGGCGAGGGTGTGTCCCGTGGCGGCGAGCACCTCGCGCAATTCACGCATCGGGTCGATGGTTCGGTCATCGGCGATGGGATTTGCCATCGCCGCACTGATACGTGTCTGGATAGGAAGCATGGTCAACGTCCTTCGTAGCCAACGGCCCGCGCGGTCAGGGCAGCGTCGGCGCGGCGGATTTCAGGGAGAGGAGCTGAATAAGGACATCGTCTCGGGCCCGGGTCATTGCCTCAAGGGACCGCGCTTGCAGTTCTTCCTCTATGCCGCTGACAGCCTCGGCGCGAACGGTCGGTGTGAACGACAAGTCGCCCAGATCGCGCCACCAGCTTTCGATTGGCGGTCCTAAATGATCGATCACATGGCCGATGCCGCCGGCGCCGCCCGACAGATGCAGGTTCATGAACGGACCCAGCAGCGCCCAGCGCAGGCCGGGCCCATGGGCAATCGCCGTGTCGATGTCGGACACGCTCGCCACCCCTTGGTCGACCAGGTAAAATGCCTCGCGCCACAGCGCGGCCTGGAGGCGGTTGGCGATGTGCCCCCTGATTTCCCGCCTGATATGGATCGGTTTCTTGCCGATGGCGGTGTAGAAGGCCAGTGTCTGCTCGATCGTCTCCGCCGAAGTCAGTTTTCCACCACCTCGACCAATGGAATGAGGTGAGGTGGATTGAAGGGGTGGCCTAGAACGATCCGGCCAGGGTTCTTCGCCGCGTCCTGCATATCCGAAATGAGAATGCCGGAGGAGGAAGTTGCGATGATCGCGTCGCCTGCGATGGCGGACGAAATCTCGGTAACAAGCCGACGCTTGACGTCGAGCCGCTCGGGCCCGTTCTCCTGCACAAACCCCACGCCCGCGAGCGCCTTGCCGAGATCGGCGTCGAAGGTCAGGCGGTCGAGAGAAGCGCCCTCGGCAAGTCCGCCGCGGCTGAGCGGCTCCCAGAAACTTTGGATCAGATGGCGAAGCTTTTCCTCGGCAGCTGGCGCCGGATCTGTCGCCGAAACGTCGAAGCCGCGAGACAGGTAGTAGGCCGCCCAACTCGCGCCTATAACGCCGGTCCCGGCGATGCCGATCTTGATGGATCTATTCTGAGACATGGTTCGTCTTCGCCTCTTCAGTTCAGAAATTGGGGAGGGCGCGCTTCCAGATCAGGCTCGCGGTCTTGAGCCGGCCGTTGAACGGCATGGGGCGGTCCGGACCGAGATGAAGCTTGTCGTCGTCGATCGCAGCGATACGCACTTGCCGTTGCCCCTGCCAATTCGGGAAGAAGCTCACGAACATTTCGTGCTCCAGCCGGCCGTTGCTTTCGTCGAAGTAGAAGGGGCCGCTATAAGCAATGTAACTGCGACCGGCTGCCGTGTACTCTTCGCTCGATGCGCCGTAAGGGTCCTGGCTTTTGAAGCGGTCCCGCCCGCCAAGACTCAGTTGAGCCGACATATATCCGTCGGACGTATAGAGGATCAGTCCTTCGGGATGCCTCCCCATCGGATAGCTGACTTCGTCGGATTGGACGTCGGTTTCGGTGTAGTTTTCCAAAGACCAGGCGCCGACCAATTGTCTTCGTGTAATCATCGCGAACTCCTTGAGCGATTGCCCGATCGCTTTCGAACGGATCAGGCCTCGGTGCCGGCTGCGAGCACTGCCAGAGCACGGAGCTTGGCATCGAGCTTGAGAGCTGCGGCTGACACGTTGTCGTTGTGCAGCCGGCTCATCAAAGACGAGGGCAGGTCATAGGCCAGGCGAACCTCGCCGGATGGCGTTTGGTAGATCAGGACTCTTATTGGAACATTGAGGCCGACGCCGGGGTCATGCGTGATCATGGTCTGAGCCACCAGCGGATTGCCGATCGTGTACGATCGGATCTTGGCTTGCGCGCCCACCCTCGCCATCCATGCGCCGTGGTCATTGGTCAGGAAGCGCATGAAACCGCTTCGACCTTCGTAGGCCCTGATGCGCGCCTCGAAGTCGGCTTGGTCGGTAGCCGCAGCGACTTCGCGCGGGATGATATCGTGGTCCTCGACACTGCCGAGCTCTGCTTCGAAGGCCGCGACGACGGCCTCGAAAGAACGCTGACTGACATGTTCGCAGTGCTGGACCGTAAAGCTGTCGATCATGTCTGCCTCGTGTTTGCGAGCCACATCGTCGCCGCGATCGATGTCGGCCGGATCAACCTGTATCATTACGTGCAGCGAGCCAGCTATCATGTGAATGCGTGATGGAAACGGTGCAGCGGCGTCACCAAAGCTTCGGCCCCGTGATCGGTCGGTCTCTCTATCAGCATCAAGACGAGAATGGCGGGCCGAGCGGAGTATCCGGCGATCCCGATGCACCCATTCCATGGGCTGGAAACCGCTAACAAGCGAGCTGTGGGGCGCTCTGTCCTGCGTCGCAGTGCCGGGGCTTCATTCACTGCGTGATCAAATGATGTTGAACATGCAATGAAGGCGGCGGCTCTTGAAGTGAGGTCCGCTTACTGGATTCATGATAGTCGATTGTACGGATACTGTGCTCGAAGCGTCAGTTGCGAGATCGGCTGGCACTTTCCGGCACTTGAGATGATTGGCATTCTTGGACGCTTTTTTGGCACGATATGACGTTGCGACCGTCTACCCCCAGCCCAAATAGCCCTAAATAGATGCACGAAATCGCAGCATGAACGACTGCCGCTTGGCATGGATATGAGTCTGGACATCTATATTTCGATCATCAAGGCCAGTCGGCTGCGCGCCGAGACACGCGGAGCAATCCTCATGTTCACCCTTTTCGCGGATTCGAGTACGTCGCAATGATTTCCGACGAGCAGGTCGTCTTCATCGTGGACGACGACCAACACGTGCGCGAGTTGCTTTGTGAACTCTTGACGCCGCGAGGCTTGCACGCTTACGGGTTTGGGTCTGCCGCCGAGTACGCTGCTTTTCCGAGACCAGACCTTCCCGGCTGCCTGATTTTGGACGTGGAGCTCCCTGATATCAACGGCCTTGAGTTTCAGGAGCAGATTGCCGATGGAGATCACCCGCCCATCGTATTTGTTACCGGACATGGCGATATTTCATCTTCGGTGCGAGCGATTAAAGGCGGGGCAATCGATTTTCTAACGAAGCCGTTTCGAGAATCGGAGTTGATAAAGGCGATCAATGCGGCGATAGACCAAGATCGCATATCCCGCCTGGAAAGGTCGGTGCTGGCCGAGCTCCGGAAACGTCTTTCTCGCCTGACACCTCGTGAGCGCGAAGTTCTGCCGTTGGTCGCGAGTGGCCTGCTCAACAAGCAGGCAGCAGCCGAACTCGGAATCAGCGAGGTGACACTTCAGATCCACCGCTGCAAGATTATGCAAAAGATGGAAACGGCGTCGTTGCCCGATCTCGTCAGGATCGCCGGGAAGCTGGGAATACCAATAACCCATACACGAAACGCGGGAATAGTTTCGAAATGAAGGGGTGTTGAAACCAAAAAGGCGTTCGGTGCTGACACCCGAGAACAGTTCCTGGAAGCGGCGATCCGGCCGAGGCAAGCTGGCGCCTTGTCCATAACGTTTCTCCGTTACGTCCTGCGGCAATTCGCTCTGGTATAGTCCGAGACGGATCCTGATCCTGATTGCTGGCCTATGGAAATTCAGGCCGACGATCACGCTTCCGAGGTTCGATTTACGACGGCATCAGCACCGCAGAGGCTCAGTAACAGAGAGGGGTCCTATGCGATGACGGCATCTTCTTCGGTCCATCCGTACGGACCGGCCATTGCGGTCGGTGCAGCCGGGATGGTCCTGGCCTGCATTTCCGGTGAGGTGTCCGGCGTCCTGGCCGCGGTTACCGCGCTCTACATTTGCAGGGGCGAATCTTGCGGCATCTCTATCGCAACTTGCGGTCTCGCGGTCGGCCTCTTCGCTTTGCTGCCTCGAATCGACATCTCGCCGGATATCGGAGTCTATCTCCAATCCGCGGCCTTTTTGGCTGCGGTGATCGCCGTCGGCTTGCTTATTCAGGATTCGCGAGCGCGAGACGCGATAGATCGCGCCGGCTATGAGACGCGTGATATCGTGGAAAGCATTCCCGGCCTGGCTTGGACCTGCGACGTAGACGGGCGGTTAACCGATATGAATGCCGACGCTCGAGGATACCTCGGTGTCCTCGACATCGGCTGTTTCCGTTGCCGGCACGCCATTCATCCGGACGATCTTGAGCGAACTTTGGGTCTCTGGTCGCGATCCCTGGAGACTGGAGAAGAGTTGCAAGTCACGCACCGCGCCCGTGGCCCCGATGGCACCTATCGCTGGTTCCGCTCTGTTGCTCGTCCCAAGCGGGACCTGAGGGGCAAGATCGTCAGATGGTATGGAACCGGGATAGATATCGACGACCAAAAGGGTGCTGAGGAAAGTGCGCGCGCCACCGAGGCTGATCTCAGGTCGATCCTCGACAATGTTCCCGGAATGATCGCCACTGCCGATTCTCACGGCAGGCTCGACTACGCCAACAAGAGAGATCTGGATTATTTTGGAGTCGTGATGTCCGACCTAGCCGGGCACAACTTTCTCGACGTCATTCATCCGGAAGAGCGCGAGGCCACACTGACGGCGTGGCTACACGCGGTGCAGACCGGCGAGCCCACAGATTTCCAACATCGCTTTCTGCGCCATGATGGCACCTATCGCTGGTTTCACTCACGCGTCGAGCCTGCCATCGACCAACATCGCAACGTGGTGCGCTGGTACGGCTTGTTCACAGACATCGACGACCGCAAGAGCGCGGAAGATGCACTGCGCAACAGCGAGCGGCAGTTCCGTCTACTCATCGACGCCATTCCAGCGCTCGTCTGGTGTGCGACTTCCGATGGTGAGCCATCCTATTTGAACAAGCGCATGGTCGACTTTACGGGCATGACGCTGGACAGCTTCCAGCAATCGGAAGGTCGAAGCCTGGGATCCCTCGCGAGGCAAGCCATTGTCCACCCGGATGAACTTGCTGAGCTGGAACGACTTTGGTCTCACTCCGTGCTAACCGAATCAGCACTTGGCATGAGGCATCGGCTTCGCCGGGTCGATGGGGTGTACCGTTGGGTCGATTTACGCGCTGAGCCGTTGCGCAACGGCGATGGCGTTATCGTCCAATGGTACGGCGTGTGCGTCGATATTGAAGATGAGACCCGGATGCAGGACGCGCTTCGCGCAACGCAGGACAGGCTGTCGCGCGCTTCGCAAGCCGCAAGCCTCGCCGAACTATCCGCCTCGATTGCACATGAAGTCAACCAACCGTTGGCCGCTGTGATCGCCAACAGTCATGCGTGCCAACGCTGGTTGTCCACTGAGCCTCCCAACCTGCAACGCGCGCAAGTCACGGTCGAGCGGATCATTCGCGATGCGAACGGGGCAGCCGAAGTGGTGAGCAGAATCCGCGCGCTGTTCAAGCAGGCTGCTTCGACCAGGGTCCCCGTCGACTTGAATGAGGTGATTTCCGAAGTGTGCAAGCTGATCACCGATCTCGTCACAAAAAGCGGTGTCAGCATCGAAACCGACCTGGAAGAGAACTTGCCTCTGACTTTGGTCGATCGCGTGCAGATTCAGCAGGTTCTTGTTAACCTGACGCGGAATGGAATCGATGCGATGGAGTCGAGCATCGACCATCAAAAGTCGCTGCTGATCCGATCGCGACGGGCTGGAATGAACGAGGTGCTGGTCGAGGTCCGGGATTGCGGCAGCGGCGTCGAGGACGTCGAGCGGATATTCGAGCCGTTCTTCACCACGAAGGAGAACGGCATGGGCATGGGCTTGGCGATCTGTCGTTCGATCATCGAGGCCCACGAAGGTCGCCTGCGGGCTACCAGGAACCAGCCCCGCGGAGCAACGCTTACGTTCACCCTTCCTGCGTATTCGAGTGAGTCGCAATGACTACGGCAGAGCCTATTGTGTTCATCGTGGATGATGACCATCGGATACGCGAAGCACTTTGTGAACTCCTGATGTCCCTAGGCTTGCGTGCTCTCGGATTTGGGTCAGCCGCGGAGTATGTCGCCTTTTCGAGGCCCGACCAGCCGGCCTGCTTGGTTCTGGACGTGAGACTCCCGGATATCAACGGCTTGGAATTTCAAGAGCAGATTGCGGATGGAGATCACCCACCAATCGTATTCATCACTGGACATGGCGACATTCCGTCGTCGGTGCGAGCAATCAAGGGCGGCGCCGTCGATTTTCTGGCGAAGCCGTTCAGCGAGTCTGAGCTGATAGAGGCGATCAACGCGGCGGTCGGTCAGGATCGCGTCTCCCGCGTGGAGAGAGCCGAGCTGGCCAAGCTGCGTCAACGCCTTTCGTCCCTGACTCCCCGTGAACGCGAGGTTCTGCCGTTGGTCGCTAGTGGCCTGCTCAACAAGCAGGCCGCCGCGGAGCTCGGAATCAGCGAAGTGACGCTTCAGATCCACCGCGGCAGGATCATGCAAAAAATGGAGGCCGCGTCGCTGGCCGACCTCGTAAGAATTGTCGAAAAGCTCGAAATACCAATCACCCATTCTCGGCATGCAGGAATGGCTTCGAAATGAGGGGTTCTCATCAGTCTAAAATCGCCATTGTTGACGACGACGTCCGAATTCTCGAGTCACTCCAGAATCTCCTGGAGTCGGCGGGACATTCGGTTTGCTCGTTTTCCTCTGCCCAGTCTCTCCTCGAAGACAACGTTCTGCCCGAGATCGATTGCCTGATCGCCGATATCGGAATGCCGCTCATCGATGGCTTCGAGCTGCATCGGCTGGCACGAGATGCGCGTCCTGACTTGCCCATCATTTTCATTACGGCGCGCCCCGAAGCCGCAACCCAAAAACGCGCCGCGGCCCAGGGCCATCAAGGCTTTTTTCGAAAGCCGTTCGATGGTTCAGCGCTGCTGGCGGCGGTCAAGCATGCCCTCTCGGCTTCATCACAAGGCAAGTAATCATGGCAGATGATTTCATGACTCGAGGGGTTTTTGCCAAGGCATCCGTCGTCGCCCTGGAGCCGGGCGCGTGAGATCTTGGACTCACGCGACTGCAGCCTGCAGGGAGCGCAAGGACTGCAAGGTGAGTGTCTCGGTCAGGCGCAAATGCTCGGTCATGCGTTCGGTTGCCAGCGCGACGTCGCGGCGCAGGACGGCTTCTGCCAGTCTTGTGTGCTCAGCGCGCAGATCGCGATCGTCATCCGACATCCGGATATTGATGCGGCGGTAGCGTTCGCCCTGCAGGAAGAGTTGCTCGCGGATGCGCAACAGCCAGGGGCTGTCGCAGGCCGCAACCAGGGCATAGTGGAATTTCGCGTGCGCTTCGGTCCATTCGTCGCTCACGTCGTAAATGTCGTGAGCGGTGCGGCTCAAGGCGTGATTGGCCGCGACGATCTCGGCCTCCCAGCTGACATCGCCCTGGCTCATCGCCCGCCGCAGGCAATTCAGTTCGATGTCGATCCGAACCTCGGTCAAATCCTTGACGTCGGCGGCGTTGATCGGGGCAACGCGAAAGCCGCGTTGCGGTTCGGCGACGACGAGCGATTCCGCGGAGAGCTTTGAAAGCGCCTCCCGCACGACGCTCGGACTTACGCCAAGGCTCGCCGACAGTTCCTGAATCCGAAGCTTGCGGTCGGGCTCGAGCCGGCCGGCGAGGATGTCGGAGCGGATGTGCTTGTAGGCGGAAACAGTGCGGCTCGGGGAATCGATCATTCCGAAAAATCGCACCGCTCGGCAATAAAATCAATCATTTATATGAATATCTTTTTTTAGTTGACTGTATGATTTTCCTTGTTACGTTTGATTTTAACGAGCCTCAGATGTCTTGAGCGCAAAAACAGGCTCTCAAAGGGAGGATCGAATGCTGCAGTTACGGCCGGACCGGACGCGTGAAATTCTCGCCAACCCGATGTTCAGAGAACTTGCTTCGGCGCGGGCGCGGCTGCGTTGGGGGCTTTCGATCGTGACCCTGGTCATGTTCTTCGGCTTCATCGGCCTGATTTCGACCGCTCGAAGCGCGCTAGGCACAAGCATTGTCGGAAGCGCCATACCGCTCGGAATTCTTCTGGCATTGACCATGATCGTTCTGGTCGTCGTGCTGACCGGCATCTACGTCCAGCGCTCGAACTCCCGCTTCGACCAGCTCACACGCGCCCTCAACGAGGAGTTCGGCCAATGATCACGCGATGGCTTTTGACGGCGCTGGCAACGGCCTTTCCATTCGCGGCTCTGGCACAGGCAGCTCCCGCGACGGCAGGGCGAGGTCCGGACTGGATCGCTATCGGCATGTTCCTGGTGATTGTCGTCGCTACGCTCGTGATCACCTATCGATCCGCCGGTAGCACGAAGTCGAAGGCGGATTTCTACACCGCTGGCCACGCCATTACGCCGCTGCAGAATGGTCTCGCGATCGCCGGCGACTTTCTGTCGGCGGCCGCGTTCCTGGGCATTTCGGCGCTGGTCTATGCCAACGGCTTCGATGGGTTGCTCTATGCGATCGGCTTCCTCACCGGATGGCCGATCGTGCTTTTTCTGATGTCGGAGCGTATGCGCAACCTTGGCAGCTACACGTTTTCCGACGCTGCCGCATTCCGGCTCGAGCGGACGCCGGTTCGACTGGTCGCCGCAACCGGCAGCCTCGTCGTCGTGTTGTTCTATCTCGTCGCGCAGATGATCGGGGCAGGCAAGGTCATCGAGCTTCTGTTCGGTGTCAATTATCTGTTCGCGGTGGCAGGCGTCGGCGTTCTCATGATCCTTTACGTCACCGTTGGCGGCATGCAGGCCACGACATGGGTGCAGATCACCAAGGCCGCGCTGCTATTGTGCGGCGGCACGCTGATGGCGGTGGCCGTGCTGTGGCACTTCGACTTCAGTTTTGGCGCGCTGTTCACCGCCGCCAGCCGGATTCATCCAAAGGGCGCCGTGATCCTGGCGCCGGGCGGATTGTTCTCCGAACCGGTCTCGGCGATTTCACTTGGGCTGGCGCTGGTGTTCGGGACGGCCGGCCTTCCGCATATCCTTATGCGCTTCTTCACGGTGAAGGATGCCGCGGCCGCCCGCAAATCGGTGTTCTACGCGACGACCTGCGTCGCCTATTTCTGCCTCGTCATTCCGATGCTGGGTTTTGGCGCGGTAGCTATCCTGATGTCCGACCCGGCCTACTTTCATGTCGGCGCGTCCGGGCAGTTCAACAAGATCACCGACCTGATCGGCGGTCCGAACATGGCTTCCATCCATCTCGCCCATGCCGTGGGTGGGCCGATCCTGCTCGGCTTCATTTCGGCGGTGGCCTTTGCGACCATCCTCGCGGTTGTCGCCGGATTGACGCTCGCCGGCGCCTCCGCCATCAGCCACGACGTCTACGGCCAGGTGATCGCCAAAGGGCGGGCATCGGAAGCAGCCGAAGTCTGGGTGTCGAAAATCGCCGCCGTGGTGATCGGCATCATTGCGGTGTTTCTCCTCTACGCCTTTGAAAACCAGAATGTGGCGTTCATGGCGGGGCTCGCGCTGTCGGTCGCCGCAAGCTGCAACTTCCCGGTTCTTGCGATGGCGATGTTCTGGCGCGGCACGACCACGCGGGGCGCCGTGGCAGGCGGGCTCGCCGGACTGCTCGCTTCGGTGCTTCTGGTCGTGCTCAGCAAGACCGTTTGGGTTGCCGTGTTTCATTTCACGACCCCGCTCTTCCCTTACGAAAACCCCGCCTTGTTCTCAATGCCTCTGGCGTTCCTTTTCACCTGGCTGTTCTCGGTGACGGATCGTAGCGAGCGCGCCGTCCGCGAACGGAAAGCGTTCGAGGCGCAGTTTATCCAATCCGAGATCGGCGTGGGTCAGGCGATCGAGGGCCGGGAGCTCGCGGCCGTGGTGTCCTGACGATTGCGGAGGGTGCGCGTCGCGTCACCATCCGATGCCTAATCTGGTTCTAGCGAGGAAAACTCATGAGACGCAGCATGCGAAAGCTTCGACATTCAATTCTTGGAGGAATTCTGGCCATGGCACTCGTTCCAGCCGCCGGCTCTATAACTGCTTCGGCGACCGAAGGGGTCGAGGTGACATCGGCTCCCCTCCCGGTCGAGCATATCGTTGTCAAGACCATGAAGCCCTATCCGCAAGTGAAGGCTGGGATCGAAAAGCTTGGCCGTCTCGATGACAGCGTTCGCGCCTTATTGACCAAGAACGATATCGAGGGCCTGCGCGCCGCCCTGAAGCGGATCGCGGGCGAAGATGGCCTCGCGATCCACTACGTCGCACTTCACGGCGATCTGCTCGCGCTCAAGGGGCAGCGCCGTCCGCTGACGGCCTATTACATTGGCAACGTGCTGTCCGCCGTCGAAATGACCAATGTCAATCCGGCCGCGGGCCTCTATGCGCCGCTGCGGGTCGTCGTCTACGCCAACGAGCAAGGCGGCACGACCATGGAATATGACAGGCCGAGCTCGATGTTCGGTCAGTTCAAGAACGCGGAGATCGATGTGATGGCGAAATCGCTCGATGAGCGCCTGCTAACCTTCCTGAAGAAGGTGAGTATGTAGCGCAATCAGAGGCGTAACAGCGCGGCGACAAAACCTGCGCATCGCCAACGTCGTGACCTGAGGCAACATGAATAGCAGTCTCGATGACACCCACGATCCGGCACGGCGCAGTTTTGTCGAAACCGCCAATCGCCCGGACGCCGATTTTCCCATCCAGAATCTCCCGATCGGAGTGTTCAGCACCAGTGCCGATACGCTCCCGCGAATTGGCGTTGCGATCGGCGACCGCGTGTTCGACTTGAAGAAAGTGAGTGAGATGGATGGGCGTTTCGCACCGCCGGTTCAGAACGCTCTGCAGGAAAGTTCGCTGAATGTGCTTTTCGGCCTTGGCCGCACCGCCATGCGCGACCTGCGCCGTCGTGTGGCCGATCTGCTCGATGAGCGCGGCAGCACCAACGAAGTGCGGCGAAGCGGCGAAGATCTCCTGACGCCGATGGAAGAGTGCAGCTTTCATCTTCCGACGAGGGTGTCCAACTACACCGATTTCTACGCCGGAATCTATCATGCACGCGCGGCCGGCGCGCTATTGACGCCGGAAAATCCACTTCCGGAAAATTACAAATGGGTGCCGATCGCCTATCACGGCCGGGCTTCGTCGGTACAGGTCGGGCAGGGCGGCGTGCGCCGGCCACTGGGGCAGCGGCCGCCGGCTGCCTCGGGCGCGCCGCCAAGTTTCGGTCCGTGTGAGCGGCTGGATTTCGAACTCGAGATGGGCTTCTACCTCGCCGGTGGCAACAGTCTCGGCAGGCCTATCCCGATCTCGGAGGCGTCGCAGGAGATCGTTGGGTTTTCGCTGCTCAATGACTGGTCGGCGCGCGATCTGCAACGCTGGGAGATGTATCCGCTCGGCCCCTTCCTGAGCAAAAGTTTTGCAACGTCGGTGTCGCCCTGGGTAGTGACAGCGGATGCCCTGGCTCCGTTCCGGGTCCCGGCGCTGCCGCGTCCGGATGGCGATCCGCGTCCGCTTGAATATCTGTTCGATGCCGCGGACCAGGCCAGCGGGGGGCTAGACGTCCGCCTGCAGGTGCTGCTGTCGACAGCGCAGATGCGCGAGAAGAATGAGCCTGCGGTCGAAATCCTCACCTCGAACGCCAGACATCTCTACTGGACGCCCGCGCAAATGGTCGCCCATCACACCGTCAATGGCTGCAACCTGCAGCCGGGCGATCTCATCGGCACCGGAACGATTTCGGGACCGAGCCCTGCGGAACTCAGCAGCATGCTGGAATTCACCACCGGCGGATTGAAACCGGTCGTGCTTCCGAACGGGGAACGACGCGCCTTCCTGCAAGATGGCGACGAGGTGAGTTTTCGCGGCAGGTGCCGCCGGACGGGTTACGTGGCGATCGGCTTCGGGACGTGCACCGGCAGGATCGAGGCGGCCGATATTGCCGGTGTCGCGAAGCGGCTTGACGCGGATGCGACGGCATCCTGAGCGATGGAGTTTGAAATGGAATGTCGAGCCTTGCTTGTCCACGCTCATTTGGTTCTGCCCGGGCTTGATCCGGATGAGGTGCTTAGGGGACAGCTTTTGACCATCCTCGCAGGTTTCGTCGGGCTGCTGGTCTTGCACCTGCTGGCCGCCTTGGCGTAGCGGAACACCTTAATCGCGCTGGCTCCGTTCGGACTGACGGAAATCTGAGGGCGAGCGGTCCGTCCACTTCTTGAATGCTTTTCGAAAGCTGGTTGCGTCGGCAAAGCCGACGCGTTCGGCGACCTGCTCGATCCCCATATGCGTGTTCTCGAGCAGTTCAATCGCCAGCGATTGGCGCATTCCGTCGACGATGGACTGATAAGACTGTCCCTCTTCCGCCAGTCTTCGGTGGAACGTCCGCAAGGACAAACCGAGCTCGGACGCGATCTCGGCGGCAGCCGGAAACCGATTGGGACTGTTGAGGCACGCAGTCCTAATCTTGCGAACGAGCTCCGAGTCGCCGGGACGCTCGGTCAAGACCACGTCGCACACCTGCTGGCAGATTTTCGCGGTGATCGGATTGGCATTCGGGCACGGAAGATCGAGCACTTCGGCGTCGAAATGCCACTCCATGCGGTCGGAGTCGAAATCGATTGCGCAGTTGAACAGGCGTTCGTAGTTGCGCCAGTGCACCGGGGCGGGGAACGGAAAGATCATTCGCTTGGTCGGGAAAGGCAACTCGAGGACACGGCTGAACAACACGGTCATCGAACTTCGCCAGAACTCCGCGGCGAACGGCAGGAGGTCGCCCAGCGCGTCGAGGCCGTGGCTGCACAGGATCGCCGTCTTTCCGGCTTCGATCCGGAAGCTGATCTGCCGCACCGCGGGGCCCGCCATCGTGATGTGATCGAGCGAAAACATCAGCGCGTCGCCGAAGGTGGGACTCGAGACCATCGCATAACCGTAGATTCCGTAATCGCTGATCCGCTGTCTGGCGCCCGCCAGCAATCCGATGTCAGATCGTTTGGCGAGGCTTTTGGCATTGCGATAGATGGCCAGTCGCTGCCGGTGCGAGATGCGGGCGTGCGGATCTTCGAGCTGAGCAGGGTCCACGCCGGTTCGCGCAAACAAATCTCGGACCGAAATCCCTTCCGCTGCAAGCTCCGCTGCCAGCGCGCCGAGGCCAAGGAGGTTCTGCGTCGGAGCCTCTGGGTCGCCCGAGAATGGCGTCACGACCTTGATCGGCTTCATGGATCCTCCCTTGCCTCGCTGGCACAGATTGACGCTCACCTATATGGGCATTCCAACCGTTTTGGCAGCTTTTGACATGTAATTGGCAGAGCTCGACGTTGTCACTTTACCGAGCGTGGGTCACATCCTGAGGTGCAACAAATAGCCCAAAACTCGCAGGGGCCGTGCAAATGAGGAAGCGTCCATCGGCCGGAGCCCTGCGCCCTGCTCGGGCGGCCGACTGCGTTCGACGAAACGAGGGATAAGATGACGACAGTCACGCACGAAATCGACGGCAAGGTCGGCGTGGTTACGCTGGCGAAGCCACCCCACAACCTGATCGATGACCAACTAATCAATGATCTCGTCGCGGCCTACCGCCAGGTGGTCGCCGACGGCTGCCGCGCGATTCTTCTTCGGAGCTCGATGCGCCATTTCTGCGCTGGCGCCGAGATGCAGTCTTGGGGGACAGGCACACGAATCCACACCGATCAGGCTAAGCTTGAGGCCATGCTACAGGATCTCGAAGACGTACCGGTCCCGACCGTCGCGGCCATCAATGGGGGGGCGCTGGGTGGCGGCCTCGAACTGGCGCTGACATGCGACATGATGATCGCCGCCGACACGGCGTTTCTGGGCCAGGTCGAGGTGGCAGTGGGCCTGCTACCCCTTCTCGGAGGCACGCAGCGGCTCTCGCAGCGGGCCGGCGTGGCTCGCGCCAAGGAGATCTCCATGCTTGGACGCCGCCACACGCCGGAGGCGTTCGAGCGCTGGGGCATCATCAATCTCGTCGTGGCGGAAGCCGAGTTGGCGTCCGCGTCGATGACCTGGGCCCGGCAACTCGCGGCGGGACCGACGCAGGTGATCAACGGCATTAAGCAACAAGCCAACCTAGAGGCGCGCGGCGGAATCGGTGCCGCCGATGCGCGGCAGGTCGAGATCAACAATACCATCTGGAAGGCGATCGATCGGCAACGTGGCGCCGATGCCTTTTTTACGACCGGGCCCGCGACCGCCGTATTTCAGGGAGATTGACCATGTCCGCTGCTCCGCTCGAAGGATTGCGGGTGGTCGATTTCACCCGCGTGTTGGCAGGTCCGCACTGCACCAAGGCGTTGCGCGATCTCGGCGCCGATGTGACCAAAATCGAGCCGCCGGCGGGCGATCTGGGGCGCGTCGGCTTGCCCAATGTCAACGGTATCGGCCTGTATTATGTGCAACAGAACGCCGGAAAGAGGAATCTAAGCCTCGATCTGAATTACGCAGAAGCGCGCGAGATCGTCGCGCAGCTCTGTCGCGATGCCGATGTCATCGTCGAGAACTTTCGCCCCGGCACGCTTGCGCGCTTCGGATTCGGCTACGACGACGTGAAGGCATTCAATCCGCGCATCATCTATGTTTCCTTGAGCGGATATGGGCAATCGACCTCTTGGAAAAACCGTCCCGCCTTCGCACCCACCGTGCAGGCAGAGACCGGCCTGACGGCGATCGTTCAGGATCATTTCGGCGAAGCCCTTTCCGAACCACGGGGCGATTCCTGCAGCCACGCGGATGTCTATACCGGGTTGCAAGGCGTGATTGCCGTGCTCTCCGCGCTGCAACACCGCAACCGGACCGGAGAAGGACAGCATATCGATGTGTCGATGGCCGCGACGATGCTGTCGGTGAACGAGCGAGCCGGCGCGATGCTATCGGAAATCGACACCGATGGCGAACCGATAGCGCTGTCGGCCAATGAGTCCCACATCTTCGAGATGGCTGACGGCACTCGGTTGACGATCGCAGCGAGCCCGATCTATTCGCCGATGTTCACGCGCTACTGCGCGATGATGCGACGGAGCGACCTTCTGACCGATCCGCGCTACGCGACGGCCAAGTTGCGCAGGGAGAACCTGCGGTTCTTGCTGGCGGAAGTTCGGACCTGGCTGGCGACGTTCGATAGCCTTGAGCAGTTGCAAGCGCAAGTCAGTGAAGCAGGTCTCGCCGTCGGCCGCGTGCGGACCGTTAACGAGTTCGCGAAGTCCGATTGGGTCAGGGAATGGAATGCGGTCGTTCAGGTCGACGATCGCGGCGGTGGCACGTTGCGGATGCCCGGCAACCCCTGGATCTTCAGTCGTTCGGAGCTGCCCGCTCCCGGCAGGCCAGCGTTCCAGGGCGAGCACAACGAGGACATATTAATGGAGTTGAAGATCCCTGGACAAAAGATCCAGGAATTGCAGCAACGAAACATTGTCGTAAGCCGGCGCTAGGTGATGTTGCGACATGAAGTACAGCAGGCGCATGGTGATACTAGATTGCTAGTCGTGTATCCCATGTCGGCCGAATTGACCGGCGAAGACCGTCAACTTATGTTCACTCCGACGATTCCGTCGGAGATCTCGATGCGATGGCGACGAGCGCATCGCGGTCGACTTTTCCAAGACTGTTCCTTGGAATTTCACTGATAATTGTCAGGCTGTCCGGGACCTTGTAGTCAGCAAGCTGGGTTCTGGCGGTGGCCAGGATATCGTCGAGCACCAACGCGTGTGGGTCGCCGGTCAGTTGGACGATGGCGGCCACCCGCTGTCCCAGCTTTCGGTCAGGGACCCCGATGGCGGCGGCGGCCTTTACGGCAGGGTGAGTCGACAGGGCCTGCTCGATCTCCATCGGAGAAATGTTCGAGCCGCCCCGGATGATGATGTCCTTCTTGCGGGAAACGAACCAAATGTCGTCGCCGTCCCCTTGGCGCATCAGATCACCGGTATGATACCAGGCGTCGATCGTCGGACGAACCACGCGGCCCTGACCTTCCCAGTAGCCTATCGTGACCGTCGGTCCGCGAACCAGCAGCTCTCCGATCTCTCCGCGCGGGACCGGGATGCCATGAGCGTCCACAAGAGAGATTTGTGCGCCCGGAATGCTGCGGCAGACGGGCCAGGCTGCAGCCCATGGGTCAGCGACGCCGGCGCCTCGGTTGCGCCCCAGAGGGAATGCAGGGGCACCCCAAATTGTTGTTCAAATTCCCGCTGAATCTGAACTGGGCAGATATCCCCTCCGGCGGCGCAGTGGCGCAGCGAGCCGACGTCGCGTCGGCGCAATCGCCGGGACTCCATCATCTCGATGAACATGAAGGGAAGGCCCAGCATCCATGTCGCCCGATGGTGCTCGATGGCGGTCAACACCGCATCTGGATCGAAGCGCTCCAGCATCAGCATTGGCACACCGTGATGCATGCACGCGAGAAATATGAACGCACCGATGCCATGCATCATGGAGGCGCAATTGATCGCGAGTTGACTGTCGTCGAGATCGAAATGCGCCCACGCGCGCACGACAGCGGAGATTGTTTCAAGCGTGTGAGTGACGAATTTCGGTGGCCCCGTGGTTCCCGATGTGGCGAGCAGCAACGCCGGGGAACAGGGATTGGGCGATGGCTGGGGCGGAGAAGAGCCGCAAGAATCGATCAGATCGTTCCACGACCGCGGCCGGTCGACGCCGGCAACGGAACCGACGACGAAGCGGTCGTTGAGTCCGAGGACCGAGGAGTCGATCGGTGCGACCCACGCATAGAACTCAGATTGACCGATATAGATTGCGGGCTTCAGCCTTTGCAGAAGCGACCGCAACTCCACCGTCTTGAGCCTGGTGTTTAGAGAAGATGCGACTGCCCCGACGCGCAGGCAAGCCAGCAGTGCGACTGCCAGCTCCGGTGTATTGGCCATGTGAAGGACGACACGGTCACCTGATCTGATCCCGTGCGAGACGAGGGCATGCGCCGTGCGGAGTGAGTCCGTTGCTAATTCGCGATAGGTCCATACGTCGTCCCCAGCGATGAATGCGACTCGATCTGGGTGCGTTTCGGCACGGCGATCGATGGCCTGGATTGGCGTTGTCACCTACTATCGTCTTCCTCGGCATCGAGCTGTGGTCGAAGCGTACGTGCGACCGGTCCGTCAAAATTTATCATCGCACGCGAGGAGCCAGCCATCATGTGAATGTATGATGGAAGTCGCAGTGACCTGTCTCTAGCTTCATGGCGAACGCGTGGCTCGCAATCGCCGCATTGAAAGAAATCGCTATGCAGAAGCGGCTTCGATGTTGAGCGTCGAATTGTATTCGATGTTTCCGAGCGGTACGCCTTCGTCTGGCGTTCGGGCCATTTGGATGCTGGGCCTCCGCACCGCCAAACAGCGGCTGGCCGCTCTCTCGGATGGATCAACGTATCCCCTGACTGAATCGCACGCGGAGATCGGAGACGATGATGAACACAGGTAAGGCCGATGCCAGCTCGATCCCTGAAAACAGCTTGCGGGCCGCGCCATCGGGGCATGCCCCGGTGGACGTGACACCCGACGGAATTCTCCGATTGGGTCTCGGTTTCTGGGGCTCAAAAGCACTGTTAAGCGCGGTCGAACTGGGCGTGTTCAGCGCCCTTGCGAGTGAGCCCGGCGACCTTGAAGCCTTGCGGAAAAGAACGGGGCTTCATTCGCGGCCGGCCCGCGATTTTCTGGATGCGCTGGTCGCATTGAAAATGCTGGAATGCGATAGCGGCGTTTATCGCAATACGGCCGAAACCGATATGTTCCTCGATCGGGCCAAGCCGTCTTACATCGGCGGCGTGCTCGAAATGGCGAATGCGCGATTGTATCGTTTCTGGGGTTCCTTAACCGAAGCTTTGCTCTCCGGTGAACCGCAGAACGAGGGTAAGCACGGCGAAGATGTCTTTGCGGCGATCTATGCGGAGCCGGAGGTCTTGCGTGGCTTCCTGACCGCGATGAGCGGAATCAGTGCGGGCGCGGCGCAGGCGATCGCCGCGAAATTTCCCTGGGACCGTCACAAGACGTTCCTCGATATCGGCGCGGCGCAGGGCATGGTGCCGGTCACGTTGGCGCGCGCGCATCCGCATCTTCGCGGGATTGGATTCGATCTTCCCAAGGTGCGCCCGGTATTCGAGGAGTTCGTCGCCGGCCTGAAGTTGTCGGACCGGGTCCGATTCCAGGAAGGCAATTTCTTTGAGGGCGACCTCCCCAGGGCCGACGTCATCATAATGGGCCACATTCTGCACGATTGGGACCTTGCGCGAAAAAAATACCTGCTTGGCAAGGCGTTCGCCGCGCTTCCAAAGGGCGGTGCAGTCATCGTCTACGATGCCGTCATCGACGACGGCCGTCGGGACAACGCGTTTGGTCTTCTAATGAGCCTGAACATGCTGATCGAGACGACCGGAGGCTTCGACTACACCGGCGCGGATTGCACGGCCTGGATGCGCGAAGCAGGGTTTACAGAGACCCGTATCGAGCATCTCGTTGGCCCGGATAGCATGGTTATCGGCATCAAGTAGGGCCGCTCGCTATGTTGATGGCCGCTTCACCATCGATCGATCTCTGGTGCTGCGCGACAAAAGAGCCTATAATGAAGCAATGCTGCGATCTTTCGATATGCTGAGCGCTGCGTCAGTCGCCGATACCGCCTTGTCTGCGGATCCGAGCCAGACCTTGTTCGCGAGCGCCTCGGGCCGGTATGCAATGCCTTGGCACTGGCATGATTGCATGATGCTGCTGATGCCGAGTGCGGGTGCTGTCAGTTTGCGGCATCAAGATCGCCTGGAAGGAGCGTGGGTATCGGAAGACAGGTTTGCCGTCGTGCCGGCCGGACACGCTCATGCGACCCTGGCCTTGCGCGACACGCATGCGCATCTGGCCTTCTACATTACGGACGAGGCCCTACAGCGGATCGAGGCTGAAACGGGGTCGCTTGCGCGCGTCAAGCGTCGAACCCGTTCATCTGCCTTGTTCGGCACGACCTCCGAAATCAAGGCCCTCCAGAATCTGTGCCAGCGGGCAGGTCCCGGCCAATCCGCTGCGGTGCTGCGCCGTATTTCGGCGGCGCTCCTTGTCAGCTGCCTATTGGAAGTCGAAAAGACGGAGCCGCTACCTGCGGCAACGCCGCGCGGCCACGGAGTAGCGCTCGTTCAGGAGATCCAGGCCTTCATCGCGGACCGTACGGCACAGGATATTTCGCTGGATTTGCTTGCAGAGCGCTTCGGCACGTCCCGGCGACATATCACCCGCCTGTTCCGGGCGCGGACCGGACTGTCGATCGCCGAATTCCATCATAGCACGCGGATCGCCCTCGCGCGTCGCATGCTGACAGACACCGATCTGCCGGTGGGGGAGATCGCGTTCAGAGTCGGCTTCGAGAGCGGCTCGGCACTGTCCCGAGCGATGCGCCGCGCCGACGGCAATTCACCGTCCGGTATCCGCCAGGCGATGGCCCGTTCGGTCAAGAACTGAGTCCCGCGCGGTCGCGCGGCGTCAACAACCCGTCGTATAGCCTCATCCGAGCGAGCGAAACGTTCGGCGAGGTTGACATGATCGAGGTCGGTTCGGACGATTTGGTGATCTTCACCAAAGTGACGAAGACATTCGCCATCGGTAACGAGCAATTCACCGCGATCCAGGATGTGAGCCTTCGGGTCCGGCGCGGAAATATCGTCATATTGCTTGGGCCGTCGGGCTGCGGGAAATCAACGCTTCTCAACCTTGCGGCCGGCCTGACCGGTCCGACGCAAGGACAGGTGATCTACGACGGGCGCTCCGTTGACGGGCTCAATCCCAGTGTTGCCTACATGACGCAGGCCGACCACCTGCTGCCCTGGCGTAGCGTCGGCGCCAATATCGCCATCCCCATGGAAATCGCCGGGCTTCCGAGTGCGGAGCGCCACGCTCGTGTCGAGCGCCTTCTCGCGCTCGTCGGGCTATCGGACTTTGCGAAATCGTACCCCAATCAATTGTCGGGAGGGATGCGCAAGCGAGCGGCGCTTGCCCGGCTGCTTGCCGCCGACCGCGAAATGTTGCTCCTCGACGAACCTTTCGGAGCGCTCGACGCGCAATTGCGGCTGTCGCTGCAATCCGAACTTCTCAAGGTGTGCCGTGAGTTGAAAAAGACGGTGCTGTTCGTGACGCACGATATCGAAGAAGCCGCCGCGCTCGCCGACGTCTGCGTGGTCTTCCGGGGGCGGCCGGGAGCGATCGCGAAGGTGATCGAAAATCCGCTTCCGAAGCAGCGGGACCTCGCGCGCCTGCGCTTCGATCCGCGCCATCACGCCTTCACCAACGAACTTTGGGCCATGCTCACTCCGGACCTGGCCGACTGCCGTCCCGGCGAGGCGGTTCCGGCAAATGTGTCTTAGGGGACAGAGCCATGAATTCAGCTAATCGCGCCCTACTTTACGCCGCAAGAGCGGCGCTCCTTGTCGGTCTGATGCTGCTCTGGCAGTTCGGATCGACGCTCGGCCATTTCGACTTCTACATCTCCACCCCGGGCGCGATCGGCGCAAGTTTCTGGTCGCTGCTCAAATCAGGAGACTTCGTCTTCCACGCGGGCATTACGACAGCCGAGGCGCTACTTGGGTTTGCCATCGGCGGCAGCAGTGGCATGCTGGTCGGTCTGGTGCTTGGGCGATCGAGGTTCTTTGCCGATGTGCTCGATCCGTTCTTCACGGCCTTCTACAGCCTGCCGAAAGTTGCGCTGGCTCCGCTCTTTGTCCTTTGGTTCGGTATAGGAATCGAGATGAAGATCATCCTGGCCGCGGCTACGGTGTTCTTTCTCGTCTTTCTCAACACCTATACCGGCGTTCGCGGCGTCAGCCGCGAACAGCTCTTGGTCATCCGCCTGATGGGCGCGAACGAGCGCCATCTTCTGACGAAGGTCGTCATACCGTCAGCCATCACATGGGTGTTCGCCGGACTACGGCTGTCCGTACCCTATGCGCTGATTGGCGCGGTGGTCGGCGAAATCATCGCCTCGAACAGGGGGCTGGGTTTTCTCGTATCGGACGCAGCCGCCAAGTTCGATACTGCCGGCGTATTTGCCGCGCTGCTTGGGATCGTGGCGCTTGCGATGCTGCTCAACGTTGCCGTGAAGCAGGCCGAGGCGTGGCTGATGCCGTGGAAGGCCGCCGACGAACTTCGTGAAGCGACGGTCTGATCCGCACAGGTTTTGCACCAACGATCTGGAGACGACAATGGGACTATCCCGCCGCCAAGTGATGGCAATCGGTGCCGCAAGCCTGACAACCATCGCCACAGGGCGTTCTGCTGCGGTCGCGCAGCCGGCGCGTTCGCACGTTGTGCTGGGCCAGCCATCCGAAGGCTTCATCTATCTGCCCCTTTATGTCGCGAGGAGGCTCGGCTACTTCGCCGACGAGGGGCTGGATGCGGAAGTCATCGTCTTTCAGAAAGGCGGAGCTGAAGCGCTTGCCGCCGTCCTGGGCGGACAAGCCGACATCTACGTCGGCAATCCGGGCATTCAGCTCCGCGCACAAGAGAAGGGGCAGCCAGTCAAGAGTTTTGCGACCATACAAAGCCAGTTCGGTTCTGATCTCGTCATTTCGGCCGAGGTAGCACGCCGGACCGGGATTGCGGACCTGACTGATCCGAGAGCGAAGGCTGCAGCTCTCAAAGGCCTCACCCTCGCGGTCGCAGGGCCGGGTAGCCTGACCGATCTCATGGTCCGGCACATTGCGCGGTTCGGCGGCCTCGACCCTGATCGCGATCTCACGATCACACCCATCGGCGGTGGAGCAAACATGCTCGCTGCATTTTCACAGAAGCGCGTCGACGGATATGCGCTCTCTGCGCCGACTTCCACCGCAGGCGTCGTGCGGTTCGGCGGCGTCAATGTCTTCGACTTCGCCAAAGGCGAGTATCCGCCACTTTCCGACATCGCCTTCTACACGCTGATCGCTCGGGACGACTGGATCGCCGGCCAGAAAGACAAAGCGCAAAAGATTGTTCGCGGGCTGTGGAAGGGGCTGCGCTGTATGCGAGCCAACCCGGACGAGGCAAGGGCTGCCGTACGCTCCTTCTTCGAGAAGACGCCGGCGGAAGAATTCGCCTCGGCTTGGGCGCAGAACGCGGCTTCATTCCCCGATACGCCTCGCATCGCGGCATCCGGCATGCAGAAGAACTACGATTTCCTCCGCGAAGGTGAGGGAAAAGCAGTCGCAGTTCCTTTAGCGGCCAGTTTCACCAATGAGGTCGTGGACGCCGTTGCGCCGACTATGGGTTAGCCGGTGTTGTTGCTGGATTATAAGGAAGGCCTATGACGGCAGTTGAGTTCGTGGACGTATTCACCTTCGACGGAGCCGGTGGCAATCCATGCCCGATCGTTCTGGATGCGCGCGGCATGAGTGCCGCCGATATGCAGGAGGTCGCACACCGGTACGGTCACGAGTCGGGCTTTGTGCTCCCGTCAGACAATGCGGTCGACGATTTCCGTTTCCGCTTCTTCGTTCCGGGACACGAAATGGAGATGTGCGGCCATGCGACCATCGGAGCGCTCTGGCTGCTCTGTCGCCAAGGCCGGCTTTCCGGCGATCTGGTTCATATCGCAACCAAAAGCGGTCCGGTGACCGGCTTCGTGCGCGGAAGCCACGATGGCGAACCTCTGATCGAAATCACGCAGCCCGAGGGCCGGATTGCTCCGCTGCCTGACGCGAAGGTCAACGAGGCCGAGCTTCTTTCAGTTCTGGGCATCACCGCGAATGAGCTGGCTCCCTTGCCAATTCAAAACGCCTGCACGAGCCGTGTAAAGACACTTGTACCCCTTAAGAGCGTGGCTTTGCTTGATGGACTGAAGCCTGACTTTACGAGAGTGGAGGGGCTTTGCGAGAGGATCGAATCAACCGGCCTGTATCCATATGCAGTTGTTGACGCCGACGAGCAAATTTTTGATGCTCGACAGTTCCCGAAATCGTCCGGCTATCCGGAAGATGCGGCGACAGGCATCGCGGCTGCGGCGCTGGCTTTCGGCCTGCTGGAGAACAATCTCGTTGCCCGCACCGATCGTTCAATAACGATCCGGCAGGGACGCGCGATGGGCCGGCTTTCCGAGATCACCGTTCGTTTCCGCTTGCGTGATGGCCGCGCCTATGGGTGCCGGGTCGGCGGGTGTGTCCAATCTAAATAGGGCGCGGCGAAGATTTCGCCGACGGTCCAACTGCGCGGTCGCAGCGGAAATTGAGTGGGTTTGAGACCCCGGCTACGAGACGCAGCCGAACCTCCAAGTCCGTTGCTCGATACCTTCGATCGCTATTGCTTCGCCGGCGCGGCCGCAACAACGATCATCATGCTTTCCCATGATAGCAGGCTCCTCGCGCGCGATGGTACAAGTCGAGCCGATTTCGAGACCGCAAGGCATGAGTGATATTTCCGACATTCCTGCGAATGTGCCGCCCCTTAGGATCGAGAGTAAGCAACTCACAACTTGCAGCGTGACCGACGGGGGAGAAAAAATTCGACTCGATTTCGAGGGACAGGCGGGCAGACCGGTGTCAATAGAGATCCCATTCGGTCAGGCCGAGTCGCTTGTCATGACGATACCGCAGCTTTTGTCCATAGGGCTGAAAATGCAGACAGGCGACGCCCAGGCGCGCTACGTGTTCTCGGTCGGGGCGTGGTCCCTGGAGTCGGCGAAGGGGGACCACCGAATTCTCTCCGTGAAAACACCGGATGGCTTCGAAGTCGCGTTTGCTATGTCGGTTGAAACATCCGAGGCGATGGGATCAGCTCTGAAGAGAGCCATGGAGGACGAGCCTTTGGTGAGGCCAGTCGTGAATTAGGGCAGGCCGCCGATGACATGAGAAAGGAAGAGCGCGGACGCGCGTGCCAAACAACGGAGTTAGCCGACGGCAAGAATGGGGTGTTGCAAGCCCTCGGCAACCAGCCGCAGCCTTGCCCCTTGCTCCGCGCCACGTTGCCCTGCGAAACCGCGCCATGACTCTGTTATGACGTCGACCGCCGACGGAAATTGACGGCTTGGGCCAGACCTGGATGAGCCGCCACCAGATTGCGCGACTGGGCGACGATCAGGCTGAGGGGGCGTATTGCCTCATGCGGGAATGTTCCCGAAGGCGCGGTCGTTGCCTCACGCAATTTGCTCCCGGGAAGTCGGAGTGTCGGTACGGGGGAGGCCGGTCGT
>LNAP01004618.1_pt1 | contig 31220 bp, 31 predicted proteins | sample 602601 | NCBI WGS metagenome assembly LNAP01 (sample SAMN02440304, study PRJNA202911) | soil metagenome | biome: Subtropical and temperate rainforests or woodlands; isolation source: soil samples (1 kg each in a 20% v/v slurry with milli Q water) were... ...
CTGCCGTCGGTGGTGTTCTTCAACATGGAAGAACGCCGCCCGGTGTACGGCCGGTTGGCGCTGCACGAGTACCTGGAAGGCTACGAAGGCCGGTTGATGCGCTCGCTCAAGAGCCTGCTGGGCTCCAAGCTGATCAAGCACGACACCAGCGTCCTCGGTACGGCGATGCCGTTCAAGGACCTGCTCGGGCTGTTCATCGGCCAGCTGAAGAAGCGCGCCGAAACCGCCGCTGGTCGGGAGTTCGAAGAAGTGGTGCTGGGCCGTCCGGTGTTTTTCGTCGATGACGATGAAATGGCCGACCAGGAAGCGGAGAACACCCTGGTGGACGTCGCCCGCGCCATCGGCTTCAAGGACGTGTCCTTTCAGTACGAGCCGATTGCGGCGGCGTTCGATTATGAGTCGACCATCGAAAAGGAAGAGCTGGTCCTGATCGTCGACATCGGCGGTGGTACGTCCGACTTCTCGCTGGTGCGCCTGTCGCCCGAGCGCCGCAACCACGACAACCGTCACGATGACATCCTCGCCACCGGCGGCGTGCACATCGGCGGGACCGATTTCGACAAGCAGCTGAGCCTGCAAGGCCTGATGCCGCTGTTCGGCTATGGCAGCCGCATGAAGAGCGGCGCCTACATGCCCACCAGCCACCACATGAACCTGGCGACCTGGCACACGATCAACTCGGTGTACTCGCAGAAGTCGACCCTGGCCCTGGGCAGCATGCGTTACGACATCGAAGACACCGGCGGCATCGACCGTCTGTTCAAGCTGATCGAGCAACGCGCCGGGCACTGGCTGGCGATGGAAGTGGAAGAAACCAAGATCCAGCTGACCCACGCCGACAGCCGCCATGTGCCGCTGGACCGCATCGAACCGGGACTGAGCGTGGAGCTGAGCCGGGCGCTGTTCGAATCGGCCATCGACAACCTGCTGGAGCGTGTGCGCAACAGCGTGACCCAACTGCTGAACGACGCCAATGTGCGGGTCGATCAGGTGGATACGGTGTTCTTCACCGGCGGCTCGAGCGGGATTCCGGCGTTGCGCAACAGTGTGTCGGCAATGTTGCCGAATGCGCGGCATGTGGAAGGGAACATCTTTGGCAGCATCGGCAGCGGGTTGGCGATTGAAGCGGCCAAGCGTTACGGCCCGATGGACTGATCCGAAAAACCCTGTGGTGAGGGGATTTATCCCCGCTGGACTGCGCAGCAGTCCCCGCATTTAGCTATGGGGCTGCTTCGCAGCCCTACGGGGATAAATCCCCTCGCCACAGAGATCGACGCGGGATCAAACCATCCCCACCTGCTTCAACTCACTCTTCAGGTACGCGTAATAAATCGGCCCCGCCACCACCCCCGGCAGGCCGAACGCGGCCTCGAACACCAGCATTGCCAGCAGCAACTCCCACGACTTGCCGACAATGCGCGCGTTGAGGAAGTATTCGAGCTTGTGGATAACAATCAGGTAACCCAACGCCGCCACCGCCACCCAGATCGACAGCGACAAACCGACGATGGTGATCAGCGTGTTCGACATCAGGTTGCCGATCACCGGCAGGAGGCCGAGCAGGAAAGTCAGCACGATCAGGGTCTTGGTCAGCGGCAGCTTGATGCCGAACATCGGCAGGACCACCGCCAGGAAAATCCCGGTGAAGAAGGTGTTGAGCAGGGAAATCTTGATCTGGGCGAACACGATGTTGCGAAAGGCCTGCACCAGCAGGTGCAAACGATCGAACAGGGCGGCGGCCAGCGGCTTGCGCTTGGTCACGTCCGGCACACGCTGCAAGGCAATGATCGCCCCCAGCACCATACCGATCAGCAGCGTCACGAACATGTGCGCCGCGTCTTTGCCGACCAGCTGCAAGTCGCTAAGGTGTTTGCTCATCCACTCGCCGATGGCCACGCGGAACTCGGCGGCGCTGGCGGGCAGGTAGGCGTCGATGAACGGCGGCAATTGCCCGCGCGCACGGTCGACCACGCCCATGAATTTATCGAGGGAAGCCCCGGGGTTTTCCGCCTCGTGCAGCAGAAAACTGATGGCCCCGGCAAAGATCAGCGCCAGCACACTGACCACCAGCGTCCCCAGCAATGCCACCGCCAGCCAGCGTGCACGCCGTCCTTCGATCAGCCGCTGCAATTGCGGGGTGAGCATGTTGACCAGTTCGAACACCAGCAAACCGGCGAGCAGGCTTGGCAGCAAGCGCAGCGGAATCACCAGCAGCAAACCACCAAAGATGATGACCCAACTGATCAGCAGCAAGACTTGGCGTTGAGAAAACGTTGGCATACAGCCTCAAAACGAACGGCCTAAAAGGATTGGCAGTCTGCCAGCGTTCGGGTGTCAGCACTAGGGATTGTGTAGGGCGACCTTGGTCGGGGGCTCGGGTGTTTTTTTGTAGTGACCTTGCCGGCCCCATCGCTAGCAGGCTAGCTCCCACAGGGGAATGCATTCCAAGTGTGGGAGCCAGCCTGCTGGCGATGAGATCCTCACAGCCCCCCAGTCCAGTGTTTACTTTTTCTTCAGGCAATCACTCATGAACGCCTTGCGCTCATCCCCCTTGAGGGCTTTGGTCGCCGCATCGGCATTACAGGTTTTCATCTTCTCTTGCTGAGGGGTCAGGGCTTTCGCGTCATTGGCGGCTGGCGCCGCTTTAAGGCAAGTGCTCATGAAGGCTTTGCGCTCGTCGCCCTTGAGGCTTTTCGCGGTAGCGTCGGCATTGCAGGTGGTCATCTTGTTCTGTTGGGCTGTGGCGGCGAAGCCTTGGGAACAGAGCAGCAAACCGATCATCAACAAAGGGACACGCAACATCTTCATGGAGTTTTCTCCTTGTTGCCGCACCGAGGGGTGCGGCCTCATTCTGGAGTGTAGACAAAGCCTGTTACACCTTCCTGTTCTCAAGATGGCTACGGCGATACTGCTCCGGCGTGCACCCGGCCTGACGTTGAAACATCGCGATAAACGCCGAACCGGTGCTGTAACCCATGTCGAAAGCGATTTCCTGAACGCTGCGGTGACTGTCCAGCGCCTCGATCGCTGCCAGAAAGCGCACGCGCTGTCGCCACTCGCCGAAACTCATGCCCAGTTCGCGCACAAACTGCCGCGCCAGCGTGCGCTCACTGACGTGAATCTGTGCAGCCCACGCCGACAACGGTCGGTTATCCCCGGGTTCCGCCTGCAAGGCTTCCAGTATCCCGAGCAGCCCGGGGTTGCTGGCGTAGGGCAAGTAGCACTCGTGAACGGGCGCCTGCTGCAACTGGTCCACCAACACCTGCGCCAAGCGCTGGTCCGCAGCCTGTTCGGGAATTTTCACATCTCGGGCGGCGAAGTCCTTGAGAATCGCTTTGAGAATGTCGCTGATCGCCAGGGTGCAAGCCTGCTGTGGCAGCTCCTGGCAGAGCGCCGGTGCGAGGCAGACCGCGCGGTAGTTGATCGGTTGATTGCTGTAAAAACTGTGCTCGATCTGCGGTGGCACCCACACGGCATATTGCGGTGGCGACATGAACCGGCTGCTGCCGATTTCCATGTGCAGGACACCGTTGGCCGAATATTCCAGCGTGCCCCAGGGGTGACGGTGGGCCGAGGCATACTCGTGGGTGTCGAAGTCGGCATAACGGAAGTAGACCGGCGAAGGCAATTCGCTGAAGTCCAGCAGGTCGATGTGTTTACTGGTCATCCTGTCCGTCATCCGGGGCGGGTTGTCTGGATCGAAGTATAGGCTTTCATCCAGACAGGCGATAATCACTCCTCATTAACGTTTCTGGTTTTTCCGATGCAATACGCTTATCCCCTGCTGGCCATTTTCATTTGGGCCGGCAACACCGTGATTACCAAAATGTCGGCCGGCGCGATTTTCCCCGCCGAAATCGGTTTTTACCGCTGGCTGCTGGCCGGCTTGTTGTTCACGCCATTCATGCTCAAACCCGTCTTTGCCCATTGGTCGGCCATTCGCCCGAACCTGGGGAAGATTTTCGTCCTCGGCGTGCTCGGCATGGCGGTTTATCAGAGCCTGGCGTATTTCGCGGCGTCGCTGACGTCGGCCACCAACATGGGCATCATCCTGTCGCTGATGCCGTTGATGTCGCTGGCCATGGCGATCATCAGTCTCGGTCAGCGTCTGACGGCGGGCGCGCTGGCCGGTGCCGTGCTGTCGTTTGCCGGGGTGTTGGTGGTGGTCTCGTCCGGCAGCCTCGGTGCTTTGCTGGAGCACGGGGTGAATCTGGGCGATGCGATGATGCTGATCGCCACGCTGGCCTACGCGATCTACAGCACCCTGTTGAAAAAGTGGCAGCTGCGTTTGCCACCGCTGGTGTTGTTGTATCTGCAGGTGTGGGTGGCGGTGGTGGTGCTGTTTCCGCTGTTCGCGGTGTCGCCGAAAATCGGCCCGACGCTGCAGAACATTCCGCTGGTGCTGTATGCCTGCCTGCTGGCGTCGATGGTTGCGCCACTGGCGTGGATGCAGGCCGTGGTGCGCCTGGGGCCGAGCCGGACTACGCAGTTTTTCAATCTGCTGCCGTTGTTGACGGCGCTGATTGCCGCGCTGGTGCTGCATGAGCAGTTGGCGATGTATCACCTGGTGGGCGGTGTGCTGACGTTGGGCGGGGTGATTCTTTCGGAGCGCTGGACCACGGTGTTGGGCCGCAAGATTAGCGTCGCCTGATCTGTGGCGAGGGGATTTATCCCCGTTGGGCTGCGAAGCGGCCCCAAAAAAAGGGACTGCTACGCAGTCCAACGGGGATAAATCCCCTCGCCACAACGCGGGTTAAACCCCCGCCGCTTTCAACCGCGCCGCATGCTCGACAAACAACCGTATCGGCTCGGCCCCCTTCCCCACCAGCCCTAGCGACTGGTTGACGATGTCAAAGTGATCCAGCGGATACTCATCGCCAATCACCGTCCCGAGATGCGAGCTGTAGCGCCCGACCATCCCGTCGCAATGCCCGGTTTCGCGCACGAAGGTTTTGGCAAACAGCCGACAACTGCGGTTGGTCCCGTCGAACAGATTGCGCCCGCGATCGGTCTTGCCCGGCTGCAAGGTGCCGGACCACGAGTAATAGCGCACGCCGTTGACCTCTTCCGGCCCGTGCCCGCCCCACGTGTCAGGCAAGCCCTGTGGATAACGCTGATTGAACAGCGTCACCCCGGCCGTCGTCAGGGACTCATGGGAAGCGTGAATATCCACCGGCAGCCTCGGCCCGCGATAGCCGGTTTCCAGCAGGCTCATCAACGCACCGATGATCCAGAGAAAAAAGGCGAGCAGCCGTCCCTTCACGCTGTCTGCCGGGTAATGCTCGTGCAGGTAATCCGCCAGTTCCGAGCCGTGATTGGGCCCTGCCACCGACGTGACGGACGCCACAAGATCCGGGCGTTTCGCGGCGGCGTAACGGGCGGTCAGCGAGCCCTGGCTGTGGCCGATCAGGTTAACCTTCTCGGCGCCGGTTTCCTGCAGGATCTCGTCGATGCGCGCCAACAATTGCTCACCGCGCACCTCGGTCGAGTGGAGCGGTGAAACCTGCACCGCAATCACCGTCGCCCCTTCTTGGCGCAACGCTCCGACAATCCCGTACCAGTACGGATAAAGCACCAGACGGATAAACCCGAGCATTCCCGGGACCAGCACCAACGGATAACGCGGGGCAGAACCTTGCGACATGGGTGGACGTCCTTGTGATCGGTGAGGTGAAGCAAGGCTGAATGCAAGACATCAGCCAAGCATCGTCATCAAAAATGACAACACGACGACCAGTCTATGACATCCGTCCTACTTCAGCCCTGCCACCCCCGCCACGATCAGCCCCACCGACACCAGTTTGACCACCGTCAGGCTTTCGCCGAGCAACGCAAACCCGAGAAACACGGTGCCCAGCGAACCGATGGCGGTCCAGATCGGGTAAGCGATGCTCACTGGCAACTCACGCATTGCCAGGGTCAGGAAGTAGATCCCGCCTACCGCCGCCACGACCGTGATCAGCGACGGCCAGGGCCGGGTGAAACCTTCGGCGTACTTCATGCCCATGGCGAAGGTGACTTCAAACCCGGCGGCGATCAGCAAAAACACCCAGGCCATCTAGAACTCCCTGGCCAGCGTCAGCAAACGTTGCTCGGCCTCGGCGACGGAGATTTCAAAGGTGCGCTCGGCGGATTCTTCGCCCTCGGCGGCGACCACGGTGACATCGGTAATGCCGATGAAACCCAACGCCGTGCGCAGCAGGGTATCGGCATGATTCATCGCTTCGAGTTCGCCCCCGGGGCCGAAGCCGAACCCGCCACGGCTGGTGACGATCAGCGCTTTCTTGCCCTGTACCAGCGGCTCGTATTGAGCGACGCCGTTGTCCAGCGTGTGGTTGAACGTCAGCCCGAGCCGCACCACTTGATCGATCCACGCCTTGAGGCCGCTGGGCACGCTGAAGTTGTGCATGGGCGTGGAGATCACCAGCACATCGTGGCCCAGCAATTCACCCACCAGTTGATCGCTGAACGCGAGATCGGCCTGCATCGACAGCGGCCGTGCCTCGGGGTCGGGGTAGAACGCGGCGGCCACAAAGGCTTCGTTGACCGGTGGAATCAAGGCCCGACCGACTTCGCGGCGGGTCAGTTGTGATTGCGGGTGACGCGCCTGCCAGGCGCTGAGAAACACTTCGGCCAAGCGCCGGGAGTGGGAACGTTCGCCCCGTGGGCTGGCGTGAATGGCAAGAACTCTGTTCATCTGAATCTCCTGGGGACTAAACTCAAACGGCTTGTGGCGTGCAGATTGAGCTCGCCGCTGACTCGTCTCAAATGAATAAAAATCAGTCTGGATGAATTCATTTCATCCATGGAGTAACCCATGTTTGCCTCGCTGCCGTTGACCGCCCTGCGCGCCTTTGAATCGGCCTCTCGCCTATTGAGCTTCAAGGCCGCCGCCGAAGAACTGTCCGTGACGCCAACGGCGGTTTCCCATCAGATTCGTTCGTTGGAGGGCTGGCTCGGCGTGCCGCTGTTCGAGCGCCTGCCACGGCAGGTTCGCCTGACCGAGTGCGGTGAGCGTCTGTTCCACAGCCTGCACGGCGCTTTTCTGGAAGTGGCCCAGAGCGTCGACACCCTGCGCCCGCAACGCAGCGGCGCGAGCCTGACGATTTCCACCACGGCCGCGTTTGCCGCGCTGTGGCTGGTGCCTCGGCTTGGGCGGTTTTACGCCCGGCATCCGACCATCAGCCTGCGCCTGGACACCCATTGCGAAGTGATCGATTTGCATCAGGACGCCAGTGTCGATCTGGTGGTGCGCTACAGCCTGGATGACTATCCGAACCTTTATGGTCTGTGCCTGTTCGATGAGGCGTTTGGCGTTTATGGCTCGCCTGGACAGGTCGCGCTGGCCGGAAGTGGCCAGGCCCCCACGTTGATCAGCGTGCGCTGGCACAACTCGAAGCTCTACGCCCATGGCTGGGCGGCGTGGTGCGCGCAGTCCGGCGAAACCTGGCTGACGGGGCAACCGGTTGTCCGGGAATACGATGAAGAACATTACGCCCTGCAAGCCGCCATCGCCGGGCAAGGCCTGGTGCTGGCGAGCAATATTCTGGTGTCGGAGAGTGTGGCCAGTGGTTTGCTGGTGGCATACCGCAGTGATATTCAAGTGCAGGGCGCCGGTTACAGCGCGCTTTGCGTTCCGGGCCGCGAGCGCCATCCGCCCGTGCGTGCATTCTTTGCCTGGCTGCAGGAAGAAGCTCGATTGTCTGGCCTACTGCCAGGATCGCAGGCTGCGCCGGCGCCTACAGGAAAACGCATGCCCCTGTAGGCGCTGGCTCAGCCTGCGATCTTTCTCGATGGAAATTACATCAAACTTTTCGCCACGCTCATCACTCACAACTAGGTAGTGATCACTTCCCCAGAAGGTGACGCAAACCCGGATCAGCCTCCAAGGAGAACGAGATGAGTGACATGCATTTGTCTGATGTAACGACCCTTCGCGCACGGGCCCGCCAGAACGTCGAGAATGGCGCGGTGACCGAAAGCTACAGCGCCGACCTCGACGAAGTGCTGCGCCTGCTCAACGAATCGCTGGCCACCGAACTGGTCTGCGTCTTGCGCTACAAACGCCACTATTTCATGGCCAACGGCCTCAAAGCCCATGTCGCCGCCGACGAGTTCCTTGAGCACGCGAATCAGGAAGCGGCGCATGCCGACCGATTGGCCGAGCGCATCGTGCAGCTGGGCGGCGAGCCTGAATTCAACCCTGACCTGCTGTCGAAAAACTCCCACGCACAGTACGTGGCCGGTAACTCGCTCAAAGAGATGGTCTACGAGGACCTGGTCGCCGAGCGCATCGCCATCGACAGCTACCGCGAAATCATTCAGTACATCGGCGAGAAAGACCCGACCACCCGGCGCATCTTCGAAGACATCCTGGCTCAGGAAGAAGAGCATGCGGATGATATGGCGGACATTCTGAAAGATTTGTAGCGCCGGACAGACCGCCTTCGCGAGCAAGCCCGCGAAGGCGTCTTGATAGACACCGAAGATTTTACTTGGTGGGTTTAACGGTCACCGGCGCCTTCCCCGCCTTCATCTGCTGCAACAACGGCGCACACTGATTCGGCTCGCCACCACTCGGCGCCACCAGTGCCAACAACCCCGCCGCCGGCGCCGCGATCACACCCAGCGCCACCATCCCCGCGCCACGCAACATCAGCGGCACCGCTTTCACACCGGCATCGGGTTTGATGAACTTGCCCCGTACATACAGCGGCGAACGCAGCGAAATCAAACGCCAGCCCTTGGATTCCGGCGTCACCGTCAGGTCCAGTTGCTCAGTGGCCATGTTCGCCGTGCCGTCGATGTAGATGATTGCGTTCTCGGTGTCGAAGACGAACAGCCGCGTGGTGGCCAGGCCCGTCTTGATGTCGAAGTCGGCCGCCGCGCAATTGATCTTCACTTCCTTGTCACCAAAGATCTTGCCGACCACATAGTTGCCGACGTTGAGTCCGGCCAGCTCCATCAGCTCGCGACTGATCGCCCCGTCGTTGATCAGCATTTTCAGATTGCCGTTGGCCGAACCCAGCAGTTTTGCCACCGAGTTGCCACGACCATTGATGTCGGCATCGCCATTGAGCTCGCCGAAACTGGTCTTCATCGGCTCGAAGGTGGGGAATAGCTGCTTGAGCTTGAACCCGCGCGCGGTCAGCTTGGCATTGCCTTCCAACGGCTCGGTACGTCCGTTGAGGCGAATCTGCGCATCCAGCTTGCCGCCGGCCACACCGAAGCGCAGGGGCTCGAGGCTGAGCACGCCGTCGGTCAGCACCAGGTGGGTATAAAGGTCATTGAACGGCAGTTTTTCACTGTGGACGATGCGTTTACCGGTGAATTCGACATCGGCGTCCATGTCACGCCAGCGCTCGGTCTTGAACTCTTCGACCGGTAGCACTTTGTCCGCCGGTTGCTTGCTTTCACCGCCACGGGCCTTTTGTTTGGCGTTGGAGTCGGCGCCAATCAAGGGTGCAAGGTCAGCAAACAACAGCTGATTGGAGAGCAGTGAACCGCTGAGTTTCGGCCGTGGCTCGCTGGCGACGTAGGCCAGGCTGCCATGAATGTCGCTCTCGCCGATCTTGCCGTTGAACGCTTCATAACGGAACACCGCGCCGCCGGCCTCGTGCAACTTGGCGATCAAGTGGCCGTCGGTGGCGTAGGGCGGCGTATCCGGCAGGGTCACGCCAGTCAGCGGATAGAGGTTGCCCAGGCTGCTGCCGGCCAGTTTCAGTCGCAGGTCCAATGCGCCGAGATTGAGTGGATCGGTCAGCGTACCCGCGAGTTCGACGCTGGTGTCAGCGATCTTGACCTGGGCCTGGAGCGGGAACGGTCGGGCCGAATCCTGCAACGCCAGCAAACCGCCGACCTTGCCGTCTCCAGCGAGTTTCTGGCCGTGATATTGGCCTTTGACCTTCAGCGCAAACGCGTAATCCTGGGGTGCAGCACCCTTCTCCAGCGCGGTTTTCGCCGCTTTGTCGCCGACGATTTCGCCGAACGGAATCGGTTTGCCCAGTGGGTCGATGATCAGGTCGAGCTGCGTTTTCAGGCTCTGGTCGTCAAGGGTGACGTGGCCTTTGTCGAAGCCGATTGCGCCGATGTCGACCACCCAATTTGAAGGCTCGGCGTTCGGGTCTTTCGGGTCGAACTTGAACGTCCAGTTCGCGCGGCCATCGGCCAGACGCTGGAGGTCTGCGTTCGGTTCGGTCAAGTCAATGCGCGGGATCGCCACGCGTTGAGCCAGCAATGCCAGCGGCGACAGGCGCAGCTCGACGCGTTTGAGCGTGACCATCTGCGGCTGCTTCGACCACTCAGGGTTGCCGAGGCTCAGGTCCTCTGCCACCACATGCGGCCACGGCACCCACGCCCGCCAACCACCCTCGTCGAGCTCGCGCTGCCAGACCACCGCCAGGTTGCCATTGATGGCAAACGGTCGATGCAGTTCTTCGGAGACTTTGGAGTTGATGGTCGGTTTGATCCGGTTCCAATCGAAGAACACGATGATCAGAACCAGTATCGCCAGCAACACAACCAGGCTGGCAAAGGTCCAGGCAAAAATCTTGGGGGTGCGCGTCATTGCACAGGGCTCCTGAATACGACTGAGCGCCCTGACTGCGACGCACGTGTGAAACGTTAGGCCAGAACCGGCCTGCCATGAAATCTAGGACTGGGAAACGGCGCGCAGGTTTAACCGAAATGGGCTTAACGTTCAAATAATCGGTCGGGGACACCCTGCTCTCGCAAACCCGGCGTTACCGACCCCGCACTTTTGCGCGGCACGAGTGGGTCGAAAATACCCACACCAGTGCAAAAAGCCTCGCCGGAGAGGCCCGTTCTAGAGCCTTCCCAGGGAACAATCAATTCTGTTGATTATTACCATTGCGTTTATGAACTTTTATATCGACTTATCGAGAGTAGCATTGCCCTCGTACCCACTTTATCGCCCTCCCACGGAGCACCCAATCATGAAACGCCAATTACTGCTTAGCCTTTCCCTCTCACTGCTGGCCAGCACCGCTTTCGCTCTGCCAGCTGCTGACCAGGCAACCCCACAAGTGAAAGCCGCCCACTCGGTGTTCAGCCAGACCGTTGCAGAAGGTGGTAACGATCGCCTGAAAGAAAAAGGCCTGATCACTCAAGATGGCTCGGACCGTACCCCACAAGGCCAGTCCCTTGCCGCTGACGGTTCGGATCGCACCCCACAAGGTCAAACCCTGGCTGCTGACGGTTCCGATCGCACTCCACAAGGTCAAACCCTGGCCGCTGACGGTTCCGATCGCACTCCACAAGGTCAAACCCTGGCCGCTGACGGTTCCGATCGCACCCCACAAGGTCAAACCCTGGCTGCTGACGGTTCCGATCGCACTCCACAAGGTCAAACCCTGGCTGCTGACGGTTCCGATCGCACTCCACAAGGTCAAACCCTGGCTGCTGACGGTTCCGATCGCACCCCACAAGGTCAAATCCTCGCTGAAGGTGGTGGTGACCGCGTGATCGAACGCAACAGCGCTTTGAGCTGAGCCCATGGCGGCCCTGAAAAAAAGCCCAATCCACGGATTGGGCTTTTGATTTTATAGAAGCACCCCTTCTCTACCTGCCCCTCTTTTAGGTGTCCCCCGATCGTCGTTCGACGCCAGCAAAGCCGATTTGCTAGAGTGCGTCGCTGTCTTGTCCAGAAAAACACCCTTGCGATGCTGCCCCGCGCCGAACAGAAACAACAAACCCGCAACGCCCTGATGGACGCTGCCCGCCATTTGATGGAATGCGGCCGAGGATTCGGCAGCCTGAGCCTGCGCGAAGTGGCGAAAACCGCCGGCATCGTTCCCACCGGTTTCTACCGGCATTTTTCCGATATGGATGAACTGGGCCTGGTACTGGTGAGCGAAGTCGGTCAGACCTTCCGCGAAACCATCCGCCTGGTGCGCCACAACGAATTCGTGATGGGCGGCATCATCGATGCCTCGGTGCGGATCTTTCTCGACGTGGTGTCGGCCAATCGTTCGCAATTCCTGTTTCTCGCCCGCGAGCAGTACGGCGGTTCGCTGCCGGTGCGCCTGGCCATCGGACGGTTGCGCGAAGACATCAGCTCGGACCTGGCGGCCGACTTGTCATTGATGCCAAAGCTGCAACACCTGGACATCGCCGGCCTGAGTGTCATGGCCGACCTGATTGTTAAAAGCGTGTTCGCAACCTTGCCCGACATCATTGATCCACCGGCAGAAGCATTGCCCGAGCATCTGACGCCGCAGGCAAAAATCACTCAGCAGTTGCGGTTTATCTTTATCGGGCTGAAGCATTGGCAGGGACTCGGCAGTACCGAATAACCCCGCTTTCATCACAACACCTAACACCAGCAAGCCGGTCCCTACCCAGTTGTGCAACGCGCGACTGATCTGGAGCACACCGCGCGCCATCATTTGGTGCGCCCAACAATGCCGCGCACCAAATTACTACAACAATCTGAAACATAACCGTCGCTCCGACAGGCATTTCCTACACATCCCCCGATTGGCAAGCCCCTTGCTCTAACCACAGCAATGTCCATTGCTGGAAGCCTTCCGATGCTGGTGATTCACCGCAGAATCGACCCTCAACCCGTCTGGGCCGCTGAGTTGCACCTGACCTTCGAAGCCCGGAGCAAAAGCCGCTTGCGCTGTTTCAGTGCCGAAGGTGAAGACGTCGGGTTGTTTTTGGAGCGCGGTCAGTCGCCGCTGTATGACGGCGAATGCCTACAGGCTGAAGACGGTCGCATCGTCCGCGTCTGTGCCCACCCCGAACACCTGCTGCACGTCACCTGCGCCAACGCTTTCGAGCTGACCCGCGCGGCTTATCACCTCGGCAATCGCCACGTCGCCCTGCAAGTCGGCGATGGCTGGTTGCGTCTGCTCGATGACTACGTGCTCAAGGCGATGCTCGAGCAACTTGATGCCAGGGTCGAAAACATCGAGGCGCCGTTCCAGCCGGAGCACGGCGCCTATGGCGGTGGCCATCACCATTCGCGGCATGGCGACGAGGATTTCAACTACCCGCCGAAACTGCACCAGTTCGGCGTACGCCTATGAACCCGGCCTGGGCGCTGCTGCGCCTGGCCAGTCCGCAATTGCCGATTGGCGGCTACAGCTATTCCCAAGGCCTGGAAATGGCGGTGGATAACGGTCGGGTGAAGGATTCCGACAGCGCCCGACGCTGGATCAGCGATCAGTTGCTGCTGAACCTCGCGCGTTTCGAAGCGCCGCTGCTACTCGCCCATTGCGTGGCCGCCGCCGAAGAAAACTGGGGCGAATTGCTGCAACGCTGTGAGGAACACCGGGCCAGCCGGGAAACCCGCGAGTTACATCAGGAAAGCCGGCAGATGGGTTATTCCTTGCAGCAACTACTCAACGGCTTGCCGGAACTCGATACCCTGGCCCGCGCCTTTCTCGATCAGCGTCCCGAACCACACCTGGCCCTCGGCTGGGCACTGGCCGCGCGCGCCTGGCGCATCAGTCCGCAGGACGCGCTGGCGGCCTGGCTGTGGAGCTGGCTGGAAAACCAGCTGGCAGTGCTGATGAAGACCCTGCCGATGGGGCAGCAAGCCGCGCAACGCCTGACCAGCGAATTGCTGCCGCTATTGCAGCAAGCCCAGCAGAACGCCACCCGAATCAACCCCGAACACTACGGCAGCGCCGCTTTCGGCCTGTCCCTGGCGTGCATGGCCCATGAGCGCCAGTACAGCCGCCTGTTCCGTTCCTAGGGCCTGTTACTTTGGAGAATCACATGAACACACAACCTCTGCGCGTCGGCATCGGCGGCCCGGTCGGTTCCGGCAAAACCGCTTTGACGCTGGCCCTGTGCCTGGCGCTGCGCGACCGCTACAACCTGGCCGTCGTGACCAATGACATCTACACCCGCGAAGACGCTGACTTTCTGGTGCGCAACGAAGCCCTGGCGCCGGAGCGGATCATCGGCGTGGAAACCGGCGGCTGCCCGCACACGGCGTCGATCAACCTCGAAGCCGTGGATCAACTTAACCGCCGCTTTCCAGGGCTGGACCTGATTCTGGTGGAGTCCGGTGGCGACAATCTGTCGGCCACGTTCAGCCCGGAACTGTCGGACCTGACGATCTACGTGATCGACGTCTCGGCCGGCGACAAGCTGCCGCGCAAGGGTGGGCCGGGGATCTGTAAATCCGACCTGCTGGTGATCAACAAGATCGACCTCGCCCCCTTGGTGGGCGCGTCGCTGGAGATGATGGACAGCGACACCCAGCGCATGCGCAACGGCAAACCGTTTGTCTTCAGCAACCAGAAAACCGGGCTGGGCCTGGAAGAAATCATCGCGTTCATCGAACGCCAGGGCCTGCTGACCGCAGCCTGATCACGACCACACCTATCAACAAGGAAGCTTATCCATGTCTTTTAAACGCATTCTCGGCGCCATGGCCCTGCTGCTGACCCCGGCCATCGCCTTTGCCCACCCCGGGCACGGCGACAATGGTTTGATCGCCGGTATCAGCCATCCGATCGGCGGCCTCGATCACTTGCTGGCGATGGTTGCGGTCGGGTTGTGGGCGGCGCAGCAGAAAGGCGCCGCACGCTGGGCGCTGCCGTGCACGTTTGTCGGCACCCTGTTGATCGGCGGACTGCTGGGTTTTGAAGGGCTCAACCTGCCGGCGCTGGAAAGCGGGATCGCCGCATCGGTGCTGGCGCTGGGCCTGGCGGTGGCACTGGCGGTGCGTCCGCCATTGGGCATGGCGGTGGGTGCGACGGCGCTGTTTGCGCTGTTCCATGGCGTGGCGCATGGGCTGGAATTGCCGGAAATGTCGAGCCCGTGGGCGTATGCCGCAGGGTTTGTAGTGGCGACGGCAGCCTTGCACGCGGCGGGTTATGCGGTGGTTCGTGTGTTGCCGCAGGCGGCGGCACCGTTGGTTCGGCTGGCGGGCGCGGTTTCGGCGGCGGCTGGAGTGTGGTTATTGGCGGGTTGATTTTCTACCGTCAGTGATGGCCCCCTCGCGGGCAAGCCCGCACACACGTGTACACAGAACCAATGTCGGGAGCGGGCTTGAGATGCGTGTGCGCAGAACCAATGCGGGCTTGCCCGCGAAGGCGGCCTGACAGACACCGCAACTCTCAGGCCTGTTAACATGGCGCGCAATCGACCCTGCCGTGACGACGCCAGCCAATGCCTCATTCTCCCCGCTCCGCCTCCCAGCCTGACTTGATCGCTCTGTTCTCCTCAGTGCATCAGCATTTCCAGGACGTGATCGTGCCCCTCTGGCAAGGCCCGGGCTGGAATGCCGAACTGGCCCTGCCCTACGAGGCGCTGGACGCCGGGCATCTGCCCTTGCCACCTCAACGCTACCGGGCCATGGCCTGCGCGCGGCAGTTGTATCTGTTTTCCAGCCTGATCGGCCAGGTACCCGGCGCCGAAGAGCGTGCCGCGGCGCTGTTCCGCTCGTTGCAGCAACATTTCCATGACGCCGAACACGGTGGCTGGTTCTACAGCATCGATCCGCAAGGCGCGCCGCTGGATCAGCGCAAGGATCTCTACACCCACGCCTTCATTCTCTTCGCCTGCGCCCATTACTGGGACAAGGTTCGCGAGCCGCTGGTGGAGTCAGTGCTCAACGCCGTGCTGGAAGTGGTTGCGCAGCGTTTCGCCACGGGCGACGGCCTGTACGAAGCTTGCCTTGAACGTGACTGGTCGTCGCTGAATACCGGGCCGCTGCAAAACCCGCTGATGCACCTGGCCGAAGCCTTCCTCGCCACACTGTCGGTGCGTGAAGACCTCGCCGTGCAGCGCGCGCTCGTCGAGTTATGCACAGCCATGCAGAAGCGCTTTATCGATTCGCAGCACGGTGTGCTGATGGAAAAACCGCTGGGTGCTGTGGATAACTGGTTTGAACCGGGGCATCAGTTCGAGTGGTATTTCCTGCTGGAGTCTTCACCGTTGTTGCGCGGCTCCAAACTGCACGCCTCCCTGGAACGCGCCTTTGCGTACACAGAGCAGCTGGGTGTCGATCAATCGAGTGGGGCGGTGCGGGCAATGCTCACGCTCGATGGGCAATCGAAGGATGGCACCCAACGCATCTGGGCCCAGGCTGAATACCTGCGTGCGCTGACCTTGCGTCCGCACAGCAAGGCATCGGTATTGCGCCAATTGCAGGCACTGCAACAGCGCTCCCTGCATGCGGAGGGCTGGTATGAGTGTCGCAATGAGAACGGTGAAGTGAGCCGCCAGGACATGCCTTCGACCACGCCTTATCACTTGGCGACCTGCTATCGCGGATTGGCCGATTATCTCGGCTAAATCCTCTGTGGCGAGGGAGCTTGCTCCCGCTGGGCCGCGAAGCGGCCCCGCTTATCCCTGAAAAGAAAGGGACTGCTGTGCAGTCCAACGGGAGCAAGCTCCCTCGCCATAATTACGCCTTGGCTCCGTTACGCTCAATCGCAAACCCGCTCCACGTCTGGCTCACCGGCATCAGCTCAAGGCTGTTGATGTTGATGTGTGCCGGCGCATTGAGCACCCAGAAAATGGTCTCGGCGATGTCTTGTGGCTGGATTGGCTCGGCACCGGCGTAGGTCGCGTTATAGCGTTCCTGATCACCGGCAAAACGCACCAGCGAGAATTCGCTCTCGCACAGGCCCGGTTCAATGTTGCTGACTCGCACGCCCGTGCCCTGCAGGTCACAGCGCAGGTTCAGCGAGAACTGTTTGACGAACGCCTTGCTCGCGCCATACACGTGGCTGCCCGGATACGGGTAGTTGCCGGCGATGGAACCGAGGTTGACGATGCTGGCGCCACGGCCGTGGGCGATCAGGCGTGGCAGCAGCAGGCGAGTGCTGTACATCAGGCCCTTGATGTTGGTGTCGACCATCGTGTCCCAATCATCAAGGTTGCACTTCGGCGCCGGGTCCACGCCGAGCGCCAGGCCGGCGTTATTGATCAGCCCGCGCAGCTTGGCGAAGGATGGCGGCAGGTTGGCAATCGCCTCCTCCATGGCCTTGCGATCACGCACGTCGAGCACCAGGCCATGGACCTCGGTCTGCTTCGACAGCTCGGCGCACAGGGCATTGAGGCGTTCTTCACGACGACCTGTCAGCACCAGTTTCCAGCCAGCCTCGGCAAAACGACGGGCACAGGCTTCACCAAAACCGGAAGTCGCGCCGGTAATAAACAGGGTGTTGGACATCGTGTTCTCCTTGCTTCGGCCGACGGGCAGCCATTGGAATAGAAAATCAGCTGGCAGCATGCCCGGCCTTGCCGACAGCGGCAACCACCACAAAAGCTGTATGAAAAACGATCAATGTCAGCGGCGCCTTATCCCCCGTGGCCTGCAGCCATGTACGCGCACGTTATCCACAGGCCGGTCCACAGTTTCCGGGGGCAAGTGAAAAAGCTGAAAGCCGCTGTGCACAAGGCTTTGCGGGCAAATTACAAAGTTTTTTGCTTGACCCTGAAGCGCTCACTGTGTAGCCCGTGGCATTTTGCACGATCGACCCGGTAAACCAGCGATGGCGCCGAGCCAGTAACTACGGCCCTCAGCCGACTCTTTCCAGAGTTTAACCACAGACTTATCCACAGGCATCACCCCTCCGTTCCGGACTGATTTCCCAGCCAATAAAAAGGTTGACAAAGCCGAGCCCCAGTCGCGTAAAAACACCTGATCAAAAAACAACCACATCGCTGCAAGCCACGTATCCAAAGGCCCTCAGCCAGCTACTCCCACGTTATTCACAGCCAGCTCCACAGCAAACGGGGACAAGTCAAAAGCGTGACAAAACAACTATTTGCAGCGGCTTTATGTCGCGCTTTGAGAGCTTGATGAATTTGTTTTCCACAATTTCCAGAAAGCACACCGCGGACACCTGCGGGAGTATTGAAAATGTAAAAAAGCCCCGGCGATTGCGCGCCGGGGCTTGGTGTTACAACAGCGAAATCAGTGGCCGCCGAGATAGGCGTTACGCACTTCCTCGTTAACCAGCAACTCCTTGCCGGTGCCCGTGATGCGGATCTCGCCGTTGACCATGACATACGCCCGGTCCGACAGCTTGAGCGCGTGGTTGGCATTCTGCTCGACCAGGAAGATGGTCATCCCGGTCTTGGCCAGTTCCCGCAGCGTGGCAAAGATCTGTTTCACCACGATCGGTGCCAGACCCAGGCTCGGCTCGTCAAGCAACAACAGTTTGGGCCGACTCATCAGCGCACGGGCGATGGCGAGCATTTGCTGTTCACCACCGGACATGGTCATGGCGCGCTGGGTGCGTCGCTCTTCGAGCCGCGGAAACAGCTCGAACATGCGTTGCATGTCTTCCTTGGCGTACTTGTCACCGATCGGGATGGTGCCCATCAGCAGGTTTTCCTCGACAGTCATGTCGGGGAACACCCGCCGTCCTTCCGGCGATTGCGCGATACCGTGGGACGCGATGTAGTGCGACGACTTGTGGGTGATGTCCACCCCTTGATAGATGATCTGCCCGTCAGCCGCCCGCGGTTGGCCGAAGATCGACATCAGCAGGGTCGACTTCCCGGCACCGTTGGAGCCGATCAGACTGACGGTTTCCCCTTCGTTGATGTGCAGCGAGACTTTTTTCAGGGCCTGGATTGGCCCGTAAAACACGTCCAGATCCTTCAGTTCGAGGATAGGTTGACTCATAGCGCCACTTCCTCTTCATCGGCACCCAGGTAGGCCGCAATCACTTTCGGATCGTTGCGTATCGCATCAGGCCCGCCCTCGGCAATGACGATGCCGTGGTCCAGCACCACGATGTGGTCGGAAATGCTCATAACCATGCCCATGTCGTGTTCGATCAGCACCACGGTCAGATCATGCTCGTCGCGCAGCAGCCGGATCATCGCGCTCAGCGCTTCGGTTTCCTGAGGGTTGAGGCCGGCGGCCGGTTCGTCGAGGCAGATGGCACATGGCCCGGGCGATTTCCAGACGGCGTTGCTGACCGTAGGACAGTTCACCGGCCAGACGGTTGGCGCAGTCCACCAGGTCCACCACTTCCAGCCAGTAGAAGGCGTGGTCCAGCGCATCGCTTTCAGCCTTTTGGTAGCCCTTCGTGTTGAGGATACCGGCGAGCATGCTGCGGTTGACCCACATGTGCTGGGCAACCAGCAGGTTTTCCAGCACCGACATTTCCTTGAACAGGCGAATGTTCTGGAAGGTCCGCGCCAGCCCGGCACGGTTCACCAGGTGGGTACCGCCGAACATCTTGTAATACAGCCGACTGAGAAAGGATTTTGGCGAAACGAAATCCGCCGGTTTGAACGATTCGCCCAGCAACTGGATGACGTTGGTCTGCTCGCCCCGCACGCTGAGTTCGATCTTGCCACCGGAGGCCTTGTAGAAACCGGTCAGGCAGTTGAACACCGTGGTTTTGCCGGCGCCGTTGGGGCCGATCAGGGCGAAGATCGAGTTGCGTTTGACCTTCAGGCTGACATCGTTCAACGCCTTGATGCCGCCGAAGTGCATCATCAGTTTCTCGACCGAGAGTACGACTTCGCTCATGGCGCTACTCCTTTACGCGGGGTCACACCGGTACGGCTGATCCGAATCAGGCCGCGCGGTCGCCAGATCACAGGATGCCGAACAGCAGCACGCGGTATTCCGCGAAGCCACGCAGCAGTTCCGGGGCCACGGTCAGCACGAAGGCTGCGATGACGACGCCAATGGTCGAGCCCATGCCGCCGAGTACCACGATGGCGAGGATCAGGGCCGACTCGAAGAAGGTGAACGAGGTCGGGTTGACGAAGCCTTGGTAGGTGGCGAAGAACACACCCGCCAGACCCGCCGTCGACGCACCGATGGTGAACGCCGAAAGCTTGACCAGCACGTGGTTCAGACCCATGGAGCGGCAGGCGATTTCATCTTCACGCAAGGCCTCCCAGGCGCGACCGACCGGCATACGGGTCAGACGGTGCTTGACGTACAGCACGGCCAGTACCACGAGGAACAACACCGCGTAAATGAAGTAATACTTCACGTCCGGGTTGTAGGCGATACCGAAAAACTCATGGAACGGAACGCCACCGTCCTTTGCCCTTTTGCCGAACTCCAGGCCGAAGAAGGTTGGCAGCGGCGCCGCCATGCCATTTGGGCCCCCCGTCAGGCTCAGCCAGTTGTTGAGGACCAAGCGAATGATTTCACCGAAGCCCAGGGTCACGATCGCCAGGTAGTCACCGTGCAGGCGCAATACCGGGAAGCCGAGGATGCAACCGGCAAGGCCGGCGGTGATCGCTGCCAGTGGCAGCACCGTCCAGAAGCCAAGCCCCAGGTATTGATAGCCGAGTGCCAGGCCATAGGCCCCGATGGCGTAGAACGCCACGTAGCCGAGGTCGAGCAGGCCGGCCAGGCCGACCACGATGTTCAAGCCAAGCCCCAGCAGCACGTAGATCAGCCCGAGGATGACCACGCCCAGCAGGTAGGAGTTGGAGAAAAACGGGAACACCACGGCGACGACGATCACCACTGGAATGATCCAGCGCAACCGGGTCTTGTAGTCAGGCGGCAGTACATGTACCCCGGAGCCTGTGCTTTCAAAACCTTCGAGAATTCTCAGGCCTTTGGGCGTTTGCAGGAACAGGCTCAGGGCAAAGCGGCCGGCCATGACGATGGCGACAATCCACGCCACTCGGGTCGTTTCCAGATTGAAGCCGTAGCCGTCGAGGACTACGCCAACAATCGGGCCGAACACAATGAGGGCGACCAGACCGGCAAGAATCGCGTCAACCAGGCTTCTTTTGAGATCAATGGTTTTTTTAGTGGTTGAAGACATCGCTTACACCTTCGACACAAGAGGACGGCCGAGCAAAGACCAGAACGAGAACGAGCAGCGAGAAGCTGAAAACGTCTTTGTAGTCCGAGTTGACCAGACCCGAGAACAGCGACTCGGAAATGCCGAGGATGATCCCGCCGAGCATCGCGCCAGGCAGCGAGCCGATTCCGCCAAGTACCGCAGCGGTGAACGCCTTGATACCGATAACGAAGCCTGCGTAGAAGTCGAACGTGCCGTAGTTCATGGTGATCAGCACACCGGCCAGGGCCGCCATTGCTGCACCGATGATGAACACGTAGGAAATCACGCGATCGGTGTTGATCCCCAGGATCGAGGCCATCTTGCGGTCTTGCTGGGTGGCGCGGCACATGCGGCCGAGCTTGGTGTACTTGATGACGTAGGTCAGCAGGGCCATGCCGGCGAATGCGGCGATCAGAATGAAGATCTTGGTGTAGGTGAGCTGGACGAAGCCGCTTCCGACTTCCACTCGCCATGCACCGGTCAGCAAGGTAGGTACGCCTTGTTGGCGGGCGCCCTGGGCGATCTGTGCATAGTTTTGCAGGATCAGGGAAATACCGATGGCGCTGATCAGCGGTGCCAGTCGGGTTGAGTTACGCAGGGGTTTGTAGGCGACACGCTCGATGACCCAGCCATACACCGCCGTGACGATGATGGTGAAGACCAGTGTGCCAAGCATCAGCAGAGGGAAGGATTCAATACCGAAGTATGCCAGCAGAGCCAGACTGATCGCCGCGAGGTAAGCGGAGATCATGTAAACCTCACCATGGGCGAAGTTGATCATGCCGATGATGCCATAGACCATTGTGTAGCCGATGGCGATCAGGCCATAGACCGACCCGAGGGTCAGGCCGTTGACCAGTTGCTCCATAACGCAATCTCACGCATTTGAGAGACTGCACAGAAGCCGGGTGCGACGGACCGGGGTTCAGCCACCCGCGCAACACGGTTGTGTGCAGCTCTACGAGAAAAGACAGGTACTGCACGGACATGTTGGTTGACTGCCCGGTGCACAAGGCACCGGGCAATTCAGCAGCTCATATCACTTCTGTTTTTCCAGTTGGTGGTATTTGCCATCCTTGTCCCACTGATAAACCACGTAGTCGGAGACTTTCAGGTCGCCCTTGGCGTCCCAGGTCTTCTCGCCCATCACGGTTTTAACCGGGTTTTTCTTCAGCCACTCGGCCGCTTTTTCGCCGTTGTTGGACTTGGCGCCGTTGAAAGCAGCCGCCAGGGTTTGAACCGAAGCGTAGGCGTACAGGGTGTAGCCTTCAGGCTCGGTACCGGCCTTGCGGAAGGTGTCTACCACGGTCTTGCTGTCTGGCAGCAGGCGTGGGTCGGCGCCGAAGGTCATGTACACGCCATCAACGTTCTGCGGGCCACCGGCGGTGGTCACGAGTTCATCAGTCACGATGCCATCATCGGACATGAATTTGACGTCCTTGAGGCCTTGCTCACGCAGTTGACGAACCAGTGGACCGGCTTCCGGGTGCAGGCCGCCGAAATAGACGACATCGGCACCGGCTGCACGGATCTTGGTCACCACGGCGCTGAAGTCTTTCTCGCCACGGGTCAGACCTTCGTACAGCACCGGGGTCACGCCGCGCTTGGCCAGTTGGGCCTTGGTGGCATCCGCCAGACCTTGACCGTAGGTGTCCTTGTCGTGCAGAACCACGACTTTCTTGCCCTTGAGCACGTCGACGATGTAGTCGCCGGCCACGATACCCTGCTGGTCGTCACGGCCGCACATACGGAACATGGCGCTCAGGCCGCGCTCGGTCACCTGTGGGTTGGTGGAGCCCGGAGTGATTGCGATGATGCCTGCTTCGTCGTAGATCTCGGAGGCCGGAATGGTCGACGAGGAGCAGAAGTGACCGACCACGCCTGCCACTTTCTGGTTGGTCAGGTCCTTGGCGACCGTCACAGCCTGTTTCGGTTCGCAGGCGTCATCGCCCTTGACCAGTACGATTTTTTCCCCGTTAACGCCGCCCGATGCGTTGATGGCATCGGCTGCGGCCTGTGCACCCTTCATGTACTGCTCGCCAAATGCCGCGTTGGCGCCCGTCATTGGACCCGCCACACCGATTTTTACGTCAGCCTGTGCAAACGCAGAAACACCCAGCGCAGTTGCCACTGCGAGGGCCAGAAAGCCTTTCTTGTAAAACGTCTGGGACATGAGGTGGTGCTCCAAGGTTTTTTTTTAATTGGCACTGCAACTTCACTGAATGCTCAGAGCAAGGGCCGTGCCATCGGTTTTTTATTCTGAAAAAAGTCGCTGCTTTATTGTTATATCGACTGTTTCGAGCCCATTTTCATTGGACGTGCAACCGTCTAAACCGCTGAAGGTGAAACCATTTATTTATCAAGGCGCAACCCGTGCGCGCCATCATTGCAACCGCAGCGCCAAACGACGTGCAACCAGCCTGTAACAACGCGCGTCACCGAAGTGCACACTGCTGGTGCGGTACTGCTACAACCCGCACCTTTTACAGGCTAGTCGCTGCGCCGAAAAGCGCCGCTCCCCGCAACAAATTTCAACAATCAAATCACGATCCGCAAGCACTGGCCCGCGTGATACAGCGAAAATCCCGCTTCATACAGACAGCTACGCAGGCCAGCCCCGGCCAGTGGTTGCATCGGAGCGAAGGGGATCGGCAACGCCTGCGGATTTCCGTTGCACAAATAATCGGCAAAGGCTTTGCCGACTACAGTGCCAGTGGTCACGCCCCGACCGTTGTAGCCAGTGACTGCCACTAAACCGGGCGCTGGCTCGAACAGGCGCATCAAATGATCGGGGGTGAAGGCGATGCAACCGGTCCAGGTGCACTCCCATTCCACCGGTTTGAGGTAGGGGAAATAGTGCTGCTGAACGCGATCGGCCCAGGCCTTGAGGAACCAGGTCGGCTTCTGATTGCCATTACCCAGGCTGCCGAGCAACAGGCGACCGTCTTTATCGCGGCGAATGCTGCTGAGCACCTGACGGGTGTCCCAGGAACCCTGGCCACCGGGCAGGATTTGCCGGGCGGCTTCTTCAGTGAGTGGCACCGATGCCACCTGATAGTAATAACCGGGGAAGAAATTGCGCCGAAGCTCTGTCCAGTCGCCTTCGGTATAAGCGTTGGACGCGATGACAACCTGCTCGGCAAGCACCGAACCCTGCGCGGTCTGTACTGACCACTTCTGGCCCTGACGTTCGAGCCGGGTCACGGGGGAATGATCGAACAGCTGACCGCCGAGGCCGATGGCCGCTTTGGCCAGCCCCGTGGTGTAAGCCATCGGGTTGATCGTGCCAGCACGCCGATCCAGCAGTGCGGCGGCGATTTTTTGGGTGCCGGTTGCCTGTTCGCAGGCTTGACCGGTCAGCAGTTCGACCGGTGCGCCGCGACGTTTCCATTGTTCTTCACGACTGCGCAAGTCCGCTTCACCACGGGCGTTATGCGCCATGTGCAGCGTGCCTTCGCGGCGTAACTGGCAATCGATGTTGTACTTGTCCACAAGGCTGAACACCAACGAAGGTGCCGCCCCCAGCATGCGATTGAGCTGACTGCCCACCGCTTCGCCAAACCCGGCTTCGATGTCGTCCGGCGGAATCCACATGCCGGCATTGACCAGCCCGACGTTGCGCCCCGAACCGCCATGACCGGCACGATGGGCTTCCAGCACACACACCGTTTTGCCTTGTTCCAGCAGATGCACCGCCGCCGACAGACCGGTGAAACCGGCGCCGATGACGCAGACGTCGACCGTGACTTCACCCTTGAGCGCCGCGTTATCAGGCCTTTGCGGCGTCAGTTTTTCCCACAGACACTCTTCGCGTAACGGCATTGCCAGACTCCAACAGAAACCTAACAAACAGAAAAAGCTTCGCTGGCAAGCCAGCTCCTACAGGTTATGCGCCACGACACAGGCCGTGCAGGAGCTGGCTTGCCAGCGATGGGGCCCGATCAGTCGAACGTAATCCCTTGAGCCAACGGCAACTCCAGCGAGTAGTTCACGGTGTTGGTCTGGCGGCGCATGTACCCGCGCCATGCATCGGAGCCCGACTCACGACCACCGCCCGTCTCTTTCTCGCCACCAAACGCGCCGCCGATTTCCGCACCGCTCGGGCCGATGTTGACGTTGGCGATGCCGCAGTCGCTGCCCACCGCCGACATGAACTGCTCGGCTTCACGCACGTCGGTGGTGAAGATGCATGAGGACAGGCCTTGTGGAACGGCGTTGTTCAGGCGCAGCGCTTCAGCGAAGTCCTTGTAACCGACCACGTACAGGATCGGCGCGAAGGTTTCGTGACAGACCACATCGCTCTGTTCCGGCATTTCAACGATGGCCGGCGAGACGTAGTAAGCGTTCGGGTATTTGTCTTCCAGCTGACGCTTGCCGCCGAAGACCCGACCGCCTTCGCTCAAGGCTTGCTCCAGCGCGTCCTGCATGTTGTCGAAGCTGTGCTTGTCGATCAGTGGGCCGATCAGGTTGCCTTCCAGCGGATTGCCGATGCGCACTTTCGAGTAAGCGGCCTTGAGGCGAGTAACGATTTCTTCCTTCACCGATTCGTGAGCGATCAGGCGACGCAACGTGGTGCAACGCTGGCCGGCGGTGCCGACGGCGCTGAACAGGATCGCGCGAACAGCCATGTCCAGATCAGCGCTTGGGCCCAGGATCATGGCGTTGTTGCCACCCAGCTCCAGGATGCTGCGGGCGAATCGTGCGGCGATTTTCGGTGCCACTTCGCGGCCCATGCGGGTGCTGCCGGTGGCGCTGATCAGCGCGACACGCGGGTCATCGACCAGCGCTTCGCCGGCATCGCGGCCGCCGATGATCACTTGGCTCAGGTGCGGAGGTGCGTCGCTGAAGTTTTTCAGTACGCGGTCGAACAGCGCCTGGCAGGCCAGTGCGGTCAACGGGGTTTTCTCCGAGGGTTTCCAGATCACCGGGTTGCCGCAGACCAGCGCCAGCGTGGTGTTCCAGGCCCAGACCGCCACCGGGAAGTTGAACGCACTGATCACGCCCACGATGCCCAGCGGGTGCCAGGTTTCACGCATGTGGTGGCCCGGGCGCTCGGAAGCGATGGTCAAGCCGTACAGTTGACGGGACAGGCCGACGGCGAAATCGCAGATGTCGATCATTTCCTGAACTTCACCCAGGCCTTCCTGAGTGATCTTGCCCGCTTCCCAGGACACCAGCTCGCCGAGATCGGCCTTGTATTCACGCAGGATGTCGCCCAATTGGCGTACCAGTTCGCCACGGCGCGGGGCCGGGACCTTGCGCCACAATTCGAACGCATGATCTGCGCGACTGATGTGCTGCTCGACTTCAGCGGCACCTTCCCAGTTCACAGAGGCGATCTTGCTGCCATCGATTGGCGAATGCACCGGCACTTTGCCGTTCTGGTACAGGGCCGGATTCACACCAAGACGATCAAGCAATGCGGCAACCATGGGTCACTCCTCGAGCAAAAAACACAAAACATGCAGCCGGAAAATCACGACTGATCAGACCTGTAGTTTTAGCTTGCCGGAGGTTACCCAACAAACGACCTTTAAGAGAGATATCATTCCGTTTATTCATGCTGCGAATTGCTGGTCAGAAAGAAACAAGAAAAAGGACAACCCATGCTGAATAAACGTTACCTGCCGTCGATCACCGCATTGCAGTGTTTCGAGGCCGTGACCCGGCATTTGAGCTTCACACGGGCGGCCGAAGAGCTGAACCTGACCCAGAGCGCGGTCAGCAAACAGGTCGCGCAACTGGAAGAATTGTTGCAACACCTGTTGTTTCGCCGGGTGCGTCGACGCCTGCAAATGACCCCGGCCGGTGATTTGTACCTGGTTGAGGTACGAAAAATCCTCACGCAAGTCGAGATGTCGACCCACTACCTGCGTTCCTACGGCGGGGAAACCGAAGTCCTGCGCGTCTCGACCCCTCCGACCTTCGGCGCCCGCTGGCTGGTGCCCCGCCTGAAAGGCTGGCGCCTGCGTCACCCATCGATCCACCTGGACCTGTGCAGCGAGCAGGAAGCCGATGACCTGCTGCAAGGTCGCAGCGATCTGGCGTTCTATTTCGGCCAGGGCTCACGCCCCCGTACCGAATGCCTGAAGCTGTTCGGCGAAGAGCTTGTTCCCGTGTGTGCACCGGGTAGCCTGCCGGCGACACCGTTCACTGATCCCACCCAACTCACCGACCTGGTCCTGCTGCAAAACGCCTCCCGTCCGCAGGCCTGGCACGACTGGTTCGACAGTCAGGGTTTCCACACCGAACACAGCTACCACGGGCCGCGCTTCGAGACCTTCTACATGTGCATCCGCGCCGCGCAGGTCGGCTGTGGCGTGGCGCTGTTGCCGCGGTTTCTGGTGGAAGAGGAGTTGGCCGACGGCAAACTGGTCATACCCTGGCAGCACGCGATGCCCAGTTCCGACGCCTATTACCTGGCGTACCCGGAACATTCGGCGGAAGTGCCCAAGGTGCGGGACTTTGTGAAGTGGATGCTGGAGCAGATTGATAGCCCGGAAGTACCGCAAACTTAAGGCTTCACCAAGACCTGTGGCAAAGCACCATCACTGTGGCGAGGGAGCTTGCTCCCGCTGGGGTGCGAAGCGCCCCCCTACAGCCGCTACGTTCAAACTGAAAAGCTGCGTTTACCGTTTTGCGGCTGCTGCGCAACCGAGCGGGAGCAAGCTCCCTCGCCACAGGGATCTGCTGCGATGCAAAAATCGCTGGCAATACCCCGCGCGGATATGCGCCACTAGCCCCATTCATTGAAACAGCTGCAACGCCACTGCCACGGGCCGCGGCCAGCCTGGAGAACCCCGTTATGAGCGAGAGTGTGTTTGCCGATCGCATCGTGCAGAACCTGCTCGACACCGACTTCTACAAACTGACGATGATGCAGGCGGTGCTGCACAAACGTCGAATGGGAGTTCCGTTGCCGCAACAGTGAAGACCTGCGCCCGTACCTGGCGGAAATCCGCTTTCAGATCGAGCGCCTCGCCGAGTTGAACCTGAGCGCCGACCAGTTGAGTTTCATGGAGCGCATCAGCTTCATGAAGCCGGATTTCCTGCGCTTCCTCGGCTTGTTCCGCTTCAACCTGCGCTACGTCCACACCGGCATCGAAAACGGCGAGCTGTTTATCCGCCTGCGCGGGCCCTGGCTGCATGTGATTCTTTTTGAAGTCCCGCTGCTGTCCATCGTCAGCGAAGTGCGCAACCGCTATCGCTACCGGGACATCGTTCTGGAGCAAGCGCGCGAGCAACTTTATCGCAAGTTCGACTGGCTGACCGCCAACGCCAGCAGCGACGAATTGTCGGAATTGCAAGTAGCCGATTTCGGCACCCGCCGTCGCTTTTCGTACCGTGTGCAGGAAGAAGTGGTGAACGTGCTCAAGCACGATTTCCCCGGACGTTTCGTCGGCACCAGCAACGTGCATTTGTCCCGGGAACTGGACATGAAACCGCTGGGCACCATGGCCCACGAATGGATCATGGCCCACCAGCAACTCGGTCCGCGACTGATCGACAGTCAGATTGCCGCCCTCGATTGCTGGGTCCGCGAATACCGCGGCCTGCTGGGGATCGCCTTGACTGACTGCATCACCATGGATGCCTTCCTCAACGACTTCGACCTGTACTTTGCCAAACTCTTCGACGGCCTGCGCCATGACTCCGGGGATCCGGTGATCTGGGCAGAAAAGGCGATCGCCCACTATCAAAAGCTGGGCATCGACCCGATGAGCAAGACCCTGACGTTCTCCGACAGTCTGACGCTGCCCAAGGCGCTGGAAATATTTCGCGCATTACGCGGTCGGATCAATGTCAGCTTCGGCATCGGCACCAACCTGACGTGCGATATTCCAGGTGTTGAACCGATGAGCATCGTGCTTAAAATGGCGGCCTGCAATGGCCAACCGGTGGCAAAGATCTCCGACGAGCCTGGCAAGACTCACTGCAAAGACCCGAATTTCGTCGCCTACTTGCGACACGTTTTCAAAGTTCCTGCCGCCCTTTCCAGCACACCAAGCAAGGAGTGAATTCATGCAAGCCGTACAGCGTGAGATTGCTGAGCAGCTCAAGGTTCAACCGCCATTCGCCGACAAGGCCGCCCTCGAGGCGGAAATCGCCCGGCGCATTACCTTCATCCAGGATTGCCTGGTCAATTCCGGGCTCAAGACCCTGGTGCTCGGCATCAGCGGCGGGGTCGATTCCCTGACCGCCGGCCTGCTGGCCCAGCGCGCCATGCGTGAACTGCGCACCCGCACCGGTGATGACAACTACAAGTTCATCGCCGTGCGCCTGCCGTATGAAACCCAGTTCGATGAACACGACGCCCAGGCTTCGGTGGATTTCATCAAGCCGGACGAGCGTCACACCGTGAACATCGGCCCGGCAGTCAAATCCCTGGCCAATGAAGTGGCAGCCTTCGAAGGCAAGCACGCGGTGTCAGTGGATTTCGTCCTCGGCAACACCAAGGCGCGGATGCGCATGGTCGCCCAGTACACCATCGCTGGCGCGGCCCATGGCCTGGTGATCGGCACCGACCACGCGGCAGAAGCGGTGATGGGGTTCTTCACCAAGTTCGGTGACGGTGCTTGCGACCTGGCCCCGTTGAGCGGCCTGGTGAAAAACCAGGTCCGGGCCATTGCCCGCAGTTTCGGTGCGCCTGAAGCACTGGTGGAGAAAGTCCCGACTGCCGACCTGGAAGACCTGTCGCCGGGTAAGCCGGACGAAGCGTCCCACGGCGTGACGTATGCCGAGATCGATCGGTGAGCCGGTGCGTGAGGAAGCGTTCAAGATCATCTGCGATACGTACAAAAAGACCCACCACAAGCGCGTGATGCCGTTTGCACCATAAGCAAGGGCGGCGCCTGAACCGACCACATCGCTAGCCTGCTAGCGATGAACGATGACTCGGTCAAATGTCAGGCACAAAAAAAGCGTCCCTCGCAGGACGCTTTTTTTATGAACCCGATTCGCTTACTTCAGCGTAACCGTGCCTTTCATCATCGAAATGTGGCCCGGGAACGAGCAGAAGAAGCCGTATTTCTCGGCAGCATCAAGCTTCGACACGTCGAAGGTCACCGAGTCGGTTTCCTTGGCACCGATGATTTTGGTGTGGGCGATAACGCGCGCATCACCTTCCTTCAGATAGTTCTTGTCGATACCGGCAGCCAGGCCGTCAGTGGCGATCGGCTGCATGTCAGCCTCTTTGCTCAGCACCCAGTTATGACCCATCACATTTTTCGGCAGGCTGCCGGAGTGGGTCAGTTCAACGGTGAAGGTCTTGCAGCTTTTGTCGATTTCAATGGCCTTGGTGTTGAAGGACATTTGGTCGGTGGAGTCGATGGTCGTCTTGCACTCGGCAGCCATCAATTGACTGCTGGCCAGTGTCAGCAGGGATACCGCAACAAGTTTGGCAAACATGGTGAATCTCCAAGGCGGGGGTAAACAAAAGTGCGAATGGACAGAAGACTGCCTGAAAACTTCGCAAGTTCCTATGACCTGAATCAAAAATTGTATACAACTTTAGAGCTATGACACCTATCCAAATAATCTACCAGCCAGACGTCCAGGGCGGCCCTATCATCAGGTCGTCATCACCAATATGGAGCGTCTGTCATGTCGATCAACAGCTTTTTGTGCAGTTTGCTCGCCGCTTATGCCTGTGGCGCCAGTGGTACCTGTGAAACGTCCCAACGCGAAGTTTAGACCTTGGAGCGCAGCGCCTCAGCCTTTACTCTGTGGCCATCCTGACCCTGGAGCAAGGCATGTCTTTAGCATCCGTTTGTGTATTTTGCGGTGCCAGCACCGGCACCAACCCGGCTTATCGTGAAGCGGCTGTCGCCCTGGGGCGAGCATTGGCCGAGCGCAGGTTGACCCTGGTCTATGGCGGCGGCGCCGTGGGGTTGATGGGGATTGTGGCCGATGCCGCACTGGCAGCCGGCGGTGAAGTGATCGGGATCATCCCGCAAAGCCTCAAGGACAAGGAAATCGGCCACAGCGGCCTGACTCGCCTCGAAGTGGTCGACGGCATGCATGCGCGAAAGGCGCGGATGGCCGAGCTCAGCGACGCATTTATCGCATTGCCCGGCGGCCTGGGCACTCTGGAGGAACTGTTCGAAGTCTGGACGTGGGGCCAGCTCGGCTACCACGGCAAACCACTGGGTCTGCTGGAAGTGAACGGCTTCTACAGCAAATTGACTGGTTTTCTTGATCATATCGTCGGCGAAGGCTTCGTTCGCGAAGCGCACCGTGACATGCTGCAACTGAGCGAATCGCCGCAAACCCTGCTCGATGCCCTGGATGCCTGGCAGCCGACCGTGGTGCCAAAGTGGACAGAGCAAAAACCCAGCTAACGGCTCGGCACCGATACAGGGCAGAATATGCGCCGCTCAACCTCACCTTCGACCCCAGAGGATCGCCCATGGCTAAACCTAATTATTCCTTCGCCAAACGTCAGAGAGA
>LNAP01001206.1_pt1 | contig 31204 bp, 27 predicted proteins | sample 602601 | NCBI WGS metagenome assembly LNAP01 (sample SAMN02440304, study PRJNA202911) | soil metagenome | biome: Subtropical and temperate rainforests or woodlands; isolation source: soil samples (1 kg each in a 20% v/v slurry with milli Q water) were... ...
GGCAGACGGCATGAGCAGCAGGTACGATGTGCTGGTGATCGGCGGCGGCAACGCGGCGCTGTGCGCGGCAATCGCGGCGCGGCGCGGCGGTGCCTCCGTTCTCGTGCTCGAAGGCGCGCCAAAATTCTATCGCGGCGGCAACACCCGCCACACCCGCAACATGCGCTGCGCTCATGATGCGGCCACCGAAATCCTGACCGGCCCCTATACCGAGGAAGAGTTCTGGGAAGACCTGCTGCGCGTCACCGGCGGTCAGACCGACGAGGTGCTCGCGCGCCACATGATCCGCGAGTCCAAGGACATCCTGAACTGGATCGTGGAGCAGGGCGTGCGCTGGCAACCCTCGCTCGGCGGCACGCTGAGCCTCGGCCGAACCAATTCCTTCTTTCTCGGCGGTGGCCGCGCGATGCTGAACGCGCTGTATCTGACCGCCGAGCGGCTCGGCGTCGATGTCGAATACGATGCCGAGGTCACCGACCTCGTGATCGAGGACGGCATGTTCCTCGCCGCACGCCTGAAACGGCCGATCGAGGGCGAGACCGATATCCGCGCGACCTCACTGGTCGCAGCCGCCGGCGGGTTCGAGGCCAACATCGAATGGCTCAAGCAATATTGGGGCGATGCGGCCGATAATTTCCTGATTCGCGGCACGCCCTACAATCGCGGTTCGATCCTGAAGATGCTGCTCGACAAGGGCGTGCAGGAGGTCGGCGATCCCACCCAGTGCCATGCGGTCGCGATCGACGCCCGCGCGCCGAAATTCGACGGCGGCATCATCACGCGCCACGACTCCGTCGTGTTCGGCATCGTCGTGAACAAGCACGCGCAGCGCTTCTATGACGAGGGCGAGGATATCTGGCCGAAGCGCTACGCGATCTGGGGCCGCCTGGTCGCGGCGCAGCCCGACCAGATCGCCTACATCATTTTCGATTCCACCGTCGTCACGAGCTTCATGCCGACGCTGTTCCCGCCGATTGCCGGGCAGACGATCGGGGAACTTGCCGGCAAGCTCGAACTCGATCCAGCCGCGTTGGAGAAGACCATCACCGAATTCAACGCGGCGGTGCGGCCCGGGACTTTCGACCACACAATCCTGGACGACTGCGTCACCGAGGGCATCACGCCGCCAAAAACGCACTGGGCGCGCAAAATCGAGACGCCGCCTTATCTCGCTTATCCGGTACGGCCCGGCATCACCTTCACCTATCTCGGCACGCGCGTTAACAAAGAGGCCCGGATGCAGATGGCTGACGGCAAGCCGTCGGCCAACATGTTCGCGGCCGGCGAGATCATGGCCGGCAACGTGCTCGGCAAGGGTTATGCCGCCGGCATGGGTATGACCATCGGCAGCGTGTTCGGGCGGATCGCAGGACGGGAAGCGGCGAAACATGCACGGAACTAAGATTCTGGACGAAGCCGATCGTCTGATGACGGTCTGCAATTCCTGCCGTTACTGCGAGGGGCTGTGCGCGGTATTTCCGGCGATGGAGATGCGCCGCGCCTTCTCGGACGGCGACCTCAACTATCTCGCCAATCTCTGCCATGGCTGCGGCGCCTGCTATGTCGACTGCCAGTTCTCGCCGCCCCATGAGTTCAACGTCAACGTTCCCCAGACGCTTGCGATCGCGCGTGCCGAGTCCTATGCCGCCTATGCCTGGCCGGGTGCGCTGTCCGGCGCCTTCGCCCGCAACGGCCTCGTCATCAGCATCGTCGCCGCGCTCAGCATGGCCGCCTTCATCCTCGGCTTTGCCGCACTCAATGACCGCGGCGTGCTGTTCGGCGTGCACACCGGCCCCGGCGCGTTCTACAGGCTGATGCCGCATAACGCGATGGCGGCGCTGTTCAGCGTCGCGTTCCTCTATGCGATCCTGGCTCTCGTCATGAGCGTGCGCGCTTTCTGGCGCGACATCGGCGCCCCCGTCGGCGGACGCGCCGATGGCGGCTCGATCTTCCAGGCCATCCGCGATGCGGGCGAGCTCCGCTATCTCCATGGCGGCGGCGTCGGTTGCTACAACGAGGACGACAAGCCGACCGACCGGCGCAAATTCTATCACCACCTGACCTTCTACGGATTCCTGCTGTGCTTTGCCGCGACCTCGGTCGCGACGCTGTATCACTATTTGCTTGCGCGCGAGGCGCCGTATCCGTGGTGGGACCTGCCGGTGGTGCTGGGCACGCTCGGCGGAATCGGTCTGATCATCGGTCCGGTCGGCCTGTTCTTGGCCAAGATGCGACGTGATCCGGCGCTGCTCGACGAGAACCGCTACGGCATGGATGTCGGCTTCATCGCCATGCTGTTCCTGACCGGCCTCACCGGCATGGCGCTTCTGGTCCTGCGCGAGACTGCCGCGATGGGCCCGCTGCTGGCGCTGCATTTCGGTGCGGTGTTCGCGCTGTTCGTCACCATGCCCTACGGCAAGTTCGTCCACGGCATTTATCGCTTCGCAGCCCTGGTGCGCTATGCGCAGGAGCGGCGGACTGCGGTGTGACCCGTTAATTCCGTCGCCCGGAGCGCCCGCTCCAGCTTCGTCAGGGACGCCGAGGTCCGCGCGATGCCGTGGAGCAGAACGGCTCCCGGGCATCGCGCGTCGCCTGATTGAGGCGCCTCGTGCATGTGTCTTACGCCACCTCGCGCTCGGGCGCTGACGCCTGCTCGCGGGCCATTGCGGTGGCCGTGACGTAGTCGGTCTTGCCGGTGCCGAGCAGCGGCACCTTGTCGACCACCATGATCGCCGCGGGAACGGTGAGCTCGGACGCACCGACCGTCTTGGCCTGGCCCTGCATCGCGCTGCGCTCGGCGTTCTTCTCCGTCGTCAGCAGCACGATGCGCTCGCCCTTGCGCTGGTCGGGGATCGACACGGCGACCGATGCGGCCTGCGGCCACAACGCGGTCGCGATTGCCTCGACCGCCGACAGCGAGACCATTTCACCCGCGATCTTGGCGAAGCGCTTGGCGCGCCCCTTGATGGTGATGAAGCCAGCCGGGTCGATCGCGACGATGTCGCCGGTGTCGTGCCAGCCCTCGGGAAGTACCTCGAGCACGCCGGGATTCTCCGCCCTGAGGTAGCCGAGCATCACGTTCGGCCCGCGCACCGACAGGCGTCCACCTTCCTCGATGCCGGGGACCGGATCGAGCTTGCTTTCCATCAGCGGCGAGAGGCGGCCGACGGTGCCGGGACGGTTGGCCATCGGCGTGTTCATCGCCAGCACCGGCGCGGTCTCGGTGACGCCATAGCCTTCGAGGATGCGGATGCCGTAGCGCTCCATGAACACCTGGCGTGTCCGATCCTTCACCGCCTCCGCGCCGGCGATCACCAGGCGCAGGGTGCGGAAGTCGTAGGCATGCGCCGAGCGTGCATAGCCGGTGAGGAACGTGTCGGTGCCGAACAGGATGGTTGCGCCGGTCTGGTAGATCAGCTCGGGCACGATCCGGTAGTGCAGCGGCGAGGGATACATTGCCCGCGAGCATCGGCATCATCATTCCGCCTGTCAGGCCGAAGGAGTGGAACACCGGCAGTACGTTGAACACCTTGTCATTGGCGTTGGCATCGACCCGCGCCAGTGCCTGGGCTGCATTGGCAAGGATGTTGCGGTGGGACAGCACGACGCCCTTGGGCGTGCCTTCCGAGCCTGACGTGAACAGCACGACCGCCGGATCGTTGGGCTGACGGACGACGCGCGGCGTCGTGCCGGCAAGCAGCCCCTTGATCTTGTCGGCCGCGCCGATCGAGGCGCGGACATCCTCGAGATAGACGACGCTGGATTCAACGGAGATCGCGGCCATCAGCTTGTCGAGCTTGCCCTTCTCGATGAAGGCTTTCGACGTCAACACGGTCTTGACCTGCGCCGCCTTCATGGCGGCGAGGACGTTGACCGGGCCGGCCGAGAAATTGAGCATCGCCGGGACGCGGCCGATGTTCTGCAGCGCCATGAAGACGACGGCGACGCCTGCGGAATTCGGCAGCAGCACGCCGACGTTCTCGCCGGCGGACGTCCCGGTTTCCAGCTTGCGGCTCAGGACCTGCGCGCCGAGGATCAGCTTGCGATAGGTCAGCTTGGTACCGAGCGCGTCCTCGACGATGACCTTGCCGGTATCGCGGTCGCGATAGGCGTGTCCCAGCGCTTCGAACAGGGTGTGATCGAGCATAGCGTTCTTCACCAGCGCGTCGATCATCACATCCTGGAGTGCGGCGCCCGCGGCATTGCGGCGGGCCTTGCCCTTCAGCGACGGATCGACCGGCAGCTTGATCGGCGGCAGGATGGTGACCGTCACCCGCGGAAACCACGAGCGCTTGATTTGGCTGCTGTTGAGGTAGCTGAGATGCGAGCGCTGGGCGCCTTCGATACGAACGGGCACGACCACGGCGTCGGCCTTGTCGGCGATCATCGCGGTGCCGTCATAGACCTTCATCAGCGAGCCGGAGACAGTGATGCGTCCTTCCGGGAAGATCACCACCGGCTCGCCTGCGGCGACGAGCTTGATCAGGTCGCGCGCGGCCAGCGGCTTGGTCGGGTCCATGGTGTAATGCTTGACCACGCGCAGGAACGGCCTGGCCCACCAGGCCTTGGCGATGCCGGTATCGACCGCGAAGCTGGCGTCGATCGGCAGTACGGCGTGCAGCAGCGGGCCGTCGATCAGGCTGACATGGTTGGGCGCGATCAGCATGCGCGTGCCCGGTGGAGGCAGGTTTTCCAGGCCGCGAACCTCGGTGCGGAAGAGGGCGCGGAACAGCAGTCCGCCGAAATCGCGCACGCCTTCCTTGCCCCACTTCGTCAGGACGAACCACACCGCGCCGAAGCTGGCGACGCCGAGGCCGAAGAAGATCCAGCCGATGTGAAGGCCAGCCGCCTGCAACAGAGCCACGAACAGCGAGCCGACCACCATGAAGGCGGCCTGCAGCACGTTGCCGGCGGCGATGATGCGGGCGCGCTCGGACGGTTCCGACCAAGCCTGCACGGCGGCGAAAGAGGGAACGACGAACAAGCCGCCGCCGAACGCGAAGGCGACGAAGTCGATCAGCATGCGCAGGCCGGCGAACGAGGTTGCGAAGTCGACCGCAGCGATGTCCTGGCCCTTGGCGGTCACACCGATGGCCCAGGCGAGATCGAGGCCGGCAAACCCCATGATGATGGCGCCGATCGGCACCAGCGCGAGGTTCGGGCGAACGTGACTGAGGCTGGCCGCGAATAGCGAGCCGATGGCGATACCGATCGCGAAGATCGCCAGACACAGCGTCACCACGCTCTCGGTGCCACCGACGACGTCCTTGACCAGCGCCGGCAGCAGCGACAGCACGACGGCGCCGACCAGCCAGAACCACGAGACGATCACGGTGCCGTCCCACAGCCGGTGGTCCGCATGCAGAGTCTTCAACAGGCCGAACGTCGAGGTCCAGGGATTGGCGTTGACTGGCAGATCGGGGGCGGATGGCGTTGTCTGCGGAATGCGGGACGCGAAGGCCCAGGACATCAGGGCCAGCACGACCACGGCCGATGCGACCCAGCCCATATGCGCGGAGCCGGCCACGAACTGGCCGCCGGCGACAGTCCCGAGCAGGATCGCCATGAAGGTCGCGCCTTCGACCAGCGCGTTGCCGGTCGCGAGCTCACCGAGCTCCAGCTGGTCCGGCAGCATGGCGTATTTCACGGGACCGAACAGGGCAGCGATGACGCCGAACAGCGCCAGCGCTGCGAACAGCAGCGGCACCGAGTGCAGGAAGAAGCCGGCGGCGGCAAAACTCGCGGCGAAGATCTCGGCGAATTTGAGCCGCCGCGCGACGACGGATTTGACGTATTTGTCGGCGAGCTGCCCGCCGAGCCCGGACAGGATGAAATAGGGGAAGATGAAGACGGCGCCTGCCACCGTCACCAGGGCATCGCCGTGGCCGGTCGCGGCACTGTAAAGCAGGATGATGACGAGTGCGTTCTTGAGCACGTTGTCATTGAGCGCCGAGAAGAATTGCGCCCAGAACAGCGGCGCGAAGCGGCGTGACGACATCAATTCCCTGATCATGACGAGTCCTGTTTTGGAAAAACGGCCTGAAGTTCTTGTGCTGTCGGTGAGACGTCACGACCGGATTTGCGTAGGGCGAACGATGGCGGGGTGGGGACGCCCGCCGGTCTGCTCTGTCCCTTCGATCCTTCCGATCCTGTTGGTCTCCAAGTAGTCTCGTTAGGTTCGCAAATATCTGGTTGCAGCTGTGGTTAGGACGGAAGCGCCGGACCTGCCGGGATACCGCGCCAGGCCATGAGGAAAAGTTGAGCCGCATTGCGAAGAGTCGCAAAACCGGCTGCCGATGCCGGGACATGGTAAGCCCTTCGTTGCAATCAGATATTGTATTTGATCTGATCGGAACGCGCCGGGTGAACCCGCCTTACGTGAGATGGGCGAGGTGTCGAAAGGGCGAGAGGCGGCCGAGCAGGCTGAAGCGGCCGCCCTCGCGACGGGCACGGGCGCGGTTGGCCCGCCACATCCGGAAGGTCGCGCGGCGCTCAGTGAGCACGCCGGCAATATCGCAGGCATTGGCAATGCGATCGACCGGGGCCATGGCGAACCGCCAGATGGTTCGGCCCAATCCGGTCACGAGAGCCGCCGCGTCATCGACGAAGGTGGTGGCAATATCAACAGCGAGCATTTGCATTTGGCAGTCCTCCGGGTTAATTTGAACAATGTTCAATTGAGTAGCTTGAAAATGAACAATGTTCAAGAAGAATCGCCGCGCGACCATAAAAAATTCCGGAGGCGGCTCCAGATCCTGGAGATCGCCCGCGGCATTATCGCTGCTAAAGGATTGAGATCGTTGAAAGTTCGGGACGTCGCGGAGGCCGCCGGCTGCTCGGTCGGTAGCGTCTATAACGAGTTCGGAGACTTCGACGGAGTGATCCTGACGGTCAATCGGGAGACTGTACAGGCTCTGGCGGTGCGGCTGAGCGGGGTTCCGGCAGATGATCCTGTTCGCCAGCTCTATGGGCTTGCGGCGACATATCTCGAATTCTTCTCCGAGCACGCCAATTTACTGCGCTCGCTGTTCGAGCATCGGATGGAGGACGATCGTCCTTACCCCGATGACATCCTTCAGATGGTGATGGATGCCTTCGCGCTGATGCATCCGCCTCTGCTACGACTGTTACCGGATGCGGATGACGTGAAGATCGCGCTGTTGTCGCGCACCCTGTTTTCCGCGGTGCACGGCATCATCTCGCTCGGTCTCGAGGAGCGCATGATCGCCGTGCCGCCGCAGATGCTGCGCCAGCAGCTCGACCAGTTTCTCGACGCGCATCTGGCAGGTCTCGGGATTCTGCCCGTGCGGTAACGCTGTCGGGGCGCGTCATCGATCAGCGCTAGACCAGCACCGGTTTGCGCACGCGACCGGCGTCGCCGAAAACGCGCAGATAACGTTCGATCTCGGAGGGAAGGCCGGTTGCCTTTTCCGGATTGTCCGAGAGCTTGACGGCCGGGTGCCCGTCAACCGACGTCACCTTGCAGACAATCGAGATCGGATCGAGATTGACCGAGCCGTCCGGCGGACAGCCGACGAAATCATTGGTGAGATTGGTGCCCCAACCGAACGAGAGGCGCGAGCGGCCGGCGAAGTGGTGATAGGTCTCCTCGATCGAGCCGACGTCCATCGCGTCGGAGAACACGAGCAGCTTGTCCCTGGGGTTGCGGCCTTTCTTCTCCCACCAGGCGATGATCTCCTCGCCGGCCTGGATCGGCGGCGCGCTGTCGGGACGGAAGCCGGTCCAGTCGGCCACCCATTCCGGCGCATCGCGCAGAAAGGCTTTCGTGCCGAATGCGTCGGGCAGCGCGATCAGGAGGTTGCCGCCATAGGTCTGCCGCCACTGGTCGAGAATCCGATAGGGCGCCCAGCGCAATTCCTCGTCGTCCCTGGCGAGCGCCGCCGCCACCATCGGCAGCTCATGCGCGTTGGTGCCGATGGCTTCGAGGTCATTGTCCATCGCGAGCAGCACATTCGAGGTGCCGATGAAGGACGGGCCCAGGCCTTCCTTCACCGCCTCGACGCACCAGCGCTGCCACAGGAAGCCGTGGCGGCGGCGCGTGCCGAAGTCGGAGAGCTTCAGATTCTCGAGCTTGCGCAGCCGCTCGACCTTGGTCCACAGCTTGGCCTTGGCACGGGCATAAAGCACGTCGAGCTCGAAGCGTCCGCGACCCTTCATCGCCGCGCGCGAGCGCAATTCGTTGAGGATGGCAAGCGCCGGAATCTCCCACATCGTGGTGTGGCTCCACGGCCCGTGGAAATGCAGTTCATATTGCCCCTCGACCTTGCGCAGCTCGTATTCGGGCAGACGGAATTCGGCGAGCCAGCGGATGAAGTCCGCCGAGAACATGTGGGTCTTGCCGTAGAAGGTGTTGCCGGCAAGCCAGATCAGCTCCTTCTTGGCGAAGCGGATGGTGCGGGCGTGGTCGAGCTGGGCGCGCAGCTCGTCCTCGTCGATGATCTCGGCGAGCCGCACATGGCGCGAGCGGTTGATGACCGAGAAGGTCACCTGCTGACTCGGGTAAGATTCCCGAATCATTTGTAACATCAATAGCTTGTAGAAGTCGGTATCAAGCAGGCTGCGGACGATGGGATCCAGCCGCCAGCTGTGATTGTAGGTCCGGCTCGCAATGTCGGTCACTGTCATGGGGCAACTCTAGCGTGACCGACCCTGCGCAACCAGTGGGTTTGGCGGGGATCAGGTTTTCGGGGGCGGGGCCCGTGCTCAGGCCGCGGCCGTCGCCGCCACGGTCTCGAGCTGCGCCCGTATCCAGCGATGTGCAGGGTCCTTCTGGTAACGCTGGTGCCAGACCATGAACATCGGCAGTTCGGCCAGCGTGCGGGTGCGCGAGGCCAGCGGAATGCGCGTTTGCGCGAAGCCGCGCATGACGCCCGACGCGAGCAGGCTCGGCATGCTCGCGAGCATTTGCGAGCCGCGCAGGAACGACGGGACACCGGAGAAGCTCGGCACGGAGATTGCGATGTCGCGGTGAAAGCCGTTTGCCGCCAGCCGCCGATCGAAGTCGAGCCGCTCGTTGTCCGTGTAGACCACGGTGACGTGGCGCGCCGCCAGATAGGCGCCGCGGCCGGATGGTGCCGCACGCGCCTTGGGATCGAAGTAGCAGACGTAATGATCGCTGAGCAGGCGCTTCTGCACGATGTCGGCGCCGGACGGCGGCAGCGGCGTGATCAGGAGATCGCAGCGGTCTTCGCGCAACATCGCCGGCGAGGGCGACTGCGAGGGGATCACGCGCAGGTTCAGGCTCTTTACCTGTGGGGCGACATGCGCGAAGAACCGCGGCAGCAGGAGATCGCGTTGGAAGTCATTGGCGGCGATCGTAAGCGAGAGCTGCGCTCCGGCCGGCTCGAACGTGACGCCACCGGCAAAGCTCCGCATCTCGTCGATCAGCGCGCGCGCTTTCGCGGCCAGTGCCTGGGCATGGGCGGTTGCGACGATGCCGCGGCCGGACTTGGCGAACAGCGGGTCGCCGGAGATCCGCCGCAGCTTGTTCAGCCCGTGGCTGACTGCCGATTGCGTCATTCCGAGCCGCGTTGCGGCCGCCGTGACCGAGCCTTCCTCCAGCACGGCCAGGAACAGCTCCAGCGCGTGACCGTCGAGAGCCAAATGATCGATTTTTTTCATGCAATATATTATAATCAATCTATTTATCTGTGGAATAGGCCGGCCCATGATCTCGCGATAAGCCGCGCGCCCGGACCAGGGCGCCAAGGGAGAGACAACGCCGATGAATGCTCAGGCGCCAGCATTGCAGGATCCCCGCCTCAACCGCCCCGAGCCCCTCAAGCCGCCGCTCGGTGATGGCGGCTTCTTTCAGCGCGACCGCTCCATCCATCCGCCGGCGCATGCGCCGGGTTACAAATCCTCGGTCCTGCGGTCGCCGCGCCAGTCGCTGTTGTCGCTGGAGAACTCGGTCTCGGAAATCACCGGTCCGGTGTTCGGCCACAACGATCTCGGCCCGCTCGACAACGACCTGATCCGCAACTACGCCAAGGACGGCGATCCCGTCGGCGAGCGCATCATCGTCCATGGCCGTGTGCTGGATGAGACCGGCCGCGGCGTGCCGAACACGCTGGTCGAGTTCTGGCAGGCCAATGCCGGCGGTCGTTACCGGCACAAGAAGGATACGTATCTGGCGCCGATCGATCCGAATTTCGGCGGCTGTGGCCGCGCGCTGACCGACGACACCGGCTACTATTATTTCCGCACGGTGAAGCCGGGACCGTACCCCTGGCGCAACTTCGTCAATAGCTGGCGTCCCGCCCATATCCACTTCTCGGTGTTCGGCTCGGGCTTTGCGCAGCGTCTGATCACGCAGATGTATTTCGAGGGCGATCCCCTGATTCCGGTCTGCCCGATCCTGACGACGATCCCGGACAAGGACGCGCTCGACCGTCTCGTCGCGCCGCTCGACCTCAACGCATCGACGCCGTTCGACTCGCTCGCCTATCGCTTCGACATCGTGCTGCGCGGCCAGCGCTCCACCTATTTTGAAAATCGCACCGCGGGGAACTAAAGTCCATGCCGCAGCCGCTCAACTACCTCAAGGAAACCGCTTCGCAGACCGCCGGACCCTATGTCCACATCGGCCTGATCCCGGCCATGGCGGGATTCGACATCTTCGAGAAGAACTTCTCCAATGTGCTGGTGACGCCGAACACGCAAGGCGAGCGCATCACGCTGGAAGGCAAGGTGCTCGACGGAACCGGCTCGCCGCTGCGCGACGTGCTGCTCGAAATCTGGCAGGCCAACGCGAGCGGCCGTTACAACCATCCGGCCGATCGTTCGGCCGGTACGCTGGACGGGGATTTCCGCGGCTGGGGCCGCGCGGGATCGGATTTCGACAGCGGTCTCGTCACCTTCGACACCATCAAGCCCGGCGCGATCGTCGACAAGGTAGGCCGCAAATGCGCGCCGCATGTCAACGTCTGGATCGTCGCGCGCGGCATCAACATCGGTCTCAACACGCGGCTCTATTTCTCGGATGAGGAGGCCGCAAACGCCGCAGATCCCGTGCTCAACCTCGTCGAACCGGCGGTGCGCCGCAAGACCCTGATCGCAACCCGCGGCGAGCGTGCCGGCAAGGTCGTGTATTCTTTCACGATCAATTTGCAGGGGGCGGACGAGACGGTGTTCTTCGACGTCTGAGGCCCTAGGCCTCATCGCCATGCAGCTGCGCGCGGAAGGCGCGCGGCGATAGTCCCGTGGCCGCGGCATAGACCCGGCTGAAATAGGCGGGGTCCTCGAAGCCGAGCGTGTAGGCGATGGTCGAAACAGGCAGGTTGGTATAGACGAGGTTGCGGCGCGCCTCGCGGATCAACCGGTTGAGGATCAGGTGCGAGGCGGTGTCGCCGGTCGCCGTACGCGTGATCCGGTTGAGATGGGTCGGTGTGATTGACAGCGCGCTTGCGTAGTCGGCAACGCTCCAGCGTTGCAGATGATGCTGCTCGAGCAACGCCTCGAAGCAGCGAAAAAGCCCGCTTTCTCCCGTGCCGTTGCGGCCGTTCTCGCTTGTCAGCGCACGCGCCACCAACCCGATCATGGCCGCCGACAGGGCGCGCAGCACATGCGCGCGGCCGAAATCGCGCGCGGCGTGCTCGGCAAAGATCTGCTTCATGGTGGCTCGGATCTGCGGCGTGCCGCGCACCTCGGCCGACCGCGACAAGGCCCCGCGCAGCCCTTCCGAGGCAAGCAGTGCCTCGTCCAGAATTTCCGCGGCGATGGTCAGGACCCAGCCCTGGGTATCGGGCACGAAACGGAAGCCGTGGACATGGCCGACCGGCACGTTGACGATCTGCATCGGCTTCAGCGCCACCACGCGCCCGTCGAGCGTTGCCTCGCCGCCGCCGCGCTCGATCAGCAGCACCTGGTGCAGCCGCGCATGGCGGTGCACCGCCAGCGTCCAATTGTGCAGCACCGAGCGTGCCGCGATCGTCTCGCAATGCACGACGTCGGGCAGGTCGCCGGACTCGCCGAACAGGTTGTAGACCCGGATCGCCGGGGCGGCAGCTGCGGTTCTCATGTTCGAATTGTACAAGATAATGGCGAAAGCCTCCATCGGTTTGCGGCGCTGCGTCTGCAAAAAGTACCAGTGGGAGGACGTAGAAATGAAAGTTCAGGTCTGCATCATCGGCGGTGGACCGTCCGGGTTGTTACTGTCGCAGCTCCTGCACCTGAAGGGCATCGACACTGTCGTGCTGGAGAAATACAGCCGCGACCACGTACTGGCCCGCATCCGCGCCGGCGTGCTCGAGCACGGGTTTGCCAAGCTGATGCGCGAGGCGCAGTGCGGCGAGCGGATGGACCGCGAAGGCGAGATCCACAACGGATTCGAGATCGCCCATGACGGCGTGCTGTCCCACATCGATCTGCACAGGCATTCCAGCGGCAACTCGGTGCTGGTCTACGGCCAGACCGAGCTGACGCGCGACCTCTACGAGGCGCGGGACCGGTTTGGCGGCAAGGTCGTGCACAACGCGGAAGACGTGACGCCGCATGATCTGACGTCGGATCGGCCGTATGTAACCTATCGCTCCAACGGGGAAACCATCCGCGTCGATTGCGACTACATCGTCGGCGCCGACGGCTTTCACGGCGTCAGCCGCAGGTCAATCTCGAAGGACGTGCTGCGCGAATACGAGAAGGTTTATCCGTTCGGCTGGCTCGGCGTGCTGTCGCGCACAAAACCGGTTTCGCCGGAACTGATCTACGCGAAGCACGAGCGTGGCTTTGCGCTGTGTTCACTGCGTTCGCAGGTGTTGAGCCGCTACTACGTCCAGGTGCCGCTGACCGACAAGGTGGAGGACTGGAGCGACGATGCGTTCTGGGCCGAGCTGAGGCTCCGCCTGCCGGAGGAGGTCGCCGGCCGCCTGGTCACGGGACCGTCGATCGAGAAGGGCATCGCACCCCTGCGCAGCTTCGTCGCCGAGCCGATGAGCTATGGTCGCATGTTCCTCGCCGGCGATGCCGCCCACATCGTGCCGCCGACCGGCGCGCGCGGGCTGAACAGCGCTGCGTCCGACATCTACTATCTCTATCACGCCATGCTCGCACGCTACCAGAGCGGCGACGATTCCGGCCTTCAGGGCTATTCCGCCAAGGCGCTCGCCCGCATCTGGAAGGCACAGCGTTTCTCCTGGTGGATGACGATGCTGCTGCACCGCTTCCCCGACCGCTCCGAGTATGAAGACAGGCTTCAGCAGACGGAGCTGGACTATCTGCTCTCGTCCGAGACAGCGCAGCGGCTGCTCGCGGAGAATTACGTGGGGCTGCCGTTCTAGCGCGAGAGGAAAGGGACGCTACTTGCCTTCGAGCGTGTTGACCGGTGTCCAATCCGGCGGTGGCGGGTTGATGGAATACGCCTTGGCACGTCTGGCGAACAGACCTGACGCCTGATCGTTCATTGCCGCGCCTTCAAACGCATCGGCCGCCTTCGCAAACTCCCGCGCGCGCCAGCATGCTAGTCCTTCCGCATATGCTGCGGCCACCGTCTTCTGCTCCGCGCTCTCCGCGCCCTTCTCGGCAAGCGGCTCGAACACCTTGATCGCTTCGCCGCGCCCCAAGACCCTGATCGCGTCGAGCTCGCGCCATGCGAAGCTGTCGCCAGTCTGCGCGACCGTCGCCGCCGAGGCCATCATTGCTGTGCCGTAATATTTGTTGGCGCCTTCCAGCCGCGAGGCGACGTTCACCGTATCGCTCATGACGGTGTAATTGAAGCGGCGGCGCGAGCCGATATTGCCGACAACGGCCTCGCCGCTGTTGAGCCCGATGCGATGTGACAGCCCGTGGCCGGCGAAGGCGGGATTGTTGGCATTCAGCTCCGCGAGCTTCTCGTGGCACTTCAGCGCCGCGCGGACCGCGCTACGCGCGTGCGCGGGATCGTCAGCCGGTGCGCCGAACATGGCGACGATGGAATCGCCTATATATTTGTCGACATAGCCGCCATGGCCTTCGATGATATCGGTCATGGCCGAGAGATATTCGTTCATCAGGGTCACCAGCTCGCCCGGTGTCATCGTCTCCGCGATGGAGGAGAAGCCGCTGAGATCGGAAAAGAACATGGTGACGTTGCGCATTTCGCCGCCGAGCGCCGGCATCTTGCCCGAGGCCACCATGGTGTCGATCACTTCCGGGGCGAGATAGAAGGCAAAGCTCCTGCGCAGGAAACGTTCGTCGCGATCGGCCAGCACGAAACGGTAGCCGATCATCATCGCGAGCGCGGCTAGGCTCGCGAGTGCAGGCTCAGTCAGCGGCAGTGCAAGGGCTTGAACGAATGCGCCGACGGCCATGGCGGTGTACGCGGCAGTGAGGGCGAACCAGGCTATCAGTGCGCCGCTAGGGGCGAGCATGCAGGCCGCAACGGCGATGACCGCCGCAAACACGATCGTGAGAATGGCCCGCATGGGAAAGCCGAGCTCGGTCACGACGTCGCGCTCGATCAGGTTTCGCACGGCGGTGGCGTGCACGAAGACGCCGGCGATGTCGCTGCGGGCCCTCGGCGCGGCGCTCGCCGGGGCGGGCAAGACGCATCGTGCGGCTGGTGTTCCGTCGTAACCGCCTGCAAGGCGCATCGAGGTGAGCTTGCGATCCTCGAAATTCAGCACGCTGCCGAGCAGCACCACTTTGCCGTCGAAGGTGCGGCGGAAGAAGTCGCGGTCGCCTTTCTCGACGCAGGCCCGCAGGTCGGCAAAGGAAAAGGTCGGAACGTCGCGGCCAAGCCCTCGAAAGTTGAGCGTCAGCGTGTTCGGCACCGCGCTCGGGATCGCATATCCGGACAGTTCAGCTGCGCCGGACGGCGCGATCTCGGGCGTTGCGTCGAGCGCGCGCGCGGCGAGCTCGACGGCCATGGCGGGCACCGGCTTGCCGTCGATGGAGAAACCGAGCGGCATCCGCCGGATGACGTCGTCCGCGTCAGTATGGACATTGAGCGCACGGATGTTGGTTCGCACCGCCAGTTGCTGCGCGCGGTAGGGCCTGTCGGGGTGGTCGTTGCTGAGGATCTCGCCGAGCACCAGCTTGCCGCTGTCGGAGATCTGACGCAGCGCGATCAGATAGTCCCGGTCAAATCCTCTCATGCGGCTGCCGAGCGGCGCGTCTCCAAAGGGGATTTCCGACTGTTCGATCGAGCTCGGAAAGATGACGTCGAAGCCGATCGCCTTGGCGCCGCCGTCGGCGATGCCAGCAAGCACCCGGCCGATCTCGCGCGTCCAGGTCAGTGTCGGCGATCCCTTGAAGGGCGGGGTGTCGTAGGTCTCGCCGTCGATCGCGACCACGACGACCGGCGATGTCGCGGGATCTCGGCTATCGCCAATGATCTTGCCGCGCAGCGCCGTGAGGATGTCGAGCGAGAGGCCTTGCAGCACCTGCAGCGGCGGAGACGTGAAGACGGCGCCCGCCAGGAGCGCAATCAGGATCGCCGCAACGATGTCCCGCCTGCCGATCCGCCGCATCGCCCCGTCGCTGGCCGCCTATTCGAGTCGCAGCAGCCGGCCGACGATCGGCATCGGCGATGACGTGGCGCTGGCGTCGACCTGGAAAGCGTAGCGCTTGGCGCCGAGGATGGCGAGATAGCTGCCGCCGGGGGTCAGTGCCTTCCCGGCCTTGGCAAAGTCGTAGAACTTGCCGCCGATCATGACGTCATTCCTGAGCGGGATGCTGATCGTCGGCTCCTTGCCGTCGGTGCGCTCGATCACCAGCGTGCTGCCGCTCTTGGCTTGCACCAGCGGTGCGACGCCGTAGAGCGTCGGCAGCTTGGCCGGCGCGCCCTTGGCGTCCGATCGCATCGTGCGGAACGTCGTCGCGGCGCTCTGGTTCGCCTCGCGCTCCGACAGTCTTGCTGCGTTGATATCGCAGGGCACCTTTTCCCGTTTGACTTCGCCGAGTTGCACCGTGCTCTGCTCCGCACCGACCAGGACGACGCCTTCGCTGATGGTCTCGCGCTGGCAGGATTTGAGATAGCTGAGCGTGATGCTGGCCTTGGGTCCGAGCTTGATGATCTTGCCCGGCGCCACGTAATCCATGAACGCGATGCCGTCGACCTTGCCCTGGACGTCCTCGACGATCGCGGCCGGGGTCTCCGCCAGGGCGGGGGCGGCAAGACAGAACGCGCCGACAACGGTGCCGATCAGGCTTTTCATGGGAGTTCTCATCCAATTCGACCGATGCTCTGCCGGTCCCCGTCCTGGTTCGATGCTTAGCAGCAGATCGCCCAGGCAAGTGTGACCGGAATCACTCTTAGATATTGGTGCACTCTATCAGGAACAGGTTCAAACCGGCGACCGGAGAAAATAGAGCCACGGCAAGCTGTTGCGCGGATGGCCCATATCAGGTGGCTGGGACCGGCTCAGTCGAGCGGTCGGCGGCCGGACGGCTCTCAGCCGCACTCTCTATAGTGGGAGCCAGAGCAGCTTCGGTCTTGTGATATGGCGTCGCCTGCTGTCCGGCGGCGATCTCCACGACCTCGTCCCAGCGTGACAGAAAGGCCTCGACACAGGTCTGGTCGAATTGTCTGCCCTGGTTCTCGACCAGATAGTTGCGCGCCATGTCCAGCGGCATCGGCTCTTTATATGGCCGCCGCGTGGTCAGGGCATCGAAGACATCGGCGACGGCGACCACGCGCGCTGCGACCGGGATTTCGTCCGCCTTGAGGCCGTTCGGATAGCCTGCGCCGTCCCAGCGCTCGTGATGGCCTGCCGCAATCTGCGCACCGAGCTGGATCAGCTCGCAACCGGAGTCCGCCAGGATTTTCTCGCCGATCGCGGCATGGGTGCGGATCACCGCCATCTCCTCGTCGGTCAGCTTGCCGGGCTTGAGCAGGATGTTGTCGGGGATGGCGACCTTGCCGACGTCGTGCAGGGGGGCGGCAAGATAGATGTCACGGCAGAGCCGGGCCGGCAGGCCGAGCTGCTCGGCAATTATACGGCTGTAGCGGGCGACCCGCAGCGTGTGCTCGCCGGTGTCGTTGTCGCGGTACTCGACGGCAAGCGCGAGCCGCAGGATGATCTCCTCCTCGCGCTCGCCGAGTTTCTGGGTCGCGGCGGCAACTGCGCTCGCCAGGTCGGCAGCCCGGTCGTTCTGCTTGCGCACGGCTGCACCTAGCCGCACCAAATTGCGCAAGCGGACTTTCATCTCGAGGCTTTGTGGCTGTTTCGGTAAGAAATCGGTTGCACCAGCCTGCAGCGCTTCCATCTTGACGTCATCGGTCTGTCGCGACGTGATCATCGCGATCGGGACGTCGGCGCAGCCGGGTAGGGTGCGGAAGGCGCGGATGAAGCTGATGCCGTCCATATGGGGCATCTCGTAGTCGACAAGCACGATGTCGAAGACACGCTCGCGCGCGCAAGCGAGCGCCTCGACGGGATCGAGGAACGTCGTAGCCTCGACCTGTCCCTCGGCCTCGATGTGCCGTTGCAGGAATTTCAGGACAGAGCGGCTGTCGTCAACCAGAAGCGCTTGGGTCAGCATCGGCGGCTGGGCTCGTTCGGACGGCGAGGCATGACCTCAACCAGTAGCCTTTGCGGTTTAACGCGGAGCAAACGTCCAGCCGCCCCGAACTGCCCGAACACTGCGCGCAACGCATGAGAATTGGGCGGGCCATGCATGCCTGCATGCAAACGCGAAGTTATTCGGTATGTGACCCGTAGTTGTACGGGGATGCCCATTAGGGGTTTGCATACTCCCTCACGCGAATAGTCGTCGTGCGGGATTCGCGCCATGCGTGCAGCGAATCCCGGGGAAATCTGGGGGACGAATGTCGTCTGATGTCACCGAGCCGAAGTGGTCCCTGCGGCTGCCGGCGGATTGCAGCATCGCTGCGATCCGTAGCGTCTATGACCTGATCCGCGAAGCCTTCGGCCGGCAGGATCGACTCGAGATCGATTGTTCGAGCGTCGACAAGGCCGATGTGACGTCGATCCAGCTTCTGCTGTCGACCGCCAAGACAGGCGAGGCCCAGGGCCGCCCGGTGGTACTCACCTCATTTTCCCAGTCTCTGCGCAATACCCTTCGCCGCGCCGGCTTCGCCAGCGATGCGATGATCGATCAGCATTTCCCGCAAAAGAAAGATGGCATCTAATGGCCACGATTCTCACGGTCGACGATTCCCCCAGCATCCGGCAGATGATCAAGGTCGTGCTCGAGCCGGCGGGTCACAACGTGATCGAGGCGGGTGACGGCGCGCAAGGGCTCGCCAAGGCGCAGGCCGGCAAGCTCGACCTCGTCATCACCGACCTCAATATGCCCGTCATGAACGGGCTGGAGCTGATCCGGGCGCTGCGCAAGCTGCCGAGCGCGGTCGGCATGCCCATCGTGTTCCTGACCACCGAGTCCAGCGATACGGTGAAGCAGGAAGCCAAGAGCGCCGGCGCGACCGGCTGGATCACCAAGCCTTTCAAGCCTGAGCAGCTGCTCGCAGTCGTCGGCAAGCTGGTGCGTGCATGAGTGCGATGGACCCGACCGAGGTCTTTCGTCAGGAAGCCAGCGAGCTGTTCGAGGTCCTGGAAGGGGCCCTGCTCGACCTCGGCCAGCGTCCCGACGACCGCGAGCTGGTCGATTCCGCCTTCCGCGCCCTGCATACGATCAAGGGCTCCGGCGCCATGTTCGGCTTCGACAAGGTCGCCTCCTTCACCCATGAATTCGAGACCGCATTCGACCGCGTCCGCAAGGGCGAGATCAAGCCGACGCAGGAGTTGATCTCGGTCGCGCTTGCGGCCAAGGACTATATTCGCGCGCTGATCGAGGATCCGCAATCGACCGACGGCGTCATCGGCGACGCCATCCTCGCCGATCTCAAGCGCTTCGTGTTTCCCGACCAGCCTGCCACTCCCGTCGCGGAGATCACCGAGGCGCCGTCGCTGGCCACTGGCGAGAGCAAGCAGGCCGGCTGGCACCTCTATCTGGAATTCGAATCGCACATCCTGCGCAACGGCTCGAACCCGCTCGACCTGCTGGAAGATCTCTGCAAGCTCGGGCCGTGCTTCGTCGTGCCTGTGACCGACGGCATCCCGTTCCTCGACGAGATGGAGCCGGAAGACTGCTATCTGAAGTGGGACGTCAAGCTGCATGCGGCCTGCAACAAGGACGCGATCGACGACGTCTTCATGTTCGTCCAGGACGAGATGAAGCTGACGCTCTCGCCGCTGGCGCATGTCGAGGCGCCCGCGCCGATGCCGTTGTTCCAGCTGCTCGACGAGGAGCCGGCCGCCGTGGCCGATCCGGTGGTCGAGGTTGCTGCCGCGTCGGTCGGCGCCGCGCAGCCCGCCGCGAAGGCGGAACCCAAATCTGACTCGAAGCCGGAGCCGAAGCCAGAAGCCAAGCGCGACGATCGCGGCATCGCCACCGTCCGCGTCCAGGCCGAGCGCCTCGACGAACTGATGGATCGTGTCGGCGAACTCGTCATCGCGCAGGCGCGTCTGACCCAGCTCGCATCCTCCGGCTCCGACCTCTCGATCAAGATGATCGCCGAGGAGATCGAGCGTCTCGCCTCCAGCCTGCGCGACACCACGATGGGTGCCCGCATGGTGCCGATCGGCTCGCTGTTCGGCCGCTTCCGCCGCCTGATCCATGACCTGTCGCGGGACCTGTCGAAGCCCGTCGAATTCGTCACCACGGGCGAGGACACCGAACTCGACAAGACCATGATCGAGTGCCTGGCCGATCCGCTGGTGCACCTGATCCGCAACGCCATCGACCACGGCATCGAGGACACCGCCTCGCGCGCCGCCGCCGGCAAGACCGAGCAGGGCCGGATCGAACTCGCCGCCGTGCATTCCGGCGCGCAGGTGCTCGTCACCGTGAAGGACAATGGCGGCGGACTTAACACCGCGCGCATTCGCGCGAAAGCGGAAGAGCAGGGGCTGATCGCGGCCGGCGCCGTGCTGACCGACCACGAGATCCATCAGTTCCTGTTCCACCCGGGCTTCTCGACCGCGCAGACCATTTCGGCGCTGTCAGGCCGGGGCGTGGGCATGGACGTGGTCAAGCGCACCATCGAGAACATGCGCGGCACGATCGACCTGTCGACCAAGCCGGGCCAGGGCACCACGGTGACGCTGCGCCTGCCGCTGACGCTCGCAATCATCGAGGGTCTGCTGATCCGGGTCGGCGAAGGCCGCTACATCATTCCGCTGTCTGCGGTCGAAGAGTGCATCGAGCTGACGGCCGAGGACGAGCGTTCGCGTGGCCGCAACTTCCTCAACGTGCGTGGCAACCTCGTGCCCTTCCTCAGGCTGCGCGAGATCATGACCGCGTCGGGCACGCCCGACCGGCACCAGAAGACGATCATCATCTCGACCGGCGAGACTCACGTCGGTCTTGTCGCGGACCAGATCATCGGCAACCACCAGACCGTCATCAAGTCGCTTTCCAAGTTGCACTCCGACGTCACGATCTTCTCCGGCGCGACGATCCTCGGCGACGGCACGGCGGCGCTGATCCTCGACGTCGCACAGCTCGTCGCTCTGGCGCAGTCGCAGGTCGAGAAGCACATCAGCGAGGCAGCGTGATGAATGAAGGTTTGGCTGACGGGCATCAGGCCGGCGCGATGCAGGTCGTGATGATCGGTCTCGGCGAGGAGAAGTTCGCGCTCGACGCCGGCCTCGTGCGCGAGATCATCGATCCCGTGCCGGTGACCAAGGTCGCGGGTGCGCGGGCCTTCGTTCCCAGCGTGATCAACGTGCGCGGCAACGTCATTCCGCTCGCGGACCTGCGCATCCGCTTCGGCATGCCGCAACCCGACAACTCGGCAGACACGCGCATCGTCGTCATCGAGCTCGAGCTCGACGGCGAGCCGGTTCTTGTCGGCGTCACCGCCGACAAGGTCTACGAAGTCACGGAGATCTCGCAGACCGACGTGCAGCAGACGCCGCGCGTCGGCATGCACTGGAAGCCGGAGTTCATTCGCTTCATCGCCAAATGGCGCGAAGAGTTCGTCATCGTTCCCAACATGGAACGCATTCTGAATTGAAACGGGGTCTCGGGCGGGACCTGGGCTTTAGGGGCTGAAGATGAGATTTACGGTCAAGGCAAAGCTTGCCATCGCGTTCGGTGTAGTCCTGTTGCTCTCGATGGCGGCGGGTGGTCTCGCTTACGTCAAGCTGAGCGAGATGATCGATACCGCCGACAGCCTGGTGTCGCGCGCCGGCCGGATGGACCGGGCGGCGGAAATCGAAAAGGGCATCCTGCTCCAGGTTCGCGCCGAGAAGAATCTCATTCTCGCGCCCGAGAGCGAAGCCGATCGCTTCCTGGCCGAGATCGCCAAGCAACGCGAAACGCTTCTGAAGCTGAAGGAAGAGATTCACGCGGTGGCCTCTCCCGAGGGCAAGAAGCTCATCGAAAATTTCGGCACCGCCTATACGCGGATGAATGCCGTTCAGGATGACGCCCTCAAGACCGCGCGCGCCGACAAGGCAAAAGGTGCCGAACGCTCCATGACGGAGGTCCGCAAGGCCGTCAGTGAGGCGATGGAAGCCGCCAATACTTACGTCACGAACGTCAAGAAGAACATGGCTGACCAGGCCGCCATGGCTCACGAGGACGGCAATCGGGCCCACATGATGCTGATCTCGGCCGTGGTGGCGTCGCTCGCGATCGGCCTGATCGCCGCGATCTGGATTTCCATCAGCATTGCTCGTGGTCTCAGCCGGGCGGTCGGCCTTGCCGGTGCGGTGGCGGGCGGCGACCTCACCCAGACGATCAGCATCTCCAGCAATGACGAGATCGGCGATCTCGTCAAATCGCTGAACACGATGGTCGAAAAGCTTCGGCAGATCGTTGCCGAGGCTCTCACGGCCGCGCAGAACGTCTCTGCCGGCAGCCAGGAGCTCTCCGCCAGCGCCGAACAGCTCTCGCAGGGCGCGACCGAGCAGGCTTCGTCGGCCGAGGAAGCCTCCTCCTCGATGGAGGAGATGGCCTCGAACGTGAAGCAGAACGCCGACAACGCCAACCAGACCGAGAAGATCGCCGCGCGATCGGCCCAGGATGCCGAGGCCAGCGGCGTCGCCGTTGGCCGTGCCGTCAACGCGATGCAGACCATCGCCGAGAAGATCACGATCGTGCAGGAGATTGCGCGCCAGACCGACCTGCTCGCGCTCAACGCCGCGGTCGAAGCGGCGCGTGCCGGCGAGCACGGCAAGGGCTTTGCGGTGGTGGCGTCCGAAGTGCGCAAGCTCGCCGAGCGCAGCCAGGCCGCGGCCGCCGACATCGGCACGCTGTCGACGGAAACCGTCAAGGTCGCGCAAGAAGCCGGCGACATGCTGTCAAAGCTGGTGCCCGACATCAAGAAGACCGCCGAACTGGTCCAGGAAATTACTGCGGCCTGCCGCGAGCAGGACGTCGGCTCGGCCCAGATCAACCAGGCGATTCAGCAGCTCGACAAGGTCGGCCAGCAGAACGCCAGCGCGTCCGAGCAGGTGTCCTCGACCTCCGAGGAACTCGCCTCGCAGGCCGAGCAGCTCCAGTCCACCATCTCGTTCTTCCGCATCGAGAATGCCGGCCGCGGCGAGAGCGCTGCACCGGCGCCGATCGATCGCGCCGTCACCCAGCTCCGCGCCAAGGCCGCCCACATGGCGGCGGCGGATCGTGGCGGGAAGAAGCCTGTGCCCGCCCGGAAGCCGGCGCGCGCGACAAAGGTCGCCAATGGCGGCGGCTTTGCCTTCGACATGCATGACGGCGAAGACGACCGCGACGCCGAGTTCCAACGCTGACCGACCGGTCCGGCCTGGTGCCGGACCTTGCCCATTCGCCAACCCTGGGATTCCTGGACTGCATCATGGCCGCAACCTCGCAATATCTCACACTCGGGCTCGCCGGCGAGACGTTCGGCATCAGCATCCGCAATGTCCGCGAAATTCTGGACATGCGGCCGATCTCGCGGCTTCCGCACGCGCCAAACTTCCTGCTCGGCATGATCGACGTGCGCGGCAGCGGCTATCCGATCGTCGATCTCAGGACCAAGCTCGGCCTGCCGGCCGTGGCCGCCACTGAGGCGACCCGCATCATCATTCTCGACGTGCCGATGAAGGACCGTCTGGTCGGTGTCGGCTTCGTCGCAGACTGCGTGTTCGAGGTCACCGACATCGACGAGCAGGCGATCGAGGCGATCCCGGAAGTCGGCGGCAAATGGCAGTCGGACTATGCCGCCGGCATCGGCCGCAAGGGCGAGAAATTCGTCGTGATCTTCGACCTCGCCAAGCTGATGGCGCATGACGAGATCCCGGAAGGACGCAACGCGGCTGCGGATACGTCCCGCGCCGCCTGAGTTTGCACGTGCGTGGTCAAGCGTAAGCACCCCAATTCGAACCAACGAGACTGACATGAGATTCACCGTCAAAGCCAAGCTTGCCAGCGCGTTCGGCGTCGTCATCCTGCTGTCCATGATCGCCGGCGGCGTCGCCTACACGAAGTTGAACGATATGGTCACGACGGCCGAGCACCTATCGGCTCGGGCCGGTCGGCTGGCGAAGGTCGGCGACCTTCAGGAAGCCGTGTTGCTTCAGGTGCGAGCGGAAAAGAACACCATCCTGGCGGCCGATGCCGATCAGGACAAGTTCATCAGCCAGATCGCCCAGCTGCGCGAGCGCGCCTTGAAGGTGAAGGACGAGGTCCACGCCAGTGCGAGCGAGACCGGCAGGAAAATGATCGAAACATTCGCTACGGCGTATGCAAATTCGAACAACGTGCAGGATCAGACACTCGCGTTGGCAAAGCAGGACAGGGCCAAGGCGACCGACCGATCCATGACCGAGGGTCTGAAAGCCACCACGCCGGCGCTTGCCGCGGCGAGTGACTACATCACCTATGTCAAGAAACAGATGGCCGACGAGAGCGAGCAGGCCAGAGCCGACGGCAACCGTGCCACCATCATTCTGCTATCGCTGATCATCGCTTCGCTCCTGATTGCCGCTGTTGCGGCGACCTGGATCGCTCTCAACATCAGCCGGGCGCTGGCACAGGCAGTGGGGCTTGCCGACGCGGTAGCAATCGGAGATCTCAGCCACAAGATCGAGTCCTCCAGCAACGACGAGATTGGAGATCTCATCAAGTCGCTGAACGCGATGACGGTCAACCTGAATGCGACGGCGGCGCTTGCCAACCAGATCGCGCAGGGTGATCTCACGGTCGAAGCCAAGCCGCTGTCGGACAAGGATACGCTCGGTCTTGCGCTGGAGCGCATGGTGGAAAAGCTCCGGCAGATCGTTGCCGAGGCTCTCACGGCCGCGCAGAACGTCTCTGCCGGCAGCCAGGAGCTCTCCGCGAGCGCCGAACAGCTCTCGCAGGGCGCGACCGAGCAGGCTTCGTCGGCCGAGGAAGCCTCCTCCTCGATGGAGGAGATGGCCTCCAATGTGAAGCAGAATGCCGACAACGCCAACCAGACCGAGAAGATCGCCGCGCAGTCGGCCAAGGACGCCGAGGCCAGTGGCGCCGCGGTCGGCCGCGCCGTCAATGCGATGCAGACCATCGCCGAGAAGATCACGATCGTGCAGGAGATCGCGCGCCAGACCGACCTGCTTGCGCTCAATGCGGCGGTCGAGGCTGCGCGCGCCGGCGAGCACGGCAAGGGCTTTGCAGTGGTGGCGTCCGAAGTGCGCAAGCTCGCCGAACGCAGCCAGGCGGCCGCCGCCGAGATCGGCACGCTGTCGACGGAAACCGTCAAGGTTGCGCAAGAAGCAGGTAACATGCTTTCCAAGCTCGTCCCTGACATCAAGAGGACGGCAGAGCTTGTCGAGGAAATCACCGCCGCCTGCCGCGAGCAGGACGTTGGCTCGGCCCAGATCAACCAGGCGATCCAGCAGCTCGACAAGGTCGGCCAGCAGAATGCCAGTGCGTCCGAGCAGGTGTCCTCGACCTCCGAGGAACTTGCGTCGCAGGCCGAGCAGCTTCAGTCGACCATTGCCTATTTCCGGATCGAGCAGGGACGCAGCCAGGCACCCGCGCCGATCGACCGGGCGGTGAACCAGCTTCGCGCCAAGGCTGCCACGATGGCCGCCGTCGAGCGTCCGGCCAGGAAGCCGCAGACCAAGCCCGCGCGCGCGATGAAGGCGGCCGCCGGCGGCGGCTTCGCTTTCGACATGAACGACGGCGAGGACGATCGGGACGCCGAGTTCCAGCGCTAGGACTCATCGAAGGATCGGCCCATACCTTCACCGGTGGGCCGATCCGCCTTCAGTAACTGGCGTGAACGCTTAGGATTCAAGATGGCCCATTCGGCCCGACAGTCAGTGCAGGCGGCCATCGCGGATCGGGGCATTCAGCCATGATGCCCGCCGTGCAGGATACGGCCGTTCATCTGTCGGACCGCCACTTCCGGACCATCGCCGAATTGATCGAGGGGCAGGTCGGCATCAAGCTGCCGCAAGGCAAGCGGCTGATGCTGGAGGGGCGGCTGCACAAGCGCGTGCGCGCGCTGAACTTCTCCGATCTCAACGAATATGTCGACAACCTGTTCGAGGCCGAACATTTCGACACGGAGCTCACTCATCTCATCGACGTAGTGACGACCAACAAGACCGATTTCTTCCGCGAACCGCAACACTTCACCTTCATGCGGGACGTCGCAGTCCCGGCCTTGCTTAAATCGCATGGCCGCAAGAACGCGAACCTGAAGATCTGGAGCTCGGCGAGCTCGACCGGCATGGAGGCCTACACGACCGCGATGGTGCTCGACGACATGACGCGGAATGGATCACGCTTCCTGTACCGCATCCTCGGGACCGACATCTCGACCGCTGTGCTGCGCCTTGCCAAGACTGCGATCTACACCCGTGACGTAATCGCGCCGGTGCCCGAGCCGTTCCTGAAGAGATATTTCCTGTCATCGAGGGACAAGTTGCGCGGCGAGGTGCGGGTGGTGCCGGAATTGCGGCGCATGACGCATTTCATGCGGATGAACCTGATGGATGCATCCTATCCGGTGGATCGGGATGTCGACATCATCTTCTGCCGCAATGTGTTGATCTATTTCGACAAGCCGACCCAGCGCAAGGTCGTTCAGCAGCTTTGCAGCCATTTGCGGCCGGGCGGGTATTTACTCGTCGGGCACTCGGAATCCATGATTCACAGTTCCGTCCCCGATTTGAAGCAAGTTCAGCCAACCATTTTTCAGGTCTGATTGGAGCCGCGCGAGATGCCGAGGGAGAAAGTTCGCGTGCTGATCGTGGACGATTCGGCGTCGGTTCGCCAAATCCTGCAGACGATTCTCAACGACGACCCTGATATCGAGGTGATCGGAGCGGCTTCCGATCCGTTTGCGGCGGCGCGACGTCTCCAGAACGAAATCCCCGATGTCATGATCCTGGACCTGGAAATGCCGCGCATGGACGGCATGACGTTTCTGCGCAAGATCATGTCGCAACGTCCGATCCCGGTGATCATCTGCTCCTCGCTGACCGAAGAGGGCTCGGACGTGATGTTCGAGGCGTTCGAGGCTGGCGCCGTCGATATCGTGCCCAAGCCGAAGATCGACACGCGGCAGGCCCTGCTCGAATGCTCCACGCGGCTACGCGAGGCCGTGAAGTCGGCCGCTCGCGCGCGGGTGCGTCCGCGCGCGGAGCGCCGGATGATCGAGAAGAAGCTGACGGCCGACGCCATCATCCCGCCTCCCGTACAGGGCAAGGTCCGGCCGACGACCGAACGTATCGTGTGCATCGGCGCATCGACCGGGGGCACTGAAGCACTCAACGACGTCCTCGAGATGCTGCCGCCGCACTGCCCGCCGATCGTCATCGTCCAGCACATGCCGGCGGGCTTCACCGCGGCCTTTGCCCGGCGCCTCGACAGCGTCTGCCAGATCCGGGTGAAGGAAGCCGAGGATGGCGAGCCGGTGTTGCCGGGCTGCGCCTATATCGCTCCGGGAGCCCGGCACATGCTGCTCCAGCGCATCGGCCTACGCTACCAGATCGCGATCAAGGACGGTCCGCCGGTGTCGCGGCATCGCCCTTCGGTCGACGTGCTGTTTCGCTCGGCTGCCCAGCATGCCGGCGCCAACGCGCTCGGCGTCATCATGACCGGCATGGGCGACGACGGCGCGCGCGGAATGCTGGAGATGCGCAAGCTCGGCGCCTCGACGCGCGCGCAGGACGAAGAAAGCTGCGTGGTGTTCGGCATGCCCAAGGAAGCCATCGCCCATGGCGGCGTCGAGAAGGTCATCTCGCTGCACCATATCCCGCGCGAGATCATGCTCTGGTACCAGGCCGGGCACGGGGCACTGACGGGTTGATCGCAATGTCCGCCATTCCGGCCAATACACTGACTGAGGCGACCGCCGCGATCGAGGATGTCTCGTCGCGGATCGAGGATGTCTTCTCGCGGGTGGGTCACGAGCTCGGGCGCGGCCACCTCATCTTCAAGGAGTTGAACCAGGGCCTCGCGACACTCTCGGAAGAGCTCTCCGGCGCCGAGATCGAGGGCGCCGCCACCGCATTGCAGGAGATTGCCGCGCGGCTCGGAGAGCTCGCGCAGGCGCTGCCGGCCGAGAGCGCCCTGCTTGCTTCGATCGGCACCAGCACGGCCGAGGCGTCGTCGCTGCTCAAGCCGTTGTTCAAGCACATCGGGATGATCACCATCATCGCGCGCAGCGCGCGGATCGAGGCGGCCTCGCTCGACGGTGATCGCGAGGGCTTTCTCGCTTTCACGCAGGAGGCCTACGATCTCGGCAAGGCCGTGCAGGGCTCGATCGAGGGCTGCGCGCGGGACCAGCAGCGCCTGTCGGAAGCGGTGGCTACCGCGTCCGGCCGGCAGAAGGAGTTCGAAAGCCGTTACCGGAATAAGCTGGTGTCGGAGAGCGCCGAGCTCGGTGAAGCCTATTCCGGCCTGCGCGACCAGCGCCGCAACGGCAGCCAGCTCGCCGACCTCGCGAGTGCCAGCACCAGGAAGATCGCCGAAGCGGTCGGCAGCGCGATCATTTCGCTTCAGGCCGGCGACAGCACGCGCCAGCGCCTCGAGCATGTCTGTCACGGCCTCGGCCTTGCCTCGGGATCTTCGCTGAGCCTCGTTCCCGAGCCTGTTACGAGCGACGATGGCGCGCGCGCGATCTGTCAGTTGCAGGCGGCGCTGCTCAGGGATGCCCAGCGCGAATTCGGCGGCGACATCGGCCAGATCGTTCGCGCGCTGACCGCCATTCTGCACGATGCCGGCAGTGTCGTCGGCCACGGCCGCACGCTGTTCGGCGGCGGGGACGGCGGCTCGTCCTCGTTCCTGTCGCGCATCAAGCAGACGCTGGCGCATGCCTCGACCCTGATCGCCACCTGCGAGAGCGCGGGCCGCTCCGTCGACGAGGCGCTCGCGATCGTCGAGGATACGCTGACGAAATTCCGCCAGGCGATCGCGGGGCTCGCCGAGGCGTCCGTCGACATCACGCTGATCGGCATGAATGCCGGCCTCAAGGCAAGTCATCTCGGCAGCCGAGGCAGCGCTTTCGTCGTGATTGCCAACGAGCTCAAGGCGACCGCCGACCAGGTCTCGGCGGGCGCGGGACGCTTGCGGCCCGTGCTCGACGGCATCGAGCGGTCGGCCAACGAACTGAAGGTGCTCCGCGTGCAGGGCGATCCTACGCAGCTCGCCAAGCTCGAGCCGCAGATCCTTCAGGCGCTGCGCGAGGTCGAGGTCGGCAATGAGCGGCTCGGCAGACTAATGAGCCGGCTCGTCGACGAAGGCGCGGAGTTCGAGGGCCTGATGAATTCGGCCCAGGGCCTGATGAACTCGCTCGGGGAAAGCTCCGCAGCCTTGCCCGCGGTCGCCGCGCGTCTCGAGACGGGAAGCGGCGGCGCTCAGCGGCCGCAGCCTGAGCCACAAGATCAGGCGATGCTCGACGGTCTCTTCGCGCGCTACACGATGGAGCGCGAGCGGGAGGTTCACCGAGAATTCTTGCAAACGCTGGGCCTCGCTTCGATTGCCGCCGCGCGCCGCGTCGAAGCGGTCGAGACTGCGGATGACGGCATAGAGTTATTTTGACTCTTTCGTCGCCGGCGTCATGCGTTGGCGGCAATTTGATGGATTGGGTTTTCGGGGCGTTAACCTTGCCCAAAGGGTTGGCAGGTCGGTCATTGCCGCGCCCCAGAGTTGGTCGCAAATACAAGTCAATTTCCGCGTCGAGAAATGCTCCATGTTGAAGGACGGCAAATACGCTGCCTGGTTCAGGACCCCGCGTGGTCAAGGCACCGGCATGGTGGATCTGATCGAGGGGCGGATCTCGGGCAACGACAGCTTCTTTACCTATGGTGGCTCCTACCGTGTCGATGAGCAGCATTTCTCTGCCGTCCTGACCGTAAATCGACACGCTGATGGTCCGCCGAGTGTGTTTGGGCCGGACGAGGTCGAGGTCAGACTCACGGGGGTGTGCAACGGCCTGGTGGCGAACTGTTCGGGCACGGCTAGGGAAGTGCCCGACGTCAGGTTCGAGGCGACGCTGATCTACAGCCAGGACGACGCGCCGGCCGCCGACGCCCGATGCGCGGTCGTGAAGCTCAATGTCGACAGGCTGCCCAAGGGCCTCGACGGCCGTTCCCGGCCGCGCCATCCCTTCACGCCGCCCAAAGCCCCGATGTCTTAGCGTTGCATTGACGCTGTTGTCGCCAAAACGCGCCGCACGCGCACCGCGGCAAGAGTGCGTTTAGACGTGAAATCTAGGTTGAGGCCCATAACAAAAAGGCGGACAGGGACATGCCTCAGATCTGGATGACATATGACGAACTCGCGGCACTCAGCGGCTGTAGCGCCGCCGAGGCCAGGATGCAGGCGCTGCATCTTTCGCTTGATCGCCGCAAGAGCCGCGACGGAAACACCCGCGTCAAGCTGAACCTCGCCTTGATGGCGCGGTTTTTCGAGACCATTCGTGAAGCTAAGTTCGACCTCGACGATGCGATCGCGGCATTGCGCGACGCCCATCGGCAGATGTCCGGAGTCCTCTCGGCCGATCAGCCGGGATTGCGGCGCGGAGTTGCGTGATCTTGCCGTGCCGTCGGCCGTCTCAGGACGGCGACCTCGGCAGGAAAGCCAGGATGGTTTGGGCCAGAAGGACGCCGACGGTGCCGCCGGCGGCCTTTTGCAGGACATCGATGAACTCTGGATGACGATCTGGCGTCATCGCCTGCAAGACCTCTAACCCGACTGCGACGGTCACCACGAACGCGCAAGCCAGTTTGAACCGCCCCGGTAGCAGAAAGGACAGCAGGAAACCCAACAGGCCGTAGGCGCTGAAGCGTTCAATGACGACGACCCAATAGGCCTCTGTATGGCCCATCAGTGCCGGCCTGCCCGCGAGCTTGGCGAGCGTGGCGTAAATGATGAGCGCGATGCAGATCCCTGCAGCTGCGATGAAATGGTTGCGGCGCATGGCGCCAGCATAAACGGTCGGCCGGCCTGTCGCTTTCGAAAGCCAACAACATCGTTAAGGTTCATGAACCTTCGAGGGCATGAACCTGGAAACACGGGGCGTGTCGCGGATCGGTCGCGATGACCCATGCGCGAGAGTTCCGCTTTCAGGGAGCGGGCAGGCGATCGTTCCTGCCCAAATTCCTGGCATCGAGGAACCATGCCGGCCCGTTCAGGCGCGACGCCGCGTGCCTGATGGCTTCACAAATCCGTTTGCCGGGTTTGACGATCAACGCCGATTGTAGGACCAGCCCTTGTCGACATCTGTCGGGTAGTGAGCCGCGAAGTACGGATTCTTGAGACAATTTCGTGCGGGGTCGAAGATCCAGTCCGCGCATTCCCGGTAATTCAGGAATCGGCAGTCGAAACCAAAAGCGCACCACGGTGCGCCGTTCGGAAATCCAAACCGCACAGGGACTTGCGCCGACGCCACCGAGGGCAGAGCCATGGAAGGCAGAGCCAGAAGCAAAGCTACGGCGAGTGCGCGGGACAACATGGTGCATTTCTCCAACAACCATCGAGCGGAGACCGACGCCGGTCCGGCGACCGTTCTCCGTCGGAAAGGGACGACGTTCGATCTCATCGTTGGATAGTCTAACATCCGGACGCGGAGAGATCGAGAGCGCTGAAGGCTGTCGGACTGTGTCGATCGGCGTCTTCCATTGATCGATTGAAGAGGAAGGCGCGCCCGTCCATGAAAAAGTCGTGTACAACCAGCACGGACGCTAGAGCGTTTCATTTTTTGATAGAAGCGTATCCGGCATTAACGAAGTAGTTGCTGCATTCGCTGGGCAGAACGCTTCTGACGAGGTTGCCGATGTGG
>LNAP01001920.1_pt1 | contig 31204 bp, 28 predicted proteins | sample 602601 | NCBI WGS metagenome assembly LNAP01 (sample SAMN02440304, study PRJNA202911) | soil metagenome | biome: Subtropical and temperate rainforests or woodlands; isolation source: soil samples (1 kg each in a 20% v/v slurry with milli Q water) were... ...
AGGGCTTCGGAGAGGTGGATGAGCGGTTTAAGTCGCACGCCTGGAAAGCGTGTGTGGGCTAATCCCCACCGCGGGTTCGAATCCCGCCCTCTCCGCCATACAAAGCTCGTAAGTGCTTGATTGCTAAGGGAATTTAAAATTTTAGCAGGCAGCATTTATCAAAGCAAATATCAAAAGCCGCAGCGAGTAATCGTTGCGGCTTTTGTCTTTCCAGGTGCGCTCCAAGTGCCATGACGGCGAGCCATCGCAGCCTGTGCAGGGCTGCGAAGTTTTTCAGTGCTCGATCTGTGCATGAGCTCCGTGTTACGGTTAAAAAGCCGTCGCTCCAAGTAATTGCGTAGCGCACGGCATCCACTCGCACAGCAGCCCCATCGTCGACCGGGCTGATTTCCCATCCCCCTCGCTGATTCCTAAGTCTCTGACCGGCTCCCGCCGCAGAGGCTGGCGCTGCTGTGTGCTTTTCATTTCTGCAAAGGAGCACGCCACATGGCAACAACCCCGAACCCGCCCTTATTCCAGCCCACTTTTCGACGTGTGGCCCAGCAAGGTAGGCACGATGACACCTTCGCGGTGATTTCCATGCTGACCGGTAAGGCCACGGATGCGATCTTCCGCCAAGCTGAGAGTTTGGGCCTACCGAAAATAGGTCCCTTTCACGCATGGATCGATGGCGACCTCATCGCCAAGCTGCTGGCAGGAAACGGCCTCGTCGCAACGGTATGGAAGGAGTGCACCAGCTACAAGGACTTGCCCGAGGTAGCCATCGTGATGGTGGATTACGATGCCGACTGGGAGGTGGGACGTTGCGCGCTTTACCACCGGGGCACCTCCAGCGATAGCAAGACAGCGCAGCCCTACTTGATTGACCCTTACCCACATGCAGACAGCAAACTGCATCTGCGTGTAGGCACCGCCGAGTTGAATGGACTGCCTCCGTCGTGGTTCATCGGTGTCACGCAGATGGCGAAGACCGCTGGGAAGTGACCCATGCGCGGGCCGCACCTGTTCCCCGCGCTGCAAGGCCAGACGGTCACGGCCCTGCGCGTATGCGATCCCAGTGCGCCCCCTGCAGCAAGGCCTACACAATTCGGAGCCATCGCCCTGCAATGCGAGCGCCACGCGCTGCTGTGCTACTGCCCCATGCGGTACTTGCCCTATCCCCATGGCAGCACGTTCGGCTGCTTTTGTGGAGCCATGGCGTTCTTGCCCTTTCGGGCCAATCTGTGCGAAGTCGAAGAGTTGGAAGACTGGCTGCCGATCAGTGCGGGCGCGCACTGGTCGCACCATGTTGACCCGGCGCTACTCCTTCAGGGAGAGGTACTGACCAACGCGCCGCAATTGGTCAAGGCCGAAGAAGCCTCCGATTGGCAATTGGCATTCCGGTTCTTGAGCGGGAGGCAGTTCCAGCTGTCTCGGAACGCCAAGTGCAACCGCCTCCAGCTTGCTTCCGCCGAGGTCGATCTGGCTGCCTAACGCTTGCCCTTGCGCGTCGGCAGTTCCTGCATTAACTCGTCCGCAGGTAGCCCCAGCCCCTGGGCCAGCCGCCAGATGTTGTACAGGCTCAGGTTGCGCTCGCCGCGCTCCACTGCCCCTACATAGTTCGCGTGCAGGTCGGCCCGCTCTGCCAGCATCTCCAGCGTCAACTGCTTTTCTACCCGGAACTCCCGCAGCCGCTTTCCAAAGGCCACCTGCACCCGGTCGCGCTCCTGCGCGAAGCGAGCTTCGAGCGGTTGCGGCTTGTTGACGAGTACCCGGGTCATGCCGGGCAGTCTGTTTTCTCACCTCTTATAAGTCCACAAACTATCCGTTTGTTTATGGCAAACTGACGAATTAACCAAACGGATAGTGTTCATCTTGGATATTCAAAATGGCGACCGCTGATTTCAATCTTGGTACTACTTGCCCTAGCACTGCACGTAAATACCTCAGCCTTCGGATTGCCGTGCTGGCCACCACCGTGGCCCTGGCTGGGTGCTCTTCCCAGCCGGAGACGGCCGACATTCAAAAGGATCTGGCAGAAGCCTATGCCTGCCCCATCCTGAAACTGTCGGACGTGAAGAAGGTCGATGGCGCCGCCAACGGCAAGTCCTACGACGTGACGTTTACCCACACGATAAGCATCAAGGGTGGCGCAGAGGCTGCGGCAAAGCTGTTCGCCGAATGGTCGCATCTGGCAGGCCAGCAACTGCCTGCCAAGATGGCACTGGAACAGGCCCAGGCCACGGGAAATGTCGCGGCCATCACCCAGGCCGAGCAACAGCTCAATGCGATGGACGCCCGGCTGGTTCAGATCATGCCCTGCGAGACGCTGGAAGCCGTGACCCGCTTGCAGGTCATGCGTGCCAAGGCCGATGAGGCCGTCAAGGCGGGGCAGAGCGCAGCCCCTGTCTCAATCAAAGTCCGCGGCACGGGCCGCATGGGCAAGGCCGAAAGCGGCTGGCACTTTGCGGGCATGCCTGCGTTCAACACGGTGGAAATCGTGACGGCACCAGCGACCTACCCACGCTTTGCCGTGCCAGCAGCGCCTGCCGCCACAACGAATCCCGTTCCCATGGAGGTGTCTGGACGTAGCGGCATGGCCTCAAGCGCGGAGGCCATCGCACCCACAGGCCCCAGCTTCGATTGCGCGAAGGCATCCACGTCCATCGAAAAGATGATCTGTTCCAGCCCGGAATTGGCGGCGGCCGATGCCCGGACGGTAGCGGCGTACAAGGCAGCGTTGTCGGCGTCCAGTAATCCAGAGGGGATCAAGCAGCATCAGGCCCAGTGGCGGCGTGCGGTCCGCGATGTCTGTACGACACCGGAATGCGTGACCACGGCGTACCAGCAGAGACTGGCGGAATTGAAATGATCCGCTGGCGCAGAATCCTTGCAGGGCTGGCGCTGGTTGCAGCGGCCATCACTGCCCAGGCCGAAGGCGCGTTATTCCGAGTGCCCACTCGTGAGGGCGTTACTACAACGCTGTTCTGGGAGGTAGCGCCCGACGCCAAGGCTACCGTGTTCCTGTTCCCCGGAGGCGGCGGTGGCTTCGGTAAGTTCGAGGACGGCAAAGTCACCGGGGGCAACTTCCTGGTGCGCTCCGCGCCGTACTTCCTGACCAATGGCTTCAACGTCGCGATCTTCGGACGGCCCAGCGACATGGAAGAGCTGGGTTGGACGGAGCGGACTGAACCCAAGCACATGACCGACGTTGCCAAGGTGCTGGAGTTCGTGGAACAAAAGAGCAACCTGCCCGTGTGGATCATTGGCACCAGTCGCGGCACTGTCTCCGCGACCGCGACGGCAATCAACGTCCATGATCCGGCCATCGCAGGGCTGGTGCTGACCTCCAGTGTGGTGCGCTATGCCACGCCCGGCGCAGTGCCTCGCCAAGACCTTAAGGCTATCAAGCTGCCGGTGCTGGTCTATCACCACGCCAAGGACGACTGCAAGCACTGCCAAGCCAGTGAAACCCCTTGGATCATCAAAGGGCTGACCAACGCACCCATCAAGAAGCTGATGGTGGTCGATGGTGGGGCCAACCCCAGCGGCGATGTATGCGCGGGCCAGCATTGGCATGGCTTCATTGGCATGGAGCGCGAAGCGGTTGACCAGATTGCCCAATGGATCAAGGCTCCGGCGAATTGAGCGTTGCGGCCCGGTGCGGAACGGCAAAGTTATCGACGGCTTGCCGTTGCCAATAGGGCACCAGCACAATCATTGCACCGCCAGTTCATGGCGGCTATGACGGAATAGACCTCGCATCCCGTCATCCCTTCCCTCCGGCGTGCCGCCGCACGCCATCGCTTCTTCCTTCTCTTCCCCTTCACCGACCACATCGGGCTGCATGCTGGCCCCGAGCGTTGGCGGCTGCGTGCGCCGGAGTTTTTTCCTTCTTTGTGGAGAACTCCCGATGCATGACTATCCCCCCACCTATTCCAGCCCCCGCGACGTTGACCTTCGCAGACAGGCCCGCAAGCCTCTGTTTGGGCTGGGGCGCGTGGTTGCCACGCCCGGTGCGTTGAACATCCTCACCACGGCCCAATGCCATCCGGTGCAGCTATTGCAGCGCCATCAGCATGGTGACTGGTGCGATCCCGGCGAGCTCTGCACTGCGGACAAGGCCGCCAATGACCACGCCTTGTTGACGGGTGGCCGCTTGCTGTCGGTCTATCGCGTGGACGGCATTCGGCTGTATGTCATGACCGAGGCTGTGAACGATGGCTCGGAGCGGCGGGACAGCACTTGCATCTTGCTGCCTTCGGAGTATTGAAATGTTGGCGCCCAATACTCCACGGCCCATGCGGATGTTGATGACGCTGCTGCCTCGGTTGGCAGTCAGTGCCCAGCGCGAACCCGATTTCGACGCCAGCGATGCCACGGTGCTGGTGCAGCTTGCGGAGGCGGCCGAACTACTCCAACGTATTCTTCAACTGGGTATCTCTGCCATCGGGCAGTTGCTGGCCCATGCCTCGGTGCAGGTGGAAACCGGGGAGCTGGCCCAGGATACGGTCGAAGCCCTGGGATGGCTGTTGGCCGAACTGGGGGATGCGGCCGCGGCCTGCATCGAGTTGGCGGCTCCGTGTCGGCATGCAACGGCGGACTTCACGGGGGCACATTATGGCTAAACGGATCGAAGCCCCATCCGCCCAAGTCAATCACTACACCCGCGCCGCCTTGTCGGAAAACACGCACCGAAGCTACAAGGCCGATCTGGCGCATTTCCGGCAGCATGGTGGCGCAATCCCCACTACGGCGATCAAGCTGGCCGAATACCTCGCCAGCTTTGCGGATACCTTGGCCGTGGTCACCTTGCAGCACCGGCTGATCGCCATCCACCGGGCGCACTTGGAGGCTGGGCACACATCACCCGCCATGGACTCCTTGGTCAAGCGCACCATGCAGGGCATCCGGCGCACCAAAGGAACGGCCCAACGGCGCGTCAAGGCGCTGGTCAAGGACGACATCATCGAACTGGTGTTGACGGCGGAAAAGCAGAAACCGATGAAGGCGGCGCGCGATGCGGCGCTTATCCTGGTGGGCTTCGCGGGGGCCTTTCGGCGCTCGGAGTTGGTCAGCATTCGCAAGGAGGACATCACTGCTTTCGACCATGGCATCGAGATTCACATCCGACGCACCAAGACCCAGCAGGAGAAAGGGCACACGGTGTTCATTCCCTGCGCCAAGTCCTCGCGCTGCCCGGTCAAGGCGTTGGAAAAGTGGCTGGCGCTAGGTGGGGTCGAGCAGGGGCCGGTGTTCCGGCCCATCAATCGGCACGACCAGATCACCAGCGGCAAGGCGCTGACGCCGCAGTCGGTGGCCCTGGTGCTCAAGGGTGTTACGAGCCACGCCAAGAGCGCGGAGGCCGCGAAGTCAGTGGCGGGGCATAGCTTGCGGTCGGGCTACTGCACGGAGGCGGCCAGCGTGGGCGTTGCCACGCACGTCATCATGGAGCAGACAGGACACCGCTCCAGTGCAACGCTGGCAAAGTACATCAGGCCGTTAATCAGGCAAAAAACCCCAAGCTTGTTTTAGCCTGACAGTGCGCCGAAATCGTCACCTGTCCGGACTCACCAGGCCGCTCATCTGTGAACCATCAGCGGCGCGTGCGCATCATGGGTATCCAGCGCCCGCCGGAAACAAGAATGTTCTGAATAGCGCGTTTGCTTTAGACCAACACCCGAATGGCTCCGGTAAGATACCATCTATTCGGTAAAGAATAGACGCGGCCTTCAGCCTTGCGCGCCCTCTGGTCGATGGTCTTCCGATGCGCACCGGAGGCGTGTTGTCTGGGCTTCCAGGCTGTAATAGGGCGCATGTTAGGAAGATTTCGTGAGTTTTGAAGAAGTCAGCCGGCCCATCCAAGAGAGATGGGCCGAAATCGTACAGCACGTCAAGGATGAGTATCTTTCGACGGCGCAATCCTACCCATGGATTGTCGGATTTTCGGGAGGCAAGGACTCGACGGTCGTTGCGCATGCCGTCTTCGAGGCCCTACAAGCCATCCCTCCCAGTCAGCGCACACGCCCCGTCCACATCGTCTCGAATGACACGATGGTCGAGAGCCCCTTGGTGATGGCGCACTTGGACGAGGTGTCCAGCCAGATTCAGGCTGCCGTGAACAGCTTGAGCCTTCCCCTTACCGTAGCCCGCACCCGCCCCGATCTAGACAAGACCTTCTGGGTCTTGCTCATCGGCAAGGGCTACCCGAGCCCAAACCAGCAGATGCGCTGGTGCACTGACCGCCTGAAAATCCAGCCGACAAGCACCTACATCAAAGATAACGTCTCGAAGTACGGCGCGGCTGTAGTCGTCCTCGGCGTGCGCCGGACCGAAAGCATCCGACGTATGCGTACGGTGGACAAGTACGAAAACGAACGGGGCTCGAACCTCAACCCGCACTCAAGTATCACAGGCGCGTACATCTTCCGCCCCATCGTAGACCTGACGACGGATGACGTCTGGGAAATCCTCGGTTCGTTCCCTGCGCCATGGGGCGGCACACATACAAAACTGTTCCAGCTTTACCGCGATGCTGAGGGTGGCGAGTGCCCGGTGGTCCTCAGTAAGGACGAAGCACCGGGTTGCGGCACCAAGAACAGCCGATTCGGCTGCTGGACCTGCACTGTCGTCGAGAAGGACAAGAGCCTCCAAGGCTTTGTCGATTCCGGCCAGCACGCCTACAAGCCGCTCATTGCCTTCCGCGATTGGCTCGTCTCCATCCGTAATGACCAAACCAAGCGCAGCGCCATCCGGCGTAATGGCCGCCTGACCTTCGACGTGTCGGGCAAGCATATCCCTGGGCCATTTACCATCCAGGCACGGCAAGAGATCTTGGACCGCCTGCTTGCGGTGCAGGCTGAGTTTGGCACCCAGCTGATTACCGATGACGAGCTTGGTTTGATTCACAAATACTGGGCTATGGACCTGCAGCAAGAGGAGACGCTGGCAAATGCTTGATACCTACGAAGAGAGTGGCGTGGCTGACCTGCCCCTGTGGGCAGACTTGGAAGCAAATGAAGTCCTGAGGATGGTTTGCGCGAAGCACAAGGTCCCCGTGCATATCATCACGGACTTAGTTGCGCTCCAACGAGAGCGTCAGCACCAAGAACGAGCGGCGGGCATTAACGGACGCTTTGAAGAAATTCTAGGCGCCATGGAATAAAAAGTAGAGGGAGGCTGTGCTTTGTGGATTTCAAAGATTGAGCTGACAAACTTCAAGAGTTATCGGCACGCCGAATTTAGCTTCCCCGAGCCTGAAGGCGAACAGAACATTGTTCTGATCGGGGGAATTAATGGATATGGGAAGACCTCCGTGCTGGAGGCGCTGTATCTATGCCTCTATGGCAAAGACGCCATAGTCCACCTGGCCCGCGCCGGCCTCAAGACCGACGCATTCAAGGGATACCCGTCCTTCCTTGAGCGCGCCTTTAATGGCGAAGCCCGCCGTGACAGCGAAGATGTCATGTCCGTACGTGTGGTCGTACAGAAGACAAAGACCAAGGGCATCGACATCCTGCGTCGCTGGTATTTCCGAACATCCACGGGCGTCTGGCTTGAGGATGAGACCGTCGTTCGGGAAGTCACGCGTGGCATACCCGGCCTCCCTAAAACTGACGGGAAGGCCGGTTTCCTGTTGTCGGACATGCTGGACGATCATTTCGTACCGGCACATGTGGCGCCGTTCTTCTTTTTCGACGGTGAAGAGGTCAAGAAGCTAGCTGATCAGAACCGTGTCGAGCAGGTTAAGCAAGGTCTGGAAGGTCTATTGGGCGTCGTACTGCTGCGCAACTTGGCCGAGCGCCTCAAAGGCTTCGAAAGCAGCAAGCGTTCAGGCATTGCCAATGTCGATGACCAGAACATCGAACGCATGCTGGAAGCTCTAACCGCGGACGAAGCCAAGCTGGATGGGTTACGAGCCGATGCGGAACAAAGCCGACAGCGCCTTGAAGAACTGAAGGCCGAGCGCAGCTCGTTTTTCGAGCGCATCACGGCTGCTGGCGGTGGCGGTGGCGATATTGCGACAGTCAAGGATCTCGTCGAAGAGCGTGAGCAGTTGCGCGGTGGTCAGCGCGAAGTACAGAGGGCGTTGGAACGCATTTTGGCTGACAAGCTGCCCTTCCATCTGATGCCCAAGAGCCTCCTGCAGGATTTCCGCTCGCAGCTGCAGCGCGAAGTGGCCCTTACAGATTGGCAGGCCGAGTGCCGGGCTTTGCAGCCCAAGCGCGCCCAGTTCGAGAATGCGTTTCTTGGCGTGAACACGCCAGAAATCTCGCCGAACCTGACCGACGCACAGGTTTCAGCTATCAAGGGCCGTATCGAAACCGCTTGGGCTTCGCTATTTCATCCGCCACCATCGAACTGCGCGGACGAAATTACTCATAGCTATTTACATGAGAGCCTGCGCGAACGGGCTCTGTCATTTCTCGACTCCATCGATGTGGGTCAACAAGAAGTGCTTGAGCTCTTGGGCAAGCAGCGCGACCTAACTTCCCGCATCGAAGAACTCAATCGCAAGATTTCCCGGGTCGAGGGCATCGACCGTGACGGCACTCTTGCCGAGTTGAAGAAGAATCTGAACCGTGTTTCGAAGGAGATCGACGATATGGAGGCTCACATCCGCGACGACGATCGCGAAGTGATTGGCCTTGAAGTCACGGTCAACAATACTCGCTCTCGGTATCAGCAGGAGACCAAGCGACGCGATGAGACCAGTCCCGTCCGTCAACTGCTAAATAAGTCCGAGCGCGTGCGTGCAGTAATCGACGAGGTCATTCCCGCGCTGTTCCCGCTCAAGGTTAAGGCGCTTTCCGACGCAATGACCCGGGTGTACAAGCAGTTGGCCCATAAGACGCAAGTGTCCCGCATCGTCATCGACGGTGACGGCACGACGCGCGTCCTCAGTAAGACCAACACAGAGATTTCGTTCGACAGGTCTGCGGGCGAGAACCAAATCTTCGCCACAGCGTTGATCGCCGGCCTGGCCGAAGTATCGAAGGTTAAGGCTCCGCTGGTGGTTGATACGCCGCTGGGACGCTTGGACAGCAAACACCGTCAAAACATCTTGAATTTCTGGATTGGAAATAAAAGTCGGCAGGTCATCCTGTTGTCCCAAGACGAGGAGATCGATTCGGACTTCTTCAAGCGTATCAAGAAACACGTTAGCGCAACCTTCCTTCTTATGCACGAAGACGTTGGCGACGGCATGGGAAGAACGACTGTGATTCCGAACAAGTATTTTGGAGGTGCCGCATGAGCGACTTGGACCTCCAGCAGGCGCTTAGCTCTCGGTACAAGACCAGCCTAGAAGCTGACGGCTACACAGATCAACTTCGACAACACCTTGCCCTCGAGACCAAGGCTCAGGTAGCGCGACTGGCAATCGGGCGCTCTCTGGCGATGGGTAAGCTACCCGATTCACCTATTGATGGCCAAGGCCGCGACATCCCGGCCTCCTCACTCTTCACGCCCGAGAACATCGGCGCGTGGGTGGGCTTGATTGTGACCCAATCCCAGGTTCACGGTGGATCCGTTGTTGATTCCATGGATGGGCTTCGCCTAGCAATCAGAGCTCACTGGCATCGAGGTGCGCTTTCGCTTTGGTCGGACTGGAAGGCAAGCGATGAGAGCTACGACAAGTTCATTGAAACGCTAGTTGAGCGTCGGTCGGACATGCCGGAGGTTTCGAGCCGCAAGCCTATGAAGACACGCGAAGATGCGAACGTCAATGGCGGTAAGGCCCCGGAAGATGCGTCGACGACCTTGGTGAAGGCGCTTGACGAGCTGGGCATCAAGGTTCAGGTCAAAGATGCCATCCATGGACCTCGAATCACGCGCTATCGTGTGCTGCTGATGAATCTGTCCGATTCCGCGAAGTTAAAGCGCAGTATGTCGCAGCTGGGCCTGGCCATGAATTTGGGCGAGGCTCTGCCGACTGTTGCTAACGGCGACGAAGCAAAAACTGTATTTATCGACCTTCCTCGCTCAAAGAACACGTGGAAGACTGTCGGCGTTGAGCGGCTACGCGAATGGGCGCATTCCGGCGCGTATGACCCGAATCAGCTGATGGTCTATGTTGGCGTTTCAGTCACCGGCGAAGACCTCAGCTTTGATCTGGCTACTGCGCCGCACTTACTGGTTGGTGGAACGACGGGCTCAGGCAAAAGCGTTTGCCTACATTCGCTGATATTGTCTCTTCTGTTACGTCATACGCCTGACACCCTTCAGCTTGCGCTCATCGATCCGAAGCAGGTGGAGTTTCGGCCGTATGCCAAGCTTCCGAATCTTTATCGCGATGAAATCGCGACCGAGGTGATTGCGGCACGGGAGATGCTTGAGGAACTGGTAGTAGAGATGGACACGCGCTATGGCATGTTCAACCGTCTCGGCGTTAACAGCATTGGCGATGCGCGTCGCAAGGGCCAGGCACTACCCTACATCGTCGTGTGCATTGAAGAGATGGCCGACTTGGTCATGCAAGATCAGAGCATTGAACCGCTTATCGCCCGCTTAGCGCAGAAAGCCAGAGCTGCAGGCATCCACCTAGTGCTCGCCACACAGCGACCAGACGCGAAAATCTTCACGGGCCTCATTCGCAGCAATATCCCAGGGCGGATTGCCTTAACGGTTCAGAAGGGGACTGAGTCCACCATTATTTTGGATGAAACTGGTGCTGAGAACCTGCTGGGGCAAGGCGATATGCTTATAAAGCTGCCGGGTGAACTGCTGCGCCGCGCACATGGAGTTTTCCTGAAGCCGGAACAAACTGTGACCGCAATTGGTAAGAATATATAGAACCAACAATGAGGGGATGCCGTGGAAATGGAATCGAAAGCTTGGACTCGGCGCTGGGCGGCGCTGCGACGTGAATTAGCTCTACGTGCCGTTGAGCCTATCGAGCACCCTACCTTTGTCATCTTCTTCTTAGCGATAGTTGTTGGGGTGGGTGGCGTTGGAACGTGGGTCGAACTTTTCAAGCTATCTAGACCACAAGGAGCGCCAGACCCGCTTGACGGACTTATCACATCGCTCATTACCTTTTTCTTCGCGCTAGTGGGCACATCATGTACTCAGCTCATTATCGAAGAGTCGGAGAGCAAAGCCTTGCGCGCATTGGCTCAATTCGTTCTGTTTCTAGCCTTCGTCGGCGCCGTCCTTGCGACCGCTGGCGTAGGCTCCGGTCAGGCGGGCATCTGGCCCTGGACATTCGCATCCGTTGCAGCCTTGGTGGTATGGTGGTTAGCCAACGCCAAGTCTCCGGGACTGAGGGATCCCGACGCCCCAACCGGTGGCGCAGTGACTAAGACACTACCGGGCAATCTCGCCAACTACAAGACAAAGTAACGCTGAGAGGACAACATGGTCACATTTCCATTGAGTGTGCCGGCTCTTCGAGTGGTTCAGCCAATTGGCGTGTACTACGTTGCGGTTATACCCGCCGAAGTTCTCCTTCAAGTCTCGTACAGCGATAAGCTAACCGCCAAGTGGGAAGCAGAACGCAGTATCTATGTTCTTGAGGGTACGCAACGCCCATTGCAGGAGAAACGCTTTCAGCAAATCGCAGAGTATATAGCTCGTGCAGACTCAGCATTTCCTAACACTATTATCCTAGCAGCAAACTTTCGGCAGGAGGATGGTCTGATTGAATCAGGTCCTGACGAGACAGCAAAAATAGATACACCTGATCCACGGTGGAGCATTGCCGATGGTGCCAATGGAAGCGCGGTCTTAACGATCCCAACAAATGAAAAACTTGCGGCAATCATCGACGGACAACACCGATTACTTGGTTTTACGCAGGTCAAAGATCCTGAGCGCATGAAAATGCAGTTGATTTGCTCTGTGTTCCTTGGTTTGCCAAAGCCGTTCCAGGCCCAACTTTTTGCCACTATCAACTCCACACAGAAGGCCGTTGACAAAAGTCAGACATATGAATTGTTTGGCTATAACCTTGAGGACGAAGACCCAGAGGAGTGGAGTCCGGATAAGCTTGCTGTTTTCATTGCTCGCAGGCTTGGCACGGACCCCGAATCACCTATTAAGGGGCGCGTTGTAATCGCTGCGGAGACGGATGAAGAGCTCAAGGCCTTGGGGGCAGATGCGGATTGGAGAGTATCCACGGCTGTAATTGTTGACGGTGTTCTCCGTCTGATAAGTAGCAACCCGAAGCGTGACACAGCTGCTATGCTAGAAGGCAGCCGTAAACCTCGTTCTGTTCTCGCCCAAGGCCGGGTTGATCGCTCGGTGCTACGAGATCTATATCTTGCCGGCCAGGATGAGGTGCTCTACATATTGACGCGCAACTATCTGGACGCATGCAAGAATATTTTTTGGAGAAATGCTCCCAAAGACTCATATATTACGAAGACTGTCGGTATCCAGGCGCTGTTGGATATTCTGAAACTCGTAGCCAAGAAGGCGAATGAAGATCGTGATATATCGGTATCTCGCTTTGAGGGGATTCTTAAGTCAGCGAAAAATATTGATTTCGCCGCCGACGCTTTTAAGAATGCAAGTGGCGCCGGAAGGACAACCATAAAGCGCGCCTTGGTGACGGCCTGCGGGCTGTAGCATCATTTCGGGGCTTGCAGCCATACCCCATCAGATTCACCATCTCGGCAACTGCTCATAGCGCGCGATAATTGTCGTCGCAGGCCTGTGCACCTGATATCACCGCTGACTATCGATAACACGCACTTGTCGATAGTCAGCGATGCTGAAGTTTCAGCCGAGATCAGAACGCTTTGTTCAAATCAATGTCATGTCCTGCAGCTTTGAGTTCACGGGCCAGAGCCAGCTTCCAACTGCCACTACCGTCCATGTTCTCCCAGACAACGCCGGCAAAGTCACTGGGTATTTCAAGAGTTCCACGCTTGAGAGCGCAGACTTTGGCGCGTCCCAAGCGGCCGATGAAGTAACCCAGTTCAAGGAGCACGTTTTGACGAGCACGAGGCCCCAACTCACCACCTTTGGTGCATCCAACATCATCAGGTGTTAGCAGCACCACAGCAAAGCCAACGTCTCCGTTCGCTTCGACCTTCTCAATAACAGTGCGCCCCTGATTAGCCTGCTCATGCAGGATGATCGCCTGCAACCCCATTTTCTCCAGAAAACGCGCGACAGCCTCTCGGGCCTCTCCATCGTGCCCATGCACAATGAAAACTTTGTTCGTGGTTGCCATGGGCAAGTGTGATTGAGGGCTGGCGCCGTGGCTCATGACGTAATCCTTGTAGTCCCTGGCAAACGGAATAATCATTTGCCGAACGACGTTCTGAATGCTGGAGTTCACTTTCGAACCACCGTAATAAAAGGTGTGCCCAAAGTTGAATAGGTAATCAGGATCTTCCCCGAACCTGCAGATCAGCAGATATGTCAGTCCTAATACGCGCTCCACTTCATCAGGCCAGAGCAAGTCAGCACTGCCAACCATGCTTCCTTGAGTTTTTTCACTATCCTCAATGAACTGGGCTAGATCAAGCCCGGTAGTCAGTTGCTCATTGATCTGTGCAAGTGATGGATCTCGAAGTAGGCGCGCTAGGTTTTTGATCGGCCGCTTGTAAGATTGAAAATCTGATGCTTGAAGATCGAACACAGCATTGTTGATCTGCTTGAAGATACCGGAATCAATCCCCACTTGACTTGTCCTCGCCAATTCGTGCTGCTGCGGCCTGGTCAATGATTGCTTGCCGATATTGCGCCTTCATGCTCTGTGCAATAGGGCCAACGAGTGCGTTGGCTGCATAGGCGCCCAACTGCTCATCTACAAGCCTCTCCACCTCCTGAATGGCTGCATCGATGCTGCCAGGATCATGAGGATCGAAGCTAACCGAGCCCAACTCTCCGTCTATGGCTGACAAGGCCTTTTGTGCATCCGCTAGATCACGAGTGAGTTCATCAAGGCCCTCGATTTTCACCACTCCGTTTCCTCCTGTGTAGCCGCTATAGAGGATTATCCAGTATGTCCTTCATAGTCAATCGATTGCTGCGCAGGTACACAGCAACGTAGCCCGCACAAGTAAATGCCCAAGGTTACGCAGGGCGACGTTGACGAGTTGTCCGATCATCCACAGTCGGCCCCTGGGCTCGTCGAAAACCCGAAGCAACACCCTCACCATTGGTCACCCCAGCCGTCGCCAACATTGGCCGCCTGCGGGGCGCGAGTTTCAGCAATGGCCTCTGCTGTGGAACTGCCATTCATGGGACGAACTCGGATATCCCCGTTGTCGAGGACTCGCAACGAAACGTAGCTTCCTGCGGCCAGCCCTGCCATTTGCAGCAAAGATTTGGGCAACCGCAGGCCAACTGAGTTGCCCCAACGACATAGACGAACGGACATGATGGACCTCCTTGTTGTTGATAGCCAATGACGATCAACAAATTGCGTGGAGGTCATCCAGTGCCGATTCAGCGGCGACTAAGCGATCAGAGTGCCAGCCGGTCAAGCTCTTCGTCGTACACGAAGTCCCCCGCGTCGGGCGTCCAGATTTGTGGTGGCTCGGGCGCAGCTTCGTCAGGCAGCAACAGGCGCGCGCCGTACTCCTCTTCGGCGCGACCGGGCCACCAGTAACGGCCACTCTCTATGCCCCAACGCGGCACCGGCACTACGTTCTCCGGTACCAGGAGTTCGGTAAGGTTCAATGGCGGCAGCTTTTCCGGCCGACGATGGGCCGTCATGTCGATGCCAATCGTGCCCCGAACTTCTTTGATGTACTTGGCAACAGTGGTGCGCCCATAGTGACGCGAAAGGTCTTCACCATTGAGCCAGAGCGTGTAAGCCCGCAACGCCCCGCGATTCAATCCCGTGCACTCGTCCGGCGTCAGCAGCGGCTGGAACGAGTTGGCGATGTTGAAGCCGGCCAGATATTTGAAGTACAGCGCGGACACGTCCACATTGCGCCAGTCGCGTACCTTGGCAAGCCCCAGTTCCTTGAGTAGGCGGCGAAACAGCTTGATCTCGACACGGAACGAGCGGCGCGAAGTGCGCAGGATGCGGGACTGGTATAGCCCCGGCTTCTTCCACAGCTTGGATAGCAGAACATGCTTGTCATACGCCGTGACGGACCTGTACTCCGAGCGTGAATCACCGCTGTAGCCCAGACTGATGCAGGTTTCGTCGTCCCTGTGCTTGCCCGCGACGTTGTTGGCATCGATCGCGTCGATGGCCATGCGCTGCGAGCCTTCTGGAAACCAGAAGTTGGCGCAGAGGTGCACATGGCTGAGGTCCACATCACCATAATGCCAGCGATGCCGTTCCTCGGCGCTGGGGCGCAGGTTGAACTTGTCGACCTGCTGCTCGAAGATCGCCGTCACGTAATCCTGCAGTGAGTTATGGCCGAAGAAGTTGTGCCCCTGAAGGATTTGCGGTGGGCAACAGTTGAACTCCAGCTTGTTGGCCATGGGGTTGCTGCGCCCCTCGATGTCGCGTGAGCGGATGTACACGTCATCCGGCGCGCGGCTACGGTTGGGCTTGAACGCAGCCGAACCCACAGCAACGGGTTCGTCTTCATATAGCTTGTAGAACAGTTCCCCAATGGGCTTGTGATGCAGTCCGCCGAAGACGGCGATACGATCAAAGTGGGGGCTGCAAAGCGGGGGGGCCAGAGCCTCCGATGCGGAAATGGGCGGTTTGAAGCTCTGTGCTACTAAGCTCTTTGATGGGATGGTGGTGTTGACGCGGTGCTGGGGATTCATGGTGAAAGCAGTCCAGGGCGACTGGTTGATTGGTGAGCTGTCAAATTGCGAACAAATGTCGGCTCGTATAGCGACTGACTAGCTTTACAGGCGCTATACGGTCTCCTCATTCGTGCACCCCGCAACCGGCATCTCTCCAGCCACTAGCGCCTTCACCCCGATTGCAGAATTGCAAAATTGCAGGCCTGCAAAGCACGCATCGCCCCTTCTTTATTCAGAGTCGTTAGAGGAGGTTTGACGGCCCTCTCCCCCTTGCACCTGACTTTCAGATTGGGGCAACGGCGCATCCGGCGATGTCAATTCAGAATCCAAACTTTCATCCCCCTTGCGATTGATGGGAGTTGTGCCAACGCCGCGGGTCGAGCGACGGCGCGAGGGCCTAGTCCCGAAAAAAAGCGGTGCGGAATTGGCAAGCCGCGCGGGACGTGGACGCTGAGTTGCCCCCGTCCGATGAGGTTGGTCATGCTCACGCGCAGTCAACTCGGACTCAATACTTTCATCGCATTTGAGGTTGATCGGCGCCATGCCAACGCCTCGTCCGGTTTGACGCCGCTGAGGCGGAGGAGCCTCTCTCTCAACCGGCAAAGGGGCATGCCCCGCATGGCCTACGGCCAGCGTCTGACCAGTGCGCGTGCCCCATTCCTCTTCCAACGCTGAAAGGCCACCATCATTTGCGACTGGATGTGCCTCAACAGGCACAGGCGATGCCGTCGACGTGCCCTCTTGGGCTTGAATTGCAGCGACATCACGGCAGATCGTGGCCGCATGAACATCCAACAGAGCTGCGATTTCCTTCTGCTCCTTCTTGGCTGCCAGCAGGTTTGCAACCTTGATCCGTCGCTCCATGATGGCCACCTGCTTGCTGCTTTGCTGATTCTGCTCATCACGGAAGGTCCAACCCCATTCGAGCTTTCCACCCAAAGTGGTCGACCAGAACTGAATCCGGGTGGGGATCACATCGGCGGTGTCGTATGGGTCGAATTTCTTACGCACGAGATGGAAACCGCCCCCCACCTCGGCCGGCGCCGCCTCGTCATACATGAGACGAACGATGCAACTGGACTTGGTAACAAACTGAGCACCGATGCTCGTGCGAGGCAGAGCAGACTCGAAGATGGCCACGGCCACTCCTGCACTGTTGAGCTTTTTCGTCAGTACCGACAGACTGCTGTCCCGGTCCTTGACGTTCGGTGACAAGCAAGTAGCGAGATCAGTAATCACGATGAGCTTGCAGCCCTTGGGGATGGATGCGAGTAACGCTGCCTGCCCGGTAGACGTGTCAAGGTAAGTTGCTTCGTCTGCTTCTGCCTCTGCGTGATAAAAGCGAAAGTTCCCCAGCGCGTTCTTTTTGGATACATCACTGCTTGCGCAGGCACAGGCCTTGTCGATGCGGTGCAGAGTTTTCATTGCCTGTTCAAGATCCTGTCTGGGCCCATAAATGGCCAATACAGGAGATGCCTTGGGCGAAGTAAACGGCTCCACCGGCAAGCCCAGCGAGGTTCTGAACGCAAGCAGGTTTGCAAACGTCTGCACATCCACGTCAGGGTCAGCCAAGAACAAGATGGTCTCAGCTTCCGGAATCAGGTAAGGAATCAGGAATCGACGCTCACGAAGCTTCCATTTGGACGCTTCGGCCCAAGTGTGGGTGTTGTACATGGAGATCTGCTTCCATTCATTTTTCGGCGAGGCCATTTGTATTTCTTTCATCAAAGTTGCGATAGGCTGGGGGCACGCTTAGCCGCTGTACTACGGCGAGAAATGAGCTTTTCGCACCAGGCCAGAACCTCCGCTTCAACCCAACGGACTGCTGAGCGACGAGAAGGCCCCAAGCGCACAGGCTCGGGGAAGTCCGGCTGCGCGTAGATGAAAGATTTCTGGAATCCCACGATCGCCATGACCCGCTCGATTCCGATGAGTCGAATGGCGGGTGGATCTTCCGGTTCGCGTTCGATGGGAACGCCCACGGTGAGCAACGTCGAATAGCGTGGCGCCTTCTTCTTGGCCTTGCCGGTCAGATCTTTGATGTGCACAGCGACCTTGCCGGAGAAGCCAGGGCAACGCTGCGACTGCTTTTTGTCCAGAACGACGTGCGTGCCATCGTGCCGCACCCAGTGGTGCACCCACGGCCGTGCCGGATCTTGAACGATGTAGGTATGTGCGTCCCGGGGAGCGGGCTTGAAGAAGCTGGCGTGCGACGCGCTGACCAGCACCGTGCAAGGCTGGTGCAATGCGCGCAGACGGTCTTTGAGGCGATCTGCCTCGGGGGGATTTTGCATGGGGACTCCTTGGGTGCGAAAGACGAAACTGCGAACAAGCATCGAAGCCTTGCCAGGCTTCCATGCAACGTTGAATTCGTACTCGTACCTCAAGCATCTGCCGCTGCTAGCACCAGTCAGACGGTCAGGAAATTGACCGGGCTCTGCTGGCAAACGACGAAGTCGTTTGGCTCACCGTTAACCCATGACATGTCACAGGCACAGTTGGGGGAATATCAGGCTGATGCCTTCTCAGAACCGACTCCGGCCTTGCAGCCAGCGCCCGCCAGTTGCTACCGGCGCCCTCTTGAAAGTGGCTGGATTCTAGCGCGGCAAATTACTGCCTCGCAAGAGCTGTCAATCATGCGTGCAAGCAGAAAAGCAGTACTTCTCCCAATCGGCCATGAGCAGGGTGCGCTTGGCGAAGAAGTCCGAGCGCAGGTACGCCGCTGCGACGGCATCAGAGAGTCGATGTGCCAGCGCGTGCTCGCACACCTCGAAGGGATAGCCGGAACGCTCGCCGGCCCAGGTTCTGAATGTCGAACGCATGCCGTGGACCGTGACATCCCCATGGTCCATCCGACGCAGCAGCATCGACATCGCCATGGTCGACATGGCCACATCCTTTTTACCGGTGATGAAGATGAACTGTTTGCCTGAGAAGGGCTTGACCGTGGCGAGGATTTCCAGCGCGCGCTTGCCCAGCGGCACCCGGTGTTCCTTGCCAGCCTTCATGCGTTCGCCAGGGATGGTCCAGATGGCTTTGGCGAGGTCGATTTCATCCCAGCGCGCGCCGACGACTTCACCGGTCCGCGAGGCGCACAAGATCAGGAACTCCAGTGCGTAGCGGGCCATGCCGCTCTCGCCTTGCAGCTTTGCCATGAAGCTCGGTAGTTCCTCATAGGGCAGCGAGGCGTGGTGGTTCTTGGTTCCGATACGCACCTTAGGCAACAGATATTCCATGTGGCCCTTGAGCCGCGCGGGGTTGTCGCCCTTGCGCCATCCTTTGACTGTTGCCCAGTCGAGTACAGCCTCGATGCGTCCGCGCAGCCGGGTAGCAGTTTCTGTTTTGCTTTGCCAGATGGGTGAGAGGATCTCAACGATGTGATCGGAGTCCACGTCTCCGATGGCACACTGGCCGATCACCGGGTAGGCATACTGCGTCAGGGTGTTGGTCCACTGCTGGGCATGCTTGGCGTTTTTCCAGGCAGGCCTGGAAAACTCGATGAACTCGGTGGCGCAGGTCTCAAATGTCTTGGCCTTGGCTTGCTGAAGTTGCTGCTCTCGGGCCTCCTGCCGCTTGGCTGCAGCTGGGTCAGTACCGTTCGCGCGGGCATCGCGTAGGGCCTGGGCTTTCTCTCGGGCCGTTTTGAGAGAAGTTGCAGGGTAGGCTCCGAGGCCTACCGACTTGGCCTTGCCATGATCCATGTACCTGAAAAGCCAACTTGCGCTGCCATTCTTGGCAATCGCGAGGGTTAGGCCCTGACCATCGCCAAGCAGTGCGTTCTTGGGGGTGCTGAAAGCGAGTTCTTCGATCTCTCGGATCTTGGCTCTGATCTTGAGGTCAGTAAGTTTGTGGATAGCCATGCTGGAATTGTGAGTCAGGAAGGATTGATGAATCCCCTTAGCTATCAACTCGCATATCAAAATCGGCTGCTACTTCGCGGAATCCTGCGGAGAATGACGGACGAACGTCTCGGCGTAACCCATTGAATTCATTGAATGTGCAGCTGTTTTGGAGAATGGCGGACTAAAAATTCAGTGACGCCCTCTCCGCCAGATACAGCTCTAAGTTGTTGATTTTAAATAACTTTTTAGCAAGTCATCAAATCGTTATACGGCTGGTTATACGGTTGCTTTCAGCCACTTAATGGCAGCGAAAGTGGCACCACACCAGCATGAAGAAGTTCTAGCGCCCCCAGGCTCTAGAACTTTTTTCATTGGTGGCTTCCATTTTTACATTACCAGCCGCCAGCTCGGCAGCAGGCCCCATCGGCTTTCCTGCCAGCGTCGCCATGCCGCGCATCAGCAACCAGTGCTCGGCAGCAATCAGCGCTGTGTCCTGCGCCCAGCGCCTGACATCGGCCACCGCCATATCGCGGGACATCCACAAAGCATCTTCCCAGCGCCATGTCGCCAGCCATGTGGCGCGCTGGCCGCTGACAGCATTCACGCACCGCAGCTGCGGCGCCTGGTGCCCTGTCGCCTCAAACCGCTCGGCAATCGCCGCTTGGTGCGCAGCCGACAGCCGCCCCTCGCCCTCAATCTCCAGCCAGAGCCCCAACCCCTGAGCCCAGCTCTTTTGGCTCAGTCGCATCGCCGTGGCCATTGGCACATCGGCTCGCAGCGCCCGTGCCATCGGCTCCAGCACCACGCCCGCTTCGGCATAGCGCAAAGCCGCAGCCGGTGACAGTTCGACGCGCCATTCATCGCTGTTGGCCGTGGTGCCGGTTTCGGCAGCTTCGTCGGTATCGGCATCAACGGTTTGATGGTTTGTGCTGTCCATGTCGCCTTTGCCCTGCTCCTGGGCAATATGCACTTGCAACGCTTCAGCCACACACTGCCACCACAGCACGCGCAGGCCCGGGGCATCGTCAATGCCCATCGCCGCTCGTTCCAAATAGGCCACCTGCCGCGCCAGCACCAGTTGCGGCACGCCCATCGCCTCTGCCGCATCCCGAAACGCCAGCATGGCGTGGCCATCGCTGACCGAGCGCCCCAGCGTCCTCCGGGCAAACCTCAGCACCCAGGCATGGTCCGTGCGTCCCGACTTGGCTTGCCACAAAAGCACCACCGCCACAGCGCCCAGCGTATCGAGCGACTCGCGCAAAGCTTCCTCAAAGCCAGGCGTGCCCATCCATGAATGCCATTGCACCAGCTCGGTGATGTCGTACGCCGCCATGAACCACACCAGCACGCGCAGCGCACGCACAGGCTCCTGGGCTTCCACATTCCAAAGCAGGCGAGCCACTTCACCATCGCCTTCGTCGCGCGCCGGGTACTGCCCCAGCAAGGCCTGAAGATCCAGCAAGGAATCCAAGCCCAGGCGGGGTCGAGCATGCCGGCAAAAATACCCCACCGCCGCCATGCGCTGCGGCCACGCTGGTGGTGTGTGCAGCGCCGTATCAATCACTTCGAGCAGCAGTTGTGCTACACCATCCCCATATTCATGGGCCGACTGCGACGGCGGTAACTCCAACAGCGCGGTCAGCAACCGCTCAAACGGCTCGGGCGTCAAGGAATCGTCGAGCATGAAAACACCCTCCATAGAAGCGAGAGAACGCAAAGAAGAAACTCCCGCCCATGCGGCATCGGCACCTGGCACAAAGCTCGGCGTGACGAAAGGCTGAAATCGAGAAAAGAAAAGGAGAAAGAAAACCGAAAGGAGGAACGAGCCGAATCGGGCTACTCGTCCTCTTGCGCCCACGGCACAGGCGACAGCACCAGCACAGCGTCAATGTTCACGCGCTCACTGAACGTGGCCACCACACGCCGTGGTTGCTTGGTCGCCCAGCCGGTCAGCATGGCATTCCACGGCACCAGCGGTATCGGTGCCCACCAGCAAATCGCTGCGCTCTCCCGCCTCGCAGCGCACCCCGACCGCCAGCACCCAGTGCATATAGCGCTCGGTAGAAAAGCACACCAAACACAGGTGGCCATCGTCGAGCGCATCCAAGGTGCGTTCAACCACGCGCGAGCGCAGTTCCTTGCAATTCACCCGCTCGGCATAGGGGGCCAGTTGCTGCTGAAGCTCTTCGACCTCGCAGCCATCAAAGTAGTAGCGCTGCGCCACTTTGCGCAACGCCACCAGCCGCGCATCCTTGGTGTCCCAAATCAGCGCATTGCGCCGCACTTGGCCCAACACCATCAACGCCATCAAAACGCAGTGGTAGCCGCAAGTGGCATCGACCTCCCCCTGGCGCACATGCAGCCGCTGGTTGCCCACCATGGGGCCATGCATGCCAGCGCCCAGCCGGGGGTGGCAATGGTAGGAATGCTGCATGGCTCAGTATTCCTCCGGCAGCAGCAAGGTGGTCGAACGCCGGTCGGCCTCCGTGATGATCCACAGCCGGTGGTTCGGGGGAATGTCATAGGCCGACAGCAAACGGCTGCTATAGGTGAGCGCCGCAGCATTCGCTTGCTTGTCCTCCTCGCAAAGGTCACCCCAATCCCCGGCCACGTGGCGCATCACAAACGGCAGCGGTGCCAACTGCAGTGCTTCAAGCATGTCGAGCGCACCGGGGGTGATCAGCACGGTGCCCAAGGTGAACAAGGGGGTGCGTTGTTGTTCGTAGCGCGCGCATGCGGCGGCCTGACCAGGCGAAGAGGTCATGGGAATGCTCCTGAAAAGAAAGAGAGAAAAGGAAGGGAAAGGAAAGACGAAAGCGCTGTGCCGAGTGCCAAGCACCGAACCACGCAAAGCGCGGCAGGGCACTCGGTCCTTCCCGCTACAGACCCTGGCGCGATACGCCGCCATACCGCCACGACCACGGCTGCGCCATGCGTGCTGTCATGGCGACAGCCGCGCGCAAGCGAGCCACAGTGGTGGCACGGCGTTCGGTGGAATCAAACGGGGGGAAGCGACCTGGGAATGCAGGCGGGAAGGAATGGAGATATTGATTTTCGATTATTGTCGGCAATGAAGCGCAACCAGAAAAATCAACCATCGCATATAGTCATTATACCACACTCGCAATATTGCAAAATAATTCAACAAATGCAGCCAATATATATGAATTAACACATTATCCAAGCGGTCAATTCAATTTGGCGAATGATGCAACTTGGCATTTCGTGCATAACCGATTACGGTTTGCTGCGCTCCGTGGTCTGGGTCAAATTTGCTCGAAAGACAATTAGCCAACGGGCGTGCGCGTTGTCATCGGTGATGATCGAGGTCAGTGCTGCACTTCCACGGACGACGATCAATGACATTGCTCCAGAATGACCCCATCACCCAACTTGCGTTTTCCGTCTACGAGAACAAAGGTGTCTTCGCTGTTCTACTTGGGTCAGGCTTGTCTCGTTCCGCTGAGATTCCAACCGGCTGGGAAATTACTCTGGACCTCGTACGCCGCGTGGCTGTGGCTCAGGGTGTCCCGGAACAATCTGACTGGGCGAAGTGGTATCGGGAGAAGACAGGCCAGGAACCGAACTATTCCGTGCTGCTAGAGGAGATCGCTAGCTCACCCGATGAACGCAGGGCGATCCTTCATAGCTACATCGAGCCAGATGAGCAGGATCGTGAGGAAGGACGGAAGACTCCGACCAAGGCGCATCACGCCATCGCACATCTGGTCCGAACCGGCTATGTGCGGGTCATCGTCACCACCAACTTCGACCGGCTCATGGAAAATGCTTTGCGCGAACAGGGGGTTGAGCCAACTGTTGTCGCGTCCGCAGACGCGCTCGCCGGAGCCGAACCTCTTACCCACAGCCGCTGCTACGTGCTCAAACTGCACGGCGACTACAAGGACGCACGCATCCTGAACACCGATCAGGAACTGAGCGTCTATCCCGACGGCTACAACCGACTGCTAGACCGCATCTTCGATGAGCATGGCTTGATCATCTGCGGTTGGTCAGGCGAATGGGATCATGCCTTGCGCGCAGCCTTCCTTCGAGCGCCCAACAGGCGCTATTCCGTCTCCTGGGCCACACGCGGAACGTTGGGCTCGGGCGCGCAGGAACTTGCGACGCACAGGGCTGCAAAAGCCATCCCAATCACTGGTGCCGATGAGTTTTTCCAGACTCTTCAACAGCGGGTTGAAACCCTTGGGCTGAGCCAGCGTCAGCACCCGGCAAGTGTCGAACTGCTCGTCAACAGTGCAAAGCGGTACCTTTCGAAACCAGAGCACCGCATTCAATTGGACGAACTGCTTTCGCAGGAAACAGAACGGTTGATGGTGCAGCTTGATGACCAGCAATTTGCACCCCAAGAACAGTGGAGTCAGGAGGAGTTCCAATCTCGCGTCCAGCGATACAAGGCGGTGACCGAACCCTTGACACGCATGGCGGGCGTTTTGGGCAGATGGGGCGATGGCAGTGAACTGAACACGGTGTTGGACATCGTCAGAGGTTTGTACGTCCATGCCGAGAAAGTTGGCAATGGCGTGACTGTATGGCTCGGCCTGCGCTCCTATCCTGCTGTCTTGGCATTCACGGCTTACGGGGTTGGACTGACACGTTCGCAGCGCTGGCAAACGCTGCACGAATTCCTCGTTGCGCCTTGGCCAAGAAAGCACCAAGACGCCAAGAGAACTGTGTCCATGCTATTGCTCGGGGCTTGGAAGGGAGAACGAAATGATCTCTGGGCCCAATTGGAAGGCTTGAACAATCGCAAGACAGCCTTCAGCGATCACTTGTTTGACGTGATGAACGAATGGCGGTCCAGCTTTGCTGGCGTGTCGGCGGAGTTCGAGTTGGTGTACGAAAGATTCGAGACTCTGGCCGCATTGGCATATCTGGAAGAAGACAGCGAAGCCAGCTTGGAACAGGCGTTCGCTAATACACCCCACGGGCTGTTTGCCCGGATGCCCGTCGGGCGTGTAGGTTGGCATGACGCATCGGCGACCACGCTGCTGCAGGAGCTTCAGTCGGAACAGATGATTACCGCCTTGCTGAACGCGGGATTTGCGTACAAGAGTCGCCGCTTCCTCGAACTGTTTGCCGAAAGCTTGAAGCGCTACATCGGCAGGATGTCTTGGTAGCCGTTTTCTCCAGGCAGTAACGGCCCCCGCCCATTGGGCGGGGCGCCGAGGCGGTCACACCGCTTGGGGCTTGCTGGGCGCCCAGATCAGGTCGTGCATGCCGTGCTCGCCTTCGATCAAGCGGACATAAACCGCTGACGGGAACGAAAGATCGTGCAGGGTCACGGACAGGTACCTGAGCTTGAGCAGACCCAGGCGTCTTCCCGACGAAACGAACGGCTGCAAGGTGGTAGAGGCCGTAAGTAGCGGCTTGACAGTCAAAGACCGCAACCGCTGCGAAGCTGACAGCCCCGTGCTTCGTCAGCTTGAGGTTGATTGTTACCGCTCAACTTTGGCCGTCCTGTGACCGCTGGCTTAGATATCAGTAGTTCACCTAGTTCCGACACGGTGGGGCGTTGCAGCCAGCGCTGAACTTAAGAATGGTATTCACTGATGGTAAAATTTTTCCAAAATTCGCGCTCGTCGCAATCCATGAGAAAGCAAGCGCCATGAATGTAGGTCAAGCCATTCGACTATGCCGGACGCAGCGGGGAGCATCGCAAAGAACCATTGCGATCCGGGCCAGTTGCTCTGTGTCATACCTGTCAATGCTTGAGAACAACAAGCGCGATCCGACACTTTCGACGGTCACAAAGATCGCCGAAGCATTGCGTGTACCTGTCGGCTTGCTGTTCGTTTTGGCATCTGATCAAAATGAATTGGGAGCAATCGACGAGCACTTTGCGGATCAGTTGATGCAATCTGCACTCGCATCACTGGGAACGTCGGCCAAAATAACGACGCAGAAGGGTGGTCACTGTGGCTAATGCGGAACAACTCAAAGCGTTGGTGAAGTCCCACATCGAGCGGGATGACCGCCACTTCTATTCTGTGGCTATGCAGGTCGCGGCCCGTGAAGCAAAAGTGGGCCACGGCAAGCTGGCCGAAGAACTACGTGACATGATTGACGCGGCGAAGGCACGCGTCTCGCCGGATGCCGTCATAGGAAAACTGGTTCCATTGGCTCGTCCGCGTGGTGAACTGGCTAACCTGCTGACGGTTTCCTACCCGAAGAACCGGTTGACGGATATGGTGCTCGATGCGGAGATTTCTGAACAGCTCAACCGCATCATGAAAGAGCAAAAGCACCATTCACGTATCCGTGAGCATGGCTTATCGCCGAGACGGAAATTGCTGCTGGTTGGCCCACCGGGCACAGGTAAGACGATGACCGCCTCTGTTCTCGCGGGTGAGCTTGGCATACCGCTTTTTTCTGTTCGACTAGATGCCCTGATTACTAAGTTCATGGGGGAAACTGCCGCCAAATTACGTCAGATCTTCGATGCCATCAACGATGTGCGAGGTGTTTATTTCTTTGATGAGTTCGATTCCATCGGCTCTCAGAGAGGGCTTGCCAACGATGTGGGCGAAATTCGGCGGGTACTGAACAGTTTTTTGCAAATGATCGAAAGCGATCAATCCCATAGCCTGATCGTCGCTGCGACCAACCATGTGGAGATTCTTGATTACGCGCTTTTTCGCCGGTTCGACGATGTGATCGAGTACCGGCTTCCGTCCGCACCTCAGGCCACAAAACTGATCCAGTCAAAGCTTGGAAAGTTTGCACCCAAACCTTTTCCATTAAAGGCGATCACGTCCAAGGCGGAAGGATTGAGCTACGCAGAGATCAAGCGTGCTGTGGATGAATCTATCAAGGAAGCTGTGATGCACGACGAGGAGCGTGTGAAGTCAGATGTGCTGACTCGAGCCTTCGATGAGCGCCGCAAATTCAGCTTCAGAATGAATAACAAGAAGGTCACGCCGAATCATGCCGGATCAACCACAAGCTAAACGCCGGCATTTCATTCTCCGTGACACCTCACAGTCTGTTGAATTCAAAGCCCATTCTGCGGGTGGTCGTTCGACCCGCGAAGTGCCAGCCCTGCCCCGGCAGCAGCATGGCGCATCCCTTCGGGGGCAGATCGAGGTCTTGAAGACTACTGCTGCAGAGGCCGTGCGCGTCCAGAAGGAACTACAACTGGAAAGTGGGCTGGGCCTGCAAATCCAGTTTTCCAGTCAACCGGGTGTTGCGCTGGCGTTCGAGAGTCTTGCGAACGAGACCAAAAAGATTGAGCTGCTCAGCGTGCGCCATGAGGGCAACCAGACATTCGCTAATGTCTTTGTCCCTGATGGAGGACTGGCGCATTTCGAGAAATACATTACGGATTACTTGGAAGAGAAGAAAGACAGCCGTGGGCAGGCTCGTGACCATCGAAAGCTTCTCGATGCCATTGCAACTATTCGGGCGGCTGAAGTCAGAGCCTTATGGACGGATGATCATCAGTTGCTACCTGCCGACCTCAGCACTCTCTTCTGGTGGGAAGTGTGGCTTTCGGTTCGAGGCCAAGAACAACGACAAGTCGTTGTAGAGGACTTCAAGAAGCTCGCACGCTTGGCGGAATGTGTCGTCAGTGACAAACAGGTCAATTTTCCCGAGCGAACGGTGTTGCTGATGTACGGTTCGCAACAACAACTTTCGCGCTCGGTGATGACGCTGAATTGTGTTGCAGAGCTTCGCTACGCCAAGGAAACCGCCGAGTTTTTCGACGGCATGGACGTGGGTGAGCAGCGGCAATGGGCGGACGATTTGCTGCGTCGTTCGCGTTTGCAACCGCCGGACGGTACTGCGCCTCGAATCTGCCTATTGGATTCCGGCGTGAATCGCGCGCATCCGCTACTTGAACGCTTGATGGATGCAGGGGACCTGCATACGGTTGAGCCGGCGTGGGGCGTGGATGACGAGGCGGATCATGGCACGGGCCTGGCCGGTCTGGCCGCCTATGGAGATCTCACGGGAGCCTTGTCGTCCGCTGATTCGATCAGCATCCCACATCGGCTGGAATCGGTAAAGCTGGTGCCGTCGGAGGGAGCCAATGAAGGCGATGCTCGTCATCATGCCTACCTTTTCATGGAGGGGGTTGCTCGTCCTGAAATAGCCGCTCCGAATCGTTCGCGCGTTTTCACGTCGGCTGTAACTGCTTCGGATTATCGGGATCGAGGCCGACCTTCTTCGTGGTCTGCCGCCGTCGATGGCCTTGCGGCGAATACAGACGGAGCGGGTGAGTATCCGCGCCTGTTCGTACTGTCTGCAGGCAACACGCGCGATCCAAATGCTTGGGGCGGGTATCCTGACAGCCTTGCCACCAATCTTGTTCACGACCCGGGCCAAGCATGGAATGCCATCACGGTTGGGGCATGCACCGATAAGATTGATACGGATGGTCACCCCTCCTTGAATCCCATCGCCCAAACAGGCGGCCTCAGCCCCTTCACAACAACAACCAGGACATGGGACCGGGCATGGCCCTTAAAACCAGAGGTAGTGTTGGAAGGGGGAAATGCGGCCAAGGATGAGTTGGGCGCTGTCGGCATGGCCAGCTTGAATCTGCTGACGACTCACAACCAGCCACTTGACCGTTTGTTCACGACCAGCAATGCCACCAGCGCGGCATCGGCATTGTGTGCGGGAATGGCGGCTCAGATCATGGCAGCCTATCCACTCCTCAGGCCGGAAACCGTGCGTGCGTTGTTGGTGCACTCTGCGCAATGGAGCGAGAACATGCGCGGGATGTTTTTGCCCGCAGTGCCGAACAAGGACGACTACGTTCACCTGATCCGTCACTGCGGATGGGGAACCCCGGCCTTAAAACGTGCCCTTTGGAGTGCGGGCGATTCATTGACCTTGCTGGTCGAAGACCAATTGCATCCTTATACGAAGGTTCAAGGCAAGGGTATTGCGACGAGAGATATGAATCTGCACTCTTTGCCGTGGCCGAAGGATGAATTGGAGGCGTTGCAGGACATACCTGTTGAGATGCGTGTCACGCTCTCCTATTTCGTCGAACCCAATCCATCTGCGCGGGGTGTAGCCTCAAAGTATCACTACCCTTCACATCGTTTGCGCTTCGATGTACAGCGCCCCCTAGATGCATCTACCGAACATTTCATCGCACGGGTGAATGCAGCCGCGCAACGCGAGGATGAAGGTGATCCGGTCAATCCATCCGATCCCAACTGGCTGCTGGGTGATCGGCAACGGCATCGTGGCTCATTGCATCAGGATGTTTGGAAAGGGACAGCTGCTGAGCTGGCCAGCCGAGGATTCATAGCCGTTTATCCTTCAGCGGGATGGTGGCGGACGCGGCCAGCATTGGAGCGTTACGCTTTGCCCGCGCGATATAGCCTTGTGGTTTCGATCCAGACCCAGCAAACGGACGTTGATCTCTACGCCGCTGTCGCTCAGAAAATCCCTGTGACTAACGCCATCGCTATTGGGACGTCTCTATGACCTTCGGTCGGCCGACACCGGACAACCGGGTTGTGCATCCATCGACTGCAACGTCTGCGAAGCCGACATCGTCGATTGGTGTGTGCTTCAGGCTATGTGCTGCCGCTCGCAGAATCGCTGCGAATGGCAGCTATCGGTTCACTTGTGGTCAGCCCGAGGAGTTCAAGGGGTTTCAGGATCAAACCGCTTGAAGAGCTGAACCCATTGTTCAACCAAGCTGCCGTCGATCCCATCCAGTCCCCGGCTCAGCATGTTGGCTTTGACGCGCTTTGCGACCTCAACTTTCCAGCCCTGCTCTAAGTTGATCCTCTCGCGCTTAGCCCAAGCTTCAACTTGCGGCACGATGGCGGCATCTTTGGATGCAACATCCGCGAACTGTTGATCTGGCGCTCGAAAGATGCGATCTACAGCTTCAACAAAGCGTTGATGAGGAATCAAGTCCTCCAGCTCTGATCCGTTGAAGCCTGCAAACTCGTCTGTCGACAAAACCTTTCGCTCTTCGCCCTTGTATAAACCGCTGGTTAACTCGCTCGCCATCCTGGCGCCCATATGGTCGCCATCCAATAAAACAACCGGCAGCGTTTCGTCTCTACCAGTCAATATTCCAGCGGTGATCCGAAGAGTCTTCGTTCCGCCTGCCGGCGGAAACACCAACTCGCGGCGGGGCGTGATCTTCCCAGCGCCTATGAGAAGAGCCTTGATCATGGTCAGGTAGTGTTGATCTGAGGCGCCTTCAACAACCACTGGTAAACAGCCAAGAAGCAGGCTTTCAGCCACATTCAGGTTGAGAGCCGAGTACACCGCGTATGCTGCCCCAGCTTGCGCCGCGTCGGCGCCCGCCTGCCTGAGATTTGGCGAGCAGTGTGTGGAGCCGTCTTCGGCGATGTAGACCTTTCGCACCCGATCTAGCCTGTCCGGGTCGACAAGAAATGGAGAGTGCGTTGTGTAGACGATCTGGTTGGTCTTGGTGAGGCCGTCAAAAAATGTCGACAGGTCTCGCTGAGCTAGTGGGTGCAGGGACAGCCCGGGCTCATCGAGCAGAAGAACGGCGTTCTCGTGGTCGCCTTGGCTTTCTACCAAGAACACCAGATAGAAACTCAGGAACCACTGAAGCCCCGTGCTCCGGTTCTCGAGTTCGACCTCTTCTGGGCGTCGGTCATCTGAGACCCAAATACGGAAGTGATCACCGTCTGCCTCGAATCGGAAGCGGTAATCGCCTTGCTTCCACCATGACTTGAATTCTTTGGTCAAGGTGGTGCCTGCCGACTGCAGCAGGATGGACCGCTCGCGTTTGCGTTCTGCGATCTCTGCTATCTCATCTGCCGTCGGCTGGCGACCTGAATTGCTCGCATCTTTGAAGTCACGACCCAGCTGGAGAATCTCCTTCGGCTGCAAGCGCACGAAGTTAAACAAGACTCGAAGCGTGCGAGCTTTCGCGGCCTCCTTGGCCCCGAGGTCCTTCCGCTCAAGGTTCTGGACAACGTGCGGGAGGTAAATCTCTGAATCTAGGTTCCCATAGTTCGAGTAGTAGACGAACTTGGGTAGTGCCCCAAGGACTAAATCAGCCACTCCCTCAACATCCTCAGGCGCGGGGGCTTTGACCTGCGCCAGCCACCCACTCAAGGTGTCGATCGTCTGCTGCAAGCGGGGAACGATGGTCGAAGTCTTCGCTGGTTGCTCAGGCAGCAGCTTGGTAAGCGATGCAATGCCCTGGCTGAGCTCAGTTTTGGACCAGTCCTGCCTGACTGCATCGGCTTGCGATTGCACTGCATCAGTCATGGTCGTCTTCAGTTGCTCTTCGCTCTTAAGAGCATCGGCCCTACCTAGCGCGGAGATCAAGTTCGCCAGCTCGGCGCTGACATCCGAGACGGAAACAGTGGTCTTGGGCGCGTACTGCGGAAACGAAACTACGTACTTCCCATCGAAGAACCTCCCAACAGACAACACAGCCAGTTGTGACCGATCTAGCTTCGTCAGCGCAACCAGCTTGTCCATTAGAGAGCTGGCATCGAAGTCCGCAGTGATGAACTTGAACTTCCCCGGGTTCGCGCGGATGTCCGCGAACGTGGTCTTTGGGTAATCGGAGGTCGGTTGAATCTCGCCCTCGCGCGCTGGATTGAGCTTCCAGAGTGGAAGCAGCAGGTTGGTCTTGCCTGACTCGTTGACACCGATCAGCGCGCCAACGTCGCTAACCTCAATTTCACCGCTGTCCTTCACTGATCGGAAGTTCGTTACCCGGTACT
>LNAP01002021.1_pt1 | contig 31192 bp, 32 predicted proteins | sample 602601 | NCBI WGS metagenome assembly LNAP01 (sample SAMN02440304, study PRJNA202911) | soil metagenome | biome: Subtropical and temperate rainforests or woodlands; isolation source: soil samples (1 kg each in a 20% v/v slurry with milli Q water) were... ...
TGACGAGCGGCCGGATTTGGTTATAGTTAGCACCGAGTTCCGCAGCTAAACAGAAGGACACAGCATGCGACGCATGATTATCACCGGCAGCCTCCTGCTCGCCTTGAGTGCAACTGCTTCGGCAAGCCAGGTTTACAAGTGGGTCGATGCGCAAGGCAATACCCATTTCGGCGCCCAACCACCGCAAGGGCAAGACGCAACGCCGATCAATACCGTGGTTGCTCCGCCCAAACCCGTCCAGCCGCTGCCCACCTTCCCGACTCCAGGTTCCGCGGACGATCCTGCGCAAAAAGCCATCGACGAGAAGGTCAAAAAGGAAGTGGCCGAGCGCGAGGAGAAACTGAAGAAATACTGCGAAATTACGCGGACCAATCTGGCCCAACTGCAGAACAATCCGCGAATCACAGCAGAAGTGAATGGCGAAGTGCGTCGTCTGACGGAAGAAGAACGTCAGAGCAAAATTGCCGAGAATCAGAAAGGCATTACTGAAAACTGCCAGTGAGCGAAGCGCGCAACCTTGCGTTGCGCGCCTTTTCTGCAAGCCCCGTTACGACCTTGCTGCGCCGATCAACTCGTCAAACTCCCCTAGCAACACCAACAGCCCTTTAGCCTTGCCAAGGTTTGCGCTGTAAACCATCTCAGCCATCGGCCGAATGCCCGACACCGACGGCAGTGGCTGGCTGCTTTCAATGATCACTTTCATGCGCGGCAGAAAGATCCACTGCAGCCATTCCTCGAACGCCAGACTATCCACACAAAACGGTTCAACGCTGGCAAGTGCTTCAGCCGAAGGGGGCGATGTTGCCCACCAGCCCTGAGCGCGAAGCTCACGCTCAATCAGCAGCAAGTGATCTGCCAGCGACGGCAAACGCTGATCCATTAAAGGTTTACCTGAGCCCGCTGACGGGCCTGAGCGGCACCGGATGCGTTGCCTTGTTTCTCGCGAGCCTGGGCGATCAACCCCCAGAGGCTTGCTTGCAACGTTGGACGACCATTGGAATAGGTCAGACCGCGCTGCGCCACCTGCTCGGCCTGAGCTGCATCGCCCTGAGCCAAACGCACTTGCGCCAAGCGATAGAGAACTTGCGGCTCGCTCGGAGCAATACGTTGCGCGCGCTCCAAACTGGATGAAGCGCCATTCAGATCGCCAGAGCTTTGCTGTTGCTGCGCGGTAGTCAGCAAGGCCAACACCGGCCCATCGAGTTGCTCATCGGCCGCCAAACCGCCTGCCGAAGGGATACCGCTCGGAGAAGAAGGAATGGGGGCGCTATAGGTACTGCCTGCACCTGGGGTAATCGGCCCAGTGGTAATTGGCCCGGGCGTGATGCCGCCTGGTGTAATCGGCGAGCTACCCACGGATGAACCTGCTGCGGGATACGTCTGAATCGGCGTTGGCGCCCTGCCCTGCCCCGGCACCATTACCACCACACCTGAATCCTGCGGTACGGCCTGAGGTTGCGCCTGAACAGGTGCCTGCGAATAACCGCCGGCTGTAGCTCGGCCACTGGCCGGCGGGCGGTCATTGGACAAAGGTGCGCCGGAGTCTACGACCGGAATCGAGCCGCGTTGAACACTGGCGCAACCGGTCAATACGCTGGCGGCCATTAATGCAGGAATCAACCATTTATTCACTGAGCACCTCTTCACTTAATTCATCCAACCGCGCACCCAGTCCATCACTTCCGCAGCAGGCGTTTGCCCGCCACAGGCGGTACCGGCTGCCGGCTCGCTGCCGCGAATATACGGCATCTGTACCGCGTTCGGGCAGTTGGCGTCTGAGCCCTGACCATTGTTGGCGTCGACCCACACCTGCACCACGTTATCGGGCAATGGCATGTTCAATGGCAGCGGGTCGGCCTGCTTCATAAACCCGGTCCACACCTGCAACGCACCGGTTGCGCCGGTGAACGGCGTAGCACCGTTGTCATCGCGGCCCATCCACACCACCGCCAGCAAGTCCTGACTGAACCCTGCAAACCAACTATCCCGCGAGTCGTTACTGGTACCGGTTTTGCCCGCCAGATTGAGCGTGGATGGCAGTTGGCTGTACACCGAGCGCCCTGTACCTTCGCGCATTACCCGCTGCATGGCGTTCTGCACCAGATAAATAGCACCCGGGTCAAAACGCTGCTGAATCTGGAACGGATAACGCTTCAGAGGTTCCCCTTCAGCGGTCAACACGCTGCGAATACCGCGCAACGGCGTGTTAAAGCCGCCGCTGGCAATGGTCTGGTACATACCAGCCACTTCGATAGGGCTGAGTGCGCCAGCGCCCAACAACATCGACGGGAACGCCGGCCATTCGCGCGAAACGCCCAGGCGCTCAAGGGTTTTCAACACATTGGGCACACCAAGTTCCAGGCCAAGCTTGGCGGTGGACAAGTTGTAGGAGTTCGCCAGGCCTTGATAGAGATAGATTGTGCCGTGGGCTTTATGGTCGAAGTTCGCCGGGGTCCAGACCTGGCCGTCCTTGCCTTTCACCGAAAACGTTTCGTCTTCCAGCCAACTGGTCAAGGTGTATTGGCTTGGACGCTCCAGCGCAGTCAGATAAACCGCCGGTTTAACCAGCGAACCTATCGGCCGCACCGCATCCAGCGCACGGTTAAAGCCGGCGAAACGCGGTTGACGACTGCCAAGCATGGCCTGAACTTCGCCGCTTTCCGGATTGGTCACCACCATCGCGGCTTCCACTTCGTCGACGCCCTTACGGCCCTTGAAGCCTTTCAAGGTAGTCGACAGAGCGTTCTCGGCTTTCTGCTGCAAGATCGGATCGAAGCTGGTGAAGATTCGCAGGCCTTCTTCTGTTAAGTCTTCGTCGCGGTAGTCCTGACGCAACTGGCGCTTAACCAGATCGAGAAATGCAGGGTAGGAACTGTCCGCCATACTGCCGCGCTTGGTTACCCCGAGCGGCATCTTCTTCGCCGCCTCGGCTTGCTCTGGCGTCACCACGTTCTGTGCAGCGAGTAGGTCGATTACCAAGTTGCGGCGTTCAAGCGCGCGCTCCGGGTTGCGCCGCGGGTTGTAGTACGTCGGGCCTTTGACCATGCCCACCAACAACGCCACCTGGTGTAGTTTCAGCTCCGCCAGCGGCTGACTGAAGAAGTACTGGCTAGCCAGACCAAAACCATGCACCGCACGCTGGCCGTCCTGACCGAGGAACACCTCATTGAGGTACGCCTCGAGAATTTCCTGCTTGCTGTAGTGCAGCTCCAGCAGCACCGCCATCATGGCTTCGGTTGCTTTACGGGTCAGGCTGCGTTCGCTGGTGAGGAAGAAGTTTTTCACCAACTGTTGGGTCAGGGTACTGCCGCCCTGACGCATCTGACCTGCGCTAGCGTTAACCCAGAAAGCCCGCGCAATCGACTTCGGTGACACGCCGAAGTGATGGAAAAATTCGCGGTCTTCGGTGGCGACCAAGGTTTCCACCAAATACGGCGGCACTTGATCGAGCTTGATCAGAATGCGGTCTTCGTTGTGCGCCGGGTACAGGCCGCCGATAAGCAGAGGCTCCAGACGCGCCACGGCCAAGTCTTGACCGCTGGCCTGGGTGAGGCCAGCAACATAGTCGCCGGAGAACTTCACCCGAATGCGCTGAGCCTGCTCGGCACCTTCATAAAACTGAAAGCCACGGGTATTGAGGTCGACATTGTTGCCCGCCACCACGGCGGCGCCTGGGCCGGTTACCGAGGTCTCGCGGCGATAGCCCAAGGCATCCAATTCGGTAAGGAAATCGTCTTTGGCCAGTTTCTGCCCAACAAATAATTCCAGCGGACGGGCATACACCTTGGCTGGAATGGTCCAGCGCTTGCCGGAGAATTTCTCCTGCACCACGGCATCGAGGTAGACGGCGAAACCGGCTACGACGACCACGCCGACAAGGCCGAGTTTGAGCAGCCAACCCAACCAGGGGCGCATGCCACCGGAACGGGATTTAGGGCGCGAGCGAGAGGGGCGAGAAGATCGGGTACGTGTCATGGCGGCGCATTATACGCACTTTGCTTGGGCCAGACAGGCGCCCGCCAATGGTTTGCACACTCGCGCACAGCCGCCATAATGGCCGACTGAATTCAGCCCGTTATCCAAGGAAAGACCGTGAGCCAAACCCTGATCGCTGCCCTGCAGAACCCGGCTCTCTACCCTCATCCGGTAGAGAGCTTCCAGGTCATTGAAACGCACATCTCATGGGTGGTGTTGACCGGTCCCTTTGCTTACAAAATCAAAAAACCAGTGAATTTCGGCTTTCTCGACTTCACCAACCTCAATGACCGCGAGCACTTTTGCAAAGAAGAGCTGCGCCTGAATCAGCGTCTGACCGAAGGCCTGTACCTGGAAGTGCTGCCAATTACCGGCAGCGCTGAAGCGCCGCAGTTGAATGGCGATGGCCCAGCAATTGAATACGCACTAAAGATGCGCCAATTCCCGCAAAGCCAGCTGCTTGCTGAAGTGCAAAGCCGCGGCGAACTCACCACCGACCACATTGATAGCCTGGCAACCCTGATTGCCCAGTTCCATATCAATGCGCCACGGGTTGCGCCAGACCACGAGCTGGGCAGCGCGGCGGCAACCATGGCGCCGGTAACGCAAAACTTCGAACAAATCCGCCCGATGCTTTCCGACAAGGCCGACCTGCAACAACTCGATGCTTTGCAAGCCTGGGCCGAAAGCAGTTTCGAGCGCCTGCAGCCCCTTTTCGAACGCCGTAAAAGCGAGGGCTTTATCCGCGAATGTCACGGTGATATTCACCTGGGCAATGCCACCCTACTGGACGGCAAGGTCGTGCTATTCGACTGCATCGAATTCAACGAACCCTTTCGCCTAACTGACGTGGTGGCCGATATCGGTTTCCTAGCGATGGACCTTGAAGACCGCGGCCTCAAACCCCTGGCGCGACGTTTTATCAGTGCCTGGCTGGAGCAAACCGGCGACTACGATGCGCTGGAAATTCTCAATTTCTACAAAGCCTATCGGGCCATGGTGCGCGCCAAGGTCGGCCTGTTCCGCCTTTTCCAAGAAGAAAATCCGGTGCAGCGCGCGGTGATTCTGCGTCAGTACCGCAGCTACGCGGCCTTGGCGGAAAGTTACAGCGCCATCCCTTCGCGCCTCCTGGCCATAACCCACGGCGTTTCGGCCGTAGGCAAAAGCCACGTAGCGATGCGTTTAGTGGAAGCACTGGGGGCCATTCGCCTGCGCTCGGATGTGGAGCGCAAGCGTCTATTTGGCGAGCAGAAAACAGCTGATCAGGGTCAACTGACGGCTGGCATTTACAGCCAGGACGCCAGCGTCGCTACGTATCAGCGCCTGCACCAATTGGCCGAAGCCGCGTTGCGCGCGGGCTTCCCAGTGGTGATTGATGCCACCTACCTGAAACAGGCTCAACGCCAAGCCGCTTGTGATGTGGCGCTGGAAACCGGTGCACCGTTCCTGATTCTGGATTGCCAGGCACCGGAGACAGTCATTGCCAGCTGGCTGAAGCAACGTCAGAACGCCGCGCAGGACCCCTCTGACGCCACGCTCGAAGTGATCCAAGCGCAGCAAGCCAGCCGCGAGCCGCTGAATGCGGAAGAACTGGCGCACACCAAACGCGTGGACACCCATGAAAGCGCCAGCCTCGACTCGTTGATTGAACGCATCCGCCAGCGCCTCCCCGGGTTGTAACCGTAAGCTGCCCCGCGCTCAGCGAAGCAGAGCTGGGCGCGGCTTCTATACTGCCGATAAACCCCTTATCGGAAGCCCGTCATGAGCGCACCTCGCCAATTGGATTCGCCGCTGTACGCCCTGCTGCATAACGAAGACATCGAAGGTTTTAATGCCCAGAAATCGCAGGGCGGCGACGTCAACCTCACAGACGGCGACTTCCGTGGCCTTGACCTACGGCGTCTGGACACCGAAGGCATTAACTTCACCAATGGCTATTTCCGCGGAGCAGACCTTCGCGGCCTGGACCTGCGCGACACATGCATGGACGGCGCCAGCATTGCCCATGCGCAAATCTCCGGAGTTTATTTCCCCGTTGAATTGAGCGCAGATGAGATTTTGATGTCGCTAAACTTCGGCACCCGCATGCGCTATCGGCCGAGTGAAAAATGAACAAGGTTGCGCAGCGAACGCTAGCCCAGGCCACAGAGCAGCCCACTGTAATTGGGCTTAGTCGCGCCGAGCCCAGCAACAAGATCGGCAAGATATCAATCAGCCACGTTTTTTTCAGTGGCCGCTACACTTCTTGGCAGGGTACCCGCTGCACCTATAACGGCGGGCTACGCGCGGCTGCCAAGGAGGCACGATGAACGACGAACTACAACACCTGAAAAACCTGGGAAAAACCTCGTCGCAATGGCTGCATGCCGTCGGCATCCATAGCGCAACCGATCTACGTCGCTTGGGAGCGGTGGGCGCGTACCGCGCAGTACAGGCTCGCGGATTCAGAGCTTCCAAGGTCTTGCTGTATGCCATTGAGGGAGCGTTGCTGGATGTGCACTGGAATGAGTTGCCACCGGCCCATAAAGCAGAGTTGAATGGCCAGCTCGACGCTATGCCACCCAACAATAAGAGCTAGCTCACATCCCGTACGCTCAACGATTTACGCCAGGGCCGGGGCAAACTATTGTTTCAGGGACGTTCGTGCGTTCTCGTAAGCCCAGCCAGTTCAAGGAATTACTGTATGTACCTACTCGGGGAGCAACCGGCCTACGCCGACCGACTGCAAGGCATCCCCACGCAGCTGCTGGAAGGGCTTGCACCAGCGGGCGAGACGGTGCGTCTGGAACGCACTGACGATCTCGCCCAAGACTTACCAGGCAATCAGCTGTTCATCATCGAAAATGGCTTGTTGCATGCCCTTGTGGATGAGCGCCCGCTGTTCTACTTGCAGGAGGGTGATCTGTTCGGCCTGCGTCAGGGCATCGAGTTTCCTACCTGCCGATATAGCAGCGAAGAACCGCTGAGCCTGGTGCCTTACACCCGTACTGAAGTGTTCAAACATATCTACGCCAGTGAAGTACGTCTTGAACTGTTCGTTCAGTACCTGATTGGCCATACGGCATTGCTTTCTGACGCGCTGGCTCGCATTAAACAACCTGAGATCCGTCCTGCTACCGGGTTCCAGCATTTCGCCGCTGGCGAGGAGCTGATTCACCAAGGCGATGAAGCCGATCACGTATTTATCATTATCGAAGGGCATGCCGAAGCGTACGTCGACGGGCATAAAGTCGGCGATGTACAGAAAGATGAGATCTTCGGCGCCATGGCAGTGTTCACTCGAGAAAAACGCAGCGCTACCGTATTGGCCAGCGAGCCGTGCACGGTGATGGTAATTCCGAAGGAGCAATTCTTAAGTCTTACGCAGAGCAATCCACGCATCGCCCATAGCCTGATCGAAAGCATGGCGCGACGTATTGATCTGCTGAACAAGGAAGTCACCCAACTGCGTTTGCCCGCTGGCGAGTGATTTACAGCGCACTAAAAACCCGGCCTTGCGCCGGGTTTTGTGTTTCTGGAACTGAATTTCTGCCCGCGCCAAAAAAGATGAGGCTGGGGTGTTGACTTAGAAATGAGAATTGTTATTATTATCGCAACTGGTCGCGAGATCAGTCGATATTCTGAGAGACCTTCAGTCGGACTTTTCAGATTATCTCCTCATCAGGCTAATCACGGTTTTTGACCCGGCTCTTGCCTACGAAAACGTCATTCATATACCTGGAGAAGAATATGCAGACCCGCCCGTATAACTCGCACTTGGAATGCCGAGCGTTTGCGCCGTACGCACTCCGCCGGACTTACTGCGCTTCGATCCGGAAGCCGTAACGGGGAAAGTGCACATGCACCACTCCGCCACGCGGGTCTTCACGGCGCAGAATCAATTCCTCACGCCCAGCAAACAGCAACTCGCCCGCCACAGGGTCAACACCGTAATCGGTGGCGGCAATGATCACCTGCTGCCCAGCTTTGAAACCGTTGGGGTCTTCAAACACGTCATCCGGCAGCGGCGCTGGCGTGGAAGTGCGCGCAACTTCCAACGCCTCCTCCGAGCTCATAGGCGTGGACGAACCATGACCAAAACCCAACACCCGAGCAAACCAGGCAGACACCAATGGATAGCTATCCACCAACGGCGAGGTCACGGGAGTGGCTTTGAGAAACCAGCATTGGTGAGCCAGCGCAAAATCAGCATGGCAGGCCTCGTCGCCAAATAGAAAGTCGCTGCCGCTGGCGCCGAGCTGTTGCTCCAGACGCGCCATCAGTTGCGGCCATTGGTGTTGAGCCTGTGCCAATGGCACACGTGCGGCGCTGCCGCCACTGAACAGCCCCTGGCGATCGGCGATAAAGCCTTGCACCGCTTCCGGCGGCAGCTTGGCAAAACGGATGGCTACGGAGGCCGGTTGAAATACCAGCGCTACAGCGTGCTGGAACAGCACTGAATCGATCCAGTTGGTAAAGCCTGTGATCGCAAATAGCTGCTCAGTCGGGAACAGCGCAGGCGTAGCTTTTTCAGCCTCAAGGCGTCGGGCAATCAACGCGGTATCGCAGTAAATATCTGCCCCCACTTGCAGCACTGGGGTTTTCCGATAACCGCCGGTAAGCGCCACCAGATCGGGCTTGGGCATAACCGGAGAAATCATTACCGAGCGCCAAGACAACTGCTTAAAACCCAGCATCAAGCGAGTTTTCTCGGCAAATGGCGACGTTGGGTAATGGTGCAGGATCAACTCGTGCATAGCAGGCTCCAGGCGCTTTTTTATGGACCCTGAGCTTACGCGGCTACTCCGCTACGGCCTACCCAATCAGGCTGATGGCGCGTCATCAGGCGGTTGGATAACAGCCCAGGCCAGCACCAGGCTTTCTTTGGCTTTTTTGCTCAATGCCTTGATCGCGCGCTCGCGACGCAACGCATCGCCTTTGCCCGCACAGCTCTCCACATAGACCAACGCCACCGCTGGGCTGGAATAGAAAAAGCGTGCGCCCTTGCCGCTTTGATGTGCCGCGAAACGACGTTGCGGATCGTCACTGATGCCACAGTACAACGCACCGTTGGCGGCGCGGACCAAGTACACGAACCAGGGCTTGGTCAGCGGGCTGAGCTCTTCGAGGGGCGTGGCGTCGGTCATGCGGATGGGGTCTAGGCCAGAAAAGCGGATGCTATGGTAACCGAGCCCAAACGCACCTGGCTCTAGGAAGTTGCCTGGCCAAGTTTGCGCAGTAGGCGATTTAACAAAAATTCTCGCGCCCGATACTGCCCAGCATCGAACACGCCTTACGAGAAAAATATATGACTGTCATCTTGCTGACGTTCCGCGCCGAGGATCGCCTCGTTCGGGCGCTGGACCTTATCGTCAACACAACCGAGAAAAGCCACCAGTACCACCTCAATCGCGCAGTAACGCGCTATGTGAAGGCGGAGCTGGCAAGCCTTCAAGCCATCGCCGAAGGCATTATCGACGCCGACGCTGGCGAGTTGATCAACCTTGAAACCGCGCTAGCTACTTTCAGCGACCACGGCGAAAGCGATACATAACCAGCCACTCAGCGCCCCGCCCGGAACGCCGCCAAGCCCTTCGCTGCCTGCTTTCGAATCGCCCCCTGAACCAGCGGCGTCCATCCCAATAGCGTGCCTTTCACGCCTAGCGCCTGCGCTGACCATTTCCACAGATCAAAGTGGTCGCGGTGCTCGACAATTTTGCCGTCACGAAATTTGAAATTGGCCTGGATACGGTTAACCACCATGCGCCCGGTGCCGCTGAATAAATAGGTGGCAACCCAGTGGGCCCTGCCCTGATGGTCGTCAGCACTTACGTCTGAGTATTCCAAGGAAAAGTTCTGTGCGCGGCTGGTGAGCATGCGCCACATATCGGCGGCCTCAGCGCCTTTGAGATCAGGAAACACCGGATCGCTGAAGTGCACATCAGCGGCGTAACAGGCAGCCATAGCTTCAGCATCCTGGCGCTGAAATGCCTGGTAAAAACGGGTTAGCAATTCGGCGTTGGGATGGCTCATGGCAGCTCCGGAGTAAGTGGCAAAGGGGGCTATTGTCCGTATAAGAGGGCAAACGCTCGATTGGCTATATCGACAACTTTGTGTCAAATATAGCCAACCTTAGCCATCAGACCTTTTGCCATGCTGCGGATCGCCCTCTACGTCTGCCCCCAAACCGTATGCTCCAGCCTGAGCATGGCCATGGATGCTTTTCAGTTAGCCAACCAACTGGCTGGCGAGCGCTTGTTTAACCTGCAGCGAATCAGCCTTGACGGTAAGCCAGTGGACTTGCACTTTGCGCGCATTAGCGTGGATGGCGATCTGAGCCTAGCCGAGAGCACCGACCTGGTCATGCTGCCGGCCACTGGCAGTGCCATCGACAAGACACTGCACAGCAACGCCGCCCTACTGCCCTGGCTGGCAGCGCAAGGGCAAAAACGCCATCTGGCCAGTCTATGCAGCAGCGCCTTCTTGTTGGCTGCGGCGGGCGTACTGGACGGTCGCAGCGCTACAACGCACTGGAGCTTGGCGGCGCTATTTCGTCAGCGTTTTCCGCTGGTGAAATTACAGATCGATCAACTCCTCACACACGATGAACACTTGTTCTGCTCCGGCGGCGCCCAGGCCGGGCTGGATTTGTGCCTCTATCTGATCGGCTGGCATGCTGGCGCTGACCTGGCGCAAAAGGTCGCCGCGGCGCTGGTGTTTGAACACAGCCGTGGTCAACAAACCCGCTTTGAACCGCTGTTGCCGCAAGTGCAGCGCAATGACCCGCTGCAACCGCTACTTAACTGGATGCAACTGCACTGCGCCGAGCCGATGGATCTGCAGCGCTTAGCCACGCAAGCCAACTGCTCATCGCGCACCTTGCTGCGGCGTTTTCGCGCCAGCACTGGCATTACCCCTAACGACTATCTGCAGCGGCTACGCATCAGCGCGGCACAAGCAGCGTTACGGCAGCCCTCGCGCTCGCTGGAGCAGATCGCCGCCCAGGTCGGCTTTGGTGATCGCGCTGCCTTTGCCAAGCTGTTCAAGCAACTCTGTGGCGAAACCCCCGGAGCGTTTCGCCAACGGCTGCGGGGCTGAGCCAGACAAAAGCTCGTGCACCGCATAGAATCGCCGCAGCCTTTAGGAGACGCGCCCCATGCTGATGGTGATTTCACCTGCCAAAACCCTGGATTACGACACCCCGCCCGTAACCAAACGCTTTACCCAACCGCAACACATTGACCACGCCGAGGAACTGATCGCCCAACTGCGCGACTTCAGCCCGGCGCAGATTGCCGAATTGATGCACCTTTCCGACAAACTCGCCGGCCTCAACGCTGCGCGTTTCGGCAGTTGGACGCCCAAGTTCAGCGCCAAGAATGCCAAACAAGCGGTGCTGGCCTTTAAAGGCGATGTGTACACCGGCATGCACGCCGAAGACTTCAGCGAAGACGACTTCGACTTCGCGCAGAAACACTTGCGCATGCTCTCCGGCCTCTACGGCGTATTGCGCCCGCTAGACCTGATGCAGCCCTACCGCCTGGAAATGGGCACCAAACTGGCCAATTCCCGCGGTAAAGACCTGTACGCCTTCTGGGGCGACAACATCAGCGGCTGGCTCAACCAAGCGCTCAAAGCCCAAGGCGACGATGTGCTACTGAACCTGGCCTCCAACGAATACTTTGGCGCCGTAAAGCGCCAGGCCTTGAAAGCGCGGACCATCAACACCGACTTCAAAGACCTGAAAAATGGCCAGTACAAAATCATCAGCTTCTACGCCAAAAAGGCCCGCGGCATGATGGCTCGGTATGTAATCAAAGAGCGCCTCACCGACCCGGCGGGCTTGAAAGACTTCAACTACCAGGGCTACCGCTTCAATGCCGAGCAGTCCAAGCCCGACAACCTGGTGTTTCTGCGCGATACACCGCAGGACTGACGCCGCCGGCTCCACGTGCGCCTAGACCTCACCTACCGCAGCTCTGCATCAGCGCGACATAGGCACAAACAACAAGGCCGCCCTTAGGCGGCCTTGTCATGTACGCACTGCGATCAAACCCTGAACGCACTAATCAGTTGTTTAAGGTGGGCCACTTCCCCAGACAACTCGCGGCTCGCCTGCTCTGTCTGACTCGCGCCCTCAGCCGTGCGTTCGCCAGCCAGATTGATCTCGACAATGTTCTGGTCAATATCATGCGCCACTGCGGTCTGCTGCTCAGCCGCCGCCGCAATCTGCTGGTTTTGATCCACGATCATGCCCACGGCACCAAGGATATTCTCCAGCGCCTGCTGCACTTTGCCGGACTCGCTTACGGTGTTGTCGGCCATGCTGTGGCTGGCGTGCATGGTTTTCACCGCCGCGCCGACGCCACCTTGCAGCTTGGCAATCATTTTCTCGATTTCTTCGGTGGACTGCTGGGTACGCTTGGCGAGATTGCGCACCTCATCAGCAACCACCGCAAAGCCACGGCCTTGCTCACCGGCACGGGCTGCTTCAATCGCCGCGTTCAAGGCCAACAGGTTGGTCTGCTCAGCGATGCCCTTGATTACGTCCAGCACCTGGCTGATGGAAGCGCTGTCGCTGGCCAGTTGGTTGATCACACTCACCGATTGATCGATCTCATCGGCCAGACGCTGAATGCTGCCGACCTGCAATTCCACCAAGGCACGACCGCTAACGGTTTCATGATTCACACTCTGCGCACTGTCCACCGCAGCTGCAGCGCTGCGCGCCACTTCCTGCGCAGTAGCCGACATTTCGTTCATGGCCGTGGCCACTTGCTCAATCTGGCTGCGCTGACCAGCCACCGCCAGGTTGCTCTGGGCGGAAACATCTTCCACACGATCAGCCTGCACACCCACCGCCGTAACAGTGTGGCCAACTCGCTCGATCAGGTGATGAATCTTCTGCACGGTACCGTTGAACACTTCACCCAACTCACCCAGCTCATCGCGGCTTTGCGCATGGAAGCTGACGGTCATATCGCCTGCCGCCACTTGATCCATAACTTTGCCAAGGCTTTTCAGGGTGGTGCGAGTGGAGACGTAGAAACCGCCATAGAGGTAGCCAATCAGGATAAACACCACCAACAGCGCGACCACCAGCATCACTGTCTGCGCCTGTTTCTGCGTCAGGCGTTTTTGCAATTGCTGCTTGAGAAACGCCAAGGCGGCGTCGTTCAACTGGTAGGTTTTCTCCATCGAGGCCGAGACTTTGTCGTAGAACTCCTGCCACGGCGCGTCGAGGGTGTCGGCCATTACCACTTGGTCTTCAAAGAAGGTGCTGTTGTCTTTGAGCGTGGCGCGGCTGGCATCAGCCTGGGTTTTCAGCGCGGCTTGTGCGGCAGGGCTACCGTCGAGAGCGTCATTGATGGTCAGGCCGTATTCGGCGTGCAGTTTTTCCAGGGTCAGCAGCAGCTCATCGAACTTGCCGCTGGCAGAAGAATTGAGGAAGCCTTGGGCCAGCGACGCCGAGCCCAGCGAACGCCCGGTGCTTAATGCGGCGGTAACCGCAGGCGTGCCATTGGTGACCAGCTCGATCATTTGCCGCACGGTGGTCTGGCTGTCTTGGCTCAAGCCGGCCTGGTTGGCGATGATCTTGATCAGCACCTGCATATTGCCCTGCAGCTTCTCGATCATCGGCGCCTTGCTTTGCAGCGAGGTCTCCGCGTCAGCCGCTTTCAGGGCTTTTTCCAGCTCATCGCGTTTGTTGTTGAACAGCTCAACTTGCTCGGCGTTTGTCACCACCGGCTCAAGCTTGAGCAGGTCAGCTTCGATGCGTTTGGTTAAAGCGCCGATGCGCGTTTCTAGGTCGCCGATCTTGCCCGACTGCCCGACAGCAGCGTTGATCTCAACCATGTCATTGAGATTTTCCAGATCGGCGCGAAGTTTGAGGCTGGCACTCATCAGGTCGAGGCTTTGCAGCTCGGCGCGTGTGCCGACGAACTCGTTGTAAGAGTCGCGTACCAGATAGAAGTTGGTAACCAGCATCGGCAGAAAAAACAGGACGCTGATTAGGCTGAATTTCATACCAAAACTAAGGCGATTCATCAGCGCGATGGCCGGATACAGCACGGTCTTCACAAGACGTCTCCTGTTCACATTATTGTTATGGATCGTCACAGGGTAGAGCAGTGAGACGCGCGATGGTCAGTCGCCTATCCCTGCCGGCCTTTCTGCATCGCACTAACGGCAATAGCAGAGGGCAATCAAGCGTGACACGAGTCACAGATCGCCAGGCGCGGCGTTCTGTATACCCCATATCGACCAGCACCTTTGTAACTTAAGGTTAAGAACAGGTCTATCGCCAAGAAAGGCCATTGATTTAAGTGATGGCACTTCACACCCATAGAAACCGCTAGCCCAGGCAGGCGGCGGCTCACGGCCCGACCAGCGGTTTAAAAGAGCAGCGTCCAAACCGCGAAACCGGCGTACCAAAACACTCCCGCGCGCACCAGCAATTGCCACAGGCCATCAAGGCTGGATACACCGCTCTCACCCAAAGTAGTCGGGCCGAACTCTTCCGCGGCGCGACCGCTGTTGGCGATCAGTTGTGCGGCCGATACATTCCAGTTCAGCAGTTCATGCAACAACACCCGGCTGACCGCCACAAAGCTTCCGACCAAAGCAAAACTCGCAGCCAGCAAACGCACCGGCAGCCAATCAAAGGCATGTCGCCATTGCCCAGCACGCGCTCGTAGAGATGGGTCTTGGGCGTGTTCGACGGTCAATGCCAACAAGCGATAGGCCAAGGCCGCCAAGGGGCCTAGCAAGGCATACCAGAAGATCACGGCAAAAAAGCTCTGGTAACCCTGCCACAGCAGAAAACCCTGGGCCGACTGCAATAGGCTGTCCTCATCGGCAGCTTCAACGCCGAGATCGCGCTGCGCGACCAAATAGGCAGCCTCCACATCCTCACGGCGCCAGGCATCGCGGAACGGACCCAGCGCCACCAATGGATCGCCACGGCCGAGCGCATACACCAACACCCACAAGTGCACCGGCAAAGCGAGCCAGCCATGCAGCGTTACCCCCAACAACGCCAGCAGCACAGCCAACGCCGCCAATGGCAGCAGCACCAGCACGGCCAGCGACAGCCATGGATTATCGCGAAACGCGTTTTGCCGTTCCGACCAGCCGAGCAGCCGCAACCAGGCGCTGTCCTGCTGGATTTTGGTGCGCCAGGACGAAAACTTCTCGACCCACAACACCAGTAGCAACACTAAAAAACTCACGATTGCACTCCTCCCCTTGATGCCAGTCCTTGAGCTGCCAGCCCCGCATAAAAGCGCGGCCAATCGAAACACGCGCCCGGGTCGGTTTTACGTCCCGGTGCAACATCGCTATGCCCGCAAATTCTCTGCGGGGTAATCGCTGCAAACGCACGGCAGAGCTGCCCACCCAGTTGGGTCAGTGCAGCATATTGCTCGTCGGTGAAAGGCTGATCGTCCGTGCCTTCCAGCTCAATGCCTAGCGAAAAATCATTACAGTTGTCGCGCCCCTCAAACAACGACACTCCGGCATGCCACGCCCGATCAAGGCACGAGACAAACTGTGTCACGCGGCCATCGCGCTCAATCAGAAAATGCGCCGACACGCGCAGCTCGGCGATGCCGGCAAAGTACGGGTGCTCATCGGCGCGTAAACAATTCTGAAACAACTCCACCACCTTGCCGGTACCGAACTGTCCCGGCGGCAGGCTGATGTTATGGATCACCAATAGGGAAATTTCCCCATCGGGGCGCGCATTGAAATTGGGCGAAGGGCAATGGTTGATGCCGTGGCACCAGCCGGTGAGAGGGTCCAGCTGCATAAACGCTCCTTGAACTGCGGGACACTCTACCGGGCTATGCCCAGAAACGACAACGCCCGGCAAAGGCCGGGCGTTGTCTAGGACGGGCAAAAGGGTCAGGCGTTTTTCAACCGTCGCAGATTACCGATGACCGATTCCAACGCGCGATCGAATAACAGCGCGTCGTCCAGCAAACGGATGGCATTGCGGCGGAATTCCACAGCCAGGCCCATGCGGGTTTTCTCCAAGACTTTCATGCCGGTGCGGTTAACAAAGATGTACTTGCCGGTCGGTTTAATCACTGCCGCCAGCTTGCAGCGCAGCTTGTGCTCTTCGTCTTCCTGGAACTCAACCCAGCTGCCAACGCCCAAGCTGTCGACGCGTGCCAAGGCTTCGTCATCATCGGGCAGAACCACTTCGGGCTCCTGCGCACGGTTTTCACCGGGTGCCAGCAACACGATTTCTTCGATCACTTCCACCATCGCCGGCACGGCAACCGCTTCAATTTCTTCTTCCGCTGGCAGCTCCAACAACGCCGCTTCGCCATCCGCGCCAGGCACAACCTCGGCGCCCGCCTCTTCGCTCACTTCCGGCAATGGCCGTTTGAAGCGCTGGAAGGCCTGCACATGCAGGTTTTCCAACTGGCTGAAAAACTCGCTGGTGGAGAACGGATCAAACGCCGCGCTGGCCATGCCTTCTCGCAAAGCCTTGAGCAACCCCGGCACCAGCTCCAGCAAACGCAAACGGGCTTCCGGATCTTCGTGCGGAGCAACGCTCCACACAAGGTCGTCCATGGTATTCAGCGCGGCATCCCACTCCGGCGACTCCACACCGTGCTTGAGGCAGGTGAGCATCATCACCTTGCTCCAGCCCTCTTGCAGCAGACGCACCACCACTTCTGGCAGGGTCTTGCCCAGCAGGCGCTCGTTCAGTGCGTGTTCCACTTCGCGGCGAGCCAACTCGGCTTTAGCGCTACCTTCCTCGGCGTCACGGGTGCGCTGCTCAAGCAACTCACTGCGGCGGCGCTCGTCACCGGTAAAGGCGAGGAAATCAGCCAACAACTCGGAGAAGATCGCCGGGTCATCAACAAAGTCGTTAAGCAGGCGCTGCACCACGTTTTCGATTTTCTGATACAGGCTGTCGCGCTGAGTATCGTCTTGCTCTGCCCAGCCTAGGGCTGCGGCAGCAATCTCGTTAAGCAGACGGCGCGCCGGGTGGCTGCCGCGGCTAAAAAAGGTTTTATCCAACACCGCGACTTTCAGCATTGGAATCTGCAGGCGGCCGATCAATGCCTTGAGCGAGTCCGACAGGGTGCGGTCGTCGAGAATGAACTCGAACAACATCGACACCAGGTTAATGACATCTTCATCAACCTCGCCCACTACCCGCGACTTGCCGCTCTTGGCACTGGCGCGAACGAGCAATTGCTCGAGCTGATTGCGTAGATCGAAGTCGTCCTGCACCGCCGTGGTAAAGGCCGGACGCTGCTGCATATGGGAAAGCAGGCGCATCAAGTCGTTACTGGAAATTGGCAGCGCATCAGCCGGCATTTCGCGGCGCGGCACACCGCTACCACGCACCTGCGACAGCAGTTCCTGCAACACACCAAATACTTCCTGCACGCCTTCGTCAGCGAAACCGCCACCTTGGGCGCCTTCAGCGTGACCACCGGTTGCAGCCGACGCACCACGAGCGCCACCGGCAGCAGGATTATTTTTGCGCCGTACAGGAGCGGTTTTCAGCTCCGGCAATACGCCAGCTTCAATCAACTGTTGGTTGGTATCGGAATACAGCTGGTCGAGGTCGGCAAGAACGTACTTCTCGAACAGCTTAAGGATGATCAGCTTGACCTTGATTTCAACGCCCAGACGGCTGCACGCCTCTAGGAAGAACTCGCAGAGCACGGTCGGGCCCAGCGGGTTGGTTTTATCGTCGATTTTCTTGCTGACCATCGCGTTGATACGCGTGGTGAGGTGACCGAGGGCGACCGAATCACGGCTCATTACCTTGGCGACCATGGAATCCATCGCCACGGTCTCTTCCAGTTCGTCGTTCTGCACCAACGCCAAGGTGTCGAACGACACGGCGTCCAGCTGCGGCGCGCGGCCGATTTCGTACTGGTTGAGATTGGCGAAGGTTTCGAAGACTTTTTGCAGGAAGCCGCGTTCAATGCCCTTACGCTTTAAGCGCAGGTCACGCATGGCCTCGAAAAAGGCATTTTGCTCAGCGTTACTGGTCGCGCGGTCGGCCATCTCAAAGAGTGTGTCGTCCGCGTTGTCGAACAACGCCTGCAAGGCTTGTTTCAGCTGCTGGGCAGCTTTGTCGCGCACGTGAATGAGTGCCACGGGCAGCCTCCCCGCCGGTGATGTTGGCGAGTGCTCGGGAGCAACTTTATTAAGCTGCACCACTTTCGCATCAGTCATTGCAACTCTCCCGCAGACCGGCCTATCGGCTCTCACATCTGCATAACGATCAACTGAGCGTCATCCGTAACGTCAATGGCATGGCGTCAATAATAAGCAGTAGAGGTGATTATAGAGAGGCCGCGCAAGATAAAACCCTACTTCTTGCTCAGATATGACCTACATCACACATGTACCGCATCTGGTTACGAACGGCTACCGACTGTCGACAAACGCGCGAAATGACGCATAAAACCCGCCCACATAAATGGCGCTACACAGAGGCCTTCGCCTCCTTATAATCGCCCCCAGACAAACCGGGAGCCTCCAATGCCGAACCTACTGCTCGCCGACCTTGGCGCAGAAATCCAAGCCAACGTACGCCGTGCCCTGCAAGAAGATGTCGGCAGCGGCGATATCACCGCCCATCTGATCCCCGCCGAACGCCTGGCCCACGCCACCATCATTACCCGCGACAACGCGGTCATAGCGGGCAGCGCATGGGTTGACAACGTATTTGCCCAAATAGATCCCCGCGTCGCCGTGCATTGGCAAGTACAAGACGGCGACCGCGTGCAGCCTAACCAAGCTTTATTTCATCTCGAAGGCCCAGCCCGCGCGCTTCTCACCGGCGAGCGCAGCGCCCTGAACTTCCTGCAAACCCTCTCAGCCGTCGCCACCCGCTGCCGCCACTACGCCGACATCGTCGAAGGCACAGGGGTCAAACTGCTCGACACCCGTAAAACCTTGCCTGGGTTGCGTCTGGCACAGAAGTACGCCGTTACCCAAGGTGGCTGCCATAACCACCGCATCGGCCTGTACGACGCATTCTTGATCAAAGAAAACCATATCGCCGCGTGCGGGGGCATTGCCCAAGCCATTCAAGCCGCCCACGGCATCGCACCGGGCAAACCGGTAGAAGTTGAAGTCGAAAGCCTGACGGAACTGCAAGAAGCGCTGGATGCCGGCGCCGACATCATCATGCTCGACGAACTCAGCCTGGAAGAAATGCGCACTGCCGTAGCGATGACCGCTGGCAAGGCCAAGCTGGAAGCGTCGGGTGGGATTAACGAAACCACCCTGCGCGTTATTGCCGAAACGGGGGTGGATTACATCTCTATTGGCACGCTGACCAAGGATGTGAAGGCAGTGGATTTGTCGATGCGCTTGAGCATCTGAAACGCAAAGGCCCGGCATTTTTAGCCGGGCCTGGTTTGAGCACTCAGTTAACGGGCGGCTGCGAAGCAGCCTGTTGCGAGCTTTCCGAAACCGCGGGCGGCTCCTTCAGTAGCAAGCCGGAGAAATCCACCGCGGGGAATTTATCCTGAGTCACGGATATCTGCTCCTCCAATACCAACTCAAACGCATTGCCATAAAAGGCACGCATCTCGGCCAGCACCTGCTGAGCGCCAGCCTTATCGCCGTCGATTTGCCTTATCACCGCCAGCCTGACCAGGGTTTGGCCATACGGCAGATAGTCGCGAAACCCCTCCAACGCCTTTCGCTCAATATCTCGCATGTCTTCGGAAATATTGAAGTTAGCGAAATAAACCTGATAACCGTAAGGCTCCAGCAGCGGGTCTTTCATTAGGGAAGCCACAAAAGCGTAATCCTGCGCGGTGACGTTTTCCTGCAGAAAATACTGGCGATAGCTCCAATTAAACCGCTCCGCGAGCGGGATATACGTAAACGCGCCCACAGCAAACGCAAAGAACGCCAACCCCGCAAATAACTTCCCGAGCCGGACCTGAACCACCCATTTCCTGCCGCCAAGCGCACCCAGCAACAACATATGCAGCGCAAGGAAATGCATCAGCCACAGCGGAAACTCAAACAGGCCATATATCTGAATGGCCAACACCACCAACAACGGTAAAAGCCGAGTCGACTCTTTTGTCGCCTGCCAAAACGCAGTACCGGCAATCCCCACCAGCGCCAGTAACCACAGCAATCCGGCGACACCCAACTCCACCACCAACTGCATCGGCGAATTATGCGAGTGCAAAAACAACGCACCCGGCGTTTGCGTGCCATCGGCAAGGTGCTGACGAAAGGTTTCAGCCGCGTAGTTACCGATGCCGATGCCGCCCCAGAAATGCTGACGAATCAACTCCAGCGTAACTTTCCACTCCGCCAAGCGCTCCGCACTCAGCCCACCCCGACCAACGATATCCGCATTCGCAGAACCGCCACCCAGCAAGAAACCGTGCTTAACCACATAAACAGACAGCCAGCCATCCACCGCCAGGAACACCGGGCGAAACAGCCAATAAAAAACAAACGCGCCAATCAGGAAAAACACCCAAGGCTTAACGGCGGCAATCCTAAAGCGCATAAGCAACACAGCAATTGTCGCCAGCCACGCCACCAACACCGAGCGACTACCAGCGCCCAAAATCCCACTGACCAAGATCAACACACAGAACAGGCAAAACCACAGCGGCAGATGCTTTTTGCTAAACAGATAACCCACGCCCAGCAAACCAAAGAGACAGATATAGGCAAAGAAATTACTGTGCCCAACCAGGCCCACCATGCGGCCTATAAACGGCTCCGGAAAATAGAACTGCCAAAGGTGCCCCAACAACCCGTAATTGCGTAACAGCCCGCCCACAGCGCAGACCATCGCCGTCACCACCAGCGCAACCCCCAACCACCGCGCCAACCGCTCACCATCCAACGACCAGTCCACCTGATCGCCAATCAACAACGCCAACAGCCCGACCAGCCAATACACCCCTACAAGCATCTTCGCCGCCACGAACGGCGCTGGGTGCAGCCAGCCAGAGAGAACAAACAAAACGCCCAGCGCTAGCCATAGGAAAAACCAGATGGATAGCTTCAGTTCTTTGGTCGCGAGGAAAAGTAGGCCGGCAGCGAATAGCACACCGAGGGTGACCAGGAGTTCTTCGACGAAATTGACGAGGGGGAAAACGTGTAAGGGCTGGCAGAAGGCTAGGCCGACTACTACTAGAACAAGCGCGAAGGTGAGATGGATCGAACGACACTCATACATCTAGGGAAACTCTTTGAAGTGTTTGACCGGCGGAACTCTTCGTTACTGACTTGTACTCAGCGCTTATAGAGGGTTTCAACTATTGGCGGCCTTCCGCGCCGAACCTGTCAGCTGCAGCACGGGTAGTAAAGCGCCAGCGAATCGTACTGGAATACGCTCGGCAAATTCTCCGAAAGAGCTAAGACTTTCACCCCCGCGCCAATAAAAAGCCCCGCAAGTGCGGGGCTCCTCATCGACTCAAAAACCTACTGAGCAGCTTTGACAGCCGCCGGCAATTTCAGCCGGTCCAGCGGTGCTTTAGGAAACATCTTCTGCGTAGCGCCTATCTGCTCAGCAAGCATGCCCTCATACCCATTGCCGTAGAACAAGCGCATATCCGCGAGCGTTTTCTGTGCCTGCTGCTCATCGCCGTCAATCATGTTCAGCATCGCTGAGCGGATAAGCACCTGCGGATAAGGCATGTACCCTTTTAAGCGCTGAAGGGCTACGCGCTCCTTATCTAGCGAGAGAGGAGAGAGCTCGAAATTGGCGAAAAACACCAGATAACCATAGGGCTCTAGCAAAGGGTTGCGAATCACGCTGTCGACAAACGCATAGTCACGCTGAACCACTTCTTGCCGAAGGAAATACTGGCGGTAACTCCAGAGAAAGCGTTCCATCAACGGCACATAAACGACCATAACCACCAGTGCCGCCAGCAACGTGATGCCGGAGAACAACTTGCCGAGCTTGAGCTTTACGACCAGAGCCGGCCCGCCCAGCGCTCCGAGCAGCAGCATATGCAAAACCAGGAAATGCATGATCCAAAGCGGGAACTCAAAAAGGCCATAGAGCTGGATAGTGAGCACCACCAATATTGGCAGCAGCCGCCCCTTGTCCATTGAGGCGTACCAGAAAGCGCGAGCGGCTAGACCGAACAGTGCCAAAACCCACAGCAACCCGGCAAAACCTAGCTCAACGACCAGTTGAAGAGGCGAGTTGTGCGTGTGACTAAATAATCCATCAGTTGATGGCAGTTGCATTAAAAGGTGTTGCTCATAGCTGCGAACAGCGTAATTACCGATGCCGATCCCGGTCCAGAAATTCTCTCGCAACAGATCAAACGCCACCCGCCACTCGATCAATCGCTGAGAACTTACCGCTCCGCGTGCTAACACATCCCCACCTGAAGAACCGGCCCCGCCAGTCCAACCGCTGGCATGCACCACTGCAGAAAACCATCCATCAAAAAGGAAAAACACCGGCCGAAACAGCCAATAAAAAATAAAGGCCCCAACCATAAACCACAGCCAGCCGGATACACCGGCCTTCTGCCGACGCACCGACAGAACAACGAGCACAAGCACCCACGCGACCAGTACCGCGCGCGCGCCCGAACCGATAAGTCCCGCGCAAAGAATCAATACTGAGAACAGACCAAGCCAAAGAGGAAGACGGCGAGCATTGTGCAGCCACCCCGCTGCCAATAAGCCGAAAAAGCTGATAAAGGCGAAAAAATTGCTGTGGCCCACCAAACCAGTCATGCGGCCGGTATTGGTCTCTGGCACATAGTAGCGCCAGACGCTACCCAGCAAACCGTAAAAACGCAGCAACCCGCCGATGGCGCAAAACAGTGCAATCACCAGCAGCGCCACAGCCAACCAGTAAGAGATTCGGTCGCCGTCACGCTCCCAATCCAATTGATCTCCTACAAGCAAAACCAGTAGCCCCACAAACCAAAACACGCCAATAAGCAGCTTGTAAGAGACAAAGGGAGCTGGGTGCAGCCAGGCAGAAAGCGCGAATAGCCCACCTAGCCCCAGCCACACAAAAAACCAGGAAGACAACCGAAGCTCTGCTGCCTTCCAGAAAAACAGACCAACAATTAGTAGAGAGCCTAATGCGACCAGCACCTCTTCAAAATAGTTAGGCAATGGAAAAACATGCACGGGCTGGCAAAAGCCAATGCCAACAAAAAAGAGCAATAACAGGAACGCACGCTGCGCAGGAGCTATGGACGACATGTAGGGGAACTCTATGACAATTTTTGGCACTTGGAATCTCTACGACCCCAAAATACGTGGCTATTACTGGGCCCTAAAAACTTGGCAAGGGCTTTGCATTGGAGCATGTCATCTGCAGAACACGCAGTAAAGCAGCACACCAATAACCTTGGAGTTTCCCAATGAAAGCTATTCAGAAAGGCTTCACACTGATCGAACTGATGATCGTGGTTGCGATCATCGGTATTTTGGCCGCAATTGCCATTCCGGCCTACCAGAACTACATCGGCCGCTCCGAGGCCGCTACAGGTCTTGCAGCTATCGCCCCACTGAAAACCGGCGTGGAAGATACCTACGCGCAAGGTGCTGGTGGCGCAAGCATTACCCTCGCTCGCCTTGGCTCGTCGGCCACTGCTAGCCCGCTCGGCGGCATCACCATTCCAACAGCATTTACTGACGCAGGCGTTGGTTCGTTGGTATTCACTTTCGGCAGCGGCTCTGTAAACACCACCGCCAAGTCCGGTCCTAAAACCAGCGGTTACAACATCACACTGACCCGTGATACTAACGGCACCTGGACCTGCACCAGCACCCTGGCTCCTGAGTTCAGACCTCGCAACTGCGGCTAATCCGTAGCTAAGAACTAGAAGGCGCCTATCGGCGCCTTCTCTTTTTCAGAAGCAAGAATAATTTGTCTGCTTAACCCATCGGACTCGTTTACGCTACAAACCACCCCACCCCTCCATGGCTAAACACCTCCTATGAATGACAGACCTGCACTCACTGGCCTAGCCAAGCAACTGGTTCTCGCCGAGTTGCTGGATGAAAAAAATGCTCAACAAGCGCACGCCCAAGCGCAGCGAAATAAGATTTCGCTGGTCACTTACCTTGTGCAGAACAAATTAGTAAAAAGTCGCCAGCTCGCCGAAGTGGCTGCCGAGCAATTTGGCGTAGCGTTTTTAGATCTAGGCAGTATCGATAAAGAAAGCCAGCCCAAGGATTTAGTCGCCGAAAAACTACTACGCCAACATCGTGCCCTGCCGCTTTGGAAGCGTGGCAACAAGCTATTTATTGGCATTTCCGACCCGACAAACCATCAAGCCGTTACAGACATCCAATTCAGTACAGGTCTTAATACTGAAGCAGTTCTTGTTGAAGACGATAAGCTTGGCGACGCCATCGAAAAATTCTTCGAAAGCGCCAACAGCGGTATGGAAGACCTGGGCGATGTCGACCTGGACGGCGTCGACATACAGGCGGTGGATGAAGACAAGCAAGACAATGGCGAAGGCAACGCTGCCGACGACGCTCCAGTAGTCCGCTTCGTCAACAAAATGCTGTTGGACGCCATCAAAATGGGCTCGTCCGATCTGCACTTCGAACCTTACGAAAAGAGCTATCGTGTGCGCTTTCGCACCGACGGCATTCTGCATGAGATTGCCCGGCCGCCTATTCAACTGGCGCCACGAATTTCTGCCCGTTTGAAGGTAATGGCGAGCCTCGATATTTCCGAGCGTCGCAAACCGCAGGACGGGCGCATTAAAATGCGCATTTCCAAAACCAAATCTATCGACTTCCGCGTCAGTACCTGCCCTACGCTATGGGGCGAGAAAATCGTGATGCGGATTCTTGACTCCTCCAGCGCACAAATGGGTATCGACGCATTGGGCTACGAGGAATCACAGAAAGATCTGTATATGTCTGCGCTTAAGCAGCCACAGGGCATGATTCTAGTAACTGGCCCTACTGGCTCCGGCAAAACTGTTTCGCTGTATACAGGGCTGAACATCCTCAACACCGTCGACGTAAATATTTCTACTGCTGAAGATCCGGTAGAGATCAACCTTGAGGGCATCAACCAGGTAAACGTTAACCCTAAACAGGGGATGGACTTTACCGCAGCCTTGAAGTCGTTCCTGCGCCAAGACCCCGATATCATTATGGTCGGCGAGATTCGCGACCTTGACACAGCGTCTATCGCGGTAAAAGCAGCGCAAACCGGCCACATGGTAATGTCGACACTGCACACCAACAGTGCTGCAGAAACGCTTACACGTCTACGCAATATGGGCGTACCTTCATTCAACATTGCCACCTCGGTCAACCTGATCATTGCTCAGCGGCTGGCACGTAAGCTCTGCAATAACTGCAAGAAAGAAGTTGTTATTCCAGCGGAAGCGTTGCTTGAAGAAGGTTTTCCAGCGGATAAAATCGGCACATTCAAGATTTACGGCCCTGTAGGCTGCGAAAGCTGCAACCATGGTTACAAAGGCCGCGTCGGAATATATGAAGTGGTTAAAAACACGCCCGCTCTCCAACGGATTATCATGGAGGAAGGCAACTCCATCGATATCTCGGTGCAAATGCGTAAAGACGGCTTCAATGACCTGCGCACCTCAGCTTTGCTGAAGGCCATGCAAGGAGTCACCAGCCTCGAAGAAGTGAACCGCGTGACTAAGGACTAACCCATGGCCGTTAAAGCACTAAAAACCAGCACCTTCAGCTGGGAAGGCACCGATAAAAAGGGCGCCAAGGTACGAGGAGAAATTAGCGGCCAAAACCCCGCCCTGGTGAAAGCACAGCTGCGTAAGCAGGGTGTAAATCCAACAAAGGTGCGCAAGAAAGCCGTTTCCCTGTTTGGGAAAGGTAAAAGGATAAAACCGCTCGACATCGCAATGTTCGCCCGCCAGATGGCAACGATGATGAAGGCGGGCGTACCACTGCTTCAGTCATTCGACATTATTGCTGAAGGCGTTGATAACCCCAACATGCGGAAGCTGGTAGAGGACATAAAACAACAAGTTGCCGCAGGCAACAGCTTTGCCACAGCCCTGCGCACTCAACCACTTTACTTCGACGATCTGTTTTGCAACTTGGTGGATGCGGGTGAACAGGCTGGTGCATTGGAAAGCCTGCTGGATCGAATTGCTACCTATAAAGAAAAGACTGAGCAGCTAAAAGCTAAGATTAAGAAGGCTATGAATTACCCTATCGCGGTAGTTGTCGTAGCACTCATAGTTTCTGCAATCCTTCTAATCAAGGTGGTACCACAATTTCAATCTGTATTTTCTGGCTTCGGCGCTGAACTTCCCGCTTTCACTCTTTGGGTTATTCACTTGTCGGAAGCACTACAGACATGGTGGTTCATGATCCTTGTAGGGATTTTTGCCTCCGCTTTCGGGATAAAAATGGCCTTCCAGCGCTCAGAAAAAGTACGTGACGGCTTTGACCGCTTCGTCTTGAAAATGCCTATTGTCGGGGACATCATCTACAAATCCTCCGTCGCCCGTTTCGCTCGTACGCTGTCGACCACCTTTGCTGCCGGTGTCCCACTCGTAGAGGCACTGGACTCGGTTGCAGGAGCTACTGGCAACATCGTATTTAAGAATGCTACTAACAAGATTAAATCGGACGTATCTAGCGGTATGCAGCTTAATTTTTCAATGCGTACTACTGGTGTATTTCCTTCCATGGCCATTCAAATGACGGCTATTGGTGAGGAGTCTGGCGCCCTCGACACTATGCTCGACAAAGTTGCGAGCTACTACGAAGAGGAAGTCGACAATATGGTCGATGGCCTTACCTCGCTAATGGAGCCATTGATTATGTCGGTATTAGGCGTATTGGTCGGCGGCCTCGTTATCGCCATGTACCTTCCAATCTTCCAACTGGGTGCCGTGGTTTAAAGATGCCCGTGATCGAAGTTCTGGCCAGCTCAACGCTGGCCTTTATTTTTTGTACCTTCCTCCTTGGCTTACTGGTCGGAAGCTTCCTCAACGTGGTGGTTTATCGTCTGCCCGTGATGATGAAACGCGATTGGGAAAAGCAGGCGCGGGAGATTCTTGAGCTGCCGGCGGCGGAGAAGACCGAGACCTTTAATCTGGTCCTGCCTAATTCCCGCTGCCCCCATTGTTCCCATGAGATTCAGGCGTGGGAAAACATCCCTGTAGTCAGCTGGCTGGCCCTGCGTGGTAAATGCTCGTCCTGCAAAGCACCGATCAGTAAGCGCTATCCGCTGGTTGAGCTGACATGCGGGCTGCTCTCGGCCTACGTCGCCTATCACTTCGGTTTTAACTGGCAAGCCGGGGCGATGCTGTTGCTGACTTGGGGCTTGTTGGCCATGAGCCTGATCGACATCGATCACCAGTTGCTGCCGGATGATTTGGTGTTGCCGTTGCTGTGGGTTGGTCTGCTGGTGAATCAGTTTGGTTTGCTGGCCACGCCGCAGGATGCGTTGTTTGGCGCCGTCGCCGGTTACCTGAGTCTGTGGTCGGTGTTTTGGCTGTTCAAGCTTGTCACTGGCAAAGAAGGCATGGGCTACGGCGACTTTAAGTTACTGGCGATGCTCGGTGCATGGGGTGGTTGGCAGGTGTTGCCGCTGACCATTTTGTTGTCGTCGTTGGTGGGGGCGGTGTTGGGCGTGATTATGTTGCGTTTGCGCAATGCCGAGACCAGTACACCTATCCCGTTTGGCCCTTATCTCGCCATCGCTGGCTGGATTGCTTTGCTCTGGGGTGATCAAATAACCGGCACTTATCTGCAAATCGCCGGTTTTAAATGACTACACCTTGGATTCTCGGGCTCACTGGCGGTATCGGCAGTGGCAAGAGCGCAGTAGCGCAGCACTTTATTACGTTGGGCGTGCATTGCGTCGATGCCGATCACGCCGCCCGCTGGGTGGTTGAGCCGGGCAAGCCAGCCTTGGCGGCCATCACCGAACACTTTGGCCCGCAGGTGTTGCAGGCCAATGGTGAGTTGGATCGCGCAGCGTTACGCGCCCTTATCTTTCAAGCGCCAGAAGAGCGCCGTTGGTTGGAGGCGCTGCTGCATCCACTGATCGGTGCCGAGATCATGACCAGCCTGGCAAGCGCACAATCGCCCTACGCCATTTTGGAGTCGCCGCTGCTGATCGAGTCTGGCCAGCATAAGCTGACCCAGCGTGTGTTGGTGGTTGATGCTCCCGAGCAATTGCAGTTGCAGCGCACCATGCTGCGCGATCAGGCGTCGCAGGAGCAGGTTGAGGCCATCCTCAAGGCCCAGGCGCTGCGCGAGGAGCGGTTGAAACACGCCGATGACGTCTTGCTCAATGACCGCGATTTACCCTGGCTGCAGAGCGAAGTTGAACGCCTGCACCGCTTCTATCTCACCCTTCATGGAGGCCAGCCATGAGCCAAGCTCCCCAACCTGCGGCGCGCCCGTTGAGTGGGGCCCGCAAAGTGTCAGTCGCCCGTTTTGTAGCGAGCGCTGCAAGTTGATTGACCTGGGCGCTTGGGCCGCCGAGGAACACGCGATCCCGGTCGACCCATTGGAAGATGAGCTGTTTTCCAGCGACCTGGATATCCCGCCGCAGCGTCACTAGGCCTTAAGGCCGCATAAAGCTGTAGTCGCGGTCGTCGTCGAGGTTATCCGCCAGAAATTGCAGCTCTTGCGCCAGGTCGGCAGGGCTGCGGTACGCCTTGCTCTGCTCCACCACGGCGCTGAGCAAGGCCCGTAATGCCAAGGCCGGTTCATATCCTTCGGCGGTTGCCGCTTCCAGGCTGCGTTGCAGGTGTTCGTTGGCCCATGTGTGCACACTCATCTCACAATCTCCTCGGTTGATTGCTGCCATGCTGAAGAGTGTGCCAGGCGCGCGGCTGATTCAGATCAAGCTGCAGGGCGCTATAAAAGCGGCGAATCAGTCGTCATCTTTCCAGGGCGCTTGCAAGTAGCGGTCGCGGTTGAAGGTTTCCAGCCACTCGGGCTTGAATACCACCAAGGCCGTGATCAGCGTGCCGTTGATAAACGCCTCGGGAAACATCACCAGCCATAGGTAGCCGATAAAGTCTTCCAGCCAATACGGCATGGGGAAACGGCCGTCCAACCACAGCACCCAAAGCCCCAGTAACACGCACAGCAGTGCCGCGAGCGCAGCCGGAAAGAAGCCGGAGCAGAAGATATACACGAATAGATTTTGCGATTGCCGCCGCTCGACCCACAGCGCGCAGACCTCGGTGACCACTACCGGCACCAGCACCAGCAGCACGCCGTTGACGCCCATGGCGGCCAGGTCTTGCCTGCCCAAGGCGAGCAAGCCGAGCTGGGCGACCAGCCCGCCCAATACCGCAAGCGGCCAATCCAGCAGCAGCGTAACGGCGGTCATGCCAATAAAGTGGAACGACACGCCCACATCAAAATCGCGCCGCACTAGCCACAACATAAATAGCCCAAGCACGGTACCGAAGAGCAGATGCTGGCGGCGAATATCGCTGAACAGCTCCAGCCACGGCGCGCGATAAGCAGCCCACGCCAGGGCTGGCAGATAGATCAGCCAGCCAACGGTCAGCGTAGTGGTGGATAACAGCTCGGCAGCGATCACAGCGGCGACTCGCTCAATGCTCGGGTGGAAAACACCTGGATATCCTCGCGCTTTTCCCAAGCTGACTGCGAAGCCCAGAAAGCTAAGGCGGGCTCGGCATCGCTCAGTACAAAGACATGAGACTTATGCACACCCAGCTCGTGCAGGTGTTTAAGCGCTTTGTCGAGCATAGCCTTGGCCAGCCCTTGCCCGCGACATTCATGCACCACCAGCAGATGCTGCAAATAACCACGGCGGCCGTCATGCCCAACCATCAGGCTGCCGACCAACTGCCCGCCCTCCTCCGCCACCAGACTCAGACCAGGATTGCGCGCCAGGTACGCACAGAACGGTTCGAAGGCATCGTCCGCACGTAAGCGAATGCTGGGCTCGGCCTGCCACAGCGAAATCAGAGCGCTGTGGTCGGCGGGGGTTACCGGGCGAATCAACATAAAGACCTCCAGCCTGGGCGAAACGGCAGTCTACACCGGCCTGTTTGCCAGGCTAAGCTTGCACGCATGGATGACTCCGAATACCTGCGTCTACTGACCGACCAAGCCGAACAGGCCAATGCCCTGCTCTCCAATGCGCAAAAGTGGGAGCGCGAGCGCTGGGTGTGCCAGCGCTTTTTGCAGGCGCTGAATGTGCCGCATCGGCTGGAAGAGTTCAGCGCCGCCAGCCAAGACCCGCCCGACGTGTTGTTTCACGATGCGCACTTCGAAGTATTTTTTGTCCTCGATGAAGGCCGTCGTCTCAATGATGAATGGCGTCAGGAGTTGGAACGCCGCCGTAACGCCTACTCCCTTAGCCAGCTGGTTGAGCACGAAGCGCGACCAAGGAAAATTCGCGCTGCTGAACTACAAAACCGTCTGGCGCCGACCCTGCGTAAAAAAACCGCCAGCTACCGCGAGCGCAATATCGACATCGCCAATCTGGACATGCTCGCCTACGTCAACCTCAAGCGGGAAATCACTGATTTCAACAGCGCCTTCCCACCGCCCACCGAATTTTTGCATCAGGGCTGGCGCTCGCTGTCGGTGTTGGGTCCCAACTTCGCCCGGGTATTATTCGCCCACCCCGGCGCACCGGATTTTCTGCGCATAAACCTCGGGCGCACGGTGCTGCTGGATATTGGAATTAGCCTATGAGCCAACTGTTAGAACTGATCGCTGACGTACCGCAGACAGGCGAAGTCTGTTGGATTGGTGTGCGCCCGGTGTCACGCGAACCGATGATTGAGCTGGATGCTGTAGAAGCGCGGCGCGAGGCAGGGCTGACTGGCGACCACACCCGCCCAGGGCCGCGAAATGCACGGCAGGTGACTTTGATTCAATGGGAACACCTGGCGGTGATCAGTGCCTTATTAGGACGCACACCCGAGCAGGCGATTACCCCGGCCGATATGCGCCGCAATATCGCCGTCAGCGGCATTAATTTATTCAGCCTGAAAAACCGGCGTTTTCGCCTCGGTCAGGCGCTGTTGGAAACCACCGGTTGGTGCCAACCCTGCGCCCGCCTTGAGCAGCGCCTGGGGCGCGGCACGTTTCAAGCCGCGCGCGGGCATGGCGGTATTACCTGCCGGGTGCTGGAAAGCGGGATTATTCGCTTGCAGGACAAGCTTTACGTTGAGCAGGACTAAATCCCACGACTAGAATGCTTTCATCCCACACGAGGCCTGCCATGACCAGCCGACTCAGTCCTGACGACCAAGAACGC
>LNAP01000992.1_pt1 | contig 31174 bp, 27 predicted proteins | sample 602601 | NCBI WGS metagenome assembly LNAP01 (sample SAMN02440304, study PRJNA202911) | soil metagenome | biome: Subtropical and temperate rainforests or woodlands; isolation source: soil samples (1 kg each in a 20% v/v slurry with milli Q water) were... ...
GCCCGGATCGACCACGATGGCCTTTTTGGTGATCGGATCGCCGATGATCGTGCAGTTGCACTGCAAAGGGCCGACGGGGAAGGTTTCGCGGATAAGCAAGGGCTTTGCGGCTTCCATGGGTGTTCCTGTAAAGTTAATGGCACATTTTTGGCACAGTGCGTAATGCGATGGCGACGTTTAGAAAAAAAGGCCCCCACCAATGGCACGCTCAAATCAGACGTAAAGGGTGGCCCCAACAGACACGCACATTCAATACCCAGTTAGAAGCAAAAACCTGGGCAACCATGATAGAGCGGGAAATGGATGCCGGCGTATTCGTCAGCCGTAGCGAAGCTGAAGCGACCTCATTCGCTAGCGCTCTGGAGTTGTACGCCAAGGAGGTAACCTGCAAAAAACGCAGCAGCGCATCCGAGCTGTCACGCATCCAGGCCATGCAACGTCATTCACTGGCGTTTCGCTCGCTTGCCAGTATTCGCGGTTCCGATATGGCGACCTACCGCGACGTACGGCTAAAAGAAGGCCTAGCTCCCTCCACAGTACGCCGCGAGCTGGCTCTGATATCTCACGTTTTTACTATCGCCCGCAAAGAGTGGCGAATGGAGTCTCTGAGCAACCCAGTTGAACTGATACGCCAACCAAGTGTGGACGACGCTCGCAAGCGACGAATCCTGAGTGCAGATGTATGGAAGCTGAAAGATGGGAAGCTGGTCTGCGAACACCTAGACGAACTGGCGATGATCAACCGCTACTCACGCTCAGTCGAACTGCCAAAGATTGTGACCTTCGCAGTGGAAACGGCGATGCGCCGCAGTGAGATAACCGGACTGCAGCGTATCAATGTCGACCTAAACAAAAGAGTTGCCCTGCTAGCCCTAACCAAAAATGGCTCTGCCCGTGGCGTTCCCTTATCCAGCACCGCTGTGGAAGTACTTAAATCCTTGGCAGAACAAGAGGATGGCCGATGTTTCAAAAGTCGGCCCGATACGATCACAAAGGCATTCGCGGACGCCGTTTTGGGCGCTCGCCTTGCCTACTTGGAAGGGCTTCGCCTCCACTTAAAGCAGAAAAAGCTCTCCCAGGAAAAGATTGATTTGCGCATCCGCGAAGATTTGTTTCTGTTCGATCTACGCTTTCATGACCTACGCCACGAGGCCACCTCACGCCTGGCAGAAATTTTCCCATTACACGAGCTAACCAAGATCACCGGGCATCAAGACACTCGAATGCTTATGCGGTACTACCACCCACGGACGGAAGACTTAGCCAAAAAGTTGAACTGATTTTCGCGCATCTACAGGAGTAGCGCCTTGGAAAAATTAACAATAGTAGCAACCGTTGCACGCCTATTCTCCGCACTATTTCGCCATAAAAAAGAGCCTTACAAGCATTTGGAAGTTTCCGTACTCGGCCGCGGCATAGTTGCAGAGATTCCCGAACACTTACCTTTCAAATTAGTAGACCTTCAGGGACAGCCCATTACTGATGGTGTTTACATTGCAGTAATACGACTATGGAACCGAGGAACACTTCCTATATTGCCGTCTGACATCCCACCATCTGCGCCTCTACTCGTAACTTTGGGAGATGAAGGGTATTTACTAGGAGCCAACGGATTTTCTACAGTCGACGGGCTCAGGATCGAGCTTCAGCAAAATAAAAATGGAACACTAGAAATTACCATAGAAGGCTTAAATCCAGGAGACGACATTCACATCCCTATATACTACACAAGCAAAAATCCGTACCTTTCAATTACTGCTTCCGGTCGAATACTCGGGCAGCAGCTACCAATTGACTTAACTGGACGGGAAGGACTAGCAAGTACAACAGAACGTATCGCGGCGGGAACTATAATATTGCTTACAACGGGAACTTTTCCCGCATTAATTATACCTAGCTACTTAATATGGAAAGAGCACGGATTGAACGGCTTTCTTGAAATACAAGAAATCTCCCATTGGCTAACGGCGCCCCTTAGCCTTGGACTCACAATGTTGAGCATATTTCTCGTGGGCTGGATCGCAACGAAATTAGAGCGCCGAAAACATCCTGAAAGCTTTCCTCTTCGCTCCGACTTAGAGCCTACATTAAGAGAGTCACTGAAGGGGCTTTGGCTGATGCTAATAACCGGTCGACGCTATCGGGTATCATCTTCGATCTTTACGCTAGGGGAGCCAGTAATAATGGCCGGACGCAAGGTTAAAAAACGCTCAATTTCGGACTGGGTCCAGTAACCCCCCTGCCCTAAAAAATAAGCTTTAACGCAAAATACGGAAGAAAAAAATACAATCAAACGCCGAAAATGCACATTGCTCTCCACCGGGGGCACGACAGCTCCCGGCAATCAGCACCCTCCGGCGCAAACGAAGATAGGGATCTTGAGTTGCTGGGCGACCTGGTATGCCTAGAGAAATCGTTCGTAGGTGAACGTAGGTTGGCATAGCTGAGGGTCCCGTAATACGTGGTGTTAAGCGTAATTTGGAGAAGGTTGCTAAAGCTGGTTAATGTATCGTGATTGTACTGATTTTTTGCAGCATTTGGGCTTCGTCTGATACACAGCTATGAAGCTTATTTCGTGATCTGGATGATTTGTGGGTAATTGCACGGACTTGCCCACCCATTTGCATTCGACCTGACCAATCATTTGCATCGGATTTGACTATCACGCTGCGTGGCCATGACCGGCAGAGAACGACCGATTCTGTTGAAAAAGTCGCCCCGGCCAAATGGGCAGTGCATTGAGTGGTGAAAACGTCATTTTTGTACGCTGCTACGTAAAATCCGAGCCCTGATGCTTCTGCGTGTAATGCAGATTTCAATCTCAGACGCGTTCTTTTCTGACCCGAAAACCGACGCCGACTTTTTCAACACAATCGACCCTAAGCAGACACCTACCGGATAGGCAGCAGAGCACCAGAAGCTGGCACTCAACAGGGCAAAAGCTACGCCGGTTCAGTATGCGTGCACCAGTAGGATGAACCGCTAGCGATAAATTGATAACTTCTAGTCCCCTGACGCGAAACCACTGGGCTGGACGACAGTGGTCACGCGTTTCGCATTTGGAAGCAGATTGCATAAAAAAACTGGGAGCTTCTTAGTGGAAATCACGTTGGGAAAGATTTGCAGATTGCAGCCCAAGTACTCATCAACCAACACACCCGAAATGCAAGAGCGGGGGCATCTCATTCGGTCAGTGCTTGCGGGGGAGTTACGCAACCGTTTACCAGCTCTACAGAAGGCATTTGATAGCGTTTTTGATGATCTTGCTGTTGAGGGCTCGGATGGTATCGGACGAAAGACAGAAGCCCCGTGGGTGCGCGTATTTTCTAGAGCATTGTCCCCTAACGCCAGAGAAGGGTTCTATCTGGTAATTCACTTTGCAGCAAACGGTTCTGCTATTTTCATCACAGTAGGGTGTGGGAGCACTATCTGGCGCGGGGGCGACCTCCGGCCTGTATCTGATGATGAACTTAAAACACGAACCTCATGGGCTCGTTTTGTCGTTCAGCAGAAATGGAATACGCTCAGCCCTTTTGATGACGAAATTGCTCTGGGTGCGAAAGCGTCACTCCCGCGAACATTTGAGAAAGCCACGGCATTCGCCAAGCGTATCGTAGTCTCAGACTTACCCACCGCCGATTTTGACCTTCTATTATTCAGAGCTGCAGAACGCCTCAGCGAAATTTATCTTGCTCAGATTGAACAACGAGATTTATCTCCTGGCGACCAAAGCGCCGGGGAAATTGCCGTAATTGCCAAGCCTCTGAGAAACAGAGCAGGAAAGCAAGGGCAAGGGTTGACAGCAAAGGAACGGCAGGTAATTGAGCTTCAAGCTATGGCACTGGCGATACAATATCTGGCAGTAATGGGCTATGAATCTCGGGATACTTCAGCAACGAAGTCCTTTGACATTCTAGCCAAGAGAGCTGGTGAGGAGCTTATGGTCGAGGTGAAGGGCACGACCAGCGACCTCTGTGACTCGGTACTAATGACAAAGAACGAAGTAAATCTCCATCGAAAACATAAGGGATCAACCGGCCTAATTATCGTCTCAAAAATTAGGCTCTCTCGTAATGGTGGCGAACCAACAGCTACTGGTGGCGAAGTTGAGGCTCTACTCTACTGGGATATCGATGAGTGGACTTCTGAGCCAATAGCATTTCAGGTGTCGCGAAAGGCCAACTACTAGGCCGATCCTATCCGAATTACTACCGAACAAGCCCACACGTACCTCGCTCAATAGGAGATGCTGTGGTCGTTTTTGGTCGATAGTGGCATCCCCGACCGCCCGCTTTCGACCCAGGCTGTGTGAAAACGCATTCACTGTTTTGAAGTCTGCGTTGCTACGTAAAATCTGCCGATTGTTGGTTGGTCAGCAGTCCGAAAATTTACATAGGAGCGCGATTCTTGCTCCGATTCTGACTGTCAAACTTGCTCTAAAACGTTTTCACACAGCCTGGACCCAAAGGAGACGCTCAGAAGCGTCTCTGGGTTCTGGGGCGTTTCACTTATGTAGGACTTGTCGCCGATAATGGCCGCGTCGAAGAAATGACAGTTTCAGGCAGGTTGGTCGGCCAACAGGCTTGTCAGTCGCCCTTGAATCTCTCCTTCTATTTTTTCAGGCGGCGGGGCTCGGGGGGCGCCTTGCTCTCTCGATAGGAAGCAACCCAATTCGAAGGTGTCTTGCCAAACTGACTGCGGAACCAGCGTGAAAAATCACCGGCCGTGGAAAAGCCGAGCAGTTCGGCCACCTCATAAAATCGGCGTCTGCTGTTGGCCAAATACTCTTCGGCGAGTTCAGCCCGTACAGCGTTGATGATCGTTGTGACACTCTCACCCTCAGTTGCCAGGTGGCGGTTAAGGGTGCGTCGATGCATGCCAAGATGCTGGGCAACCGCATCGACAGAACACAGTCCGCTTGGCAGCAGCATCTTGACGATCTGACGTACCCGCTGCGTCGGCTCGTCGCGCAGGTTAGCCAACTGCATGTCCAGCGATCGCTTCACTTCGCGATGCAGCGCGGGGTCCGCCTCAGGTATGGCCATATCCAAATCGCCCCCGCGGCAAACGATGGCGTTGAATTCCTGAGAGAACTCGATCGCGGTTCCCAACACACGATGGTGTACTTCAAGGCTGGAGGGGGGGGCGTGAGTAAAACTGACCCTTACCGGCCGGAAGGTATAGCCGCTCAGAATGCACAACGTGCGCAGGATAATTCCGGTTGCTTGTTCAATCGCTTGGCGCCAGACGCCATGATGGCCCTGCATGTTCACCCCCACATGCAGCAGGGTCAGATCGCCCACATCCTCAAGCCACAATTGCACACCGGCGTTATGCAGTCGCGTATAGCGAAAGCAAGACTGCAAGGCGGCGCGCAGTGTTGGCTCTTCGCGGATAAGCAGCGCCAGCATGCCAAAGTTGGAAAGGTGTCTCTTTTCGGCGAGCAGCAGACCGAAAGCCTCCTGACCGGACAATCGGGCTGACTCCTCCAGCAGCCACCCGACCGAATCGCTACTGATCATGATATTCGGATCGTCGAGGGCACTGGCCGGCAGCTTGGCCATCCGCAGCATACGAAAAGGATCGAGCCCCTCTGAACGGGCAACCTGTTCATAGTTGGTAAGGCTGGCACTCCGCGTCAGGGTATACATGATTTCCCTCGTGTCCCAATTTCGCAAGATTGAGTCCTGCGAAGCTTAGTGCAGGATGCCCCGTCAGAGCTACCTTCAGGCTTCCGAAAATAGAGAGCGGAAGGTAATGGATACGCGCTAGAACCTACTGCGGTTCAACAGCACGGCCCTTGGTCATGGGGATGCTCACGCGTGTGGGCATTGAAGTCACTTTCGTAAGCCGTAGCGGCTACACGCTTGATAACAACAATAAAACAACCACATTGAGGAGGCTGCATGGCCTTTCACCCAATCGCCGCCGACGATGACGACTCCGGTGGAGTCGGCGTTGCGCGTAAATATGCCTGGATTGTCTTCGCGCTGACGTTCGGCCTGTTGATTTCCGATTACATGTCACGCCAAGTGCTCAACGCGGTGTTCCCGCTGCTCAAGAGCGAGTGGGCGTTGAGCGACGGCCAGCTCGGTCTGCTCAGCGGCGTCGTTGCCCTGATGGTTGGCCTGCTGACGTTCCCTCTGTCGTTGATGGCCGACCGCTTCGGCCGGGTCAAGAGCCTGGCGTTGATGGCGCTGCTCTGGAGCCTGGCGACCCTGGGCTGCGCGGTGGCGCAGGACTACCAGCAGATGTTCATCGCGCGCTTTATGGTTGGTGTCGGTGAGGCGGCTTACGGCAGCGTCGGCATCGCCGTGGTGATCTCGGTGTTTCCCAAACACATGCGTGCAACCCTGGCCAGTGCGTTCATGGCGGGTGGCATGTTCGGTTCGGTATTAGGGATGGCGCTGGGCGGTGCAATCGCCGCCAAGCTTGGCTGGCGCTGGTCGTTTGCCGGCATGGCGCTGTTTGGCCTGCTGCTGGCGGTGCTTTACCCGGTCATCGTCAAGGAAGCACGCATTGCGCCGCAACGTGCCGCTCAGGCGGCGAACAAGACGGCTGCCGCGGTCAAGCGTCCGTTGCGTACGCTGTTTTCCAGCCGCTCGGTGATCGCTGCCTACATCGGCAGTGGCTTGCAACTGTTCGTCGGCGGCACCGTCATTGTGTGGATGCCCAGTTACCTCAATCGTTATTACGACATGGCCACCGACAAGGCTGGTGGCCTCGCGGCGATCATCGTGCTGTGCAGCGGCGCGGGGATGATCCTGTGCGGCATGCTCAGTGATCGTCTGTGCCGCCATTCGCCGGAGCGCAAAGTGGCGTTGGCCATTGCTTATTGCCTGGGCAGTTGCCTGCTGCTGTCGGCGGCGTTCGCCCTGCCGGCGGGGCCTGGGCAATTGGTGCTGATCTGCCTGGGCATGTTGATTGCCGCCGGCACGACCGGCCCTTGCGGAGCCATGGTTGCCAATCTGACCCATTACTCGGTCCATGGCACGGCCTTCGCCACACTGACCTTGGCCAACAATATGCTGGGGCTGGCGCCTGGGCCGTTCATCACCGGCAGGGTGTCCGACCTTATCGGCTTGCAGGCTGCTTTTCAGTTGGTGCCTCTGGTCAGCATCGCGGCTGCGGCCGTGTTCTTTTATGCCAAGTGTCATTACCACAAGGACATTGCCCGGCTTAAGGGCGAGCAAGTCCTCGATTCGATTGGCAAAGCGGCGTTAGAGGTGAAGTTGTGAGTGGTCGTTTACGTATTGATGTGTTTTTCGATTTCATCTGCCCGTGGTGCCTGATTGGCAAGCGTCAACTGGAGCGCGCGCAAGACCTGCTGCGCGTGCAGCAACCCGAGGTGGAAATCACCACGGTGTGGCATGGGGTGCAATTGCTGCCGCAGCTGCCGGCACAGGGTGAACCCTTCGCCGATTTTTACCTCAAGCGTCTGGGCAGCCCCGAAGCTGTAGCGATGCGCCAGGCCCAGGTGCAGCAGGCGGCGATGGCGGTGGGCGTGCCCATCGATTTGAGCCGTATTCCCAACATGCCCAATACCGCCGACGCCCATCGCTTGCTGGAGCGGGCGAGGGCGCTGGGCAATAGCGCCCAATGCGATGTGTTGCTGGAGCGTTTGTTCGCGGCTTACTTCCAGTTTGGCGAAAATCTTGGCTGCCCGGAAACCTTGCTGGTCATCGCCCGCTCGTGTGGCTTCAACGCTGCGGCGATGGCCTCCTTTCTGCAAGGTGACGGCGATCCTTACGTCGGCAACGAGGCGGGAGCGGCCAGCGGTGTACCCAGTTTTCAGTTCGACCAGCGCCTGACGGTGGTGGGCGCACAGCCTGCCGAAGCGCTGCTGGACGCGATGTGCGAAGCCTTGCTCGAAAGTGCTCGCAAGCGGCAACCGGCATGAGTCTTCGTATTCCCGTGCCTGCCGGAAAACTCCCGCAGGCGGGTGGTCGTGCGCTGTTCGAATTCGATGGCAAAAGCCTGGCGTTATTCAACGTCGAAGGTGACCTGTTCGCCATTGACGACAGTTGCCCGCATCAGGGCGCCTCGCTGTGTGGCGGGCGTCTTGAGGGGCGGGTGATTCAGTGCTGCGCCCATGGCCTGCGCTTTGATCTGCGCAGCGGTTACTTGCTCAATTCAACCCAGCTCAAAGTCGCCAACTACCCGGTCGAGATCATCGACGGCCAGGCATTCATCGTCATCGTTCCCGAGGAGTCCGTGCCATGAGCACTATCGCTCTCACCCGTATCCACAGCCGAACGCGCGAATTGGCGCCAGGTTTTGTCGTCAGTCTGATCGTGGCGGCGGCCGCGTCCTTTTTGTCCGAGCATTACGGCGCGCCGGTGATGCTGTTCGCCTTGTTGCTGGGCATGGCGCTGAACTTTCTGGCCGGTGATGGCGCCTGCAAGGCTGGCATCGAATTCACGGCACGTACGGTGTTGCGCATTGGCGTGGCGTTGCTGGGCATGCGCATCACGCTCGAACAGATTGCCGCGCTGGGCTGGAAGCCTGTGGCGCTGGTGGTGATTGTGGTGGTGGTGACGATCGGCGTCTCGGTGATTGCGGCCAAAGCGCTGGGGTTTCAACGCTTGTTCGGCATGCTTACTGGCGGGGCCACCGCGATTTGTGGTGCGTCAGCCGCGTTGGCGCTGGCGGCGGCATTGCCGAACCATCCGCAGAAAGAACGCGCGACGTTATTCACGGTGATCGGGGTGTCGGCGCTGTCGACCCTGGCGATGATCGTGTACCCGATGATTGCCAACTGGCTGTCGTTGTCGCCGCAAGTGGCGGGCGTGTTCCTGGGGGCGACCATTCACGATGTCGCCCAGGTGGTCGGCGCCGGTTACAGCATGTCGACCGAGACCGGCGATACGGCCACGGTAATCAAGCTGATGCGGGTTGCCATGCTGCTGCCCGTGATCGTCTGCGCCGCGATGATTACCCGCATGCAAGGCGCCGACCCGGCCGGCAAACGGCCGCCGCTGCTGCCATGGTTCGCCGTCGGATTTCTGATTCTGGCCTGTATCAACAGCACCGGCTGGATAGCCCCGGTGGTGCAGGGATCGGTCAATGACCTGTCGCGCTGGTGCCTGGTGGTTTCCATCAGCGCCCTGGGCATGAAAACCCAGCTCAAGGAGCTGGCGGCGGTGGGCATCAAGCCGATCCTGCTGATGGTGGGGGAAACGGTGTTCCTTGTCGTGCTGGTGCTGCTGTTGCTGCGCTGGGGTCTTTAAGCCCGTTAAAAAATACTGGCAGCCGTAATGCTATCCCGTAGGAGCTGTCGAGCCTGCGAGGCTGCGAAGCAGTCATGAATCCGGCTGACGCGGTTTGCCTGATGCATCGCAGGTTCTGGTTTACGACTGCTTCGCAGCCGGACGCAGCCTCGCAAGCTCGACAGCTGCTACAGCCGGACCTCGTTCCACATTGCAGAGGGACTCCTCGGCCGGTGTGTCATAAACACCGGTTCTTTTACGGCGACTGTGCCAGCAGTCGCCGTTTTTTTTGCCTGCCCTGCGTCCGCTTCAGGAGTCGCTGGAGCCGGGCAGGGTGCTCAAGTCCGGCGGAGCTTTGACGGGGTGCTTTTGCGCGCTGCGCCATGCGGCGGGCGGCATGCCGAACTGGGTGATGAACCAGCGGGTGAAGGAGCTCGCCATCGAATAGCCGAGCATGTCGGCGATTCGGCCCAACGAATAATTCGGGTTTTCCAGGTAGCGCAACACCAGGTCGCGGCGCACGTCGTTGATCAGGTCGTTGAAGGCGCAGCCGTCGTCTTTCAGGCGACGTTGCAGGGTGCGTACGTTCATGCCCTGGGTCTGGGCGATCTGCTCGATGGTGGCGCGTCCCATCGGCAGCAGCAGGTAGATGGCTTTGCGCACCTCGAACAGCATCGAAGGACCTTCGTGGCTGAGCAGCGAATCGAGGTAGCTCTGGGCGTAGCGTGCCATGGCCGGGTCGGCATTGGGGTTGGTCACGTCGAGGCTGGCGTCGGAGCAGACGATGCCGTTGAACTCGCTGCCGAACTCCAGCTTGCAACCGAACAGGCGACGATGCAGTTGCAGGTTGTCGGGAGGCTGGTGCGTGAAGTTGACGCTGTAAGGATGCCAGTGGGTGCCGAGCAGGGCGGCGCACAGGCGGAACATCACCCCAATGGCCAGTTCGGTGGCTTGCCGGCTGGGCATCGGCGATTCGGTGACCACCTCTTCGCGAATGATCACCATCTTGCCGGCCTCTTCAATGAAGATGGCCAATGAATCGTTCATCAGATGACGGTAATGCACCACGACCTGCAAGGCATCTCGCAGCGTTCGCTGGTGGCTGAGCAGCAGGCTGACCACACCGAAGTCCGAAAGCTGACGCGACTCGGCCATGCTCAGGCCGAAGCTCTGGCAGCCACTGGCGGCGGCCGAATCTTCCAGCAGGCGTACGGCGGCATCAATGGGGATGCGGTGTTCGGGCGCTTGCAGCAGCGCTTTGCTCAGGCCGACGCCGGCCAGTACATCACGCGGGTTGAACCCCAGGTATTGGGTGACCTCCAGGTAGTTGGTCAAGACAGCGGCGCGAACAAGCTTGGGCATGCGAAGGTCTTTCCTGGGCCAGTTGCGATTCGGATGAGCGTGGCGACTATATCCAGCACATCAGCAATTGAACAGTTGTGACGTTGTCGAGGGCGCTCGCCCGATTCTGTCCAGAAGCCCCTGCGTTGTTGTCGAGCAATCGACGCTCACCCATTGATTACAGTGACCCGCAGAGAAGCTGCGGGGTTTTTCGACCAATGGTCGGGGCACGCCAGCATCTGCAAATCTGTCATGAAAAGAAAAGTGCCTGACGTCCAATGAAAAGCGCCTCGGGTGGGCGCTCTTTAATGTCAGTCCTACAAAAAGCCCCTGGCGATAGAGCCAGTCGAGTCATCGAGAAAGCGAAGGTGTTGAAAGTGGACAAACTGCAAACTGCCGCAACCGTTCTGATCGTACCGGGTCTGCGCGAGCACGTTGCCGAGCATTGGCAAACGTTGCTTGAGGCAAGGCTCTGCAAAGTGCGCAGTGTGCCGCCGCTGGAAACCGACAAGCTCGATTGCGCCAAGCGGGTCGAAGCGATTCAGCGCGAGCTGGAGCAGATCGACGGGCCGGTGATTCTGGTTGCTCACAGCGCCGGTGTGCTGATGGTCGCGCACTGGGCTGCGCAGCACAGTCGGCCGATCAAGGGCGCGCTGCTGGCCACGCCTCCGGATCTCGATGCTCATTGGCCACAAGGCTACCCATCTGCCGAAACCCTGCGTACCCAGGGTTGGAATCCTCTACCAAAAGGGCCACTGCCGTTCCGCAGTCTGGTGGCCGTCAGTACCAACGACCACCTCGCCAGCCTGGATGCCGCCACTCGCCTGGCAGAAGGCTGGGGCAGTGAACTGCTCAACCTGGGCGAGGTGGGTCATCTCAATCCGGCAGCAGGGTTTGGCCACTGGCCGCAAGCCGAAGCACTCATCCTGGAGCTGGATCGCTAGTTCAGGCGCCGGTTGGTTCCAGCCATCCGGTATTTGCCCTCACTCCTGAAAAACGCAAACCCCTGAAACAAGGGTTGCGCGAGGGCGGCTGCGCTTAAAACAAATACAAAAAGGCGGAGAGACAACGCAATGCACAACAATAAGAGTCACGGGTTCGCACCCTCGCGTTACACCTTGTTGGCCTCGGCCATTCTGGCCGCCGCCGTGCCGGTCGCGCAGGCGGTCGAACTCGACACAGGTAACCCGGACTGGACCGTGCGTTTTGATAACACCGTGAAGTACAACTACGGCGTACGCACCGAAAGCGCCGACAAGCGCATGTTGGCGACACCGAACAACAACGATGGCGACTACAACTTCCGCAAGGCCGGGACCAACATCACCAACCGTGTTGACCTGTTGACCGAAATGGATGTGGTCTACCAGAACCACATGGGCTTTCGCGTCAGCGCCGCCAGTTGGTACGACAAGGCCTACGAGAACACCGGTTCCAATTCCAACCCGTTCGTCAACGGCAATGACGCACGGTCGGGTCTGGTTGCCAACGATCCGCGCCTGGCCGGGGTCACCGGCGACAATGTCGGCAATGGCAGCCCGCACCTGAGCAACTACGCCCAGCGTTACTACACCGGTCCATCCGGCGAAATCCTCGATGCCTTCGTGTTCTACAGCACCGAAGTGGGCGAGGAGTCGCTGTTGAGCGTCAAGGCCGGCCAGCACAACGTGTTCTGGGGTGAAACCATTCTCAACCCGGTGCACTCGAACAGTTACGGCCAATCGGGCCTGGACCTGGCCAAACTGGCCGCCTCGCCGGGTACCGAAGCCAAGGAACTGTTCGTTCCGCGTAACCAGTTGTCGATGTCGTTCACCGTCAATCCCGAGTTGACCGTGGGTGCCCAGTATTTCCTCGATTGGGATGCTGCGCGCCTGCCTGAAGCCGGTACTTACTATGGTGGTTCCGATCTGGTCGGCTTCGGTGCGCAGTCATTCCTGCTGGGCAACACCAATGGCGTGGTGCCGGGCAGTCCGCTGGGTTGTGGTCTAGCGCCCTGCAACGGGTTGACCAATGTGCGTCGCGGTCACGACCTGACGCCGGACAAGCGCGGAGACTGGGGCGTGATGGCCAAGTGGTCGCCGGCCTGGCTGGATGGCACCCTCGGCGTTTATTACCGCGAAACCTCGGAAATCCTGCCGCAAGCCTGGCTGGATGCCAGAGGCCTGAGTTCGGCCAACCCCAACGGCACCCGGCCGGCAGGGCAAGTGCCTGCGGTGATCAACACGCTCAACTCGCTGAGCACCGCCACCTATCAAATGGCCTATGCCGACAACATCAAGATCGTTGGCCTGAGCCTGTCCAAGGACGTTGGCGGGGTGAGCGTCGGTTCGGACCTGAACATTCGTCACAACATGCCGTTGGCCAGTATTCCGGCGGTTGTCAGCACTAACAGCCCACTCGGTCTGGGCGCGGGTCTTGGCCTGTTGCCGGCGCGTACGGCTGCCACCGGTGTGGTTTATGACACCCCGCAGAAGGGCGACAGCATGGCAGCCACCGGTGACACCTTGCACTGGACGCTCAACGGCCTGATGACCTTCCCGAAAACCCCGGTGTTCGATTCGGCCAGCCTGCTCGCCGAGTTGTACTACAGCAACTTGCTCAAGCTCGATAGCAAGAACGAAGCGCTCTACAAGGGCAAGGACACCTATCGCGGCATCGACCAGCCGACCCGGGACAACTGGGGCATCGCGGTCAACTTCACGCCGACCTGGTATCAGGTGTTTCCCGGTGTCGACCTCAACGCACCGATGTCCATCAACGTCGGCCTTGACGGCGTGTCACCGGTGTCCGGTGGCGGTGCCAAAGACACCGGCAACTATGCCGTGGGCGTGGGGGCTGTTGTGTACAACAAATACTTCATCGACCTGAAGTACGTGGACTCCTTCGGCAAGACCGACAAGTGCGACGCCAGCGGTCTGAGCACCGGCGCGGCCAATGCCGGCAGCGGCGACGGCTCCACCCCCAATGCCTTTAGCGGCAATGAAAACTACGCGTGTTACGGCGGCGGCTACTCGGCCTTCTCCGGTGGTGGGGCCACGACTGAGGACCGTGGCGCCGTTTACCTGACGATGAAAACCACTTTTTGATGCACCACTGATTTGCTCAATGCAAGCAGGAGAATAACAAGATGAAATTCGCAAAAACCGTGTTGGCCGTGGTCCTTGCCGCCCAGGCACAGGCCGCTGTTTCCACTCAGGACGCTGCCAGGTTGGGCAGCAGCCTGACCCTGGTCGGGGCCGAAAAGGCCGGGAACGCTGATGGTTCCATCCCCGCCTATGACGGTGGCTTGACCACGCCGCCGGCCAGTTTCAAATCCGGTGACAGCATGCGTCCGGATCCCTTCGTCAACGAAAAACCGTTGCTGGTAATCGACGGCAAGAACGTCGATCAGTACAAGGGCTCGCTCAGTGCAACCACGGTGGAATTGGCCAAGCGTTTCCCAAGCTTCCACGTCAATGTCTACCCGACCCACCGCACCGTCTCGTTGCCCAAGGCGGTGCTGGACAATGGCGTGAAAAACGCCACCGGTGCCAAGTCCCTGGAAGGTGGCCTGGCCATCGATAACGTACTGCCCGGTGTGCCGTTCCCGATTCCGCAGTCGGGCAACGAGGCGATGTGGAACTTCCTGTTGCGTTACCAGGGGGTCAACATCAACTCCAAGTACGACTCCTGGAACGTCGACTCCGCTGGCGTGCCGAGCCTGGCGACCACCGGACTGGCGTTCATTTCCTATCCGATCTACGAAAACCTCGCGCAGCCGATCAGCAGCGCCGACGTGTACTACCAGATGAAGCTGTCTTACACCGGCCCTGCGCGCCGGGCCGGTGAAGCGGTGATGCTCAAGGACGCCGCCAACCCGCTGCAGCAACCGCGTCGCGCCTGGCAATACTTGCCTGGCCAGCGTCGGGTCAAGCTGGCACCGAACCTGGCTTACGACACCCCTAACCCTGGCACCGCCGGTGCCGGCACCTACGACGATGTTTTCGTGTTCAACGGTGCACTGGACCGCTACGACTGGAAGCTGGTGGGCAAGCAGGAAATGATCGTGCCCTACAACACCTACAAGCTGACCTATGCCCAAGACCCCAAATCGCTGACCACCGCCAATCACCTGGCACCAGATTACGTGCGCTGGGAAAAACACCGGGTCTGGGTGGTGGAGGGCAACCTCAAGTCTGGCGCCCGGCACATCTACCAGAAGCGTCGCTTCTACCTCGATGAAGACAGCTGGACCGCTCTGGCCTCTGACCAATATGACGCCCGTGGTCAGCTGTACCGTGGCTCCTTCGCATTCCTCAGCCAGAGCTATGACAAGCAGATCCCGGATTCCACACCTTTCATGATTTATGACCTGGTCGGTGGTTCCTACAACATCAACGGTGTGGTCGGTCCTTACGGCGGCATCAAGTACATCGATCCGCTCTCCAAGGCGCAGTGGTCGCCTGAGTCCCTGGCCGGTAACGGGATTCGCTAAGCAAACCGTGACAAAGCGTCCGTGCAGTCCACTGCCTGACAGGCAGGGGACCGCACGACGGTCGGTGCATGCCGATCGTTTCGGGCGCCAGGTTGGAACGTCAGGCACACGGACGTGTGTCCCGACGCGGTTTTCCGAAGAGGACGCGGTATGTGTTCGTACAAAAATTATCTGCAGTTGGCGCTCGGCGCCTTGCTTGCAACGTTGCAGGGCCTGAGCCAGGCGTCCGCTTATGTCGACGTGCTGGATCTGCCGGCCAGGGTCAGCGCCTTGGCCGTCAACAGCCCGCTATCGGGCATGGCCCGCGCCGGCGACCGCTTGGTCGCCGTCGGGCAGCGTGGCCACATTCTGTATTCCGATGATGTCGGTAAACACTGGCAGCAGGCCGCGGTGCCGGTCAGTGCCGACCTCAATGCCGTGAGTTTTCCTTCCGCCACCCAAGGCTGGGCGGTGGGCGGTGACGGCGTGGTGTTGCACAGCAACGACGCCGGTGCGACCTGGCGCAAGCAACTGGACGGTCGCGAGATCGGTGCCTTGCTGGTCAAGCATTACGGCGCGTTGGCCAGTGCAGAACCGGGCAACGAACAATGGCCACTGCTGGTCGCTGAAGGTGAGCGCCTGATGGCGCAGGGCGCCGACAAACCGTTGCTCGATGTCTGGTTCGCCAACGACCGCCTCGGTTACGTGGTCGGGGTGTTCAACCTGATCCTGCGCACCGAAGATGGCGGCCAGAGCTGGACACCGTTCCAGGACCGCACCGACAACCCGCAGGGCTTTCACCTCAACGCCATCGCCTCCACTGGCGATGCGCTGTACATCGCTGGCGAGCAGGGTCTGCTGCTCAAATGGGATGACACCCAACAGCGCTTCGCCGCCGTGCAGACACCCTATCAGGGCAGTTTCTTCGGTGTTCTCGGCAAGCCCGGCGAAGCGCTCGTCTACGGCTTGCGCGGCAATGTGCTGCGCAGCACCGATGGCGGTCTCAGCTGGACCCCGCTGGACACTGGCCTGCGCGTCAGCATCACCGCGGGCCTGGTCGATGGCCGTGGCAACTACCGCTTGTTCACCCAGGGCGGGCAGATGCTGGTCAGTCAGGGCACAGGCGCGCAATTGCATCTGGTTCAGCAACAGGCACCGACACCGGTGACCGGCGCCACTCAGTCCGCCGACGGTGCGCTGGTGGTGGTTGGCAGCCGTGGTGCACGGACGCTGTCCGTTGATAAGCCCTCGAACCCTTAGAGCGAGAACCCAGACATGGGCCATACCAAACAAGAAACCATGCCGGTGATCCGCGATCTGCGGGATTTCGACCGCCATTCCGGCAACCTGCTGGAGCGGTTGGTGTTCAACTACCGTCCGTTGTTCATGCTGCTGATGGCGCTGGCCACCGTGGTGTTGGGCTACATGGCCGCAACGCGCCTGGAGCTGCGCCCCAGCTTTGAAAAGATGATTCCGCAGAGTCAGCCGTACATTCAGAATTTCCTGGAGAACCGCCAGTCGCTGCGCGGTCTGGGCAACTCGGTACGGGTGGTGGTGGAGAACACCCAGGGTGATATTTTCGATCCCGCTTATCTCGACGTGCTCAAACAGGTCAACGATCAGTTGTTCGTCACCGAAGGCGTCGACCGTGCCTGGATGAAGTCGTTGTGGAGCCCGGCGGTGCGCTGGACGGAAGTCACCGAGGAAGGTTTCCAGGGTGGCCCGGTGATGCCCGATACCTACCAGGGCAAGCCGGAAGAAATAGAACAGCTGCGCCAGAACATTTCCCGCGCCGGTATCGTCGGCAGTCTGGTGGCCAGCGACTACAAATCGAGCATGCTCATTGTTCCGCTGCTGGACAAAGCCACGGCCAGCGGTCAGCGCATCGATTACCACGCCTTTTCGCAGATGCTTGAAGAGCAGTTGCGCGACAAGATCGAGTTCGCCGGTGACAGCGCTGCGCGCAAGGCCGGGGAGGAGGGCAAGGGCCAGTACAAAGTCCGGGTGATCGGTTTCGCCAAACTGATGGGCGACCTGATCGACGGGCTGATTCAGGTGATGATGTTCTTCGGCCTGGCCGTCGTCACGTCGCTGATCATTATTTACGCCTACACCCGATGCGTGCGTAGCACCTTGCTGGTGGTCGGCTGCTCGCTGATCGCGGTGGTCTGGCAACTGGGCATCGTCGCCTGGCTGGGCTATGCCATCGACCCGTACTCGGTGCTGGTGCCGTTCCTGATCTTCGCCATTGGTGTGTCTCACGCGGCGCAGAAGATGAACGGGATCATGCAAGACATCGCCCGTGGCACCCACAGACTGATCGCCGCCCGCTACACCTTCCGCCGCCTGTTCATTGCCGGCGTCACCGCGCTGCTGGCCGATGCTGTCGGGTTCGCGGTGCTGATGCTGATCGACATTCCGGTGATCCGCGACCTGGCGATCACCGCCAGCATCGGTGTAGCGGTGCTGATTTTCACCTCGCTGTTGCTGATGCCGGTGGCGCTGTCTTATGTCGGCGTCGGCACCAAGGCGGCCGAGCGTGCGCTGAAAATCGACACCCGTGCAGAAGGGCACAAAGGCTTCGGCAAACTGTGGGACTTGCTCGATCGCTTCACCACGGCCAAATGGGCCACGGGGGCGGTACTGGTCGCGGCACTGATGGGCATCGGCGGCTTCATGGTCAGCTTGCAGTTGAAGATCGGCGACCTGGAAAGTGGCGCACCGGAGTTGCGTGCCGACTCTCGCTATAACCGTGACAACGCCTACATCACCAGCCACTACGCGCTGTCCAGCGACCTGTTCGCGGTGATGATCAAGACCGCGCCGGAAGGCTGCTTGAACTACAAGACGCTGATCCTCGCCGACCGTCTGGCCTGGGAGCTGCAGCAGTCTTCGGGCGTACAGGCCACGGCGTCGTTGGTCAACGCGGTGCGGCAAATCACCGCCGGTACTTATGAAGGCAACCCCAAGCTCAACAGCATCCAGCGCAATCAGGACGTGCTGAACTACGCCGCGCAGCAAGCCTCGGTCAACTCCCCGGAGTTGTTCAATACCGACTGTTCGCTGATGCCGGTGATCACCTTCCTCAAGGACCACAAGGCCGAGACCCTGGATGCCGTGGTGGGCATTGCCGAAAAGTTCGCCCGGGAGAATAACAGCGCAGATCGCCAGTTCCTGCTGGCGGCCGGGTCGGCCGGGATTGAAGCGGCGACCAACATTGTGGTGCGCGAGGCCAATCGCACCATGCTGCTTTACGTCTATGCGGCGGTCACGCTGTTCTGCCTGATCACCTTCCGCAGCTGGCGCGCGACCCTGGTCGCCCTGTTGCCACTGGTCCTGACCTCGATCCTTTGCGAGGCGTTGATGGTGGCCATGGGCATTGGCGTGAAAGTCGCGACCCTGCCGGTGATCGCATTGGGCGTGGGCATCGGCGTGGACTACGCCTTGTACCTGCTCAGCGTGCAGTTGCATTACCAGCGCCAGGGCCTGCCGCTGAGTCAGGCTTACCGCAATGCCGTGTCGTTTACCGGTCGGGTGGTGGGCCTGGTGGGCATCACTCTGGCGGCGGGTGTTGTGTGCTGGGTCTGGTCACCGATCAAGTTCCAGGCCGACATGGGCATCCTGCTGACCTTCATGTTCCTGTGGAACATGCTCGGCGCGCTGATCCTGATTCCAGCCCTGTCGTACTTTTTGCTGCGCCACCCCGTTGCGCAAGCCGATGTGGCGCAAACCGGTGAAACCGGTACATCCCAACGTCAGGACATGTCGCATGCCCTGACCACTTCCGAGTAAGCCAACCATGTCTGATTACAAAGCTCCTTTGCGCGATATGCGCTTCGTACTCAACGAAGTCTTCCAGGTGTCCCGGCTATGGGCCCAATTGCCTGGCCTGGCCGAGGTGATCGATGAAGAAACGGCCGCCGCGATCCTTGAAGAGGCCGGCAAAATCAGTGGCGAAGTTATCGCACCGCTGAACCGCAGCAGCGACGAGCAGGGCTGCACCTGGAGCAACGGCGCGGTCCAGGCGCCGGACGGTTTTGTCGCGGCCTACCAGGCATTCGCCGACGGCGGGTGGGTGGGGGTTGGCGGTGATCCGCAGTTCGGTGGCATGGGCATGCCCAAGGCGATTTCGGCTCAGGTCGAGGAGATGGTCAACTCGGCGAGCCTGTCGTTCGGCCTGTACCCGATGCTGACCGCCGGTGCGTGCCTGTCGATCAATGCCCACGGCAGTCAGGAACTCAAGGAACGCTATCTGCCGAACATGTACGCCGGTACCTGGACCGGTTCAATGTGCCTGACCGAGGCGCATGCCGGAACGGACCTGGGCCTGATTCGCACCCGTGCCGAACCTCAGGCCGACGGCAGTTTCAAGATCAGCGGCAGCAAGATTTTCATCACCGGGGGGGAGCACGACCTGACCGAAAACATCATTCATCTGGTACTGGCGCGGTTGCCGGATGCACCGGCCGGTCCCAAGGGGATTTCGCTGTTTCTGGTGCCCAAGGTGCTGGTCAATGACGATGGCTCGCTGGGTGAACGCAACTCGCTGTCCTGCGGTTCCATCGAGCACAAGATGGGCATCAAGGCCTCCGCCACCTGTGTGATGAACTTTGACGAGGCGACCGGCTGGATCGTCGATGCGCCGAACAAAGGCCTGGCGGCCATGTTCACCATGATGAACTACGAACGTTTGGGCGTGGGTATCCAGGGTCTGGCGTTGGGTGAGCGTTCGTACCAGAACGCCGTCGAATACGCCCGTGACCGCCTGCAAAGCCGTTCGCCGACAGGCGCGCAGAACAAGGACAAGGCCGCCGATCCGATCATCGTGCACCCGGATGTACGACGCATGCTGTTGACCATGAAAGCCTTGAACGAAGGCGGGCGCGCGTTCTCCAGCTACGTGGCCCTGCAACTGGACACCGCCAAGTACAGCGATGACGCGGCAACCCGCACCCGCGCGCAGGAGCTGGTATCGCTGCTGACCCCGGTGGCCAAGGCGTTCCTCACCGACATGGGCCTGGAAACCACCGTGCATGGCCAGCAGATCTTCGGCGGCCACGGCTACATTCGCGAATGGGGCCAGGAGCAACTGGTTCGCGATGTGCGCATCACCCAGATCTACGAAGGCACCAACGGCATCCAGTCACTGGATTTGGCCGGGCGCAAGATCGTCGCAAGCGGCGGGGCACTCTATCGCTTGTTCGCTACCGAAATCCGCCATTTCACCGCCAACGCAGATGCCGACCTCGGCGAGTTCTGCAAACCACTGGACGCCGCCGTGGACACCCTCGACGAATTGACCGCGTGGTTGCTGGATCGGGCCATCAGCAATCCCAACGAAATCGGCGCTGCCTCGGTCGAGTACCTGCAGGTGTTCGGCTACACCGCTTATGCCTACATGTGGGCACTGATGGCCAAAGCGGCCATGGGCAAACAGGCCGAGGATGACTTCTACGCCAGCAAGCTGGGCACCGCGCGCTTCTACTTCGCCCGCCTGCTGCCGCGCATCCACTCGTTGAGCGCTTCGGTCAAGGCCGGCAGCGAATGCCTCTACGAGCTGGAACCAGCGCATTTCTGATCGAAAGGACAAGGAACCCCAACCATGATGGCGACAAAAATAATTTCGCCCGCCGACGGCGCCTATGCCTATCCCTTGCTGATCAAGCAATTGTTGCTGTCCGGCGTGCGCTACGAACCGGGGCGGGAAATCGTCTACGCCGACAAACTGCGCTACAGCTACCAGACCCTCAACCGGCGGATCCGCCGGCTGGCCAACGCCTTGACCGCTGCCGGCGTCAAGGCCGGCGATACCGTGGCCCTGCTCGACTGGGACAGCCATCGCTACCTGGAATGCTTCTTTGCCGTACCGATGATCGGCGCGGTGCTGCATACCGTGAACATTCGTCTTTCGCCGGATCAGGTGCTCTTCACCATGAACCATGCCGAGGACGACCTGGTGTTGGTGCATGATGATTTCCTGCCGCTGGTTGAACAGATTCACGGGCAGCTCAAAACCGTCAAAGGTTACCTGCAGCTCACGGACGACACAGCCACTCACACGTCGTTACCGGTGCTGGGGGAGTATGAAAACCTGTTGTCCGGGTCGGCCGACCAGTACGACTTTCCCGATTTCGATGAAAACTCGGTGGCGACCCTTTTCTACACCACGGGCACCACTGGCGACCCTAAAGGCGTGTATTTCACCCACCGCCAATTGGTTCTGCACACCTTGAATGCCGTGGGCACGTTGGGCGTCTATCAAGGCCTGCCGTTGCTGCGTTCCGATGATGTATACATGCCCATCACCCCGATGTTTCACGTGCATGCGTGGGGTGTGCCGTATGTCGCCACCCTGATGGGGCTCAAGCAGGTGTACCCCGGCCGCTACGAACCCAACAGCCTGGTCAGGCTGTATCGTGAGGAAAAGGTCACTTTTTCCCATTGTGTGCCGACCATTTTGCAAATGATCCTGAGCTGTGAGGAAGCGGCACAGACCCGTTTCGATGGCTGGAAAATGCTTTTGGGCGGCAGCGCACTGACGCTGGGAATTGCCAGTGAAGCGAGTGCCAAAGGTATTCAGGTACACAGCGGTTATGGCATGTCGGAAACCTGTCCGCTGCTGTGCCTGACTTACCTGCGTGACGAAGACCTCGCTCAATCCACGCAAACCCAATTGGCCACCCGCATCAAGACTGGCACGCCGGTGCCGATGGTTGACCTGAAAATCATCGATGCCAATGGCAATGACGTTGCCCATGACGGCGAGTCTTTGGGCGAGATCGTGGTGCGCGCACCCTGGCTGACCCAAGGCTATTTGAAGGAGCCCGAAAAGGGCGCCGAGCTGTGGCACAACGGCTGGATGCACACCGGCGATCTGGCTTCCATCGACGCCTTGGGAGGAGTGGAAATCAAAGATCGAATCAAGGATGTCATCAAGACGGGCGGGGAGTGGATCAGCTCTCTGGAGCTGGAAAGCCTGATCAGCGAACACGCGGCGGTGATGTCGGTCGCGGTCGTGGGCATTGCCGATGAGCAATGGGGCGAACGGCCGATGGCGCTGGTGGTGTGCGAGCCTGGGCAATATCTCGACCGCAAGATCCTCGAGGCGCATCTGCAAGGGTTTGTCGAGCGTGGCCGCATCAACAAATGGGCGATCCCCAAGCAGTTCAAGTTCGTTGCGGAGATTCCTAAAACCAGTGTCGGGAAGATCAACAAGAAGCTCATCCGGGAAAGCGAATTGAGCTGAAAAAGAAGATGGGGACCTAGGGGGCGAATGTTCGAATCACACCGTCCCGACCCTATGATTCAATGTCTAGCCCAGTCTGAAAAGGTTGGGCTTTTTCATGCCCGAAAAATACCCCCGATTAAAAAAACCATCAGTAGCCACTCATTCCCCGGCTTTCGTCGATTTGATGAGATTGTTGCGCAGCTTCACGATCGCATTCTGCATCTGCGTAAACTCGTCCGGTGTCAGGCCCGTTGCGTCGGAGAGGCCCATTTCGGGACGGCCTTCGCGCAACTGTCGACCATTCTTCGTCAGACTGATCCGCACCTGCCGCTCGTCCTCGGGATCACGCTGCCTCTGTAGATAGCCCATCGCTTCCAGCTTCTTCAGGATCGGTGTGAGCGTGTTCGATTCGAGAAACAGCTTCTCGCCCAGGCTGCCCACGGTTTGATTGTCTTCCTCCCATAGCGCAACGATGGTGATGTATTGCGTATAGGTGAGCCCCAGCTGCTCGAGTATCGGCTTGTAGGCTTTGCCGAAGGCAAGGTTCGTGGAATAGACCGCAAAACACAGGAAGTCGGAGAGCTTCAGGTTGGCAGGAGCCGTCTTGTCGGTGGGTTTCATGTGTTTCCTCGTTGGCCAAAGTTGAAGGCTCGCAAAGGCAAAATATACCGCGTATGCGATTGTGTCGGAACAGCTCTGACTTTCGACTGTGGCCGGTTCGGCAGCAACGTCGAACCGGCCATACGGTGAATCATGAGGTGAGGGCGTTTATGGCCACGTCGACGTAGTGTTGAAGGGGCTGTGATTCGCATACGCTTAAAGCGTATACGATATATATGGCATATCGACCGTGCGGTGCATCATGCCGTGAGAACGTTCAGGGCCACGTCAATGTTACCCCGCGTCGCTTTCGAGTACGGGCAAATTTGATCTGCGGTATGCGCCAGCGTCGTCGCGATGTCATGCGCCAGACCTGGTACGCGCAGAGTCAACCGAGCCTGGAGGAAGTACGCCGGACCGGTCTGACCCAGATCGACTTCGATGTCGACGGACAGATCAGACGGCAGCACCACGTTCATTTCATTGGCCACCAGCCCGACGGCGGCGGTGTAGCAGGCCGACCATGCGCCGGCGAACAGCTGCTCTGCGGTTGGGTGCGGTGCAATGGTTTTGAACTCGTGCGCCAGTTTCTCGTTTCCAGGCGACGAGAGCTGGATGTCGAGGCTGCCGTTATGGCCCCTCGAAGTGTTGCCAGCGGCGCTAACGGTGGTGTGAGTCTTGCCGGTGGCCAGTACTTTTTCGATCTTGCTCATGGGGTGGATCCTCAACGTTTCAAAAGATGTGATTTGTGTGTCGTATGCGTTTGTATCGCATGCGATGTAATAATAATTGCGCAGCCCCCCATCGATGTCAATTGATCGCGTTGCGTCTGCCGACGAGTGGTGCGGCCACACAATAACGTCGACCGTTTCAACGATATGCCGAATTCGTCATCAACCTGACCTAAAGCGATCAAGCCGTGAGCCTTGGAATGGCCCACCCTGACCGGTCTGTCCAAGGAGATGAGCATGATCCGACTGACCCTGATTCAAGCCCGCGAGTTGGCCGAATCGATCCTGTTGCACAACGGTTTTAATCTGGCCCACGCGCAAGCGGTGGCGGCGACGGTGATCGCCGGCGAGCGCGATGGCTGTGCCTCCCACGGTTTGTACCGGATTCTGGGCTGCGTGAATTCCCTGCGGGCCGGCAAGGTGTCGGCCGATGCCGAGCCGCAGGTGATCGACCAGGCGCCGTCGATCGTGCGGGTGGATGCCGGGGGTGGTTTTTCACAGTTGGCGTTTCAGGCCGGGCTTGGGTTGCTGGCGGAGAAAACCCGGGCCAACGGGATTGCGGCGTTGGCGATCAATCGCTGCGTGCATTTCTCGGCGCTGTGGGTGGAGATCGAGCAGTTGACTGCTGCCGGGTTGGTGGCGCTGGCGTGTAATCCGAGTCATGCGTGGGTGGCACCGGCAGGGGGACGTGTGCCGGTGTTCGGCACCAATCCCATTGCCTTTGGCTGGCCGCGGGCGGGGCAGGATCCGTTTGTGTTCGACTTCGCCACCAGTGCGATTGCCCGTGGTGATATCGAGTTGCATCGGCGTGCCGGCAAGGCGATTCCCGAGGGTTGGGGCGTGGACGCTGAGGGTCGGCCGAGCACCGATGCCAACGTAGTGCTCGACGGCGGCGCGATGTTGACGTTCGGTGGGCACAAGGGCTCGGCGCTGGCGGCGATGGTGGAGTTGATCGCCGGGCCTTTGATCGGTGATCTGACCAGTGCCGAATCGCTGGCCTATGACGCGGGCAGCAAGTCATCGCCCTACCATGGCGAGTTGATCATTGCGCTGGATCCGCGACGTTTTCTGGGGGCCGCCACTGAGGAACATTTGGCCCGGGCCGAAGTGTTGTTCCAGGGCATTGAAGGGCAGGGCGCCCGCTTGCCGTCGCAACGGCGTTATGCGGCGCGGGCACGCAGTGTGGTGGAGGGGGTGCAGATTCCCGAGGCGCTGTACCACGACCTGAACGCACTGCTGGCTTGAATACGATGAACCTCCTGTAGGAGCGAGGCTTGCCCGCGAAGGCGTCTCGACATTCAACATTGATGTCGTCTGATACACCGCCTTCGCGGGCAAGCCTCGCTCCTACGGGAGGTCGTATTGTTAAACCGGTTCGCGGTGGCTGGTGCCATCGACCAGACGCGCAATACCCAGCGGGTTGGCGTTTTTCAGGGCGTCGGGCAGCAAGGCGTCCGGGCAGTTCTGGTAGCACACCGGGCGCAGGAAGCGCTCGATGGCCAGGCTGCCGACCGAGGTGCCACGGGCGTCGGAGGTCGCCGGATAAGGCCCGCCATGCACCATGGCATCGCAGACTTCGACGCCGGTGGGGTAGCCGTTGAACAGCACCCGGCCGACCTTTTGTTCCAGCAGTACCAGCAGATCGGCGTGTTCCTTCAGGTCCTGTGCTTCGCCAATCAACGTGGCGGTGAGTTGACCGTGCAAACTGTTCAGCGCTTGTCGCAACTCGGCCTTGTCGGCCACTTCGACGACGAGGGTGGTCGGGCCGAACACTTCTTCCTGCAACAGCGGATCACCCTTGAACAGCAGACTGGCGTCGGCCTTGAACAGTTGCGGCCGCGCTTGATTGCCGTGCTGATTTTGGCCCGCCAGGTGGATTATTCCCGGATGGTCGAGCAGGGCCTGCACACCTTTTTCGTAGCTGCCGAGGGTGTCGGCATTGAGCATGGTTTGCGCCGGTTGTTCGGCCATCAAGGCACTGAGCCGCGCGATGAAAGCGCTGAAGTGGGGTGAGCGCATACCGATCACCAACCCCGGATTGGTACAGAACTGACCGCAACCCTGGACCACCGACGCCACCAGTTCACCGGCGATTTTCTCGCCACGTACTTGCAAGGCTCCGGGCAAAACCAGCACCGGGTTGATGCTGCTCATTTCGGCGAACACCGGGATCGGTTGTGGCCGTGCGGCGGCCATGTCACAGAGGGCGCGACCACCTTTTAACGAGCCGGTGAAACCGACGGCCTGGATTGCCGGATGCTTGACCAGCGCTTCACCGACGCCTGCACCGTAGATCATGTTGAACACACCTTTGGGCATGTCGGTTTGCTCGGCGGCGCGGATGATTGCATCGGCCACGTGTTCGGCGGTCGCCATGTGTCCGCTGTGGGCCTTGAACACCACCGGGCAACCGGCGGCCAGGGCTGCTGCGGTGTCACCGCCGGCGGTGGAAAAGGCCAGCGGGAAATTACTGGCGCCGAACACGGCCACCGGGCCGACGCCGATCCGGTATTGGCGCAGGTCGACCCGTGGCAGTGGCAGACGTTCGGACAAGGCGCGGTCGATGCGCGCACCATAGAAATCGCCCCGACGCAGAACCTGAGCGAACAGGCGCATTTGGCCGCTGGTACGGCTGCGTTCGCCTTGAATGCGCCCGGTCGGCAGGGCGGTTTCGCGGGTGACCAGAGCGACGAATTCATCATCCAGCGCATCCAGTTGCGTGGCGATCGCTTCAAGAAATTCTGCACGGCGAGTTGCCGGTAGATTGCGCAAGGCCGGGTAAGCGGCGGCAGCGGCCTGGGCGGCGGCGTCCACTTCTTCCACGGTGGCTTGCATGAAAGAGAAGGGCAGCACTTCGCCGGTGCTGGCGTCGTGGCTTTGCATCGCGATGCTGCCAGCGGCGCTGCGAGCGCCGCCGATGTAGTTGTGGCCGATGATCTCGGGCATCAAAAAAACTCCTGTCGAAAAAAGTGAGGCAGGACCGTTGCAGGTCAATCAAGGTGCTGAGCCGTGCGCTGTTTTGTGGCGAGCGAGCTTGCTCGCGTTGGGCTGCGTAGCGGCCCCAAAATAGCGGTAACAATTGCCTATTTTGCGAGTGCTGCGCGCTCGAGCGGGAGCAAGCTCCCTCGCCACAGAGTGGGGTGTGACAAGTACAACGCTCAAACCAACGAATCACCCCGGCGTGCCATGGCAGGCACGGCGCTATCCAGCGCAGCAATGCGCGCAGCGGATTCGGCATCCACCAAGTGCAACGACTTGCCACGGGTTTCCCGGGTCAGGCCGACGGCCACGATGGAGATCAGCGCGGCGCCCACCAGGTACCAGGCAATGGGTGTCGAGCTGTGATATTTGTTGAGCAGGGTGATGGCGATCAGCGGTGCCAGGGAACCAGCGAAAATCGGCGCCACCTGGTAGCACAGTGAAAGGGCGGTGTAGCGCACATGGGTCGGGAACATCTCGGCCATCAGCGCCGAGTAGGGCGCATAGGTCATCGACTCGATGCCCAGGCCCAGGATGATCGCCGCCATGATCAGCCAGTTGTTGCCGGTGTCCATCATCGGGAAACCGACAAAGCCCCAGAACGCGGTGAGCACCGCGCCGGTCAGGTAGACCGGTTTGCGCCCGACGATATCCGACAGATACCCCATCAACGGAATCAGGAAGAAGTGCACCAAGTGCGCGCCGAACATCAGCAGCAGAATTTCCGAGGTGTCCTTGTGCACCACCAGTTTCAGGTAGGTGATCGAAAAGGTCACCACGGTGTAATAGAGAATGTTCTCGGCAAAGCGTGTGCCAATCCCTACCAGCACGGCGCGCCAGTGATGACGCAGCACTTCGACCACGCCCAGCTGTTGCTGCTTGATCTGCGCTTGACGGGCCTGGGCTTCTTTGAAGATCGGCGCGTCATCGACGCTGGTGCGAATCCAGTAGCCGATCAGCACCACCACCGCCGAGAACCAGAACGCCACGCGCCAGCCCCAAGCGAGGAATTGTTCTTCCGACAGGTTTGACGACAACAGCAGCAGAGCGACGGTGGCCACCAGATTGCCGGCCGGCACCCCGGCTTGCGGCCAACTGGCCCAGAAGCCTCGGCGATTGTCGGGACAGTGTTCGGACACCAGCAGAATCGCACCGCCCCATTCACCACCAAAGGCAAAGCCCTGGATCAGCCGTAGCAGCACCAACAACACCGGCGCGGCATAGCCGATCTGGTCGAAGCCGGGCAGGCAGCCCATCAGAAAAGTGGTGATACCGACCACCACCAGGCTCAGTTGCAGCAGGCGTTTGCGGCCGAATTTGTCACCGTAGTGACCGAACACCAGACCGCCCAATGGGCGAGCGAGAAAGCCGACCGCGTACAGGGCGAAAGCGGCGATGATGCCGTCGATGGGGCTGTCGGTCTGGCGGAAGAACAACTGGCCGAAGACCAGTGCGGAGGCGGTGCCGTAGAGAAAGAATTCATACCACTCGGCGACAGTGCCGGCCATGGCGGCGGCCACTACGCGTTTGAGTCCCGAGGGGGTGGTTGCGCTTTGCGTGTGTAGAGGATTGGACATGCTGGCGTTTCCTGTAGGGGCGCAAAAACAGGCAGCCGGGCCGGGTCCGCAAAGACCCGCCCGGCAATCACTCAGAGACCGACGTCTGGCAACTCCGGACGATTGGCCAGGGCCTTGGCCATGATCTGCTCGACGAACACCCGATCGGCTTCCGGCAGTGCCAGGCGTGGCGGACGGGTCAGCGCGCTGCCGCGACCGGCGATGGCTTCACAGAGCTTGATGCACTGCACCAGGTCGGCACGGGCATCGAGGTGCAGGATCGGCATCAGCCATTCGTAGATCGGCATGGCTTCGGCGAAGCGACCGGCCTTGGCCAGACGGAAGATGGTCTCGCCTTCTTTCGGGAACACGTTGGACATGCCCGAGACCCAGCCCTCGGCACCCACCGCGATGCTTTCCAGCACCACATCGTCGAGGCCGGCGAACAGCACGAAACGGTCGCCGACTTCATTGCGCACGTCGATGAAGCGACGGGTATCGCCGGACGAATCCTTGAAGCACACCACGTTGTCGCAGTCGGCCAGGGAAATCAGGATGTCCGGGGTGACGTCGTTTTTGTAGATCGGCGGGTTGTTGTAGACCATCAACGGTACGTCGGCGTTCTTTGCCACGTAGCGGTAGTGCTCGGCGGTCTCGAACGGCTTGGAGCCGTAGACCAGCGCCGGCATCAGCATAACGCCGTCGACACCAACCCGGCGCACGGCATTGGCGACCTTGGCCGCTTGTACGCTGGTGAACTCGGCCACACCGCAGATCACTGGCACGCGACCCCGGGAGGCGTCGACCGCGACTTCGGTCACGGCGATTTTTTCTTCGGCGGTCAATGAGGTGTTTTCCCCCACCGAACCGCACACCACCAGGCCTGAGACGCCGTCACGGATCACGTTGGAAATCACCTGATGGGTTTTTTCCAGGTTGATAGAGAAGTCATCGTTGAATTGAGTGGTCACCGCGGGGAAGACGCCACTCCAGTTAATGCGTTTGCTCATTGTTGCCTCCGGTTCGTTTTTTGTATTTCGTATACGATATTTTAAATGACGGTGACTCGGCTAGTGTTTTTTTCAATTGGTCAGGGGTTTTTGGTCGCCGTTGGTCTGGGGGAGTTTCAGGCACCCGGCCAGGTGTCTGACAAGCGATAGCCCTGTGGCCACGGATCGCTCGGGTCGAGCAGCAGTTGGTGGGTGCCGGTGATCCAGGCCCGGCCGGAAATGCATGGGTAGATCGCCGCTCGCCCGGCCACTTCAGTCAGGGAATCGATGCGGCAGTGGAATTCGGAACCGATGATCGAACGCCCAATAAAGCGCTCGCCCACTTGCATCAAGCCCTTGGCTTGCAGCACCGCCATGCGCGCCGAACAGCCGGTGCCGGTGGGCGAGCGGTCGATCTTGCCGGGTTGAATTACTACCGCGTTGGCACCGGTGGCAATGCCGTTCTCCATGACGATGGGCGCGGCAATCTGGCAGAAGGAAATATGTGACCACTCGGGGTTCAGCGGATGGACGAAGCCCAACTGTTCATTGGCCGCGCGAGTGATTTTCAGCCCGACCGCCACCAGGTCGGCAGCCTCATCAGGACGAATGGAAAAGCCCAGGCGTTCGGCGTCGGCGATGACAAAACTGTCGCCGCCGTACGCGGTGTCGACCTGCAACGAGCCAAGGCCTTCGACTTCGATCCAGGCGTCGAGGCGGTCAGCGAAGGAGGGCACGTTCTTGATTTCTACCCGTTCGACCTTGCCATCACGGCAATCGGCCACGGCCTCGATCAGGCCGCCAGGCGCTTCGAGCACCAGTCGGGTTTGCGGTTCGGTCATCGGCAGGATGCCGCTGTCGAGCAGCACCGTGGCGACGCACAACGAATTGGAGCCGGACATCGGTGGCGTGTCCGCCGGTTCCATGATGATCCAGGCCATCTGCGCCCGAGGATCCTTGGCCGGCACCAGCAGGTTGACGTGACGGAACACGCCGCCGCGAGGCTCGTTGAGGACGAAGTTGCGCAAGGTCTGATCCTTGGCGATCCAGCGCGATTGTTCCCACACCGTGGCGCCCGGTGGTGGGGCGACGCCGCCGACGATCACATCGCCGACTTCGCCTTCGGCATGACAGCTGACTACATGAATGACTTTCGATGAGCGCATGGTTTGCTCCTTTTTCTGTCTGTGCGGGCCCCTTCGCGGGCAAGCCTCGCTCCTACATTTATCTGTGGCGGTCACCGACTTTGTGTACACCACCCAACCCTGTAGGAGCGAGGCTTGCCCGCGAAGGGGCCATCAGTTACTTCACCGATTTCAGAAACGCCGCAGTCTCCGCATGCACCGGATTACCAATCACCTGATCCGGCGAGCCGATCTCGTGCACCAGGCCATTGCGAAAGAACGCCACGCGGTCGGAGACATCGCGGGCAAAGCGGATTTCGTGGGTCACCAGCACCATGGTCATGCCGTCTTCGGCGAGCATGCGCATGGTGTCCAGCACCTCGCCGACCAATTGCGGATCGAGGGCCGAGGTGGCTTCGTCGAACAGCATGTAGTCCGGCAACATGGCCAGGGCGCGGGCAATCGCCATGCGCTGTTGCTGACCACCGGACAACTTGCCCGGGAAGGTCTTGAGCTTGTCGCCAAGGCCCACGTGGGTCAGTTGCTGCACCGCCAGTTCCTCGGCCTCGCGCTTGCTTTTACCCAAGACTTTGCGTGGCGCCAGCATCACGTTTTCCAGCACCGTCAGGTGCGGGAAGGCGTTCCATTGCTGGAACACGATGCCGATTTTCTGCCGCAAGCGATTGAGGTCGGTGGCGCTGTCATGGACCTCGACGCCGTCGACGCGAATGCTGCCTTTCTGGATCGGTTCCAGGCCGTTGATGCACATCAGCAGGGTCGATTTGCCGGAGCCCGAGCCGCCGATGATCGACACCACCTCGCCCTTGTTCACCGTCAGGCTGACACCCTTGACCACGGCGAGGTCGCCGAAGGATTTATGTACGTTGTCGATCTCAATCATTTTCTTGCCACCTTCTTTCCAGACGAGCGCCCAGGCGTGCGACCACCAGGCTCATGACGTAGT
>LNAP01004109.1_pt1 | contig 31157 bp, 22 predicted proteins | sample 602601 | NCBI WGS metagenome assembly LNAP01 (sample SAMN02440304, study PRJNA202911) | soil metagenome | biome: Subtropical and temperate rainforests or woodlands; isolation source: soil samples (1 kg each in a 20% v/v slurry with milli Q water) were... ...
GATCTCCTTAAAACTGCGGACCCGGCGCGGCGATAGCGTCCCAGCCGTCTTTGACGGTGCGAAGCAGATCGGCGACTTCGTCGAGAATCTTTGGATCGGCGCTGACATTGGCCTCGGTGAGGCGCTTCATCATGTAGGTGTAGAGGTTATCCAGCTCACCTACGCTCTCAAGGGAGTTCTCAAGATCGAGCCCTTCACGCAAACCACCGATGATGCCAATGGCTTTGCCGATGAAGATGCCCCGATTGGGAATATCCTTGCGCTCCAGGGCGCCTTTGGCTTGAGCAATACGGTCGAGACCACCCTCCATCAGCATCTGTACGAGACGGTGAGGACTGGCTTCGGAGGTTTGCGCCTGAGCGCCAATCTTCTGGTATTGGCGAAGGGCTAACATTGGATTCATGTTGTACCTCATCAAAAATCTGTGGTTCGTATAAACAATGTATCGACGACGCGTCAAAAAACTTTAGTCGCGAAACACAAAAGCCCGGAGCGTTGAACGACGCTGCCGGGCTTTTGGCGTTACTGGGTTATCAGCTGTTCTTCTGCTGCGCGGTCATCGCTTCAAACATCGAAGTGATGTTGCTGGCAGTCGCTTTCAGCTTGCCGACCAAGGTATCCATGTCGTTGTACTTTTTGGTCAGTACAGCGGTCAGGGATTCGATCCGACGATCCAGCGCGAGCTGGTCGTTGGCCAGTTTGTTCTTGGTTTTAGCCAACGCGGTAGAACGGGTATCGAGAACTCCACCGGTTTCGGTGTAAGGCGAAATCGCCTTGTTCATGCGCGCGAGCAGACCGTTGTCACCCGAGAAAAGATTCTGTACTTCCCCACCGAGCTTCTTGTCGTTCATCGCAGAGGTGAACTTGGTGGAATCGAAGTTCAGCGCACCGGTCTTCTGATCGGTAGTGATCCCCAACTGCGACAGCACAGTGAGCTTGTCACCGGTACCGGCCTCGGACAGCGGCCCGCGCATTGCCGCCAGGATCGAACGCGGCATGGCGTCGCCAGTCAGCGCAGCAGGAATGGTCGGGTTGCCGTCGTCATCGAGCGAAGGCTTGGTCAGCGAGCTGATCGCGTTGGCCACTGCATTGTAAGCATCGACAAATTTCTGGATCGAGGCTTTCAAGCCATCAGTGTTGGTCGCTACGAGTACCTGCGAATTGCCCGTGGCAAGCAGCGTCATCGACAAGCCCGAGACAGTGTTGTCCAGCTTGTTAGTAGGACTGCTGACCGACAGGCCGTCCACTGTGAACTTCGCGTCAACAGCGAGCGCACCCACTGAGCCAGCCGAGGTTTTCGTCGAGATCGCAGGAATCACCTGGGAACCATCGACGTCCAGGCCGACACCGCTGAGCGAAATATCGGTGCCTGCACCGGTGTTAGACGAGCTCACCACCAACCGGGAGCCAAAGTTATCGGTCACGACGTTGGCGCTGAAGCCACTGAACTGGTACTTGTCGTTCAGGGATTTGGCGACAGACTCGAGGGTGGAGCCCGCCGGCACGTCAAGGTTATAGGTTTTGGCTGTTCCGCCAGGCACGCCCTGAGAGATGACCAGAGTGCCTGCAGCACCGCCATTGACGGAGGCCTTGGAACCGCCATCAAAAGCAGCCGTGGCGACTTTCGAACCCGTGGCAAGCTGCGAGACATTGATCTTGTAGATGCCGGCGACAGCGGAGTTGTTAGCGGTAGCCGTGAGGACCTTGGGATCGGAAGAGGTGGCAGCAAAACCGGTGAACTGAGGTTCAGTGCTATTGCCCAGCGTCTTCATGGCCGCCTGGAACGTGGCGAGCAACGACTTCAGGGTGCCGACACCGGAGATGGACGCGGTGTTGGTCGTGGTGCCACGGTCGATCTGACCTTGCTTGGCCGCTTTGTCAGCGTTGACCAGTGCCTTGACGATAGCACCGGTATCAAGGCCCGAGCCTAAGCCCGTGCCCGGTAGAATTGGACTTGCCATGTAGATCTCCCTTCAGTGTCTCGCCGGTCTTTTGACCACTACAACGCCCAAAAGAACATAGCAACAAATTTCATGCCAGCTGTCAGACTTTGGCGCTGAACAGCAGACTGCTTGCGTCATTCAAGCTATTGGCCAGTTTCAGGACTTCTTCGTTGGGGATCTGACGGATCACCTCACCGGAGTCGCTGGCAATGACTTTGACGATGACTTTGCCTGAAGGCTCATCGATAGAGAACTCCAGGTTACGCTTGACCGACTGGACGAACTTTTCAATTTCTTGAACGGCCATCTTCAGCTTGTCCCGCTCACTTACCGCATCCTTTGGCTCATCCTTGACCAATGCCACTGGCGCAGCATCGGCTCGAGGCTTTTCCGCAGCGGCATCAGCAACGGGCGTCGCCGGCTTCGCCACAGGATAAGACAAGTTCAGCTTCACGCTCATATCCATGTCCATCACCTCTTTGAATCAAAAAAGCGAGAGAGCGCGACAAGCGCACCCCCCCGCCAAAACTCACCAGCTATTACTGAAGCAGTTTCAGTACAGCGGATGGCAGTTGGTTGGCTTGAGCCAGAATTGCGGTGGAAGCTTGTTGCAGAGTTTGTTGCTTGGTCAGCTGTGCAGTTTCAGCAGCGAAGTCGGTATCTTGTACGCGACCCAGTGCAGCACTGGCGTTCAGGTTGGAGATGGTGCTGGTCAGACGGTTTTGTGCAGCACCGAGGTCAGCACGGCTGGCGTTGATGGTGTCCAGAGCCTTGTCGATTGCAGTAACGGCAGCCGAGAAGTTGGTTTCCGAAACGGCCGAAGTCGAACCGGCGATGGTGATTGCCGAGCCAACACCCAGGGTGTTTGCGTCGAAGCTGGCGCTCAGAGTCAGGGTGATCTGGTTCGAGGTGCCAGTGTTGGAGCCGACCTGGAAGGTCATGGTGCTGGCAGTACCGTCGAGCAGGTTCTTGCCGTTCAGGTTGGTGCTGTTGGCGATACGGGTCAGTTCAGCCGACATTTGGGTGAACTCTTTGTTCAGAGCGTCACGGTCGGTAGTGCTGTTGTTATCGTTGCGGGACTGAACAGCCAGTTCACGCATACGTTGCAGAATGTTGGTTTGTTCCTGCATCGCGCCTTCAGCGGTCTGAGCGATGGAGATACCGTCGTTGGCGTTTTTGATCGCCATGGTCTGACCACGGATCTGCGAGGTCATGCGGGTAGCAATTTGCAGGCCGGCGGCGTCGTCTTTGGCGCTGTTGATTTTCAGACCAGAAGACAGGCGAGTCATCGAAGTCGACAGAGAGTCGGAAGCCTTGTTCAGGTTTTTCTGAACGTTCAACGATGTGACGTTAGTGTTTACGGTTAAAGCCATGACGAATTCCTCGTTGGTTGGGTACTGCGGCTTCCGGCCCTGGCAACCGCCGGGTGTGGCCTAGAGAACCTTCGTAATAGTTATCGTCGTGAGGGCTTTTTTTAAAAAAATTACTAGCAGACTGCCACCCCCAACAAAATCAGGGGTTAGCGGCCTTGCCGCATAAAAAATGACGTCAAAAAAACTGCCGAAAAAAGCTCCGGGCAAAAAAATAGCGCTACCGGACTGCCGGTAGCGCTATTGAAAGTCTTTTAGAGATCAGCCGCGATAGAGAATCGCCGAGCCCCATGACAGGCCAACGCCGAAACCGCTAATCGCCACGCGCTTCCAGGTTGAACTCAGCACGTGTTTTTCCAGCAATAAAGGAATGCTCGACGAAACGGTGTTGCCGGTCTCGACCATGTCCTTGATGAACTTCTCTGGCTCGCCTTCAAAACGCCGAGCCACTGCATCGACAATCGCCGCACTGCCCTGGTGAATGCAGAACGCGTCGATATCACTGGCTTGCAACGCCGACTCATCCAGCAACTCATGCAGATGCGCTGGGACCTTCAACAAGGCGAAGTTGAACACCTGACGACCGTTCATGAAGAACACGCCGTCACTGACTTTCAGGTGCGGGGCACCGGAACCGTCAGTACCAAACTTGGCCTTGCCCAACTGCCAGGGCGCATCCTCGGCCATCCAGGTCGCAGTAGCCGCGTCACCGAAGAGCATGGTGGTGTTGCGATCTTCAGGATCAACGATCTTCGAATAAGGGTCGGCGGTGATCAGCAAACCATTCTTCAAGCCTGTGGCTTCCATGAAGCCTTTCATGGCGTAGATGCCGTACACGTAACCCGAGCAACCCAGGGAAATATCGAACGCGGCAACATGCGTTGGCAGACCGAGCTTGTCCTGAACGATGGCAGCCGTGTGCGGCAGCCCTTCCTCATCACCATTCTGGGTGACAACGATCAGCGCATCGATAGACTCGCGCTTGAGGTCGGGATTATTAGCAAACAATGCATTAACAGCTTCGACACACAGGTCCGATGTTTCCTGCTCAGCGCCTTTGCGCGGCAGGAAAGCCGAACCGATCTTGCCCAGGATGAACTCTTCATCCTTGGCGAATTTGGCACCCTGAGCGTAGTTATCCACGCCGGCGGCCGGCACGTAACTCGCTATGCTTTTTATGCCAATCATCATGGCTTCCCGATCATAAACAGCGACTAGGTTCACCCCGAAAAGCTCAGGGGCGCATCAAAATGGTTGATTTCCCGGGGCAGACTCATCGCCCGCACCGAGGAACACAATACAGTGAAGATGCACTTTATGACCTATGCGTCACGCCGTTAAGTGCATGAATGCTGTGCATTTGACTTCAGGTCGGCAGGCGCTGGATCTACATCAAGTCAGGGATCACTGACGATCAAGAACCCAGTCCACCATGCTATCAATGGATTCGTCTAACGAAGTCCAGACATCCAGGCCCAATGCTCGTGCCTTTTCGATATCAGGCACGTAGTACGACGCTCGGGAGTCGTTCCCCTGCGCATCCGGCATTATGATTGGCGTTTGCGGAGCTACCCGGGCCACCACTCGACGAGCCAGGTTAGCGATACTGAGGCCCTGATCGGAGCCCACGTTATAAGCGTGTCCACTCTGCCCTCGAACCAGCAACGTCAACAACCACACAGCCAGATCGGCGCCGTGCAAATAGCTGCGTACCGCCTGTCCGGTTGACTGCATCACCAGCGCTTCATGACCGATCGCGTCCCTGATGAAATTGCCGATCGCGAAGTGAGCATTTAGAGGAAGACCTGGGCCCGAGAAAGCAAAGCAGCGTGTCAGGATAATTTCCAGCCCATATCTATCTGCATACAGCGCTGCCAGCGTTTCCTGAGCCCGCTTGGCTTCGGCGTAAGCGCTGCTGGCCAAAAGGCTATTGCATGAAGACATGTGGGATTCTGGAACAGGCTGCGAAGGGCTGATAACACCATATTGCGCCCCGGTACCCGTGAAAAGCACACGCTTAGCCCCTGTGGTAACGGCCAGGTCCAGTATGTTTCGCGCCCCTTTCAAAATCGTATCGAAGATGCATAGCGGGTCGGCATGAGCACCCGCCAGCGTATCGGTGGCGGCATGAATGACCATATCCACCGGCCGCAATTCGGACAAGTGAGGCAAAGCCTGAACATCGCCTTGCAACCATGTGATCCAGCCGCACTGACGGTACTCCGGATAGTCACCGAGAAAGCGCTCAGGTGTCCGGGAAACCGCAGTGACTTCAATGCCTGCACCTTCCCTGTTCAAGAAAGCAATCAGTGCCAGCAGCCATTTTCCAAAAAAACCCGTACTCCCGGTAATTAACAAATGCTTCCCTGACAACTCCCGACTCGCGTCCAGGTGTTGACTGATTCGCTGCAGATCCCGCAAAACCACCGGAGAATCCAACGTTACCTTCATGCCATGCACTCCCCAAGCCAGCCTGAACGCGGCGTCGTATAAAGATTGATCTTCGGCACACCGCTCCAGGCTCATGTGCCGCTAATGCTTCCAACGATTTCACAATTGGCGCGAATCAACCAGGCAGCCAGATTTTTCGCCAGGCCTTGAGCTGGAGCCCCTCCATCATCCAGTCGCTGCGAACGCACTCTTGCAATGTATCGCCCATGCGGTGCGCTGCCTCCAGGTCCGCCAAATGGGAGCGAACCGCCTCCATCCAGGGGGTGACCCCATCCTTGACCAGCGTCACCGGTAAATCACCACGGTGCGGTTCGAGGTCGCTGCAAATTACCGGGATGCTCAAACGACCAAACTCCAGCAGACGCTCATTACTCCGACAGCGATTCAACAAGGTGTCTTGCAGAGGGACCAAGGCAAGATCGAGATTCAGAGACGCCAGCCGGACCGGATACCCCTCGTCTGCGTCCCCGTGTATTTCATGGACAAAGGCTCGAAGATGCGTCGGACAGCTACCGATCAACACCCACTGAACATCATTGGCCAGCGCCTTTATGACATCAGCGATCAGCTCAATGTCACCTGGCAGGGCTCCACGCGCCGACAGACCTACACGTGGCCTGTCGGAGGTCTGGCGCTTGCTGCTCAATCCCGTCCAACTGTTCGGGTCCAGACGAGTCTTGAGGACCCGCACATCAGGATTGAACCCACGGAACACCTCTGCAAGCATTTCGGAGGAAACCACCAGACGATCCATGTAGCCGAGGCCACGTCGTAAAACATCAAGTACCGCTGGGCCGTAGTTTTCCCTGTTGAAACCGGGTATTGGCGTATCAGGCAGGTATCGGTCCAGCTCATAAACCTTGAAGGCCCGCGAATACATCTTCATGCGACGCATGGACTCGATATGAGCGTCATCCACTTGCCGTTGAAGCAGAACACTGTCCGGCGCGAATCGCGCCAACTCTGTTACAGACATCAACTCACGAGCAACAGCACCGCCAATCAGCCCCTCGTTACGCAAGGCATTGAACGGTTGAATAATCCTAGATTGACCATCAACGGCTTTTCTCGCTGCATGTACCAGAATCCTGGGTACTGACGTTTCAACTATCGAGACGGGCAGTGACCAGGCTGTATCAGCCAGTTTGAAAGCGGCACCGGCAGCCAGGGAAAGATTCGAGTTGTAGGCCGGGTCATTAGCCAGAACCGGGAGCCAGCGCTCATACATCAGTTCCTCCTGAGCGGCGCTCGCCGGGGCCTCTTGCGCAGTGCTGATGAACAGTCTGACCCTTGGCGTCCAGACGTGGACATAACCCGCTTGAGAAAGCTTCAGACAAAGGTCCGCGGCAGCCCAGGGCGTTATACCTTCATCGAATCCGCCTGCTGAAATGAACAGTTCTCGATGGACCATCAGACATTGTTCACCTACGGCAGAACAACGTTGATCAACCTGCAGGCGCTGCATGTAACCTGGCTCGTCAGGACTATCCTGGAAGGGTTCGCCCACCGCTCCGCCCATCCCCAACAACAGCCCTGAGTGGCGAATCCTGCCGTCGCCGCCAACCAGTTTCGCTCCTACACAACCCACTTCGGGACGAATAGCGTGATTGAGTAATTGCTGCAGCCAATCCTTGCCTGCCACGCCAACAGAAGAGTCGAGAAACAACAGGTAGTCCCCATCAGCTTCCGTGCTCGCATGATTACGAATCGCACTCGGCGACGCATCGCTGGCAAACCTCAGTACACGCAATTGGGCAACACCCAACTGTTCGATGCCGAATAACCAGTCCGCTACCAGTGAATCTTCGTTTCCTCGATCCAGCAGCAAGACATCGAAGTGCCTATACGTCGTATTTTCCAACAGGCTGTCCATGCAGAGTTGCGCCTGAGGAAGTTGGCCATCGATCAGGATCAGAATGCTGACCCGTGGTGTCTGCGAATGACCGTAATCAATTTGGTAGTTACCGGGCTGAGACGAGCTTACTTGGGCATTGTCATAGCCACTCCGCCGCAAGTGCTGCTCTATGACGCTTCGCTCTTGGGCAACGTCCTGGGGAGCCACAGCATCACTGATCAGGAGCGGCTCACTGATATGCCCAAATCCCTGAAGACCGAAGGATTCGACCAATCGCAATATGAACTGAAGTTCGAAGGCCTCCTGATAATCCGCAGCAAAACCGCCCTTCTCTTGCCAGAGGTCGCGACGCAATAGCCAGTGTCGTGAAAAACCGGCAGGGGAGCTGAGCAAAAGATCCAGGTTGATATCAGGCCGAAGTAATGCCTCGAAACTGTTATGGCCGATCCGGCTGACTTCATCCGCGTAAACAGCCTGAAGGTCACCCGACTCCGCCAGTTTCAACGACGTCATCAATAGGCCGGCAGAGGTGAACTCCTCACCCGCTCGAACGACAAGCAACCACTCACAGGCGCTTTCGAATACGACTTTGTTGATGGCTTCAACACAATTATCTGCACCGGACTTAAGGACATGAGAGCCCGAAGGCGCAGCAGAAGAGTTGGACACGATCAGCGGGATGACTGAAACCGCCCCACCCTCGCAAGCCGCCAAACTGCCCAGCGTTCGAGCCAACAGGTCGTTATGCCCCTGCAGATCCAGAATGACAACCCCAATGGTCGGGATATAACGGTGAGCAACAAATGGTGCAGCCTGAAGTTGTCGAGCAGCCAGGTCTCGTGCTCCCAGCCGTTTGGCAATGCCGCGTTCAAGCTTGGCTTCTTTGGATTTCGCCGCGGCACTCTGCGTCGTCTCGATGAATCGATCAAGAGCGTGCCAGAACGCGACCTCCTGCTTCTCAAGGCTCTCCTTTAACAACGGTAGCGTTTGACGGGCACGCTCAATCTCTTGCGACGACGTTCCCCAAGCGACCCCGTAATTTCCAGTTTCTTCCGCTGAAAAATTCAACGGTGCGCCTTCCCCGGGAATAACGACGCCTATACATCCACAGAGCGCAGCCTCAGCCGATAAAGCTGTCGTCGCCGATGAGTAAAAAAACTCACTGGTTTGAAAAATATCAACCAAGCCTTCCCAGGTAGCCGGGTAACTGCTCGTAATTTCGATAGCGTCCGGGGGCAGCATATTTTTATCGACACCGGTACCTGTGCGCCCCTGGTAATAACAGACCTTGCCCGCTATCCGTCGAGCTGGATTGTCAGGCAACCTGAATACATTGAGATCAATAGGCTGAAGAAACATTACATGTTCTTCGGGCATACCAGGTAATAACAACCCCTTGGAAAAAGAGAACATGATGTCCTCTTCGCCGTAATCCTTGCCGCCATTGAGAAACCCGGGCGTATTCAATATATAACGGACGACAACATCACCGCCGAGCGGATTACCACTGACGACCTCTGGGTAGACCATAACCGGCTCTAACCCTTGCTGTTTGTGCAAGGCTATCACTTGATTCGTCAACTGCGGCGTCATCAGCTCCGGATTAAGAACATTCGCCACTATATAAGCTTCATACCCAGAACGATTTAACACATCACACAGCATGTGCATGACCCTGATACCCGCAGAATTTCGGCGGTAATCCGGAGAAAGGACGTAATAAGGATTAGGCCGAGGAGCATATAACGAACGAATCATGGACATACCCGATGCTGGATCTTGCGTAAAAAACCGTCTTAAAAGAGCGGACAACCGAACTGACTCCGGATTGCCGTAAACATCAATAAAAGTACAGAGAGATATCGTGAAGAATGTCCGCGTAGTGCCGGATGGCTACGCGATAGTCCGGCCGAATCGCAGTCACCGTATCAATCAACTTCCAGAAGTCATCTGCCCGGTGATAAGCACATACGGCCAATACAGGTTTTTCCCGCTGAATAATGGTCGAAGCACCAAGCAGTGCCCGCTCTTCCATGCCCTCGATGTCCAGCTTGAACAACCCGACCTTGCCTTGCACCAAGTGGTCCAGCGGCACGCCCTGAATATACGAAGTGATGTTGTCGGGAATCGGCCCGGTCACTTCCCCGGCGAGGTTGCACGACAGCACCGGATCGTATTCGAAGCGACTGTAGTCGCTATCCAGCCCCATGTTGAACAGCAGCACATTGGGGCGATCCGAAAACCGCTTCAGTGCGGAGTAATAAGGTGCCATTTCCGGCTCGAACAGGTAAGCACGTTCGACCGGGCCGAAATGCCGCTCCAGCGAAGCCAGCGTATCGCCATTGAAGGCGCCCGCATCCACAAAGTGATGCGCTTGCGCGGCACTGACAAACGCCTTGTCGAAGTACTCGTCGGCGAACGGGGATTTGTGGGCATCGGCTGGCTCGATCGACAACGACATACGCATATCGATCAGTCCATTGAACGCCTGCCTGGATTGCTCATCGTCCAGGCGCAGGAAGGCCGACACGTACCTGAGGGGGCTGGTCAGGACATCCTTGGGCAGATTGGCGAAAGTAGGCTCGGGGCCATGTGCCGAATCCGTCGCATAAAGGAACTCATGGAAATTCACCACCAGTCCGCAACGGGCCTTGATTTGCCGGATGATGTCATTGCTATAGCGACCACTGGCAACCACCACCACCGCGTCGGACAGATCGACGGCCGCAGGATGGAACACCTCAATGCCGTCCAGGCGCTGCCCGGCCTTGGCCGAATCGTTGTCCAGCAGGCCGTGCACGGCAATACCGACACGCCGCGCATCGTTGACGACGGACTGACCAATCCGATGGGCACCGAATACCTGGATACCCTTGCTCATCGCAGCCAGTAAATCACGCTTGTGTTCGGCCAGTCGTGCCGCTTCGTCATGGCCTTCCAGCAGCCGATGCAGCGCGGGAAACTCCGGCAACCGGGCCAGTACTGTCAGGTCTTCGGGCCTGCGCAACAAAACAGCGTCAACCGCCTCTGCCAAAGGCGCCTGGCTCAGGCGCACGGGTACCGACACCCCAGAGGACAGCATCAGCGTATCGGTGCGGCCGGCCACCAGCTCGCTTGTCGATTGCAATTCAATAGTCATCAGATTCTCCAGCGTGAAAGTGGGCGTCACCAGGTGCTGCGCCCGCCATCGACAATAAGATTGGCACCATTCATGTAACATGATGCGTCGGAACAGAGGAACGCCAGCGCCCCGCGATACTCATCGACTTTGGCCATGCGCCCCAGGGGGATCAGTTGGGTCAGCTTGCCGAGAAAAACATCGTTCTGCCCGGCGTACACGCCACCCGGCGACAGGGCGTTGCAACGCACGCCTTGCTCGCACCAGTAGGTCGCCAGGTACTTGGTCAGCCCGATCAGGCCGTGCTTGACCACTGAATAGGTTACCGGCTTGACCGGCTGCTCATCAGCAGCCTTGCCCTCTACCCGGTACAACCGCTGATCAGGTGCGATGACACCCAGGTCAGAAGCGATATTGACGATCACACCACGCCCCTGTGCAGCCATGTGAGGACCGAAGACCTTGGCGCAATTGAAGGCGCCACCAAGGCCTACGTCGAGATCCAGACGCCACTGTTCCCAGGGAAAGTTCTCCAACCGCGAGAACTCCTTGCCGTCACTGCCTTCGACCTTGGGGTTGCGCGCTGCATTGTTGATCAGAATGTCGATACCGCCATGCTGCTCCAGCACGGTGCTGCAGGCAGCGCTTACGGCGTCCACATCGGTGATGTCGACAGTCAGGCACAGCGGGTCGACGCCGAGCTCGTCCTGTAACCGCGTTCTGTTGCTCGCCAGGGCCTGAGCATTGTTGTCCAGCAGCACCGGAATGCCGCCAAGATCAGCGACAGTCACCGCATGCTGATAGCCCAGCATACCGCCGCCGCCGGTGATGACGGCGACTCTGCCGTTCAGGTCGAACAGGTTGGACGTTGCGTTGTTCATGATCTCAGTTGTCCTCCGTCGACCACGTGCGTGGCCCCTGTAATGAAGGTCGCCAGCGGCGACGCCAGATAAGCGGCCAGTCGTGCGACGTCACCTGGCGTGCCAAGGCACCCCAATGCCACATCTCTGGCCAGCATCGACTCGACCGCTCCACGGTCCTGCTTGAGCTTGCGATCCCAGACAGATCCTTCGAACAGAATGTTTCCGGGTGCGATGCTGTTGATGCGCACGCCCTGGCGCCCGAATGCCCGCGCAGAATTGCGCACATAACTTTCCAGCGCGGCCTTGGCGGCGGCGTATGGCACGGGGCAGCCGAGTGCCTCGATGCCACAAATGGAAGAAATGCAGATGACGTTGCCTCGGCTGGCAACCAGTGCATCGGTGGCGGCCCAAACGGCATTGGTCGTCGAATGCAGGTTGATGTCCAGCACGCGCTGCCATTCGCTCGGATTTTCCTGGCCGGGCGGCACCGAAGCACCACTGCCGACATTGCACACAAGGATGTCGAGCCGACCGTGAACCGCCATTACTTCGGCGATCATCGCTTGACAAGCCGCGGGGTCGCGGGCATCGGCAAGCACCGTGTGTGTGCCAGCCAACTGCGCCTGTGCGGCGCGCAAGCGCTCAGGGTCACGGCCATTGAGTACGACCTTGCAGCCTTCTTCAGCAAGCTGTCGGGCAATCGCCAGACCAATACCTGCTGAAGAACCGGTTACCAAGGCAACCTTGCCGCCAAGCTCAAGATTCATGGGTATTCCACCAGGCTTGGGTCATATCGCGATAGCGGGCGACCGCTCCCGCATGGTCGTCGTCTTCGGCACGCGCCGTCTGCAAGATGAAATGGCCAGCGTAGCCCGCCTTGCGAAGTGCTGCGAACGCTTCCGGAAAGTCGGCGTTGCCGGTACCCAACGGCACAGTGGTGCCTGCAAGAAGCCGATCCTTGACGTGCACGTTATCAATCCGCGGACCATAAGCGGCGATTTCTTCAGCCGCGCGATAACCGAGCGCAGCACTGTTGCCAATGTCGTAGTTGATACCGAAAGCGTCTTCGGGAAAACGGGCGATAAACCGCGCCAGGCGCTCGGCCGGAAAGTCAGACTCAAACACGATCTTCAATCCACCCTCGACCAGACGCCCGCGCAGCGGCAGCAGGCCTTCGAGCAATGCAGCTTCTTCGTCCGGGTTGGTCAGAGAACCATTGTCGACCAGAGGAATCAGTACGTAGCCAATGCCAACGTTCTGGGCAGCGTCAAGAATTGCATTCAGGTCTTTCAGCAGGCTGGCACGCTCTGCCCCATGAGCCTTGTAGAAAGGGGCCTGCATGAAGCAATCGCCCGTTAGCGAAAGGACACGCACTCCGTGTGCCTGGCTCAGTTGGCCGATACGCTGGCGCCCGGCTTCGGTCATCAGCGGGTTTTCATAGAGCCGTTCCTGGTCCAGGGTCCACTCCATTAACCGCACACCGAGGCGTTGCGCAGTCTCGAACTCCAGAGCCCAGTCACGCCAGGGGAACGCCTGGATCTTTCCATCCACCCGCTCACACAGGCGGCCTTGCATGAATCCGATTTCCATCACAACCCCTTGGCCGACCAGCCGCCATCGACATGAAGGTCGGTACCTGTGACATAGCTGCTGGCGCGTGAGGCGAGGAACACCGCCGCACCTGCCAGCTCCTCGACCTGGCCCCAGCGACCGAGCATCGTGCGCCCGGCGCGGGCGGCATTCAGGTCGGGATTGGTGTAGCTGCCATGAGTCATTGCCGTATGCACATAACCCGGCACGATGTTGTTCACCCGGATACCCTGGCCGCCCAAGTCGAGCGCCAGTGCACGTGTCATCGCCGCCAACCCACCCTTGGAAGCGACGTAACCAGGATTGCCGGGAAAACCCAGCCCGGCACCGATGCTGGTGACGTTGATGATCGACCCTTGTCCATTGCGCTGCAGGTGCGGCACAGCAGAGAGGCAACAGCCGTAGGCCGCCGTCAGGTTCAGCTCCAGGGTCCGCTGGAAGCTGGTCATCGCATCGCCTTCCACACCACTCGGCAAGGTGATACCTGCCGCATTGACCAGAATATCGAAACGGCCATGGCGCTCGGCGATGTCCGCCAACAGCGCTGCAACGGCTGCGGTCTCGCGCACATCACACGATCGATACTGGAAGGCACCGGGCGTCTCTGTTTCAGCCGAACGACCTATCCCGTATACGATGGCACCGGCTTCGCTCAGACCGTTGGCGATGGCCGCGCCGATCCCGCGAGACGCACCAGTTACCAGAGCAACCTGGCCATCCAGCCGGAAGGTATCGAGTACATTCATGTTTGTGCTCATTGCGCGTCCAGTGGCCAGTTCTTGGCGAACTCGTCCCTTGGAAGGAACGGATACAGGTCTTCCAGAGCACCGGATTCGGGCTTGCCCTGGGCGTTGATGCGAGTCATCACCCGCGGAATGCGCGGTTCTTCCACCTGCACCATCACCTCACAGAGCACCGGACCTTCACAATCAAGCACTTCGTGAAGACGCGCGTCGAGGTCCGCATGCCCATCGATCAGGGCATAGCCAATGCCATACGCTTGTGCCAACTGACGCAAGTTCGGCAATTGCAGGCCACTATCGGCATCAGCCCCTACCAGCAGCTGAAAGTGCGCATTCTGTGAGGTGCGGATGGAGGCGTAACCCTGGTTGTTGACCACGAAGCACTTCACCGGCAAGCGCTGCGCGGCCAGCGTCGCAAGTTCTTGCACATTCATCTGCAGGCCACCATCGCCCTCCACGCAGATCGTCTGTCGACGACCCGAGGCCAGGCAAGCACCGATGGCTGACGGCACACCGAAGCCCATGGAGCCAGTTCCGCGGTTATGGAAGCAGCGCTGGTTTTTCTTGATCCGCAGGTTCAGCAGAAACAGTTCAGCGGCGAAGCCCGAACTGCAGGGTGCAATCACATCGCCCTCGCCGAGCAACTCGGACAGCCGGTCGGTGAAGTGGTACATGCTTACACCCTGACTGTCGTCGGCGTGCTCGGGCTGCAGCAGAGGATAGCGTTGGCGCCAGTCAGCAATCTGAGCAAGCCATGCAGAATATTCAGGCAGCGGGTTAGCAGTGACGCCGGCGACAAGCGCCTCAATGAATGGCTTGACGTCAGCCACGACTGGAACCTCAATCGGCATCTGCAGCTTGGCGATTTCCGCCGCATCAATGTCAACCACCACTTTCTTGGCGTGGGGGGCGAAATGAGCATGGTTGTAAGCCGTTAGCGCCATGTCCAGACGCGAACCCAGCACAATCAGCAAGTCGCAATTCTGCAGAGTAAAGTTGGCCCAGCGCGGCGCGATGGAGCCCGGACGACCACCGTAAAGTGGGTGATCATCTTCGATCACATCCATGGCCAGCCAAGTCGGCATGATCGGCACACCCGCGTTTTCGACCAGCGCATTAAAGGCCTCGATCGCACCGGCCATGCGAATACCGCTACCGGCAATGATGCCTGGTCGCTTGGCGGACTTGAGCAGTTCCAGGGTACGGGCTACCGCCACGCTGATATCAGGTGCGACAGCAGGTGCTGGCAGTTTTGCCCGACGCAACGTCTGGGGATCGATTTGTACGGCTTGCACGTCGAGGGGCACATCCAGCCAGACCGGCCCGCGACGACCGTTGAAAGCCGCGTATTCCAGCTCATCGAAAACTTCAGCGACCGCTTCGGGATCGGTGAGCGTCACTGCCCGCTTGGTAATCGAAGACACAATGGAAACAATATCGGCTTCCTGAACACCCAGCATGCGCAAGCCGGTACCAGCCTTCAGATCAGCAGTTTTGACCTGGCCGGAAATGAAGAACACCGGGGTCGAGTCCAGCCACGCACCGAGGGTAGCTGTGACTGCGTTAGTTGCACCCGGTCCGCAGGTGGTCATGCAGGCACTCGGTCCACCCGACAACTTGCCAGCGGCTTCAGCGGCGATACCGCACGCCTGTTCGTGAAGGCAAAGGATCGGCTCCAGATCAGGATGACGCCCCAGAGCATCATTCAAATGCATGGCACCACCGCCAGGCAGAAAGAACACCTGCTTGATGCCCAACTCCGCCAGCCGATTCATGATGTAGTCAGCTACGCGCATTTTGTTACCCATCGTTGAAACCCCATCCAGTTCGCGGAGCACTAGGCTCAATTCAATTTGTTGAGAAACTCCAGCGCCGACCAGAAGCCTGCACCATGGTCCTTATGCCCCTGCCAAACCTCAGGGATGAAACTTACATCTGGATAACCCTTGAGCTGCGCCCACGTCGCCGGCCAGTCCACATCACCGGTGCCCATGATCACGCCTTCGCCGTTGCTGCCCTTGGCATCGGCCACGTGCAGGTGCGCCGAGTGCGGCAGCAGCAGCGCCAGTGCCGCCTGGAAGTCCAGGCCGAAATGGAAGCAGGCCATTTGCAGGTGCGAGAGGTCCAGACACAGGCGCAGGTTCAGGGCTTTGGCTTGTTCGGCCAACTCCTGCGGCATCATGAAAATGTTCTGGTGTCGCTGCCCGCCGAAGTGCCACGGGAAAGGCGCCATGTTTTGCGGAATCAGCTCGGTGCGACCGAAGTCGACCTGCGCACAGGATTCCTGGAAACGTCGGTACCTGACTGACCGGGAAAGGTTCGTCGGCCGAGAAGCCACCGATGTTCGCGACGATCAATAGCGAGTCGGCATTCGGGAAGAATTCGGCGATTTGCAGGGTGGCATCGACCACTCGTTGCAGGTTGGCAATCGAGCGCTGGCGGTATTCCAGATCATCGGCCACCAGGTCCAGCAGCTCGCTGTTCTCGAAAAGCTCCGGGGCATGCACGACCAGACGCGAACACTCGACCTGACGCAAATACGCCTGCGGCGCCACGCTCAAGTCACGGTAGGACAAATGGAATTCGAACAGGTCCGGTTTGATCCACTGCTTGTATTGCAGGAAATCGTGATACCGCACCGGCACACCCCAAAGAATCGGCATGGCAAATTCACGGCGCACTTCGGCTTGCTCGGACAGATCGCTGTCGAACAGGAAGTCGCCTTGCGGGATTGCGCGCCCGGCCTTCTTGCCGAGCAGATCGATCAGGCGATACGGCGGCAGCCCCTGGCCCGGACTGGCCACGCGCAGCATGTTCTGTTCGAACACTTCACCGGGCTCGATGGCTCGGGCGGCGATCACACTCTTGCCGAGGTTCTCGCGGTTGAGCAATTCACCCTGGCTGGCGTGGCGGCCCGGGCCGGTCCATGGCAATGCCTTCTCGACCTGTCGAATGCCTTCGACCAGTTGACGGAACTCTTCCGGCTCCAGGCTGGCCAGGTGGTCCGGCCCTTCCATGCCACGGTCGAGGGTAATGTGACGCTCGATCAACTTGGCGCCCAATGCCACAGCGGCAATGCTAATCGCAGTGCCACGCTCATGACCGGAGTAACCGATCAGGCCGTGCAGCTCACGCAAACGCGCCAGGTAACCGAGTTGAATATCGGTTTCCGGCGCCGGGTAAGTACTGTTGCAATGCAGCAAGGCGAATGGCACGCCCAAACCGTTCAACTGCTCGATGGCGCGGACGATTTCATGCTCCAGCGACATGCCCGTCGACAGAATCAACGGTTTGCCCAGCTTCGCAGCCTTGGCAATCAGGTACGGGTTGCACAGGTCCGCCGAGGCGATCTTCAGCGCCGGCACGTCAAAATCGGCGAGCACTTCGACGCTCGGCTCATCCCATGGCGTGCAGATGTAGCTGATACCTTTTTGCGCGCAGTACTGACGGATTTGCAGGTGCTCATCAACGGTCAGTTCGACCTTGTCGAGCAGGTCCTGGATGTACTCGACACCCAGATCCTCGGCCCGCGAACCATCGGCCTTGCGGCGATAGAGCGCTTCACGGTTGCGCAACTGGAACTTCACACAATCGGCCCCGGCCATGATCGACGCATCGACCAGTTTTTTTGCCAGTTCTACCGAGCCGTTGTGGTTGTTACCCACTTCGGCAATGACGAAGATGTGGTCGCCACCGATGACAACACCATCGATGCTGAAAATTTGCTCATTCATTGAATTTTGGTCCGCCAGGAAGTGACACCGTTGGATTCGAAACGGAAATCAGTGGTTCGGCAGCCAAGCTCGCGGACCTTTGCGGTCACGGCCTGACGATGCTGGGGCTGCACGAAGAACAGGAAGAAGCCCCCGCCTCCGGCGCCAAGTAATTTGCCGCCAAGCGCGCCTGCGGCCAGCGCGCTGTCGTAAATCCGGTCGAGCACGCCATCGCTGACGGCACGGGAAAACTGTCGTTTGAGCATCCAGCCCTGATGCAGGCAACGGCCGAAATCATGCAGCTCGCCGCGAATCAGGTGGTGGTGCATGTGGCGGCACAGCGCCACGCTTTCGGTGATGAGCAAGCCCTGGGCATTTTTGCTTTCCATTTCTTCGCGCTGCTGCTCATGCAGCTTGCCGGAGTCATGGGAGATGCGTGTATCACAGAGCACCAGACACTCTTCAAGCTCGTTGCAGATCGAATCTTCCAGTCGAATCGGGTGCACCAGATTTCGACCTTCTTTGAACTCGATCAGGTTGAAACCACCGAAGGCCGATGCGTACTGATCCTGCCAGCCACCCGCGATGCCGAAGCATAACCGCTCGGACTGAAATGCCAGCTCGGCCACTTCGTAGGTGCTCCAGCGATCGCGGCGCAACTCGTTGAATGCAGCGATGACTGCAGTTGTAACGGCCGACGAGCCTCCCAGGCCGGAACCTACGGGAAAGTCGGAACGGATATAAAGATCCAGTCCGTAGTTGGGCTGGATTACTGAGACGATGGTCGCCAGCAAACCTTTGTCGCCATGCACCAGCAGGTCTGCGATGGAGGCGTAATGCTCTTCGGTGCCGAGGTCTTCGGAAAAAATCCGGATGACGCTGTCGGCACGCGGAATCAGCGTGGCATGGGAATACAGGCCGACCGTGCAACTAAGCACCGCTGCCGGGTTTTCCACGAAGTAATACGTGAGGTCGGAACCACCGCCGCTGAAACTCATGCGCACCGGTGCCCGAGCTCGTGCCAATACCGGCACTTCCTGATTGGCTGCCAGCCGCGCAGGCGTGACCACGTCGACCAGAAAGCCATCGACATCGACCACCGGGATCGCGTTGTAGCTCAGATCGAAAATCTTGAGCATTTCCTCGCGCGCCGCGCCGAGCTTCACCGAGCGATAGTCGGTGTTCATGCACTCTGTGACCGGCACAGTCGTCGCGCCGCCTTGCAGCAGGTAACGGCGCAAATCACCGTTGGTCAATACGCCGGCCAGACGCCGTTCATCATCCACCACAAAAACGATTTGCAGCGCGCCTGACTCAATGCATTCAACGGCATCCAGAATGGTCTGATGGGTGTAAATCGTCTGGCTTCTTACCAACTGATTCATGCGCTCGCGACCTCTTGAAAGCCCGACTTGAATGCACTCAGGGAGTCCGGCGTTCCAATATCAATGAAGGGTCCCGAGTATTCGCCGACCTTCAGCGATTGACGGGCAATCAGTTGCGGCAAGATGTCCTGCTCCATCGAACAGGCCTGCAGCGCAAACCCGTCCAGCGAATCGACGGTAAAGCCGTAGACACCCGCATTCACCAGGCCTGGCCCGCCAACGCCCTTCTCGTTCAGCGCGAGCAACTGCAAGCTGTCCGAGCAGCTCAGGCTGCCGTAACGCGAGCGGTCTTCGACTTTGACGCCAACCAGCACATCCTCTGTCGCATTCATCGCCAGGTGATAGGCCGAGTGATCGAGCCAGGTATCGGCGTTGAGCACCAGATAACGGCCACCCGGCGGCATTTCGCGCAGCGCCTGCAATACAGCGCCGCCCGTGCCCATCGGTTGCTCTTCGACCACCAGCGCCAAGGCCAGACCCGACTCGGCCGACAGCGTCGGCAACAGCTCGGCCAACTGATCGGCACGGTAATGCGCGCACAGCACCGCGTCGCTGATACCGGCCTGCTTGAGTTGCGCCAGCACCAGTGCGAGGAATGGTCGGCCATGAATGTCGACCACGGCTTTTTGCGAGCCCTGGAGCACGGCGCTCAAACGAGTGCCAAAACCACCGCAAAGGATGTAGGCGCGCATCAGCGTGGCAACCCGAAAAACTGCTCAAGGCAGCGTGCGACATGGCCAAGGTGCTCTTCACCGAGGCCCGGCCACACACCAATCCAGAACGTGTCGTGCATGATTTTGTCGGTGACGGTCAGCTCGCCGCTGACGCGGAAATTGCGCCCGAGCATGTACGGCTGACGCACCAGATTGCCGGCGAACAGTAGACGTGTGCCGATGCCCTGGCTGTCGAGAAACTGCAGCAATTCAACGCGATTGATGCCGCAACCGTCGCGCAGGGTCACCGGAAAACCGAACCACGAAGGGTCGCTGTTGGCGGTAGCCTGCGGCAGGATCAAGTAGTCGGCGCAATTCGCCAGACGCTCGCTGAGCCAGCGGAAATTGCGTTTGCGTGCCTCGGTAAAGTCCTCCAGCCGATCCATCTGCGCCAGGGCACAGGCGGCCTGCATGTCGGTAATTTTCAGGTTATAGCCGAGGTGCGAATAGGTGTACTTGTGGTCGTAGCCTTCCGGCAACTGCCCCATCTGCTTGCAGAAACGCTGTTTGCAAGTGTTGTCCTGGCCGGGCGCGCAATAGCAGTCGCGGCCCCAGTCACGGAACGATTCCATGATGCGGCTGAGCAATGGGCTGTTGGTGAAGACCGCGCCGCCCTCGCCCATGGTGATGTGGTGCGCCGGGTAAAAGCTCAGGGTACCGATGTCGCCGAAAGTGCCGACCAGTTGACCGTCGTAGGTCGAACCGAGAGCATCGCAACAGTCCTCGATCAGCCACAGATTGTACTTGTCGCACAGCGCCCGGATGACCTTCAGGTCATAAGGATTACCCAAGGTGTGCGCGAGCATGATCGCCTTGGTTTTGGGGCCAATGGCGGCTTCGATCTTGCTCGGGTCTATGTTGTAGTGCGGCAGTTCGATATCGACGAACACCGGCACCGCACCGAACTGCAAAATCGGGTTAACGGTGGTCGGGAAACCCGCCGCGACGCCAATCACTTCGTCACCAGGCTTGATCGCACGATCGCCCAGCCGGGGCGAAGTCAACGCGGAGAACGCGATCAGATTGGCCGACGAACCCGAGTTGGTGGTCAGCACGCAACGTCGGCCCAGGTATTTGGCCAGGCGTTTTTCGAAGGCGTCGTTGAAGCGCCCGGTGGTCAACCAGCCATCCAGCACCGCTTCGGTCATCGTCTGCAGTTCACCTGCGCCGATCACCTTGCCCGCAGGCGGCACAGGGCTCTGGCCGGCGACAAAGACTTTGGGGGCCAGCTCCAGCTGCGCATAACGCCCAACCAACTCGACAATTTGTTGGCGCAACTGATCCGCAGTACTTTCACTCATGGGTATCGCCTTGGTAGTCCGCAATCTGCTTGCGGGTAAAGGTGTGCATGTCTTCGCCGTTTTGCCAGGCGAGGTTCCAGGCCATCGTGCGTTCGAGGGTGGTGGCTAACGACCAGCGCGGCGTCCAGCCCAGTTCCAGGCGCGCCTTGCTTGAATCGAGCGCCAGCAACCCGGCTTCATGGGGTTGCACCTGGGTATCGACCGACCAGCGCACCGCAGTCGGCCACAGCTCGGCCAGTTGGCCGACAATGGTTTCGACGGTGGCGACGCTGCCCTTGTCGGGGCCGAAGTTCCAGGCGCTGGCGTATTTCTCACCGTCCTCATACAACGCGCGGGCGAGCATCAGATAGCCCATCAGCGGCTCGAGAGCGTGCTGCCACGGGCGCGTTGCGTGGGGATAACGCAGGACCACTTCTTCATTGTTTTGCCAGGACCGGAAAACGTCGGGGATCAATCGCTCTGGCGACCAGTCGCCGCCACCGATCACGTTGCCCGCCCGCGCAGTGGCCAGCGCAGCACCGGACGCTTGCAAGAAAGAGTTGCGGTAAGACGCACACAGCAATTCAACGCAGGCCTTGCTGTTGCTGTACGGATCGAAGCCGCCGAGCGCGTCGTATTCGCGATAGGGCAAAACCCATTCACGGTTTTCGTAGCATTTGTCGGTCGTGACCACTACCACTGCGCGAACGCTCGGGCAATTACGCACGGCTTCCAGCACATTGACGGTACCCATGACGTTGATTGCATAGGTTTCGACAGGGATGCGATACGCCTCGCGCACCAGCGGTTGCGCCGCAAGGTGGAAGACCACGTCTGGCTCAAAGGCCTGCAGTGCCTGAGCGACTGCCGCCTCATCGCGAACATCCGCCATGTCACCGGCAATCAGACGGTCCAGACCGGCCACAGTCCACAGCGCCGGCGTGGTCGCGGCGGGTAAGGCAAAGCCGCGCACCTCTGCGCCCAGTTGCTGCAACCACAACGCCAGCCAGCCGCCCTTGAAGCCGGTATGGCCGGTCAGGAAAACCTTTTTACCCGCCCAGAATCCGTTCACTTCCAGAGCTTCCATTCGGCGCTGCCGCTGTTCCAGCGCTCTTCCAGGAAGACGCGGTCACGCAACGTATCCATCGGTTGCCAGAAACCACGGTGCAGATGGCTCATGAGTTGCCCCTGGCGTGCCAGGTTGCGCATCGGCTCGTATTCCCAGGTCGTTGAATCATCTTCGATGCCATCGAGCACGCTCGGCTCCAGCACGAAGAAGCCGCCGTTGATCCAGCCGCCATCGCCCTGGGGTTTTTCCTGAAAGCCTCTGACGCAAGCACCTTCCAGTTCCATCGCGCCGAAGCGTCCCGGTGGCTGCACGGCCGTGACTGTGGCCTGCTTGCCGTGTTGACGGTGGAATTCGATCAGTTCGGGAATGTTGACGTTCGACACGCCATCGCCGTAGGTGAAACAGAAGGTTTCGTCGCCCAGGTAGTCGCGCACGCGCTTCAGGCGGCCGCCGGTGCCGGTGGTCTCGCCGGTATCAACCAGCGTGACGCGCCATGGCTCGGCTTTGCCCTGATGAATATGCATGCTGTTTTCAGCCATATCGAACGTCACGTCCGACATGTGCAGGAAGTAGTTGGCGAAGTATTCCTTGATGATGTAGCCCTTGTAGCCCAGGCAGACCACAAAGTCGTTGATGCCGTAGTGAGAGTAGATCTTCATGATGTGCCAGATGATTGGCTTGCCACCGATTTCGATCATCGGCTTGGGCTTGAGGTGCGATTCCTCACTGATACGAGTTCCCAATCCCCCCGCCAGAATTACTGCCTTCATGTGCTTCTCTCAACTGTGGGCTACATCGACTTCATTGAAGCGCTGCCCGTTGGCAAGGGACGCCAATAATTCGGCGTCTGCGCGATTAACTCGGGCGCACACCTCAGAAAGCAATATTGGTGCCATCGAAAAACACCACGGACGAGCCTCGTTGCGCCATGCCTCTAGCGCCTCAGAAAAAAAAAGGCCCACCGAGAGGTGAGCCTTTTTTTGCGGGACACGGATGGCTGTCGAGCTTTGATCCTTAGGCTTGGGCCTGCTTGATCAAGGCCGACCATTCAACGCCGGTCACCGGTCCGAGCTTGAATCCAGAGCCGTTGGAGGCAAGGTTCTTGTTGTAGAACCGATCGTGCGCCAGCGCCTCGGACCACTTCTCGCCCAGTGCCTGACGAGCCGCTGACGACTGCGCCAATACGCCTGACTGAATGACCTGCACATGCGGGGTCCACACCGTCAGATAACCGGCCTGACCGACACGCAGGCACAGATCGATATCACCGAACGCTTCGGCGAAGTGTTCGACATCAACGCCGTCTGCCGCCTCGAACAACTGCTTGGAGATCATCAGGCAGGCAAAGGACACCGCCGAGCAGTTCTGCTCCACCACCAGCCGGTTCATGTAGCCCGTGGCCGTCTTCGGTTGCCCCACGAACGGCGAACCCACACCCTCGTTAAAACCGAGGATCAGGCCCGCCTGAGTGACAGAACCGTCACGGTCGATCAGCTTGGCGCCGACCACACCGACCTCCGGACGCTGAACCTGATTGAGCAGGGATTCGATCCAGTTGACGTTGACCACCTCGCCGTCAGCGGCCAGCGTCACCAGGTATTCACCTTTGGCTTGCTGACTGGCGACATTGATCAGCGTCCCGGTCGACAGACCCGGCTCGGCACTGAACAGACGAACCCGGTTGCCTTGCTGGCCCTGACCATCCAGCCAATTACCCAATTGCGCCGCGTAGGCCGAATCGTCAGCCACCAGTACTTCGTAGCGCTGGTAGCGGGTCCGTTGCAGCACACTGAGAATGCAGCGCTGCAACGTCGCCAGATCACGGATGCCATGCAGGATGACCGACACCATAGGCCGTTCGATGAAGCGGTAATCGATCTTGTGCGTACCCGGCACCAGCGAACTGACGTCAGCCTGATATCCACGGGTGGCGAGATGGCGCAGCAAGGTCTTGCGCTCATCGGCATTGGTTTCGTCTTCCGGTGCCTGGCAGATCAGCAGCGGCTCGTCCAGATGCGCAAGACCGTCCAGCCCGCCCTGCTCGATCAGACGCAACAGCAAATCGAATTCCAGCGCTTTCTTGAAGTCACGCGAGTAACCACCGGCCTGAACCATGACATCCCGGCGTACCAGCCAATGGCGTGCCATCAAGGCCGGGTTGTTTTGCAGCAGGTCAAGGTTGAAGCCCGGGCGGAAGACATCGGCCAGCGTTCCGTTCTTCTGACGCTGAAACTCGTCCATGGCCACGGCGCGGCAGTGCGGCGCGGCGAGCAACTCCAGGCTCGCCTGATACAGACCACTCGCCGTCAGCTCGTCGCCGGCTTCGGCCAGTACCATCCAGTCGCAATCAGTCTGGCTGACCATCTGATTGATTTTGTCGACGTAGTTGCTTTCGTTGACATTGACGAAATGCAGGGTGTTTTGCAGCGTGGTTTCGGCCGGCAGGTCGCCGGTGGTGAATACGATAATCTTGAACGCTCGGCAGTAGCTGTTCATCACGCTGTCGAACGTCGCCTGCAGCTTGAAGATATCGGCGTCCAGGTCCAGCAACAGGATGCCAAACGTCGGACCACCAGCATGGCGGGCCAGATGCCGGGAGATGTCCTTTACCTGGCTCTCGCTCGGGTTGCGCGCCTCAAGCCAGTTCAGCAGTTGACCGGAACGCGTGGTGTCGAACATTTTTGCCTGGCTGTCCAGCGTCGCCGCGCCAAGTCGCTCGCCCCATGCCAGGACTTTCTGTGCCTGCGCCAGCGCCCCCTCGCCCTTCAGCGACCGAGCCAGTCGCTCCACCACTTCCTGGTTGAAGGCGTAGAGCTCAAAGGATTTGAGCAGTCGATCATGGAGCGGCTCTGCACTGGTATTGCGATGAATGCGCGACAACTCTTTTTGTTTGAGCATCGCCGCCTCGAATTCTTCCAGTTGCAGCCGACCTGTCGGCACTGCATGCAACAAAAACTCGAGCGCCGCCAGCACCTCGAAAAAGGCCTGGTTGTAGAACGGCAGTTCAATGTATTGCGTCGGTTCGAAACGACGAACCGGCTCGCCTGCCAGGGAATCCCAGGTCGACTCGAACAGCTTCTCGGTAATTTCGCCAAACGTAATGCTTCGGCGCTCGTGCAACGCATACGGAATTGGCAGCAGGCGCACCTTTCCACCTGCCGTCAGGCCGTCGGAATAGCCGTTCCCGCGCAAGTTGGGATTGAAATCCGAGGCCAGCGATGCATACCAGCGCTGAATGATTCGGGTGCGAGTCACGGCATTGGCCAAGGATGGGCAATCCCGGTTCAAAATCGCCAGGCGGGCTTCAGCCGAGTCGTCGCTGTAGTCTTCGCAACCCTTACGGTCACGCAAATAATAATCGACGCGATCGGCATGCGCTTCGTACGCCAAGCTGTAACCCTGGCAAGTGCCGTAGTCGTCATTAGCCTCCAAAAAGGCCAGCGATTGATCGAGCGCTTCGGGCAGCAGGAAGCTTTCGACTTCGACCACCGCCATGTATGGCGTGGTGATTTGCCCTATCACCTGGCGGACTCTGTAGCTGAAGTGTTCGGCACGTGGCGCGGGCACATGCAGATACTGCACACCGGCGAACGTTGCGCCGATGTCGGCATCTGCTTCGAGCGATGAATCGACGACCAGCACGTTGCAGGGCCAGGCGCTGTAATAGCGCAAGGCACGGCGAACCGCATGCGGCTGGTTGTGAGTCAGCAGCACCAGGGTAAAACGCTCATTCAACGGAGCAGACGATCCATTCGGGAAATTGCTTTGCATATGAATTCCTATAACGAGCGGGTAGCCGGATCAGCGGCATTACGTTGTTCTGACGGTTCGACGTGAAACTCATCAATCGGGCAGCCAACCATCGGCCCAGTACTGCAGGTTATCGCCGCGCAACATGAAGTCACGCAACACCACTTCGCGCAATTCGTCGCCCATCCGATAGCTGGCAGCGGGATCGGACAGGTGCATGCGAATCGCCTGCAGCCATTCGTCCGTGCTGTTGGTGAATATCCGAGTGCATGGCAGATGTCCGCGATAGGCCTCGGTGTCGGAGCAAATCACCGGATAGCCGCAGGCGCCGTACTCAAGCAAGCGCAAATTGCTTTTACAGTCATTGAAAATATGAAATTCCAGCGGCGCCAGAGCCAAGTCAAGGTTGAGGCTCGCGAGCTTCTGCGGGTACGCGGAAAGGACAACACCCGAATGGTATTCATGCACGTACGGCCTGAGCGAGTCAGGGCACATACCGAAAAACACCCATTCCACTTCATCCGCGAGCTCGCGCACAACGTCGGCGATGAGATCAAGGTCGCCACGATGACTGGTACCACCGCCCCAGCCGATACGCGGTTTGGTTGAAGCACCACGTCGGCTCGTGAGGTTGCCGAACAAGTTCGGTGCCAGCATATTCGGCACGACACGAATATCGTGGTGCATGTCCGACATGGCATCCCCCAGCGCATGGGTCGATACCACGACCCGGTCACACATCCCTACGCCACGGCGCAACAGTGCGGGAAGATTGCCTGGCATGTTGCGGATGTGATCATTCTTGCTGGGAATGTCGGCAATGTAGTCATCCAGCTCAAAGATGCGCAGCGCATTCGAATAGGTTTTCACCTGAACAATGTCTTCAATCTTGTTCGCGTTGTAGCGGCCCTGCAGCACGATCACATCCGGCGATTGGCGCTCGATCTCGATGATCGACAGCATGTCGTACGACACGCGACCGACGATCCGCCCAGCCCCCTGCAATTCGAACAATGGCTGGCTGATACGGTAGTGTCCGATTGCCGAGCTGTTGAGCGCCAACCCCAGGATAGACGGGACACTGCGGGTGCTCAAAGGGTTCCAGCCGGTACGCGGCCCCGGCTCCAGACCGAAGCTGGGTTCGTTCAGTTTCAGGTTGCGATTGTAAGCAGGATCGTTGGCGATTTTGGGCAGCCAGCGCTGATAGAACGCTTCCTGCTCGCGCTCCAGTCGCTCTTTCCACTCTCCTTCGCGGGGTGTTGTATCCGCCGCAGGCACCAGCACAACGCTCGAGTAAGGCGTGGTAACAATCAGATAACCACTGTTGCCAACTCGCAGACACAACTCGAGGGAGCTGATCCCCTGCGTACTGATGGTCTCCTCGTAACCACCGACACTCTCCAGCACCTGCTTGCGCACCAACAAGCAATGGCCGCTGACGGCGCTCCAGTTCTGCACCATTTGCAGCCGCTGCATGTAGCCGCCGGAAACCACCGGTTCGTTCACAAACGCCCGCCCCGCCAGCCCGCCCAGACCAAGCACGAGTCCGGCGTCGATGACGTTGCCTTGGAGGCTGAGGGTACGCGGTCCGACGATGCCGACTTCGGGACGCTGCCCGTGATTGAGCATTTCATCCAGCCAGGCAGCGTCGTGCACGACGCAGTGAGGACTGAGGAATAGCAGATATTCGCCACGCGCCTGTTGCACCGCGAAATTCCTGATGACCGCGTCGCTCCCCCCCTCGGGGTACGAGAAAATCCTCAATGTATCGCTGCCCAGCTCGGCCATGGCATTCAGCCAATGCCGGACCTCGGGACTTTCGCTGGCGTTGTCGACAATGATGATTTCGTAGCGGGCATATCCTGTATTGCTGATCAGACTGTTGATGCAACGCTCCAGCGCGATCAACTCGTCTTTGATACAGACAATGATCGAAACCAGAGGCTGCTCCGAGCACAGGTATTCGATGCGCGGAACCAGCTGCATCAGCGGGCCAGGATGAAGCCGATGCTCGACGCCGATCCGCTGTAGATGGGCCGAGATCAGCCGAGGGTTTTGCTCGACCACTTCAGGCAGGGACAACCATTGAGCGAAGGTAAAACTCGACTCGACCTGCACTTCGGCGATGTGCGCGATGGTCTGCGGCCCGTCCGTTTCCACCAGCCGCCAGATCAGGTCATGAGGTGCCAGCTCACCCAACGTTGAATCGAAGCCACCCATCTCGACAAAGCGCTGGCGCTCGAAGGCCAGGGTGCGACCGACGTAGGGATAACCGCGCATCAAGTCGAAATTGAAGTCGGGTTTGAAGATCGGCTCGGCAGGCTTGTCGTTTACCAGTGCACCTTCGTCGCTGTAAACGCATGTCGTGCCCGGCACGCCGACAATCCGGTCGGCCAGCACCAATAGAGCGGATTCCGTCAGCCGGTCACCGGCACGCAACAGGTAAAACCAGTCCACGCCGTCCATTTGCGGCAGCAGAGCGTTGAGTTGCCGTGACCAGTCAGTGTGCAGCGCAACCCGCAGCACATGGTGATTGACAGCCTGTTGCCCGCAGGACAACAACACAATCGACTCGCAGCCATACAACTGACCTGCGAGGCTTTGTAACGTGATGTCCACTGCGTGGGCGTCCTCGTCGGCATCGATGATGACGGGAACAATCTTCGGCCGATGCGACCATCGCGCAATTTGCTGCAAAAGCACCTGCTGGCGCGTCGGGCTGAAACAACGGGAAGCAAGCCATTGCGCGTAGAGGTCTGCGTAACTTTCAGTGTCCGTGCCCACCTGGAACAGGATGATGGCCTGCCGTGCCGCCATGGCGTAATAGAGGTTCAGCTCTTCCCATTCACGTGGCACTTTCGTGGTGTCTTCTTCCAGTGCCAGATAGCGTATCCAGCCACTGGCCGGTGCCGGTTCGCCACTGCGTTGCTCGAGCATCTGCGCCAGCCACGTCCACTCCACAATGGCGCTCGAAACAGTGTCCGGCTGACGGGTCAGGCGCTCCGGATACAATCGCTCAACACTGCCGACATTGTTCAGCGCAACCAGATTGCCGCGGCGCAACAGGCAGATGAACAAGGCGAAATCGAGCAACGCCACAAACCCCGCACCGGCCTGCGCCAGCGCTGGCAGCAAGATTTCGATGTCGGCGCGGCGCATCAACGCGCAGCTGAACCCGCCGAGAATGTTACGCGGTGTCTTTTCGAAGCTGGCCAGCAGGTCTTCACCCTTGAACACGGCATCGAACTGGGTGAGGCCAACGTTCTCCATGCGAATGGGCAACACGTAACTGTCGGCATCGACGAATTGAAACCTGTTGACCACCAGCAGCACGTCCGCATGCTCGGCCAGAATCGCAGCCTGCTGGCTGACGGTATGGACCAATAACTGATCGTCGTCACACAGGAACTTGATGAACTCGCCACGGCACTCGTCGAAGCAACGCAGAATGTTTTGCTGAAAGCCCAGGCGGACAGGGTTGCGCAGATACCGCACAACCACATTCGACTCTACGCTCAGGGACTCGACGATCTGCTCGATCTCGTCCGTGCGGCAATCATCGCAAATGACGATCTCAAGGTTTTCGTAGGTCTGGTCGAGTGCGCTTTGCAGCGCTGTACTGAAGAAGCGCGGGTTGTACGCAGGGATGGCAATGCTGACAAGAGGAGTAGGTTTCACACGCGTGACTCTCGACCGGCCGGCGTCAACTCGCGCGAGAGCAGAACGTCCTGAACCGTAAAAAGAAGAAGGTCAGGGATCGCATTAAGTCATGCGATCCCTGCACTGAATCAGACCTTGTTGAACAGGCCCAACTGCGCGATCTTGCTGAATGCCAACTGCGAGGCCTGCAACATGGTTTGTTGCAAGGTCAGGCGAGTCATTACTTCGGCAGGATCGGAATCACGGATTGTTGATTGCGTCTGCGCGTTCCTGGTTGGTATCGCTCTGAGTATCCAGCGCCGAGCCGCGACCGCCGACCGAGCTCAAGCCCGCGGACACTTGATCGATGCCGCTGGCGAGGTTGCCCAAGCCCGCGGCCATCGCCGCCTGTTGCTTCTGGGTCGCGACGGCGTTGCCTGTGGTCGGCGTATTCAATGCGGTTTTCAACTGGCTCACGGTGTCCAGAATGTTCTGGGTCTCGTGGGTGTTGACCGCCACGTTGAACTGATCGCCTGCCGCCAGTGGATTGGCCGGGGTATCGTTCAGCGTGAACTCAACACCCGATGCGGTGGCGATATTACCCACCATCGTTCCGCTGGAGACCGGTTTGCTGTCGGCAGTGATCGGTGCAGCGTACAAATCGAACGCGCTGGCGCTGGTGAATTTCAGCACCGCCGAGCCACCCGGGAAGCTGGCATGGTACGCGGCCGGGTCGGTAATTTTGGTGCTGGTCGCCTGGACGGTGCTCGGGTTGCCCGGTCCACGGGAAACGTTGAACGTGTCCGGCTTGGCTTCCAGCTTGAACGTACGCCCGGCCAACGCAGCGTTGGGGTCATTGAAGTTCAGGGTCAGGTCGACACCGCGAAAGCTCACGCTCTGGTTCTTGCCGTTGGTGATGACGCCGCCCTGAGTGGCTTCACTCGTCACGTCGTTGCCGCCCGCGTCAGTGATCTTCAACTGAGTGCCACTGGTAAATTCCACCAGGTACGGCTCGCCGCTGCGGAATTTGTTGTTGTACGACACGTTTGACGAGATTTGCCCGTCGGACAAGGTCACAAGACCGTCATTCATCGACCCGGTAACCTGGGTGCGACTGGTATTGATCGCCTGCTGGAACACTTCCCAACCGGTGCTGTTGGTGGCCATCGACATGCTGTCGCCGATCGGCAGGTTCAGGGTCACCTGGTCGCCGTTGTAGCTGTAGGTGCCGTCGGAGTTGCGTGAAAACGGAGCGGTATCACCCTTGGAACCGGCGAAGATGTATTTGCCGTTTTCATCCTGGCTGTTCATCAGGCTCAACAGCTGCTCTTCGATCTGGCCCAGTTCCGAGGCGTTGGCCTGACGGTCGGCATCGGTGTAACCGGCGTTGTTGGCACCAATGGCCAGTTCCTTGGCGCGCTGCAGCACATTGTTGATGCTGGTCATCACCGATTCGGCCTGACCCAGGGTCGCCTTGATCGTGTTGGTGTTGGCCTTGTACTGATCAAGCATCGAAGCCTGCTGACCCAACTGCAACAGACGCGAGGCGCCGACCGGATCATCGGCGGCCGTGTTGACGCGAACCAGGCTGCTGGCCTCTTCGCTGCTCTTGACCACGTTGGCGAAGTTCTTCTGATAGTTCGCAGCCGAGGACTCGTAAAACTGGGCGGTAGAA